>Ga0214923_10000142_pt1 | contig 107294 bp, 103 predicted proteins | sample LL1510_MetaG_FD_177993 | JGI IMG/M metagenome (GOLD analysis project Ga0214923, IMG submission 177993) | Freshwater microbial communities from Lake Lanier, Atlanta, Georgia, United States - LL-1510 | ecosystem: Environmental > Aquatic > Freshwater > Lake | place: USA: Georgia | collected... | reverse complement strand
TAGAGTAATAAAGTAAAAATTTTAGATTGTTCTAGTTACTACAACATCTAGAACAATATATTTTTAAAACTTTCTAGAGTAATAAAGTAAAAATTTTAGATTGTTCTAGTTGTAATCGGATCTAGAATAATATATTTTTAAAACTTTCTAGAGTAATAAAGTAAAAATTTTAGATTGTTCTAGTTACTACAACATCTAGAACAATATATTTTTAAAAACTTTTTAGAGTAATAAAGTAAAAATTTTAGATTGTTCTAGTTACTACAACATCTAGAACAATATATTTTTAAAACTTTCTAGAGTAATAAAGTAAAAATTTTAGATTGTTCTAGTTGTAATCGGATCTAGAATAATATATTTTTAAAACTTTCTAGAGCAATAAAGTAAAAATAAAAAGATGTTCCAGTTGTAATTAGATCTAGAATAATATATTTTAAAGTTTTTTAGTTGGTGCTTTGTGTAGTGGTGTTCTGTTTAAACATAATAATATTTTGTTTAAAAGTTTGTCAATGTTTGGATGTGTTTTAGAAACATAATCAATATTGCGTTTACCATAATGCTTAATATCTATAAATTGTCTAGTCAATTGGTAACCTAGGTTAACTAGATAAAGTTTGGTTTCATTGGTGATATCTAGAATTTTAAAAGGAGATACGTTTGATTCAATTGTTATAGTATAATCAGCGTATGTGTCTTTTTTATCGAGTGATGATTTGATAGCTAAGTGATTAATGATACTGCTATAGACTTCATAAATATTTGAACATTTATTTTTGGTATGTTTTGTTAAACATAAAATGCCTAATGTGGTATCAAGTTGATTTTTATAGAGATTAATAGGGTAATTATTTACTATTCCACCATCCATTAAGTGATGATCTAGTCCATCTATTGGTTTAAAAATGGGTGGGATTGAGATAGAAACGCGAATAGCTTTGATTACTTCAAGATTAGGAGTTTTAATGTGATTATATATAATTTCTTCGACATAACCGTCATATAATTTGGAACCTACAATGTTGAATTTAATATTTTTATGTTGCCATAAATCTAGAAAAGTGACTGTGCTAGGTTTCTTATGTGTTATATAGTTTTCTATCATAAGAGACATAATGGTTTCAACATTATATCCACTGTCTAATCCAAAATCATTAACAAGATTAATAATTGATTCACTATCAATGTTACTAACAAGATTCAAATCAATCTTAAGAAGTAAAGTTAAAAGATCAGATGAAGAAAATCCTAATATTATAAAAAGACCAAATATAGATCCTATTGACGCACATGCAATTTCTTCAATATCTTTAATGAGATCATTCTCTTCTAATGCTTTAATTACACCAATATAACTAAATCCTTTAGAACTACCTCCACTAAGAACTAAATTTTTAATTTTTTTAGTATTTTCAGAGCTTTTATCTGTATTTTCCATTTTAACATAAAGAAAAGAAAAAAGCTCTAAATTTTTTTCTCAGTCGGTATTAAGATGACAACAATGATTAATATAGATGAATTGCACAAGGAACATGATCAAAAAGAGGAGTTACGTCTCAATGTGTATGATCAAATTTTAGAACGGGTTCATCAAAAAATCAAAATGACAAATTCCTTATCAAAAGATAAATTCTGTTTTTATTCAGTTCCCACATATGTATATGGATTACCACTTTTCAACACTAATAACTGTATTATTTATTTGACTCAAAAGTTAGCTGATAATGGGTTTTATGTGCGTTATACAGATCCTAATTTATTATTAATATCATGGATGCAAAAACCTAAGAAAAATACAGTGGGATATAAAGCTATACAAGATCAAAAAAGAAAAGCCCTTGGATATCGTTCAATAGAGGATTATAAACCATCAAATAAATTTGTTTATGATCCAAATTCATTAAGTTCTCTAGAACAAAAAGCGAATGAATTATTATTCAATGATAAATTTGTATGATTTCAAAAACTAACTTTTCCAACTCTATACACGGAATCCATTATAAATATAACAAAAACACCAAATATGACAAAAAGAATAATATCATGAATATTTTCTTGTGCTGGTTCATCCAAATGACCTAATTTGTCCAATATTAAGTCTAATTTTTTAGAAAATTCAACCATTCTAGGATCCAACGCAAGTGATTGTGTATCAGATGAATTATTTGAATTATTATTATCACTAAAAGAGGTTGGTTTAGGTACTATTGTTTTTATATCTTCAGGTGCGTCATCCATATTAGGATCGGTATTGTATGGGTCATAATATTCATTTTCCCCTTGAGGTTTAATGCTATAATTTGATGGTCCGAAATCATTTACGTTGGTGAGGGCTTCAAATTGTTGGTCTCCAAGGGTAGGTTGTGTGTATGGTTGAATTTCGTAATTAATTTGGCGTGGTTTATCTGGATTTGTGAAATTATCACGAGGAATATTTTGACCATATTCTAGAGGTTGATTTCTATCAGAGAGATGATAATTACTATTGTGATTATTGAATTTCTCTTTATCACGCTTCTTATCTTTCTTTTTTTTCTGAATTCCTCTATTTGAATTATTTGAATTATTTGAATTATTTAGATCATTTAGATTTGGTACTATTTCAAAATTTTCACCAAATGCTTCACTCAGACTTGCCGGCATATTTTGATCAATCTTATTCTTTATAATAGAAATTAATCTGTCCAGTTTCTACATTTCTAATTTGAATTTCAATCTTCAACGGAGCCCAATAGTAAGATTGAGTTTTACTAATCGCATCAATATATGTTTTTGATGGTACACCTTTCCAAATTTTATGTTTTGGTGTTAAAATATAAGCAATAGCCATTCTAAATTTCCCAGTTTCTTTAACAGTTACACGAATTTTAGTTCTTTGATATTTTCCTAGATGAACTGCTTCAAATTTATCTAATCTGTCTAAATCTGAATTTTCTAGATGAGTCAAATAACCATAGACTTTTTCATTTTTCAAAGGCATTAATGTTCCAACAGCACCATTCCAATTTTTTGACCAACTACCAAAAGCTAATGCATGATTCTCATAATAAGCTGGTTCAATCTTTGTTATTTTAATATTTAATCTTTCTTCTAATTGGTCTTTATTGTTTGAACCATATGAAAATAAAAATGGCATTTTTTTGTGTTATTTATAAGTAATATAGAAATGAATCTAACTAGAACAAACCTTTTATTAGGATTGTTGTTAATCCTATACATAATATGTTCATCCAAATATATTGACAAAAAAGATTCAATATTTTACAATCAATTTTATAAATTGATGCTTTTAATATTGGTTTTAATTGTTTATCCATATCACAAACAAGCGGGTGTAATTGTATTAATAATAGCTTTAATAACACATCTACCAGTTTTCAAGGAAGCTTTTAGTAATTTAGTAACCCCTAGTCCAAATATAATTGAGAATAGGGAATCAAATTATCAAGAAGTAAAAAAACGTAGAGAATTGAGATTAAATGCACTATTGGAGCAAGGACATATTACCAGTTTAGAAAAAGATATTATTAAAGAAATCGAACTACAATTCGAGGGTGAACTAGATATTCTTAAAACTGACCAACCTGAATTATATAAATATACCGATGAAGGTAATGCGGTCGACATGGGTTTACTACCTAATAAAATAAATCTTGACGAATTAAATTATGAGTCCTTGGTCCGGGATGGTCAAATAATTTCATTTTAAAATGCTTATAATTCTTTAATAAATGCCATTCTAGCTCTTAAAATGAAGAATAAAATCAACATGAATATAAATAATGGTAATGCTGGTAATACCGCCAATACTATTATTAATCCACCGAACATAGCAAATGTTTGGAATAATCCTAGCATCCATCCCATAGCTGTTGTGAAAAAATTAGCATTCTTTATCCCCTTAAGTTTACTTCCGATACCAGATGGTATATTTTCAGGATTACCTCCTTTTTGTTTTTGCATAACGGTAGTATATAAAGATTGGGGGTTTTGTATATTAATTAGAATTAATAAAATTGCGATGGAATAAAGGAGATTTTGGTATTTATGAATTATACTTTTAACTCTTTGCCAAAGAGTTTTATCATCTTCTTCGGTCATTTAAAATTAAATTTGCCTTTATATATCTGAAATATTAAAAAATTGATTTAGAGAATCTATAATTGGTACTTGCTAAATGGATAATGAAATGAGTGAAATTGAGGATCTTTGTAAAGAATTTAATAGCTATAAATATTATGATGATCGTATTGAATTGAGTATACAAAAAGTAGCACACACGAACAGTAGGCATTTACGAGAACAATTTGAAACAATAGTAATTAACACAAAAGATATTGATATTCAAACTATTAGACAAAAATTTATTGAAGCACGTGATATGCGTGAAAAAGCATTTGAGGATATTATTAATTATAATTTGCAACATATTTTTCCTATGGGGTGTAATGAATTATACAATTCACTTAAAAAAATTTATAATGCGTGCAAAACAGATCCTAGAATGCAGATGCCTATTAGCATAGAGGATGATGATAAAAAAAGATGTGTATATATCATTTGGAAAAAAAATCTCGCAATTTTTTTCGAATTTGCTGATAATAATATATGTATAAATTCTGATGAATTCGGAGATGAAAATGAAGATGAAAATGAAGATGAAAATGAAGATGAAAATGTAGATGTATATGAATTGATTGACATTGAATTTAGTGTAGATGAGACAGATCAGTTAATAGAATTTTTATGTGATTGTTTCAAATATGGAAAGGTGCGGTACCCTAAAAAGCATTATGTGCAAATGCAAATAGAATAAAAATAATAACCTAGAGTGTTTGTATGCGTCCAATTAGACCACTAATAATAAAATAGAATATAGTGATATAAATAATAATAGGTAATGATGGTACAACAGTTATGAACAATAAGAACAAATAGAATAATAAAATATTTTTAGTGGCCCACCACATCATATTAACACCACTTGTCATTGGTGAAAATCTTAATTTACTCTTTTTTTTTCCAGAGCCATCATTATCATTTCCAGATTCACCACCCATACCACCCATACCGCTCATACCACTCATAGCACCCATACCACCCATACCACCCATAGCACCCATTGAACCCATAGGGATTGATGCACCACCGATGTGTTTTATGGATTGTTCTAGGGTTATTTTGGGTAAATGTATGAGTATAATTAGGAGTGCGACGAAGGATATTAGGAGTAGTATGCGTTTATGTTTTTTGATATTTTTGCGTAATATGGATGAGATAGTTTCTTCTTCTTTATCTGACATTATAACTTTCCTTTTAAAATTCAAATATATAATAATTTATTTTCTGTATAGTAATTATAAACATATTTAATGTCAGAATTTAGTGCTCCGACTTTATCTTTAATAGGACTAATTGCTGTCGCGATTACAGTTCCAAGATATATTAAAATGCCAGAATCTTTAGAATTATTATTTCATGATCGAATGGGTCAAATCCTTTTATTAGGTTTGGCTGCTGTTATAGGTTCATATAACTTTGCGGTTGGTTTAATGTTGGCTGTATTTTTTATGACTTTGATGGTTAATAGTAATAAATCAGTTGAAGGGTTTGATAATCATAATGATGTGGATATGGATATGGATTTCGAGGAAAAATTTAATGAACCTGGAAAGGATTCATGTGCGCATTTGAGTGAAAGTATCGAAAAATTACAAACCTTACAAAAGGATATGGGATGTATGGTACCTAAAAAAGTACCTAAAAAAGTAGCAAAAGAGGATACTATGGATGATGAAGATGATTCTAAGAAAACTGTTAAAAAGGATGATGTCGAGGATGTTGTAGAAGGTTTTGGGTGTGGATGTCCTGGATCAGTTGATAGTATAAAGAGAAATATGTATTTAGCGGAAGCTGGTGAAAAAAATGAATCATTTCAAAATCAATTTCAATCGCAATCTCAACTTCAACCAGTGACTACTTTAGCAACTTTTGCACAAGGGCAAAGTGATTTCGATGTTGCTGGATGTAGATATGATTTAAAACAAACTGGAATGAATGATGATATTTATGGTCCTCCTCTAGCAAGTTGTAATGCTTATCAAGAGGTTAATTTGGAGCAAACTGGAACAGTGTTTTATCCCTTGAATTAAACTAGCAACTTTTATAGTTTTTATGTAAAAATTTTCTTAATAGATTTTAAAGGAAAATAAGATTAAGATATTAAAATGACTAAAATTAAAATAGAAGAAGCCAGTGGAGGATTTATTAATATGGTTGATGCAAGTTTTAATATTCTAAATAACAGTAAATATTTTGCAGGTTTAATGATGCTCTTAATGAATTTAGGTTCTCGTTACATTTCATTAGAATTAAGTCAATTTCAAGAAGAAATTCTAAGTAATGTTATAGTTAGACGAGCAATTGTATTTACTATAATTTTCATAGCAACAAGAGATATTAAAATATCTTTAATATTTACAGCATTATTTATTATATTAGTATCTGGAGTATTTAATGAAGATAGTAGTTATTGTCTTCTCCCTAGAAAATATAATCCTAAAAAAATTACAAAAGAAGAATATCATTATGCTCAAACTATTATTGAGAAATACCATAAACAAATAAAAAAAGAATAAAAAAAGTTGGATGACGGCGTCGCCGGTTATGAATGTAAAAAGATTTGATTTCGAAGTAACCGACATTGACTTAGCATCCACTAATATAATATTAGGGAAAATCAAATCAATTTTTATATTACATGTGACCTATAATAATCTATATTTTTAATCAATAAGAACATAATACACTTTACCAGGTGTAAAACCATTAAAATTTGTTGAAGATGCTCTAGTATATGCTCCAAAATTTTCAACAAAACACCAATCTCCTATAGTCATTTCAGGTAACATAGCATTTTCGCTTAATTTATCCAATGAATCACATGTAGGACCAAATATAATAGATGGATATAAATCAGTTTGATCACGACCACTAAAGGGTTTAATGTTGGGGTTAGCATAATCAAATTTAATGGCACTAAAACTACCATATAATCCCTCATTAATTGTGTATTGATATTGTTTTTCACCAGTTTTTTTATTAACTTTCTTTTTGAGTCCAATGATATTACAAACGAGTGTGTGTGATGTAGTACAAAAGAATCTTCCTGGTTCAGCGATAAAGGTTACTTTATCTTTGATATCACCAAAAATAGTATCGACAGATTCTCTAATTTCTGAAGCTATTTGAGAAAATTCAAGTTGAGTTTGAGAATCATAACCTGGAAAACCACCACCAATATCTAATAGATTTAATTCAAATCCAAAATCAGCTTTGGCCATATCAAATACTTTGCGTGCATTTTCTAATGCTTTTTTATAATAACCTGGTTTTCCACAATTACTACCAATATGAAAAGAAACACCAACCAAATTTAATTCTAAAACATTAATCAAGTTTAATAATGTTTTAGCTTCATCTGGATCACATCCGAATTTAGTACTAAATTGACAAACAGATCCACTGTCATCAACTTTGAGTCTCATTACCAATTTAGCTTTAGGATGATGAATTTTGATTTTATGTAGTTCAGCTTCGGAATCAAAAGTTAATAAATCAACCTTTTTTTGTCGTGCAAATTGAATTTGTGTTATTTCTTTACACGGATTCGCATAAATAATTTTATCATGGTCAACATAACTAATTGCTTCAATAATTTCAGATTTACTAGCACAGTCAAACCCACATCCCATAGAAGATAATAGTTTTAAAATCATTGGATCTGGATTACTTTTAATAGCATAAAAAGGTAGTATAAAAGGTAATTCTTTCATCCATAAATTATATTTTTCTAGGATTTTTTTAATATCCACAATATAAAAATGATCATTCGAACTTTTAATCTCTAAAAAATATGATATAATATCATATACATCACTCGGAGAATTAAATTTGTAAACTTTTAATTGCTCATCCTCGTACCCATTGACATAGGATACATCGTATAATTCGGGAAGTTGTTGGTATTGGTATTCATCTGTACTCATAATAATATTTTACACTATATTAAGAAATAGTTATTTCAATTTTTTTTTGAACACTGAAATATTAAATAAAAAAAAACATTAAAATACATTAAAAAATGATCTGAACGATATTAAGATAGATCAACATTTATGTTTCTAGAATTATTGCCGGTGATATCATTTAAAAAGTTGTCCAAACCACTAGGACCTGACATTTGACGTCTATCAGCCGGAGCATTCCGTGGTGGTGCCGAGGGATTATTAAATGGTGGCTTTTGTGTTGGATCAACACCCATTGAACCCGCCATCATACCTGCTAATGCGGCTTCATTGGGGCCCTGTTGTGCCATTGTACTTAATAGAGTTTGTTGCATGTGTTTCATTAAATCTGGGTTTTGACGAAGAATATCTTGAGCACCTGGCAAAACAGTCTTGAACATAGTGTTACTTAAATGATACATTAGAGCACTACCACCTAAACTTAATGCTAATCTAAGTTCAACTGGCATACTTCCTTTTTCTTTATACTTTTCATAAATTTCTTCAAACATTTCATCATAATCATGTTGTTGAGAATAAATGTGATCAGACCATCCGTCGAGATGAAAATCAAATGGGTTCATTTTGGTATTGAAATATTCAACCGCGGTTGTAGTTGAAATTAACATTTGACGATACATTTTAACTGAATTATCCATTAAACGTTCATTATGTAATTTTTCATATTCAAATTTAATTTCATCATAATCTGAATTCATGGTGTATGTTCTAGGTACAATAACACCTTTTTTCTTAAGGCGTTCCAGTTTACAAAGAAGTTCAAACTTCTTTTGTTGTCTTTCCTCAATTGACATTGGTTTTTCAGGTGCTTGTGGGGATGTCATTGGTACCGTATGAACATTATGATTATATGAAGAAGGTTCTGGAGTTAAAAGATCATCGTTAAAATTAAAACCAATATTACTTGATGGGGGTTTTATTTCGACTGGAGATGGAACTCCATTATTAGATCTTCCGCCACCAGAAGAAGATTTTAGATCATCTTTTAAGAAATCATCTAAACTATTAAAATTTTCACCAATATCCAAGTTCAAGTTTGGAGTATCATTTTCTATTTTTTTATATATATTACGCGTAAAAGAAGATTTAGGTTCTTCTACAGGAGCACTAAAAGTAACTGGAGATGATCTAGGACTTGGTTTTTTTTGTTTATCTTTATTAATGATTAAATCTAAACCAATCGAAGAATCACCTCTATTTGAACTACTAGTAGGTGTAAATGATCGAGGAGGATCACGAATAACTAAATTAGGTCTGTTATTATTATTGTTATTATTATTATTGTTTGGAGATGATGGTCCAAAATCGAGGGATATATCTTTTAGATCGTCTAGCGAATCAAATTTAAAACTCATTGCACAATTTAAAGTTTTATCTAGAAAGAAAAATTATTACTTATACGCATTAGAACGTCAAATCTTTTTAAGTTTTCTTTGCAAAAAAATCCATTAATTTATTTTTATTTTTTTTAACTTCTCCGCATTTTACTTCTTCTGTCCTAAGATCCATTTGTAAATCCACTTTTGGATCTATTTTAGTATTTTCTTGTATATCTTTTTTAGAGTCTTTTTTAGGGTCTTTTTGTGTATTATATTTGCGATCAATATAATAGCAATTTGTTAAATAAGCATCAGCCAAATCGTCTTTCTTTTTGTGTGTTTCGAAGAATGTCTTCCATTTTGAGTTATTCTTAAGCATTTCAGTAGTGTACAGGACAGCTTTTTTCTTATTCATTTGATATTGATTACCCGAGACAGTTTTACCAATTTCATCGTCTTTGTCGTCATATGCTTCTAGTTTTTTGCTAGCGGAAAAGAAATGAATATCATTTATTTTTTTGGGCATTGTACCATGTATGACGAACCAACTATATAATAATATTTGTATAGATTTCATGGTTGGATTTTTCAATACAGGTTGATTTTCAATAATGACTTCATCTACATCCAGAAAATCATTTTGATTTTTATTTAAGTGTGAATATAAATTTTCGGCTAGTTTCAACATAGGTTGTCCCATAGCTTTTGCTTTTTTAGTTATTTTAATTTCATATATTTCAAACTTATCTTTCTTTTGGACAACTTTCAAGTGTTGTTTGCAATAAGATAAATTTAGATTTGTTTTAGAACAAAACATTGCGGTTTTACCACAAGAATGACTAGTTGATTCAGAATCTTTAATAGTTTTATCCTTAATTTGGTAGCAACATGTTATTTTGTGACTAAGATCAAGAAAGTTGGTTGCTTTGTATTTGTTCATTTGCTTGTGTTTTTTACAAAGACCTTGTGTGGGATCATCAGCAAATAGGAAAATTGCTTTAACTTTACATTTATCACCTTTGGCACTACTTTCACAACACAAATGGATTTTTTTAACTTCTTCGTCTGCTGCATCCATAAGGTTAATGACTCCCCAATTTATTATTGTTTTGGTTTTCTTTTCAGGATCATAATCTATAGTAGAATAAGCTAAATTTTTAATACCAATATCCCATGCTAAATATTTCATGTATGTTTAAGGGTTTTGATTTTCTTATAGAAAATAAAAGAATTGTTTGAACTCTTTTTTTCTCATATTTTATGTAAATAATATAATGCCTAAAAAACAAAAAAAAACCGTTAAAAAACCTGTTAAAAAAAATAATAAAAAGAAGGAAAGTTTTGGATTAACATCTGAACAACCTACAGTCTTATATAGTCGTGATTTGAGTAGTACTTTTACATCACCTGATGATAATACTATTACCTTTGTATCTACTAAAGAATCTGTTATGCCATCACATGAAATAACAACACCATCTGGTGTTACTAGTTTGAGTGGTAGAGAAAAAAGAGCAATGGTTGTTCAATATTATGCTAATATGCAACCAACGCGTTTGAAAAAAAATAGAAAACACTCAGTTAAAAAGCCCAATGTAAAAAAACATACTACTCGGAAAAATACTAATAAGAAACATACTAATAGGAAACATAAAAAATAATGTAAAATATTAAGTATTTTTTGGATATTTTGTGTATTAACATATTAAAAAAATTGAATAACCATTTCGGTGTGATATTATATTCACATCAACTACATAAAATCATGTTTGGTAACAATCCATTTCAAGCACCACCTCCTCAAGTGAGTGGTACTACAACAAGCAAGCGTCATTACGATAGTCGTCTTGACGGTCACATTCAACCAAAGGGCGAGACTACAGGTCATCCGTCGTTGATCAGTCGCGCTCAGTGTGCTCGGCGTGCCCGAGCCAATCATTCGCGTCATGTTGAAAGGCTGCCACCGATTCCGAAGTGGCGTCGAAACAGTGATGTTCGGTTCAGTGAGGAGTTGCAAAAGGAGTTTGGTTGCAAGACCATCACCCTCAACATCATCTCTGATCACACAACGCAACTGACAACCAAGTGCACTCGTCCAACATGCACAACGTGTGTGGGAGAGCACATGCCAACTGGCGCGAACACATCTGAGCGTCATCAGATTGTGATCTCAACGGATCAAGAGACAGGGAAGTACATCGCGACAGTCACCTGTCCTCTAGGGGAACGTGGACGTCGTTGCACGATTTGCTTCTCACGTCGCTTCTCAGCCGACCCCATGAGGGTTGAGATCGTTTCAGAGCATCCTCAGCATCCTCAGCAAGACGATTCAGATTCAGGAAACTGTTCTGATGATGATTTTGACGATGATTCTGACGATGATTCTGACGATGATTCAGATGGCGAGCAGACGCGCGTGTGGAGCAACCCAGATGCACCGAGTCGGCAAGAGATTCAGGGGATGAGGGTGAAATTCCGCTACCTGGGCAGGCGCCGCAAGGCGGTGAAGCCGTGCAAGGACCGTTGGCACGCTCAGCATGAGATTGAGAGTGCGATTGACGCAATGCATCACTGACACTAAACAATTTCAGAACAAGATTCTGAAGTTGTTCTTCAATAATCATAATCATTAAATCAAAAAAATAAACTAAATTAATTGATCTAACAAATCAATTAAAATTTTTTCTTTTATAGAAATTCTGAAATTTCTTCAGGATCGGAAGGCCATTCATCTATTTGAATATTATAGTGTTTTTCAATGTCGTTCATTTTATAATCATCATATGGGGTTTTAAAATTAATAGCAACTCCTTTGCGGCCATATCTACCACTTCTACCAATTCTATGTAAATAATTATCTACTGATCTAGGTATATCATAATTAATAACTATAGAAATTTGTTGAACATCAATACCACGTGAAAGAAGGTCTGTTGATACTAAGACTCTTGTACCTCCAGTTTTAAACTGTCTCATTCTTTCTTCTCTCTCAAAAGGTGTCATAGAACCATGAATTGAAGAAATACTAAAGTTTGCATCTATTAGTCTTTGACTCAAATCTTCAACCATTTTGCGAGAATTACAATATATAATGGCTTGTGTAATAGTTAAAACATTATACAAATCACATAACATATCAAATTTATGCTCATTTCTGTCAATATTTACATAATATTGTTTAATACCTGAGAGACTCAATTTCTCCGGTTCAACTAGAATTTTAATTGGATTTCTCATTAATTTTTTAGTAATTTCGAAAAAATCATCTGGCATTGTAGCACTAAATAAAGCTGCTTGCACATCATTCGGTAATGATCTAAAAATATGTTCAATTTGCTGAAGAAAATCCATCTTTTTATCACCTTGGTCATGTCGATTATCATTGCGGTTATCATGACGCGGTGTATATCTCTTTTTTAACATTTCATCTGCCTCATCAATCACAATTATTTTAACTGATCTAGTTCTTAAAGCCCCTTTACGTATCATATCATATACTCTACCAGGAGTACCAACAACAACATGAGGTCTTTTGCGAAGTGCTTCAATATTTTTATCAATTGGATTACCACTAATAGCTAAACACACGTTTATTTTCAAATATTGTCCTAGATGTCTAATAACAGATTCTACTTGATCGGCTAATTCACGAGTATTTGCTAATACAATTGCTTGAGTATCCTTGAGATTAGGATCAATAACTTGTAAAAGTCCGATTGAATAAGTAGCAGTTTTTCCCATACCAGATTGTGCTTGACCAATTACATCACGATTTTGAATAATTGGATAAATACCTTTACTTTGAATAGCACTAGGTCTTTCATAACCATAACTATAAATACCTCTTCGTAGTAAATCTCTCAAATCTAAATCATCAAAACTGTTGAATGATGGTAAATTTTCAGATGTCAAATCCGCTCCTTGGGGATAATTAATTTTTTTATCTATTTGCTCCATATTATGATAAAAAATAGAAATAAATCTTATACCCTTTTTATTTTAAGTTATTTCCCCAATTCTACTTAATTTTTGACAATAGTTGTTTAATATTTGCTAATTCAGTATCTGATCTATTTTTGGAGTCATTAACTGTTTTATATGATTTTGATAAATCTTTGTACTCCTTTTCTAATTCTTTAATTCTTTGATTGAGAGCTTTGAATAGTTCATCATTTTTTTCATTATATTTTTGGGATACTTGATCGGATAAAAACTTATTCTCAACTTTTAACTTTTCAATTATATTATTTTTATCATTATTTTCATTTTCCATATTTCTATTCAACTTCGTATATTCAGAAATAGTTTTTAATAGTTCTTCATTATCTGCTTTGACCTTCGATAATTCTTCTTTTGTGTTAATAATAGATTGTAATAATCCTTTGTTACTATCTTTTTCTTTTTGGATTTGTAATTTGGCGTTCGATAAATCATTTTTAACATCATCAATAGTAATTTCCAATGATGAACATTGAGTTTTGAAACAGTCAGCATCAACCAACTGACGTTTTAAAATTAATACATTTTTTTCATGTTCAATGTTCAATTCATTAATTGTCTGATTCTTTTCTGTCTCTAATGTTTTCGATGTTTCAATTAATTTATGTTCCAGTTTTAAGATTTGTGCATTTTTAACATCAATTTCTCTATTTTTTTGTACAAGTTCAGTCAGAGATGTATTTAATTTATTTGTGATGGTTTCTATAAATTGGGTTGATGCTTTATATTTAGTTAGAGTTTCTTCTAGTTTAGTTTCGAGTCCTCTAATAATTTTTGATTGAGCACTGTAAATTTCCCTTTTTTGTTCTAGTTTTTCTTCACGTTCTTTTTGATTTGCTCCATTTGTATCAGTAATATCAAATTTATATTCTGAGAAATTTCTAAATTTTTCTACAAATTCTAATAGATTTTTATATTGTGGATGCACTAAACTATGCACATTAGCTAGAATTGTATCTCTATTGTCTTTCTTAGAGTAATTAACATTTTCAGTCATATTAAATTTTAGATTTAAATAATCATCATGGTTGGCTGTACAAGAAGGTAATAATTGTTTTTGATAAGATGGGTTACTGTCGTTGACAAAATGTTTCCGGAACATATAAAATGGAAACAGGGGAAACGATGTTTTGTTTATCATTATGTAAAATTTATTAGTTGGATGATACATATTCATATAATTATCAATTTCGAAGCCACACCGCTGGGAATCTTGATAATATTGTTTTGATGTTGGGTGAATATCAGCATAGTAAATAGTGATAACATAATAACCGACTACTTTACGATCAGGTAATAATCCTTTAGAGGTGTCCCAGTTTTCTATAATTGAATATCCTTTGCCATCTTTCATTTCAACGACAAATGAAGGATTAAATACAGGAGTATGTTCAATTACACATGATTCAATATCGTTAAATATTTCATATAGTGAATCATCAAATGATTTTGAAGCTACTTGTGATTCAGTTGCTACTTTATAAATTGATGTCATTAATAAAGAATTAGCTTGGTCAGCTGCTGATTTATTGTTTTCATTCAAAGTGAATAATACATCTTCTAAATTTTTAATGGCTAGTGTTGTTGATGTCATTACTGATTCAAATAATATTACATATTTATTTTGGTAATATTCAATTTTTTTTATTCATCTGGAAAGTTTTAAAAAAATATTATTCTAGATTGAATCGCATCTAGAATAGTTTGCTTTTTCCAAAGGTTTCCAGGTAAAATTTACAGTTATTTTTTGAACTCCTAATACCCTTCTGGTCTTAAGACCCCTAAGAGTTGCACATAAACTCTCAAAGGATTTCGGAGATTTTCGTAATCATCACGAATGTTATTTAAAAATTCTAATATTTCAAGTGTTTTTTTCGTGAAATTTACGAAAACTTCCGAATGCTCTTGAATGTGTATGTAATCACAACTAGAACATCTTAGAATTTTTACTTTTATGCACTAGAAAGTTTTTAAAAATATTATTCTAGATTCATTTACATCTAGAACATCTTAAAAATTTTACTTTTATGCACTAGAAAGTTTTTAAAAATATTATTCTAGATTATATCGCGACTAGAATATTTTGCTTTTTCCAAAGGTTTCCAGGTAAAATTTACAGTTATTTTTTGGACTCCTGATACCCTTCTGGTCTTAAGACCCCTAAGAGTTGCACATAAACTCTCAAAGGATTTCGGAGATTTTCGTAATCATCACGAATGTTATTTAAAAATTCTAATATTTCAAGTGTTTTTTTCGTGAAATTTACGAAAACTTCCGAATGCTCTTGAATGTGTATGTAATCACAACTAGAACATCTTAGAATTTTTACTTTTATGCACTAGAAAGTTTTTAAAAATATTATTCTAGATTCATTTACATCTAGAACATATTAAAAATTTTACTTTTGTGTCCTAGAAAGTTTTTAAAAAATATTATTCTAGATTATATCGCGACTAGAATATTTTGCTTTTTCCAAAGGTTTCCAGGTAAAATTTACAGTTATTTTTTGGACTCCTGATACCCTTCTGGTCTTAAGACCCCTAAGAGTCGCACATAAACTCTCAAAGGATTTCGGAGATTTTCGTAATCATCACGAATGTTATTTAAAAATTCTAATATTTCAAGTGTTTTTTTCGTGAAATTTACGAAAACTTCCGAATGCTCTTGAATGTGCATGTAATCACATCTAGAACATCTTAAAATTTTTACTTTTATATCTTAGAAAATTTTCTAAAGGTATTATATTAAATGTGGGACAAAATATCTAAAATTTTTAGTAACGAAATGGATATACTAGTTGGTTGCCATTGTAATGAGCCATATAAAAGTGACCAAAATGCTGTTGAAGTCAGTCCTAAATTAAGTTTTAATGTTGGGAATAATAACAGTAGTCATAATAAAAAAACTAAAATTAATATTTATTATAGTGATATTGACGAGAAGTGTCCAAAATCAGAAAATCAATTTGGAGAATTAAAAACTATTGAAAAAAAATTTGATCTAGTATGGTTTCAATATTGTCCTATTTTTTCTAATGATAAAACATTCATAGATTTTATAGAAACTGGAAAATCTTTGTTAAAGATTAACGGAAAATTAATAACTCCAACTACTCCAGAATACGATGAAGTTAAAATTAAAACACTACTGGGATCCAAATATGTGTATAGATTATTATCATTTGATGAACTACCATATAATTTTGTCAATACTTCAAATCCAATCATCCTATCAACAAAGTTTCTAGTAATTTTTAATATTAAAAATAGTATTGGTGGTGGAAAAACTAAAAAAATTACTAAAAAAATTACTAAAAAAATTACTAAAAAATCCACTAGAAATTCTTCCAAAAAACGATACACAAAAAAATAAAATAAAGGTACCTAGAAAATAATAAATAAATGTCATTATTATTAAAATTAGGAGCTGCATCAGTAATTGGAGCTGGAGCGATATCTGGTAGTTATTATTTGTATAAAAAATATAGAAAATCAGATGTTGATCCAAAAGATAATTATTATTTATATGTCAATGGTGAATGGTTAAAGAACACCAAAATTCCTTCTGAATTTGCACAATATACTAATTTTCATAAATTAATGGTTGATAATCGTAATAAATTGATTGATATTGCCAAGTCTGATGAAAATAATGTTGGAAAAGTTTATAAAATGAGTATGAATGTCCCAGAACAACCTTCTAATAACCTCAAAGAAGTTTTAGAGAGATTGAATCATATTAGTAACCATAAAGATTTACAGAAAGAAATGGCTATTTTATGGTGTGATTATGGTGTTAATACAATGTTTTATTTAATTTCTAGACCAGATGATAAACAATCAGATCTGTTGGTTCCGACTGTCATAATGAGTGGATTAAATTTACCTGATAAATCATATTATGACGGTTCAAATGATCATGCTATTCACAAGGATGCTTATATAAATTATGTAAATAAAATAGGTAATATATATAATGTTGAATTTAATGCATTAAATTTATGGAAATTTGAGGAAACGCTAGCTGAAAAACATTTAACACCAACACAAAAACGTGATCCAGATTTAACGTATAATAAAGTATCCTGGACAGATTTTATGAAGTATTTTCCAAGTTATTGTGAAAATTTGAGAAATATATCTAAAATGGATTATGTGGTTGTGGATAATATTGGTTTATGTAATTTCTATCGTGATGAATTTGAGAAATTAGATTTGGAAACTATGAAAGAATATGTTAAGTTGAGATTAATTGATCATTATGCTAAATATGATACACAACAACAAAGAGATCTTCATTTTGAGTTTCATGAGAAAGTTTTAAGTGGTATTCAAAAGCCTAAAGAGTTATGGAAATTTGCCTTAGATAATATAGATCAATTAATTGGTGATGAAATTGGTAAAATTTATGTAGAAAAGTATTATCCAGAGTCTAACCGAGTATTCTTGAATAATATGGTTGGTTTAATTAAAATACAATTGAAACGTAGCATTGAGCTTAATGATTGGATGGCGTCATCAACTAAAACAATAGCATATGAAAAATTGGATAGTATGAAATTTGATTTTGGAAGTTCAGAAGAATATCATAAATTTGATGGATTATGGGAGAAAAATGAATATGCAAATTTGATTGATATGATTAATGATTATTATTCATGGTATTGGGTTAATAATCATGTTAATAAATTTTATACAAAAGTTAATCCTAAATTATGGGATATGTGTCCTCATATAGTCAATGCCTATTATGACAGTAGTTTAAATAAGATGGTTTTCCCTGCTGGTATATTACAACCACCTTTTTTCGACATGTCAAAAGATATATCATATAATCTGGGGACAATTGGTATGATTATAGGACATGAAATGATTCATGGGTTTGATGATCAAGGTAGAAAATATGATCAACATGGTAATTTGAGGGATTGGTGGTCAGTTGAGGATGATGAAAAATTTAAAAGAAAAGCTCAAATAGTCAAAGAACAATATGAAAAAGTCTTGGTACAAGGTAAACCAGTTAATGGTGATTTAACTATGGGTGAAAATATAGCGGACATTGGTGGATTAAAATTAGCTTCTGAAGCATTATATTGTATTATTAAGGATAAATCGGATGAAGAAAAGGAGGTTGCATGGAGATCTTTTTTTGAGGGGTATGCGCAACTTTTTAAGGCTTTAAGAACTCCAGAAATAGAGTTAAAGTTTTTAACGATTGATCCACATTCACCGACAGAAGCTAGAACTAATATTCCTTTAAAAAATAATATACATTTTCAAAGATTTTTAAAAATGAATGAATCTGATAAAATGTATATGTCTGACAGTGATATAATAAATATTTGGTAAAAAAAATAATTTACTTTTTCCATTTGGATTTCCCCTTATCGTTCCCTTTGTCATTACCTTTGTCAAAGGGTTTCTGTTGACTTCTTTTTTGGCTGGGTGGTGAAGCTTTCTTGGGTATATCAATTTTGAATACTGGTAAAACAGGTTGATTTTCTGGTATTTTAACTTCATCTATTTTTTTTTCTTTTTTGGCATCAGGTGGTGCAGGAGTTTCGGAAGTAATTTTAACATCTTGTTTTACTTCTGGACTTTTTAAATCAACTAAAGTAGCAGGTTTAATATCAGCTACCGGAAATAATGGTGTCGCCGGCATCGAAGTATTTTCTAATGTACTTCTCATATGATTTATAACTTGATCAATTATTGCTTTTAGACTAGCATAATCAATATTATATTTAATATGTGGTATAGGTAACATACCAGTACTACGACCATCCGCAGTAATAATAACCATAACTGGTGATGTCATAACATTTTGTATGGTTATTTGACGGATAAGAAGTCTTTCTTGGTCAGTGTATGCTTTCGTGAGGAGATAAGTGAGTTGTTGTACAAAATGATATTTGAGGATGTCATCGATTTCGTAGAAATATTCGATATCAGTATAATTATTGAGTAATAAAGATTGAGGTCCAATATTATTTTTGTCTTCGGAACTGAATAAGAGATCAAATGATTTTTTGAAAGAATCAACACCATTAAACGAACTATCTAAATCTATAAGATTACTAATATGTTGTTGGTATTTTTGGTAATATTTAGTTGTTACACTGTTGTATTCTTTTAAAATTTTAAGAAAATCTTTTTCAGATTTTTTGGCTTGACTGAATAATTTATATTGTTTATTGCCTGGTGGATCACTTTTAAAAAACCCTCTACCTTTTTGTGTCTGTTTTTTTCTTTGAGACATATTTCAATATTTATATTTAATCTGAATAGAGAAAATAATCTATTTGCAACCATGAATACAAAGAAGATTTCTAATTTTGTGTTCTCTTTCCTCTAGGGTAAAATTATTAAGATCAATTTGAATTATTCTAGGATTATTATTATATCTAAATAAAGCTGTCGAAAGATGTTTTTCACGATCGTAGGAATTATTGGAATCTAAACTATTCTCATTATGTATAGTTGCTCCATATTGTATAATTTTATCTACGTTGTTATATTGGTAAACAACCAAAATAGTTCTAGGATATTCATAGAATTGAAAAACTTCCATTTGCAGATAATCAGTAACAGTCTAATACACCACCAATAAATCCAATATTTAATATTCAATTTTTAAGAGCGTTCAAATAGTCTATTAGGTGTTTCTAGGGAATATATTATAGTTGTTTAATATGGACAAATAAAAATGATTAAAAATTTAGCTTAAGCTTTTTTTAGATAATATAAATTATCGAGTTGATCGAACTAAAACAAGACAAAAATGCCTGCTAAAATCTCAAAAGTAAAAGAAGTTTCTAGTACACCATCTAGTGTAGAGAATGGTGATTCTTCGCGTATATTATTAACAAAAGCAATAAATAATCTGTCAGTGAATCGTGATTCTTTTGCGGAATCTGTGAAAACTTTTCAGAATTTGACAAAAGAAATGATAGACAATTTGGATCTACAAATAGAGGATAGATCAAAACAATTAAAAGAGTCGAAAACGTTGATTGAGAATGAGTTAAAGGATGCAAAAATAAAGGCGAGTCAGAAGTTAGCTGAACATAAGAGAGAAATCGCAATTAATTTTTTGGCTGAAACCGGTGAAGTTCCTATTGATGAAAGTGAATTAGAAAGTCTTCGTGAAGGACATGAGACTGTGATCGCAGAGCATCAAACAGAGTTAAATAAATTAAGGGATGAATTGACAAAGAAAGCTAAAGAAGATTTACAAAGTGCTGTAAGTTCTCAAGAATTACGTCACAAAGCTGTATTTGCTGAAACTCAAGCTGAAAATAAAATGTTGAAAACTGAAATTTCTAATTTGCACGATTATATCACCAAATTAAAGGATGAAGTTAATGAACAACGTAAGTTATCCGCAACTATTGCTCAAGCCAATAGTAAAGAAAGTATCCATCAAACATTTGGTAAGTAAACTTTTTTAATGTAAATATTTTTGTATTTTATTTTATATTTCAATTGGTCATCTTAAAATTGAAATAGTTTGATAATTAAAACCGGGAAATTAAATATAATGTATGTTAAAATAAGCACCGTTAATGGAATTTTAATTTGTAAAAACATTAAAAATCTCAAACTTGATGAATATTTATGTGAAAGATATTCGATTAAAAATATATATATTAATATACTTATTGAAAAAAAGTTAATGTATTATAATTTCGCTGATGTTATTAGTCCAGAAACATATTCATATATTGAAGATAATAATGTTATTATAAGTGATTCTTATAATATATTTGATATAGAAACCATTCTAAATTTTAAATTAGATGTAACTAAACAATATATTGGGGCATTATGTCGAGCAAATAGAAATGATACATTACAACATCTATATAAACATACGAATTATAAAAATAAGATAATAAAAATGCTGGAAGATGATTGCATTGATTGCATTAGTAGAAATTATCATTATCCCTATATATTTTATACTGGGTTATGCAATGGTAGTTCATTAATTTTAGAATGGGGTGAAGAGAATAATACAATGCCAATAAAATATTTTAACACGTCAAATTATTCTCGTATATTAGACCTTGGATCCAGTCATGGAGTAATACATATTTTAGATTGGTTCATAAAATCCGGATTAAAATATGGATTTGAGTTAAAATATTCTGATAATGCACTGAATTCCGCTTCTGGTTCTGGTTATACTAATGTTCTAGATTGGTGGTTTAATAGTGAATTAGAATTAAAATATTATGAAAAAGCACTGGATTGGGCTTCCAAAAATAATCACATTAATGTTCTAAATTAGTGGCTTAATAGTGGATTAGAATTAAAATATTCTGAAGACGCACTAGATTGGGCTTCCAAAAATAGTCACATTAATGTTCTAGATTGGTGGAAAAACACAGGATTACCCATAAAATGTAGTCTATCAGCATTAGAATATGCCATTTCAAATAATCATTATCATGTTTTAGAATGGTGGAAAAATAATGAATTAATTTCTATTTCTAAACATATCGAAACAGAAAATAATATTGAAAATAAAATCAAAAGTATATTAGACTCCGCATCTCAGTTAGGAAATCTTAATATTCTAGAATGGTGGAAAAACTCTGGATTACCATTTCATTATTCACAATCTATAAATTTAGCATCCAGCGAAGGACATGTACATATTTTAGAATGGTTTTTACATAGCAATTTACCTTTGGAATATGATGAAAAAGCATTGCAATGCGCATCACAACACAGTCATATTAATGTTCTAGAATGGTGGAAAAACTCAGGATTACCTCTAAAATATGACTATCTTACTATGGTCTGGGTAAATATTGATGTATTAGAATGGTGGAAAAACTCAGGATTACCTTTAAAATATTCAGAAGTCTCTATAGATTCAGCATCTCAAGGGTATTGCAAATCTATTGAAATTCTAGAATGGTGGAAAAATTCAGGATTGCCTTTAAAATACACTGAAAATGCTTTAAATAATGCATCTAAATCAAATAGTATTTTCACTCTAGAATGGTGGAAAAATAGTGGATTAGAGTTAAAATATTCACAAGAAACATTAAATAATTGTAGTCCAAGTACACTAAAATGGTGGTTGGAAAGCAAATTGCCTATAAAATAATATATATCAATCATCGTAAAATTGAAATGAGTTGATAGTTAAAATTAAATATAATGTATATTGTGATACGTAAAAAAAACCAAATTTTATCTTTTATATCTCTTGACATAAATTTCAAATGTAATTATAATATGTGGGAATCTTCACTTGAACCACTATATATTCATATTGTCATAAAAAAAAATGATACAAACTTAACTAAATGGGACAATATGAATATTGGATATCGCATAGATACTGATTATAAAACATATATCAAAAATAATAATTTTATTATGAGAGATTCTTATAATATATTTGATATAGAAACCATTCTAAAATTTAAATTAGATGTAACTAAACAATATATTGGGGCATTGTGTCGAGCAAATAGAAATGATACATTACAACATCTATATAAACATCCCAAATATAAAACTCAAATAATAAAAATACTACAAGATGATCATAATGCTTCTCACTCAACTATATTTAGTTTTGCGTTTTCATATGGTAACTTATTAATTTTAGAATGGTGTGAAGAGAATAATATGGTACCAACAAAATATTTTAAAAAAAATATATCAGATTTAGAATATAATTTATTAGATACAGCATCAAGACTAGGTTTTATACATATTTTAGAATGGTTTTTAAAATCTAGAATAAAATATGGATTTGATTTACAATATTCTGAAAAAACAATGGATGAAGCTTCCAAGAATGGTCACATTAATGTTCTAGAATGGTGGAAAAACTCTGGATTACCATTGAAATATAGTTCTTTATCATTAGATTATGCTGCAAAAGAAGGGCATGTTAATGTTTTGGAGTGGTGGATAAATTCTGGATTGATTACTGAATATATTAAAATGAAAGATAATATTGGAGATATATTAGATGCCGCATCTCAATACAGCAATATTAATATTTTAGAATGGTGGAAAAACTCTGGATTACCCTTTTACTATTTACATTCTATATATTTAGCATCTCAAGAAGGACATATAAATGTTTTAGACTGGTTTTTACATAGTAATTTACCCTTAAAATATGATGAAAAAGCATTATATTATGCATCTAGTAGGAGTCAAATTAATGTCCTAGAATGGTGGAAAAACTCAGGTTTACCCTTGAAGTATAACAGTCATGTTATGGATCATGGGAGTATGAGTGCTCTAGAGTGGTGGAAAAACTCTGGATTACCTTTAAAATATACTGACTATTGTATAGACTATGCATCCGGTGGATCTGGTTCAATTAATGTTCTAGAATGGTGGAAAAACTCTGGATTACCTTTAAAATATACTGAAGACGCTATAAATACTGCATCAAGGTATTCTAGAATATATATTCTAGAATGGTGGAGAAACTCGGGATTACCTTTAAAATATACTGAATTTGCAATGAATAATGCATCAATGATTGGTCAAATTTCTAGTCTAGAATGGTGGAAAAACTCTGGATTACCTTTAAAATATACTGAAGAGGCAATAGATAGTTCATCTCAGTCAAGTCGTATTCTTGTTCTAGAATGGTGGAAAAACTCTGGATTACCTTTAAAATATACTGAATATGCTATAGATTATGCATCAGGTTCAACTAGCGTTCTAGAATGGTGGAAAAACTCTGGATTACCTTTAAAATATACTAAAGAGGCTATAAATATCGCATCAAAATGTTCTAGAATAAATATTCTAGAATGGTGGAAAAACTCTGAATTACCTTTAAAATATACTGAAGAGGCAATCAATAATGCATCAATGATTGGTTCAATTTCTATTCTAGAATGGTGGAAAAACTCTGAATTACCTTTAAAATATACTGAAGAGGCAATAGATGTTGCATCTCAGTCAAATCGTATTCTTGTTCTAGAATGGTGGAAAAACTCTGGTTTAGAATTGAAATATTCATACAGAGCTTTCCAAGAATGTGAACCACGTACATTAAAATGGTGGCTTGAAAGTAAATTACCAATAAAATAAATTGCTGTTCACATTCACATTACACAATATGATATTAAAATTGATTTAATTTTTTATATACAATAACGCATCAATATGTATTTTATCATGACTGATGACTTATCTAAGTTTACACCAGGACTAAATGTTGGTACTTTTAGACTATATAGAACACCTATATTGTGTAGTTATTTTGATATTTATGTTATACATGTAGTTCTTCCTCCAGATGCACAAATTACTTACATAAATAAAAATCTTAGAACATCTAATAAAGTAATTATAGGAAATGGTGATGCTAATTTTACTATTCTAGATATTAAAAAAATTATAAAATTTAATGCAATTGATATATTTAAAAATCCTCATTATATTGGTATGGCATGTAATAATAATAATATAGATATTGTAAAATATTTAAAAAACAATAACATAAATATTAGATGTAATGATACTTCTTTAGATCCAGCATTTTCAAGTGGCAATCTTAATTACCTTAAATGGTGGCTTGAAGAATCTGGACTAGAATTTAGATACTCTGAAAGAAGTATATATTTGGCATCTTACGGGCGTCACATACATATTCTAGAATGGTGGAAAAATTCTGGATTACCTTTAAAATATGATGAAACATCAATTGATACTGCATCTGCTCAAGGCCATATTGATGTTTTGGAATGGTGGAAAAAATCTGGATTGGAATTAAAATATTCACATATGTCCTTATATAATGCATCAATGAAGGGTCACATTCATGTTTTACATTGGTGGGCTAATTCAAGATTAAATCTAGAATATAATGAAGATTTGTTAGTTGATGTATGCAAAAAAGGTCTCGTTAAAGTTCAAGAATGGTGGATTAATTCAAGATTACCCATAAAATATCTCTAAAATTATTAATTACCAAGCACAACTCCAACATTAAAAAATTGATTTTTTTATATTATTGTATGTATGAATATGTATTTTATATTGACTGATGCAAATGATCACCATAATAATGTTTATAATAAAAAGGAATGTAAATTAAAAATAGGTATAAATACAGGAAGTTTTTTTGCTATTGGAACACGTATTGTTATTAACGATATAGTTCTTTTGTCCAGCCGTTCAAATATTTTTATAAGACCTGTAATAATGCCACCAAATGCTAAATTTACATATGATAAATTTAATAAAATAGTATCTGACAAAATTATTTTAAGTAATCAAAAATATAATTTGCTTGATCCAAAAACAATTGTAAAATTTAATATTGATATTAATAAACAATATATTGATCGAGTTTGTGCTGGTGGTCGTGTTGATACGTTAGATTTTCTGTATAAGTCAGGAATTGAATTTGAATGTACTTCAACCACATTAGCAAATGTTTCGCGAAATGGTCACGTAAATGTTCTAGAATGGTGGTTAAATAGTAAATTACCTTTTGAATATGATGAGCGTTCTTTGAGAGTTGCTTCAATTATGGGGCATACACATGTTCTAGAATGGTGGAAAAACTCCGGTCTAGAATTAAAATATGATGAACATGCGTTGGATGATGTAGATGTACGTTTTTCGCCACCTAAAAATGTATATTGTTATAATAGAAGTATTGAAGTGTTGGAATGGTGGAAAATCTCTGGTTTACATCTAAAATATTCAGTTGATTTACTTGACGGTGCGTCAAAATGGAATCATATTAATGTATTAGAATGGTGGAAAAACTCTGGACTAGAATTAAAATATTCTGAAAATGCGTTAGATTTAGCATCTGAATATGGTCATATTGGTGTTCTAGAATGGTGGTTTAATAGTGGATTACCTTTAAAATATTCAACACATGCAATGTATTTGGCATCTGAAAATGGACATGTAAATGTTCTAGAATGGTGGTTTAATAGTGGATTACCTTTAAAATATGATACAGATATATTATATTATGCATCAGATAATAATCATACTGAGGTTCTAGATTGGTTGAAACACTCTGGATTAGAATTAAAACATGATGTAATATCATTGGATAATATATCAAGACTAGGCCATATAAATGTCCTAGAATGGTGGAAAAATTCAGGATTTAAATTTACATATTCTACTGATGCACTAGACATTAGAAATACAAATGTCCTAGATTGGTGGAAAAATTCAGGGTTAGAACTAAAATATACTGAAAAAATATTAGATGAATCATCACGATATCAGCGAATTGATATTTTAGATTGGTGGAAAAATTCTGGATTACCACTCAAATATTCGGAACGTGCATTAGATTTTGCGGCGTGGTATCGTTTATCTGATGTTATAAAATGGTGGGAAAATTCTGGATTACCTTTAAAATATATGAAAGGGGGATCATATGATTGTATAACTCGTAAAACAAAGAAAACTTTATAATAAACTTTTATTCAAAGATACACATTGAAAACACATTAAAAAACTTTAATAAAAATTGATTGACATTTTATTAAAAATATTAAAATATGTTTTTCCTAATAGTTAGTAAAGAATATCCAGATCATATTCCTACATATTCAGATAAAAAAACATATTTATTAGAATGTTCTAAAACTATTATGTCAGTAGATATGAAACCTCTCACACATACTTATATTAAAAGTGTAATAGTACCATTTAATGCAAATGTGCGTTGTTATAATGAATCTGGTAAAAATTATTATGTAACTGATAAAATAATTTTGAGTAATTATAAATATGATTTGTTTAATCCAAAAACAATTAAAAAGTTTAAATTGAATTTAGAGTTTATTTCCAAATTTTATATTTTGTTAGCGTCTTTTAACGGACGCGTTGATGTTCTAGAATGGTTGAAAAATTCTAGACTTGATTTAGAATTTGATAAATGGCTAATAAATATGGCATCTTACAGAGGTAATATAAATGTTCTAGAGTGGTGGAAAAATAGTAAAAAACCATTAGTTTCTCATGATGCATTAGTCTGGGCCGTTTATGGTAATCATGTTGATGTCTTAGAATGGTGGAAAAATTCTGGATTACCTTTGGAATATTCAGAAATAGCTATAGAACATGCATCTATAAAAGGTTATATTAATATATTGGAATGGTGGAAAAACTCTGGATTAGAATTAAAATATAGTAGTGATATATTTGACACACTTATGAATGGTTGCGTTCATGTTCTAGAATGGTGGAAAAACTCTGGATTAGAATTAAAATATACTAGTGCAGCATTAGAATTAGCCTTAGAATATAATCATCTTGATGTCCTAGATTGGTGGAAAAACTCTGGATTAGAATTAAAATATACTAGTGTGGCATTAAAATTAGCCTTAGAACATGGTCATCTTGATATTCTGGAACGGTTGCAAAACTCTTGATTAAAATATTAAAAGGAAACATATGAAATGTTGATACATATTGATATAAAATTGAAATTATAAAATTTTTACATTTTTTTTATTAATGGCATTACATATGTATTTTATAGTTACTGATAAACGTAATTATTATAAAAATCATAAAGGTGAATTGGTAAAATTAAATAATGGATTAAATAAAGGATATTTTATACTTAAAAGAATCGAGGAAATTATATCAGAATGGCATTCTGACGATCATTATATAAGATGTTTAATAATACCATCAAATATTATTATTATGCAACATGAATATTATTCTGATTATGATTTTTCAATAATTGAGACAGCTGATAAAATAATTGTAAATGATGTTACATATGTATATAATTATAAAACACTTTCAAAATTTAATTTGAAGAATGATGTTGAATCTTATAAAATTATTAGTAAAGCATCACATGATGGTTACTCTAATTTTCTTGAATGGTGGAAAAAAGCAAGATTTCCTTTAGAATATGATTATCACTCATTAAATTCAGCATCCAAATATGGTCATATTAATGTTCTAGAATGGTGGAAAAATTCTGGATTACCTTTAAAATATACCGAACATGCATTGGATGATGCATCTATAAATGGTCATATTAATGTTCTAGAATGGTGGAAAAATTCTGGATTACCTTTAGAATATACAGAACATGCATTGGATGATGCATCTATAAATGGTCATATTAATGTTCTAGAATGGTGGAAAAATTCAGGATTACCTTTAAAATATACAGAACATGCATTGGATGATGTATCTATGGATGGTAATATTAATGTTCTAGAATGGTGGAAACATTCTAGATTAGAATTGAAATATACAAATTATTTATTGGATGATGCATCTCGAAATGGTAAGATTAATGTTTTAGAATGGTGGAAACATTCTGGATTAGAATTGAGATATTCTGAAAAAACTATGGATTATGCATCTTTAAGAGGTCATGTTAAAGTTCTAGAATGGTGGAAAAACTCTGGATTACCTTTAAAATATTCTCATCTCGCATTAAACTATAGTTCTGGACGTGGTCATATTAATGTGCTAGAATGGTGGAAAAACTCTGGATTACAACTGAAGTGTAAATGTGAATTTGGGTGGGATCAAAAAATAAAATGGGCAAAGGGTTGTGCATTATTATGTGCGTCCATTAATGAACAAGTTGGTGTTCTAGAATGGTGGAAAAACTCTGGCTTACCTCTAGAGTGTAAGTGTAGCGTCAATTCATTCTATAATGCATCTATAAAAGGACATGTCAATGTTCTAGAATGGTGGAAAAATTCTGGATTACAACTCAAATATGATGAATGGGTATTACGTTATGCATCTGAAGAAGGACATATAAATGTTTTAAAATGGTGGAAAAACTCTGGATTACCGTTGAAATATGAAAGATGTACATTGAAAGGTACATATAAACAAATATGCGCACATACTCTTGAATGGTGGTTAAGTACTGGATTACCATTAAAATATCCTAGAAATGATTATCCATATTATACTATTGATATAATATGGATCTAAATATTAGACACATAAAAATTGAATATCTTTATTTTTTAATTTATCAATCAAATATGTATTTTATAATTACAGATAAACATGATTATCACGGAAATAGAAATCCATTATATAAATTGAAACCAGGATTAAATATTGGAAAGTTCAAGGTGTATGGTGATTCAGATTCAAATTTTATTACAATACATAGTAATGATACTTATATAAGAATTGTGATACTTCATAAAAATGCGAAGAAAATAAAAGAACTTTTTACTGATCACTACAATAAAATTTATGATAAAATAATTGTCGGCAGTGATAGATATCACCTGTATGATTATAAATCAATAATAAGATTTAATCTGGATTTTTTCTGGAAAGAACCTGGTTATTATAATAACAATCGCTACATTAGATATGCAATATCAAAAGGTTATATATACATTCTTGATTTTTTACGAAAAGATCCAAGCATTTATTCGCGTGATGGTATACTAAATATAGCTCATGATGCATCTGTTAGCAATCGTGTTGATGTATTGGAATGGTATAAAAATTCAGGATTATCTTTTAGATATTTTGGATGTGAATTAGATAGTGCATCTGCTCTAGGTCATATTGATGTTTTAAATTGGTGGAAAAATAGTGGATTAAATTTAATGTATTCGTATAAAGGTATTGATGGTGCGTCGCGTAATGGATACATTAATGTTTTAGATTGGTGGAAAAATTCTGGATTATCTTTAGAATATACTCAAGATGCATTAAATTATGCATCTGAATTAGGTAGAATTGACGTTTTAGATTGGTGGAAAAATTCTGGATTACCTTTAAAATATTCTAGTGGTGTGGTACTTAGAAAAGCAACTGAAAATGATCATATTAATGTTCTAGAATGGTGGAAAAACTCTGGATTAGAAATGGTATATAATATGGATTATGCATTTTGTGATGAAAATGTATTAAATTGGTGGTTAAATTCTAAATTACCTATCCGAATTAGACGTAGGTTAAGTGAAAGGTGTAACGAAATGATTAAGGTTGATCCCTTGTAAACTAAACTAAACTATACTATACTAAGAATTAAAATACAATTTAAGTATACTATAATTTACATTATCAATATCATATGTATTTTATATTAACCGATAAAAATAATATCAATAACGATGACAACCCGTCTATTTCTCGTTATTCTAAAAGATCTGAAGAAATGATATATTACATATCGAATAATATTGATAGTAGTTATCATTATTATATTAGACCAATAATAATGTTACCAAATGCAAAAATTTTTAAAGATTATGATGGTTTTTGGACTGATAAAATTATTTTGGGGAGCCGTAAATATGATTTATTTGATCCACTCACACTCAAAAAATTTAATTTAGATTTGAATAAATATTCAGAAATATATATTTCTTCAGCGTCTTTGCATGGTCGAACGGATGTTTTAGACAGATTAAAAATATTAGAGAAATCATTAAAATATAATAAAAATGCAATAAATTATGCATCTGAATATGGTCATATTAATGTTCTAGAATGGTGGAAAAATTCTGGATTAGAATTAAAGTATGATGATTTTGCAATAGGCTGTGCATCACACAACAGTCTTATTAATGTTCTAGAATGGTGGAAAAACTCTGGATTAGAATTAAAGTATGGTACAGATACATTAAATTATGGATCTCGTACTGGTCGTATTGCTGTTCTAGAATGGTGGAAAAACTCAGGATTACCTTTAAAATATGATGAATTTGCATTACATTATGCATCATGGCATGGTCGTATTGATGTTCTAGAATGGTGGAAAAACTCAGGATTGGAATTAAAATATAATGAAGGTGCAATTGATGGTGCGTGTGGATGTGGTAAGGTAAAAGTTTTAAAATGGTGGAAACGTTCTGGATTGGAATTAAAGTATTCTTGTCGTTCATTAGACTACACGACAAGCCAAGGTCATTTTAATGTCCTGGAGTGGTGGAAAAAATCTAGATTACCATTAAAATATTCAGATAATGCAATGGATTTTCCAGGTAATACTGACACATTAAAAAAGTTAAATTGGTGGAAAAACTCCGGATTACCATTAAAATATTCTCATGATGCATTAAAATATGCTGAAAATATTGATAAATTAAATTGGTGGAAAAACTCAGGATTACCATTAAAATATTCAGATGATATATTGATGTACGCATCTGAAAATGGTAATATACATATTTTAGAATGGTGGAAAAACTCTGGATTACCTTTTAGATATTGTAAAAACTTAATTATTAAATCTTCTAGACATTATAAGTACAACATTATAGAATGGTGGAACCAAAACTTTGGATTAGAATTAGAAACGACTAAAACATGAGAATATATTGCATTACTTTTAAAATGCATTACTTCTAAAATTAAAAAATTGATTTATTTTATTAAATTTATTATTATGTAAATTATAAAATGCATTTTATAATAACAGATAAAAATGATATACATTGTAGCATAAAAATAAAAACTGGATTAAATATTGGTTATTTCAAAATTTATAAGGATATAAATACACTATTCTTAAAAGATAGTGATGTTTATATCCGTAATGTAATAATTCCGAGTGATTCAAGCGTTTTTTATGCATATATAGATATGAAAGTATCTTATAAAATAATTGTTAATGAAAACAAATATCATTTATATGATCCCAGAACAATTAGAAGGTTTAATATAAATATTATGTCAAAAAATTATATTACAAAAGCCTTTACCAATGCACATTTTAGGTTTTTTGAATTCTTTAAAAATATAAATTCTCAAGTGAACTTCGTTTATTATAAGTATTTGGTGGATGATGTATCTATTAGTGGTCATGTAGATGTTTTAGAATGGCTAAAACGTTCTGGGTTGCCTTTGAGTTATTCTAACCATGCTATGGATTTTTCGACAACAAATAATCCAATTGATGTGTTAAATTGGTGGATAAAATCTGGATTACCTTTAAAATATTCTAGTGAAGCATTAATTAATGCTTCACATTTTAATAATATAAATCTTTTAGAATGGTGGAAAAATTCTGGATTGCGGTTAGAATATGATTGGAATAAGTTTATAGTTTGTGGATCAGATGTGGTCAAATGGTGGGAAAACTCTGGATTACCTATAAATATCATTAAGAACATATGTCATTATAACTATTATTACCTAAAAATTGATTCAAAAAATAGTTCATGTGATAAATAATAACTAAATTTAAATATGCATTTTATAATAACATCTAAATATGATGGACATTATTTTTATAAAATAAAAACTGGATTAAATATTGGTTATTTTACAATTTATAATAAAATAAATCCTGAATTATTAAATCGTAACGATATCTATATTAGAATTGTAACCGTTCTCAATAATAATAATAAAATTATATTATCACCTTATGATCGTATACATAATGATATTGTATGTCCACACTATAATAAAATAATAGTTGGAGAAGATAGATATTATTTATATGATCCAAAAACAATAGAAAAATTTAGTATTAATATTATGTCAAAAAATTATATTAAATTAGCATTTTCTAATGCACATTTTAAGATTTTTAATTTTATCATAAAAATGAATCCACCCGTAAGCTTTTATGATAAATTATTAGATCATGTATCTGTTGAGGAGAACAATCTTGATGTTCTAGAATGGATTAAAAACTCTGGATTACCTCTAAGTTATTCAAATAATGCTATGATGTCAGAATTTGTTGATACTGATGTATTGAATTGGTGGAAAAATAGTGGATTACCTTTAAAATATGATATGCGTCATGTATTAATTAATGCAAGTTTATGGGGTAAAATAAAGTTATTGGAATGGTGGAAAAATAGTGGATTACAATTGTCATATAGTTGGAATAAATATGTGCGTTGTAATCTAGAAGTTATTAGATGGTGGGAAAACTCAAATTTACCTGTTAAAGTTGACCATTACTATGATGGATTTGTGTGTCAATATCGAGGTGATTACAAATTACTGAAAGTTGAATATAATTACATACTATTTTTAAAAAATTGATTGATTATATTCAACTCTATTGTTCATCATCATAAATTAATATGTATTTTATATTGACAGATGGTAGTGCAAAATCAAAATTAAAAAGTGGATTGAATATTGGATCATTTGAAGTAATTTTAGATCTAAAAAATTATGAATTACGTTGGGTTCAGACTAATATTATACCTGTAATAATATCCCCTAATTCATGTTATGTTGTCAAGGGTGTTATATGTGTGTGTGATAAAATCATTGTGGACGGTGATTCATATTCTTTATATAATTCTGATACAATTATTAAATTTAGATTGGATATTATTATTTCTAAAAAATTATTTATTAAAATGGCTTGTAATAGGAATTCTGTTAATATTTTACAATTATGGTTTAATCGTAGATTACATTTACAATATAATTCACATATATTAGAGAGTATTATTGATACATGTTTTAATATAAATGTTCTGGAATGGTGGAAAAACTCAGGATTACCAATTAAGTGTAATGGTAGTACATTAGAATTGTGTGCGATAAGTGATAATATTAATGTTCTAGAGTGGTGGAAAAATTCTGGATTACCTTTACAATATACAGAAAACACACTTAATAATTTTTCAACTTTACAATTGGATTGGTGGAAAAAATCAGGATTACCAATTGAGTGTAATGAACGTACATTATATTTGGCATCTTTATTTAATCGGATTGATGTTCTGGAATGGTGGAAGCATTCTGGATTAGAATTAAAATATGATAAAGATTCTATGAATTGTGCATCTTCACATGGTCATATTAATGTTCTAGAATGGTGGAAAAACTCTGGATTAGAATTAAAATATGATGAAAGAACATTAAATTGGGCATCTTTAAATGGTCAAGTTGCTGTTCTAGAATGGTGGAAAAACTCTGGATTAGAATTAAAATATGATGAAGACGCAATAAATTCGGCATCACGATGTGGTCATATAAATGTCCTAGAATGGTGGAAAAATTCTGGATTGGAATTAAAATATGATGAAAATGCATTATATTGGGCATCTATTAATTGTAAGATTAATGTTCTAGAATGGTGGAAAAACTCTGGATTATCTTTAAAATATGATGAAAGAGCATTAAATTATGGATCGTCATATGGTCATGTTTCTGTTCTAGAATGGTGGAAAAACTCTGGATTAGAATTAAAATATGATAATATTGCAATAAATTGTGCATCACGTAATCATTTTATTAATGTTTTAGAATGGTGGAAAAACTCTGGATTGGAGTTAAAATATGATCATTATGCATTATGTGATGCATCTGAAAATGGACATACAAATGTTCTAAAATGGTGGGAAAATTCTGGATTACCTTTTAAATATTCATCTAAATTTTTTGAACTACGCGGATGTCATTCTAATTCTAAATAATCACATCCAAACATAATAAAATTGAAATCGTTTATTTTTTTATTAATTTAATATGTATTTTATACACATTCCAAATGGCGGCTTCGATGCATTTGCCGAATTTAAAAATCAATATTTTATTATTTTTCAGCATGCAAACGATATATTAATAAATCTAAATGATATAGATCGTTATATGGCTTGTGTTGTAATACCGCTGGATGCTCATGTTGAGCGTATTAATTATTGTGGACATCCTAGTCATATTCTAAAATGTGATAAAATAATTTTGGGTGATATTTACGATTTGTATGATCTCAAAACAATATTAAAATTTAAATTAGATATATTACCAAATTATACGGCACAAATTTGTAAAAAAGGGTTAGTAACCCTTTTGACATTCATTAAAAATGCAGGATTACCATTACAATATGATAGTAAGGCATTAAATTGGGTGTCTAAAGAAGGTCACATTAATGTTCTAGATTGGTGGAAAAATTCTGGATTACCATTAAAATATTCTAAAGATGCATTAAATTTGGCATCTCTAAATGGTCATGTTGCTGTTCTAGATTGGTGGAAAAATTCTGGATTACCATTAAAATATTCTAAAGATGCATTAAATTTGGCATCTTTAGGTGGAAACATAAATGTACTAGAATGGTGGAAAAACTCTGGATTACGATTGAAATATTCTAAAGATTTATTGATTTGGGTATCTCATAAATCTTTAACTAATGTTCTAGAGTGGTGGAAAAAATCTGGATTACTTTTAAAATAAATAAAATTGATTTTACAGTTTACTTTTAAATTTTTTATAAGATGTATATTATTTATTCTAAAAAAAAAGATACACATTATTGTATTTATGAAGACTTATTGTCACGTATATTCAACATCAATAATAATTGTAGTGTATATGTAAATACTGAACATAACCCGCTAATAGTTATCAGATTAAATGATAAAGTTATTTTGAGTGATAGTTATAATGTTGATAATCCAAAAGTAATTATAAAATTAAAGTTGTATAATAATCTAAAACTTATCACTTATTTATCAGAGTATGGTCGCGTTGCTGTTCTAGAATGGTTGAAAAACTCTGGGTTACCTTTACAATATGATGATACTGCATTAAGGTTTGCATCGTCTAATGGTCAAGTTGCTGTTCTAGAATGGTGGAAAAACTCTGGATTAGAATTAAAATATAATAAATATGCATTAAATTATGCATCATGTTATGGTGAAGTTGCTGTTCTAGAATGGTGGAAAAACTCTGGATTACCTTTAAAATATTCTGAAGATGCATTAGATTGGGCATCACACAATGGTCATCAAATTGCTGTTCTAGAATGGTGGAAAAACTCTGGATTAGAATTAAAATATTCTGAAAAAGCATTAAACAGTGCATCATATTATGATCAATTTGCTGTCCTAAAATGGTGGAAAAACTCTGGATTACCTTTAAAATAAATAAAATTGATTTTGCAGTTTACTTTTAAATTTTTTTCATAAGATGTATATTATTTACTCTAAAAAAAAAGATACACATTATGGTATTTATAAAGACTTATTGTCGCGTGTATTGAACATCAATGATAATTATTATGTATATTTTAATAATGAACATAACCCTCGAATAGTTATCAGATTAAATGATAAGGTTATTTTGAGTGATAATTATAATTTCAATAATCCAAAAGTAATTATAAAATTAAAGTTGTATAAGAATTCGCAACTTATTGGTCATGCATTTGAACAAGGTTATATAAATATTCTAGAATGGCTTAAAAACTCTGGATTACCTTTAAAATATGATGAATATGCATTATATTCAGCATCGTATAATGGTCATGTTTCTGTTCTAGAATGGTGGAAAAACTCTGGGTTAGAATTAAAATATGATAAATATGCATTAAATTGGGGATCTCGTTATGGTGAAGTTGCTGTTCTAGAATGGTGGAAAAACTCTGAATTACCTTTAAAATATGATGATACTGCATTAAATTGGGCATCATTATATGGTCATGTTGCTGTTCTAGAATGGTGGAAAAACTCTGGATTAGAATTAAAATATGATACATGGGCATTAAATGGAGCATCACAGCATGGTCAAGTTGCTGTTCTAGAATGGTGGAAAAACTCTGGATTGAAATTAAAATATTCTGAATACGCATTAAATATGGCATCTTTTCATGGTCATATTAATGTTCTAGAATGGTGGAAAAATTCTGGATTAGAATTAAAATATGTTGAACGTACAATAAGAAGTTTGGCATCTGAAAGTGGTAAAGTTGCTGTTCTAGAATGGTGGGAAAAATCAGGATTACTTTTAAAATAAATAAAATTGATTTTGCAGTTTACTTTTAAATTTTTTTCATAAGATGTATATTATTTACTCAAAAAAAAAAAGATACACATTATTGCATTTATGAAGACTTATTGTCGCGTATGTTCAACATCAATAATAATCATCGTGTATACATAAATACAAATACTGAACATAACCCTCGAATAGTCATCAGATTAAATGATAAAGTCATTTTGAGTGATAGTTATAATGTTAATAATCCAAAAGTAATTATAAAATTAAAGTTGTATAATAATCTAAACTTTATTACTTATTTATCAGAGTATGGTCGAGTTGCTGTTCTAGAATGGTTGAAAAACTCTGGATTACCTTTAAAATATGATGAATATGCATTATATTCAGCATCTCAAAAAGGTCACGTTGCTGTTCTAGAATGGTGGAAAAATTCTAGATTACCTTTAAAATATTCTGAACATACATTAAATGTAGCATCTGAAAATGGTCAAGTTGCTGTTCTAGAATGGTGGAAAAACTCTGAATTACCTTTAAAATATTCTCAATGGGCATTATATCTTGCATCAGCTGGTGGTCATATAAATGTTCTAGAATGGTGGAAAAACTCCGGATTAGAATTAAAATATAATGGTGATGTATTATATTGGGCATCACGATTTGGTCATATTAATGTTCTAGAATGGTGGAAAAATTCTGGATTACCATTGAAATATACAATAGATGCAATGAATTGGGGTTCTTCTAATGGTCATGTTGCTGTTCTAGAATGGTGGAAAAACTCTGGATTACATTTAAAATATGATGAAAATGTAATAAAGTATTGTTGTATTGAGGCTTTAGAATGGTGGGAAAAATCAGGATTACTTTTAGAATAAATAAAATTGATTTTATAGTTTACTTTTAAATTTCTTTAATAAGATGTATATTATTTACTCTAAAAAAGACGATACACATTATGGTATTTATAAAGACTTATTGTTACGTATATTTAACATCAATTATAATTATTATTCATATTTTGATAATGAACATAACCCTCGAATAGTTATCAGATTAAATGATAAGGTTATTTTGAGTGATAGTTATAATGTTAATAATCTAAAAGTAATTATAAAATTAAAGTTGTATAATAATCTGCAATTTATTAATTATGTATCTTATAATGGTTCAGTTACTGTCCTAGAATGGTGGAAAAAATCTGGATTACCTTTAAAATATAATAACAGTGCATTAAATTTAGCATCTTGTTATGGTCAAGTTGCTGTCCTAGAATGGTGGAAAAACTCTGGATTAAAATTAAAATATGATGCACATGCATTAAATTGGGCATCTTGTTATGGTCATATTAATGTTCTAGAATGGTGGAAAAATTCTGGATTAGAATTAAAATATTTTGAACGTACAATAAGTTTGGCATCTGAAAGTGGTCAAGTTGCTGTCCTAGAATGGTGGAAAAACTCTGGATTACTTAACGGTAATAATTAAAATAAATAAAATTGATTACTTTTATTTTTATTTTATAAATTTTAAATGTATTTTGCAATATATGATACAGATAAATATATTTATACAACATTTGGTAATAGATTTAATATATTGGAGCATATAAATGAATCATCTTCAACACATATTATACCTATAATTGTTCCTTCAAAAGCTTTTCTTAAAAAGGTTAAATATGAAAGAGATCAAGAAGATTATGAGGACAAATATTATATGGATTATACAAAAGTGGCTAGTAAGAAAATTATTTTTGGTGATAAGTATTCTATATTTGATCCGAATACGATTATAAAATTTAAATTGAAAGTACCATCAAAATACATCAGGATTGCTTCTATGAATGGTCATGTACATGTTCTAGAATGGTGGAAAAACTCTGGATTGCCTTTAGAATATTCCTGTGATGCAATCACTTTAGCATCTTATAATGGTCATATTAATGTGTTAGAATGGTGGAAAAATAGTGGTTTAGAATTAAAATACGGTCCTTGTACAATGGATACAGCATCAGAACATGGACGTATTGATATTTTGGATTGGTGGAAAAACTCAGGATTAGAATTAAAGTATTCAAGATTTTCAATGGATTGCACAGATAGAGTGCATATTTGTATTAATGTATTAGATTGGTGGAAAAATTCTGGATTACCATTAAAATATACTAGCGATGGATTATGTCGTGCAAAATATTATAATAATTATAAATATATCGAATGGTGGAAAAACTCCGGATTACCATTAGAATGTCCAATAGATTCCAATGGACTAATAAAAATTGATTTTTAAAATTGATTTATTTGTGTATTATGTATTGCAGAACAAGCTTCTATCATAATGAACGTGAATCCTTTATTACTCGTGTTAATAAATTTAATGATGAATTTATGTATGATGAGATTGATACTCATATAAGAATGATTATTTATACATCTAATCGTAAATGTAAAGCAAAAAATAAAATAATACGGAGTGATAAATATTATTTGTATAATCCTAAAACAATTGAAAAGTTTAATTTACACATTTTACCAAATTATATAGATAATGTTTGTTTTGAAGGTTATATTAACATATTAATATACTTGAAAAAATCAGGTTTACCTCTAAAATATTCAAAGGACTCATTAAATTTTGCTTCCGCAAATGGTCATATTAATATTCTAGAATGGTGGAAAAATTCTGGATTAGAATTAAAATATGATGAAGGTGCATTATATTATGCCTCCTCAAATGGTCATATTAATGTCCTAGAATGGTGGAAAAACTCTGGATTGGAATTACAATATAATGAACATGCATTAGATAATGCTGATAACATTAATGTTCTTGAATGGTGGTTTAACAGCAATCTACCATTAAAATATAGTGAAAAATCATTAGATACTGCATCTTTTAAGGGTCGTATAAATATGTTGGAAGCATGGAAAAACTCTGGATTACAATGTAAATATTCAATTTTTTCCTTGAACCATGCTTCTGGAGATGGTAATATTAATGTTATTGAATGGTGGTTTAATTCGGGTCTAAAATTAAAATATTCACATTGTGCATTAAATTCCGCATCTAATTATGGTCATATTGATGTTTTAGAAATATGGAAAAAATCTGGATTAGAATTAAAATATACTGAAGGTGCTATAAATTCTGCATCATTATCATATAAATTTGATGTTTTACAATGGTGGAAAGATTCTGGATTACCTTTAATATATTCCAGTGAAACTTTAAGTATTACTGGTTTTTGTGAATTAGATAAATACATAGCTCTTTTAGATTGGTGGGTTAAATCAGGATTAAGAGTAATATATGATAATAGTATATTGGATACCGCTTCTCACTTTGGTCATGTTGGTATTTTAGAATGTTGGAAGAATAGTGGTTTAGAATTAAAATATTCAGAAAACGCTATTTATGGTGCTTGTAAAATGCATCATATAGCTGTTTTAGAATGGTGGAAAAATAGTGGTTTAGAATTAAAATATAATAATTTGGCGTTAGCGTTTGGTAAATGGCAAAATAGTTATTGGGTTGATGTTCTAACATGGTGGAAAAATAGTGGTTTAGAATTAAAATATAATACAAAAGCATTAGAATATGCTTCCTGTGGTGACAATATTGATGTTCTAACATGGTGGAAAAATAGTGGTTTAGAATTAAAATATAATAAGATGGTATTAGATGTAGCTGGAGAACATGCATTAAAATGGTGGAAAAATAGTGGTTTAATTTTGCCAACAGAATATTAAAATGTTAACATCTTAGTTTTGACAAAAATAGTATATGAGTGAATATGATTTTTTTGAACATAAAAATTGATTCATTTTATTTTTTAATATTAAATCTAAATATGTATTTCATAGTAACTAATGATAAACACGTATATGACTATGGATCGCCATCGGAAGAACAATTGAAAAGTGGTCTAAATATAAGTAAATTTGGCGACAATTTCATTATTTGCACGCCAGAAAATGTATTGAGCAAAATTAATAGATTTTCTCATTACATTAAACCAGTTATTATTCCATCGTATGCTACTGTTAATATTTGTAAAAATCGAAATGGATTTATATTGACATGTAAAACAATTATAGTTAATGATTGTATTTATGATGTACATGATCATAAAGTTCTTATAAAGCTTAATATAAAAATTACATCTGGACATTATATTAATGTCTTGGCGTATAATGGTAATATTGAAGCTTTAAAATGGTGTAATACTTTAGGTTTGCCGATGACATATTTTGATGGAGGATTTCAATCTGCTCTCGGGAGTAGTTCTATCAATGTTCTAGATTGGTGGAAAGATTCTGGACTACCTGTAAGACACACCGCTTCATTAGTACATGTTGCATGTTCAGATGGAAATATTGATCTTTTATCATGGTTATTTAGAGCTGGATTATTCGTGTCATATACTAAAAACGCTTTAAATAGGGCATCTATGAATGGTAGAGTTGATGTTCTAGAATGGTGGAAAAATTCTGGATTAGAGTTAAAATATGATGAAGATGCAATTGATGGTGCTTCTGAAAATGGTCATACTGATGTTTTAAATTGGTGGTTGGATAGTGGATTAGAATTAATGTATTCTAATATCTCTCTAGATTTTGCATCTATTAATGGTCACACTAATGTGTTACATTGGTGGATTAATAGCGGATTACCCTTAAAATATTCTGTTCGAGCTCTAAATGAAGCATCTAGATATTGTCGTATCAATGTTTTACATTGGTGGAAACATTCTGGATTACCCTTAAAATATAATGAATATGCTTTGGAGGGGGCCTCTGAAAACGGCCATGTTGCTGTTCTAGAATGGTGGAAACAATCTGGTTTACCCTTAATGTATTCTGAATATGCTTTGTATAGTGCATCTATAAATGATCATATTGATGTTTTAGAATGGTGGAAAAAATCTGGGTTGCGTTTGAAATATACTAGACGAACATATGAGATAAAAACATTAGATGAGGATGTTATTAAATGGTGGAAAAACTTTTTGTTACTTGCTAATAACACACTAACAATATACTAATAATATACTAATAATAAAATTGAATAATGTGGTAAAGTATATCTTGAGTTAAAATCAAATGCCATATTTTACAATTATTGATGATGATTATAATCGTCTATATCAAACTGGTATTAATATTAATATTAGAGGTGTGAGTAATAGTGTTGATGTGTGTGATCTAGAAGAATTGGCAGAGAATTATTCAAATGGTGATAACAAATATTTGAGGCTTGTTATTTTCCCACATGACACTCGCAAAGGTAAATTTATATTGAGTGATGAATATTATATATATGATAAAAAAACTATAACCAGATTTAATCTTATAATTAATCCAGATTATGTCACGACTATTTGTGAAATTGGAGATATTAATATGTTAAATTATTTAGACAGTATAAACAATATGGGTAATTTTGAAAAAGTTAATGGTTTTGAGTTTGAACATACATTTGATAGAATATCAATCCAAAATAATGTAAAAATTTTAGAATGGTGGAAAAATTCAGGAAGATCATTTATTTACTCTGAGTATTCTATGATGTATGCTTCTATAGGTAATCATATTAATGTTTTAGAATGGTGGAAAAATAGTGGATTACCTTTAAAATATGATAATAAGGCTATTGATAAATTATCTTATCATAATCAGAATAATAATGTTAAAGTTCTAGAGTGGTGGAAACAATCTGGATTACCTTTAAAATATTCTGAAGATGCATTAGATATTGCATCATCTGAAGGTAATATTGAAGTATTAGAATGGTGGTTTAATAGCAATTTAGAATTGAAATATTCTGATCAAGGATTAAATATAGCATCTTCTAGACACTATATTAATGTTTTAGATTTGTGGAAAAAATCTGGATTACCTTTAAAATATAGTGAATATGCATTGGATTCTCAATCTTTATCTTTCTGTAATGATGATAATGTTGATAATGTCAATGTTGAAGTTCTAGAATGGTGGTTTAATAGTGGTTTAGAATTAAAATATTCTGAGTGGAGTTTAGATAGAGCATCATGGTATGGTTTTATAAATATACTAAATTGGTGGAAAAATAGTGGTCTAGAATTAAAATATTCATCAGAAGCAATGGATCAAGCTTCTGAGAATGGCCATTCTGATGTTCTAGAATGGTGGTTTAATAGTGGTTTAGAATTAAAATATTCTGAAAATGCGTTAAACAATTTACAATTCAAGCAATTAGTCATAAATGATCACGTTCGTACGTTCTGTGATGAAGAATATCGTTCGAAGTTTGATTGTGTAAAGTTTGCTAATGTTCTGTGTTGGTGGTATAATTCAGGATTGCCCCTAAAATATAATAAAGAACTTTGCAATATAGATAATGTTAATAATTATGACTTGAACTTGAAAATTCCTGAAAAATTTAGTATTATTCGAGAAATATGGAAAAAAATATTAGAAAAACATTAGAAACATATTAGAAAATTGTTATAAAAATTGAAATTATTTTTTATATAAATATATTGTCTGTAACATATGTACATCAAACATGTATTTATAGGTAATTATGATGATATAAAATATAAAAGTGAAATAACTTTACAAGATAAAGATAAAATTGATGGATTTCTCGTGGCAGATTATATTAAAATTGTGCTTGTAAAATCACATATTACGTTTAAACTATCTAATCCTAATTCTATCTATTGTGATTCAATAATAATGAAGCCAATGAATTGTATTTTTAGTGAAACATATGATTTATATGATCCTCTTACGATTAAGAAAATTAATTTTAAAATTACGGCAGAATATCTTAATTCTGTTTTTAGAAGAGGTAAAGTTAAAGTTCTTGATTATTTAAAATCACGTTTAGAGTGGACACCAGCATTATTACAAAATGTACATCCAATGTACATTGGGTCAGCAACTAACAATGTAAATGTACTAGAATGGTGGAAAAACTCAGGATTACCTATAGAATATAATGAAAATGTCTTGAGATATGCTTCAAAAAAGGCTCATTTTGATGTTTTGGATTGGTGGCTTAATAGTGGATTACCTTTAATATATGATGAAGATATATTGGATTATTTATTAATTCTGCGTGATTGGTGGGATGATTCTAAAAGGTTGGATAATGCTGAAATAGATTTATTAAATTGGTGGAAAAATTCGGGATTAACTTTAAAATATTCTAATAGAGCATTATTAAATGCTTCCCGAAATTCCCAATATAATAATATTAATGTTTTAAATTGGTGGAAAAACTCAGGATTACCTTTAAAATATGACATAAATACATTTTATGCGGTATCTTCACAATGTTCTACTGGAGTTTTAGAATGGTGGAAAAACTCTGGTATAAAGTTAAAACTATCTTGTCGAAATATAGCATTAAATGATTTCCAATACAAATATCATGTGTGTGATTGGTGGTTTGAGGAAAATACTTAAAATAAAGTACTTAAAAAAATAGTTATTTTAGGGGTTAATATATTTTTCTAAAATTGATGGTAAAAATTGGAATTAGTTAATATTAATAATAGTGCTATATATAAATGTGCAACACACCACCAACAGATACAGATCAGAAAACACATATTGATGTTATAACGCGTGATTTTTATCACAATAGTAATTTGAAGCTCGATTCAGAAACATTGGATGTTTTGGGGAGACTATATGAAAAGATGATTAATTTAAAAAATACCAATTATGAGACATTCTCAAATGGTGTTGTGATTGATACATGTTATTTTTTCAGAGGAATTATGCCAATAAATCAGAAAATTATTATAACTGATGGAGTTATTCTAGAAATCTTGCAAGGATCAATTTATAACAATCTAGATCCAAATCAATCCAACTATCTACGCGATTTAGAAAGATTACTCAATATCAAAAGAATAATGGGTGACAACTGTATTTTTCTAAATCTTAACTGCAAATTGAGAAAATATTATCCAAAATTTCAAAATACACACAGTCTTCGCCGAAACGTTGATTCGGAACTATTATCATTTACTCTCCTAATTAATCAATCTAATTATACAGTCAAATTGGCCACATTTGACAAAGAATTAAAATTAAAAATTTTATCACGTTCTGGAGAAAAATCCATGCTTTATAATGTATCTTATAGGAAACCTTGTCCTACATCTATTGCACCGTATAGGAATGGATGTATAACACGGAGTAGTGATAGTAAAATGCAAATACAAAAACAGGAAGAAGAATTGGAGGGATGGATTCGAGTATAACTAATAATTAATAATTTATGTTATAAGATTAATTAAATTTTTTTTGTAAATTAAAAATTGAACATAATTACATAATTACATTAATATGAAATTAGTATTATTATTTTTAAAGAATTATGGCTCAACTAAATCATATTATAGCTGTTATTAACAGTTGGCAACAAAAAAAATTAGAAAGACTTTCATGGGATGAGTATTTTATGGCGACGGCTTTTTTAACATCATCAAGATCTCCTGATCAAAGACTTAAAGTTGGATGTGCTTTAGTTAAAGATAATCATATTATTAGTCAAGGTTATAATGGTTTTTTACCTTCATTACCGCATCAAAGTTTTATTGAGGATGGTCATGAGTTAGCAACAGTCCACGCGGAACAAAATTGTATATCAGATTGTTCTAAAAGAGGTGTAAAAACTGATGGGGCATCTGCATATGTAACACATTATCCATGTATTAATTGTTTTAAAATTTTAGCGGCTGCGGGTGTCAAAACGATCTATTACCAACATGATTATCGTAATCATAAACTAGTTAATATTTTGGCTCATCAAGCTAGAATTCAAATTATTAAACTGGATCAGTCATTACCTAGTAATTATGTTGATTCCAGTGATAATTCTAAAACAGATATAAATTATGCAAATATGAATATCAAAGGACACGGTTTACCAAAAATTAAAAGTCAACAAAAAATGAGTTTTTTTGGTACAACGACAGAAGGAATTAACACAGATGAAGAAGATAATTAAATTTTTTAAGTATATTTACAATATAAAATAAAATTGATTATAGTATATTAAACTAAACAAGGTAACAATCATTTTCTGTATGAATTTTATTAGTAATTTTCTTGATAAAAATGTGAATCATGAACCTGTTAATTATACTGAATTATGTGATAAATTAGATCTTAAAACGGGTGATATTCTTTTAATGGGTACTAAAAATTTCTGGTTTTCCAGGATTATTGAAATGGTAAGTCAAAGTCAATGGTCTCATGTTGGTATGATTTTAAAAAATCCTACTTGGATTGATCCTTCATTAGTTGGTTATTATTTATGGCAATCAGGAACTGAAGACTTTCCAGATGTCGAAAGTGGTAAAAAAAAATTTGGTGTTAGATTAGATGATTTAGTCGAAGTTTTATCTACATATGATGGATATGCCGCAGTTCGTAAATTAAATATTCCAAATGAGATCCCAGATATGAATAATAAACTTGTTCAAATTCATAAAGATATTAAGGATAAACCATATGATTTGGATATTCTTGATTTTCTATGTGCACGTGAGGGAGTTCAAAGATCTAGTAGTTGGTTATCTAATTTTTCAAGAAAAACAAATACATTCTTTTGTAGTGCCATGGTCAGTTATATTTATTGTAAATTAGGATTATTACCAAAAGATACAGAATGGTCCGAATGCGAACCAAAAACCTTTTCAGAACAAAATAAATTTCTTAAGTTGGAACTGAATGCTACTCTAGATCCTGAAATTATGTTAAAAAAAATTTAAATAATATGTGACTTTCTTAATATTTTCTTAATATTTCTTTGTTTTTTTTAGTTTGAAATTTCTTTCGAGGTGTCATTTTCTGGAAATGCCTTAAAAATTAGGAAATCATGTGTAGGGGATGCCCTAGGATAATAGATCAATCCACATGGTTCCCGTCGATTTGTTTCAAATACTAGATCATTTGGCAGCATGGATAGACTAATTTTGTAGTAATAAAATGTTGCTGAATAGGTATCGAATGTGTTAGAATTTGGATCTGTATTTTCATCAGATGTATTAGTGTTAGTGTTTTTAGGGTGACATGATGTGTATTGCGTGATTGGTGCCGTTTTGCATCTAAAATATTTGTTTTCAAATGTATCGAAGACAGATCCTAGAATAGGGTATGCCCATCCATTATGGATTAATGAAACATAAGTACTATTTCTAGGGAATTTGGTGTCCCATACGACGTAACTTAGTAAATAAGCAAGTGTGTCTTGTTGTTTCATGCTATCAAAATGATTTAGTTTGGTGGTATCATCAGTGTTGTTAGAATTTGTATTGGAATTCATTGATGGTATTTTAGTATTAATTATATTGGATAAAATAGGATCAATTTTTCAATTATTATGTTGACTGAAATGAGAATAAAATTGATTTAAATATCTAAAAATATAGTAAGTGAAATGGAGTCACATCAAAAAGATTCAAAAACCCATATTAAAAGGTTTTTAAATGGTGAGGAATCTTTTATGGTTGGCAACTATTGCGCTAAAAAGAAAAAGATTGGAATGGGAAGTTTTGCAACAATCTACCATGCCGTTGAACTTGACCGCAATCGTGAAGTTGCTATTAAAACCATAAGAGTACCTGATATTAGAAGGCTAGCCGACAATATTACTAGAGAAATCAAAATTATGAAGGAACTTAATCATCCTAATATCATTCGAATGTATGATATTATTTATGATAAAGAGTATGATAATGTTCATCTTGTTTTAGAGTATGCTCCAGATGGTAATTTATCTGATTATTTAAAAAGAAAAGGACCTATTGGAGAAGCTTATGCAAAAGTTTATATGAAACAATTGTCACTTGGACTTCATTATTTATTAACTAGGTCTGATCCAATTATTCATCGTGATTTGAAACCACAAAATATATTAATGTTTGGTGATTACGGTATTAAATTAACTGATTTTGGCTTTGCTAGAAACATTCAACCCAATGATCTTTTTGATACTTTTTGTGGTACACCTCTTTACATGGCTCCTGAACTTCTATTACCAAGTAAAGATAAAAGTAATAAAATATATACATCAAAGGTTGATTTATGGTCTATAGGTATCATTTTATATGAAATGTTGACTGGAAAGATTCCATCATATTCTAAAAATATTGGTCTATTATCCGCTAAATTAAGAGATAATGACTTTAAATTACCGACTAGTATTAAAGTTACTCCTGAATGTCGTAATTTATTAGAGGGTTTGCTAGTTAAAGATCCACTCAAACGTATTGAATGGGAAGATTTTTTCAAGCATCCTTGGTTTGATGCTGATGAATTAATGAATAAAGATAATAATTTAATTCAAATGGCTGATGATATAATTACGTCATCGACTATTGCTGAAAGTTCTCAAGAATTATTAAAAAAAATTAGCTCTAATATGAATAGCACTATTGATTCTAGATTACCTGTTTCAAAACCTAGTAAAGAATTATCAGATTTGCATGATTCATTACAAGAGCTTCGTCGAAGCTTTTACTCCAAAAAAAATAAATCAGCACCAACACAACCAAAGAAAAATGTTGATACAATTTCTTCAGACATGAAGGATGCACTTCTAGAATACTCAACAGATCCAGATAAAAATCCAGATGAAGATCCTGATAAAGATCCGGATAAAGATCCTGATCTAGAAAATGAACTATTCTTTAGTTGTGAACTAGATCCGGATGATTCTACTATGAGTCCATGCCCTGAGTTGCCAAAAACTAATATACCGATTGGACAAAGTAAATTATGTAATCTTCTTGATGTTAATTTATCGGCTAAATTGGATGAAGTAATGCCTTTATTGAATCAAATTTGGGAAAAGAAAAAAGCTCTAGAAAAAGAAAATGGTGATCAACATCCTTCAAAAAGTTATGATCCTGAACTCAGTTTCAATAGAATGATGGAGCAAAGTGACGATTATCAGATGGTTGATATGAGTTTTAAAGATGATCATTTTAATGATTCCGTTGGCAGAAACTCTGAAGTCGACGAAAGTGATCGCGGAAAATATGTCGTTATAACAAATCCAGTTAAAATTGATATTAGAGCCAACTCAGATATAACTTCAAATCGTGCGACATATCATAATGGGGGATTCAAATATTATTTAGATAATTCAATTAACTTTCTCAAAGAATCATGTTCATATTTCGCTAATAATAGAAAATCCTTATAAATTATATTGTATTATATAACAAATTCATCAATCATAATTATTATACACAATTAATTTAAGAATATTTTTTTAATTGATATCAATTAAATGTCTAATACCAAAATATGCTGTAATACGCCTTTTATTCAAGAAGATACACTTGCTAGAACATATTATTGTTTATCGTGTAATAAAAAGTATTCTATAGAACATGCTTATGAATGTCCAAAATGTCACAAAAATCCTGCCAATATTTCTTGGATTGATGTAGATGATGAAAGTGATACATATTCTGATTATATAGTAGAATGCGGATCATGTGGTCAAGAATATGAAGAAAATATGTTAATACATCACGAACATGTCAAATTTCACGCTACAAACTAAATAAAATTGAACATTTTATTTTTATTTTTATTTTTATTTTGAATTCTTGTAATGAAAATAATTGATAACATTTATATAAAAATTATTAAACCTTTTATTAAACCTATTACTAAACCTATTACGAAACCTATTACATTAGATAGTAATTGCAATCATCAAATGCAAACTGATAAAAAAGGTAAAGATTACGGTATGATTTATACATGTGTATCATGTAAAATATGTAAAAAGAAGTATTTAGTTCAAGAAATAGATGAATGTCCAGAGTGTCATAAATGTCCTGTTGAAATTGGATATATATATAATACAATTGAAAATGATGATGATACTTCTGGTATATCAATTACAACTGAAAAGTTTGCTGAATGTTGGTCATGTAATAAAACATATCATGCTAGAAATGTAATTAAACACCACATTACTACCAACTATGAACTTGTATAAATTAAAAATTGAACCTTTTATGTTATGATGTTACTATGTTATTTTATTTTTTCCAAAATGCCAATAATTAATAAATTTTTTAAATTTTTCACAGGTAAATGTTGTAGTAATTGTATTAAGCGTTTTAACCCCATGACCGGATTAACTTATTGTGATTCATGTGGTAAAGGATATATTAAGACATATAGATGTGGTCACTTCGATTGTCGAAAGCATGTATCTGTGTTAACTTATATGGAAGACGATGATACCATATATTGTCCTCATTGTCATGGGTTTAATACTTTGTATACATTGCTCCACTATAAAACTAAGATTGATAAAAATACTCAAGAACCACTTGGACCGGTGAATCCAGTATTTTATAATGATCCTAACAGACCATTATATTTCAAAGGTAAATATCCAGTTTATTATTTTGATATGTGTGGTTATAATAGAAATGATTATTCTATTATATGTTATATTCACAAAGAACTTCTTCGTTGGAAGCGTGCTAATTATGGTTGGTAGTTTCTAGGTGGATAAAATTGATTTAAAAAATCAATATTTTTATTTGTTTAATCTCAAATGTCATTACTAGATAGATTTATAAATTTTCTAAATGGAAGATGTTGCAATAATCCATGTATATATCACAATTCCACTACAGGTCTAAAATATTGTCGCACATGCCGTAATGGATATATAAAAACATATGAATGTTACTTCTGTCATAATCATCATGCTATAAAACCAACAATATATTATGAAATAAGAACGCCAACTGAATATGTTAAGTGTAGTTATTGTCGTCGTCAGTACTTATCGTCATTATTAAAGATTCATAAAACAAAGGTTGATAAAATTACGTTGGAACCTGTAAGACCTGTCAAAAAAATTAAACCTATCAATTATTCTGCGTGTGAAAATTATAGTTGTGATTGGTAATGGTAAAATAAACACATGCATATAATGAATTTTTTAACAAATATATTAAATTTTTTGGATGGAATAAGGAATGTTCTAGTGATTCTGAAGGCATACGTAAATGTTGCTGTTGTAATTGGGATCAAACATGTTGCAAAAAACCTTTTCTACAACATGATACCAAAGCGGATATAAGTAATTGTTTAATGTGTGGAAAAAAATATTATTATCAATATACTTATGAATGTCCAAAATGTAATAATCGTACAACATCTATTTTATATCTAAACCTGAGAGATTTATCTGGTAGAACTGGATATATAGTTTGCAAGAAATGTGAAAAACAATATCATTATAATATTATAATATTTTGATACATCATAAAACTATGATTGATGTTGTCTAATTAAAGATGTTAATGTATTTTTATCTTGATCGTCTAGTTGACTTTTAGAGTAAATTCTATAACAACTATCAACACCTTTTAACCCATGTGAATAACTTTCCTTAGTAATTAAGGATAAATTTTTACTATAATCAAAATTTATTTTTTCAAGTGGGTCAGTCTCATAACCAATTTTTGAATAATACATACATAATTCATATTTTTTATTAGAAGATGTTTCTAATGTTTTAATGATGTTATCAAATTCTTCTTTTTTTGTTTCATGTATTTCACCTAAGAAAACATATAATTTTCTTTCACTTAATCGTCCAATTAATGCTTTAATTTTGCTTTTTTTTTCTATTTCTTTTAGATAGATGTTCTTCAATGATTGAAAAAATGCGTGTGGTATTTCTAGATTTAAATTAAAAATGTTAGAAAATGTATCTGATGTTTGAAAATAATACATTGAATGAATCATTGTATCTGTTAAAGATAAGAAACGTTCATATAATAATTTTTTGTTTTCTGGTGTCAATTCGTGATCTGCAAAATGCAATATATCTTTAATATCATCTTGCATCAAATCAAAAATATCATATATTAATAATTCAATCCCTTTGACAACTGGATGTTGATAAATTTCACGATGTAGTTTAATACGATAATAGAACACGTCATGAATGTCAGACTTAATTTTGAATGGATAAGAAATTCTCCCATCAATAACTTTTGCATGTTGAAATATTCTTGTATAATCAATCTTGTATGTTAACCCAATATAATATGGATCTCTTTGTAAATAATCTAGCTTATCAACATCTAAACCATCATGAGTATTACTTATAACATCCATCAAGAAACTTCTACTGTGTGACCAAGATTCATTTTGATAATTTTCGTTTCCTGGATCGATCAAATAACATATTGAATTAATTTGGGGCTCGCTTAGAGGAACATCATATTCTTTAACTATTTGTGCAAATATAAAACAAGAGCGATATTCGTGTTTATATGTTTTTAAATGAAATTCGTTAGATATTTTAGTTTCTAAATATTGATCAAAAGTATGGCTCCATGGTCCATGACCTAGATCGTGACATAAACCAGCTAACTTTACTAATAAAATTTCTTCAGCACTTATACATAATTCTGGTTGATTTTTTTGTAAAGTATTAAGAAGAATACCAGCCATATGATAAACACCCAAAGAATGTATAAAACGGTTATTAGTTGCTCCTGGGAAAACATATTCAACTAATCCGGTTTGGTTTAAGTGTCTGAGTCTTTGAAAAGGAGGAGTATTAATTATTTTAATTGCGATTGGATCTATTTCTATTAAATGATAAAGAGGATCCAAGCATGTTTTAGGTTTAGATTGTGACATTAATTAATAATATCATACACTGAACATCAAATATACTATTCAATTTTTAGATTAACATAACATGATCTTAGAAATTGTATTAATTCATGATCTTTTACGAGATATATATTTTATGTTAGGTAGCTATCTATAAAAAAAAATTGAATTGGAAAATATATTAGTAGTGGTTAGTGCCTAGATGACCGAGTGGTTAAGGTGGTGGACTTAAGATCCACTGGACTATCTGTCCGCGTAGGTTCAAACCCTGCTCTAGGCATAATTTTTTTTATTTTTTTAAAGACTTTCTAGTGTATCGCCTATTATTCTAGATATGTTTACATACACATTCAAGAGCATTCGGAAGCTTTCGTAAATTTCACGAAATAACACTTGAAATCCTAGATTTTTTGAATAACATGCGTGATGACTACGAAAATCTCCGAAATCCTTTGACAGTTTATGTGCGACTCTTAGGGGTCTTGAGACCAGACCGGGTATCACGAGCCCAAAAAATAACTCTAAAATTCACTTCTAAAGCTTTGAGAAAAGTAAAATATTTCATGACGGTGTTTATTTTTAATCATTATAGTTGTAATAGTAACTGGAATAATACTTTTTAAAAACTTTCTAGTGTATAAAAGTAAAAATTTTAGATTGTTCTAGATTGATCACAACTGGAATAATACTTTTTAAAAACTTTCTAGTGTATAAAAGTAAAAATTTTAGATTGTTCTAGATTGATCACAACTGGAATAATACTTTTTAAAAACTTTCTAGGATATAAAAGTAAAAATTTTAGATTGTTCTAGATTGATCACAACTGGAATAATACTTTTTAAAAACTTTCGAGGACACAAAAGTAAAAATATTTAGTTGTTCTAGTTGTAATAGTAACTGGAATAATACTTTTTAAAAACTTTCTAGGACACAAAAGTAAAAATATTTAGTTGTTCTAGTTGTAATAGTAACTAGAATAATACTTTTTAAAAACTTTCTAGTGTACAAAAGTGAAAATTTTAGATTGTTCTAGTTGTAATAGTAACTAGAATAATACTTTTTAAAAACTTTCTAGTGTACAAAAGTGAAAATTTTAGATTGTTCTAGTTGTAATTGGATCTAGAATAATATTTTTTTAAAACTTTCTAGTGAATAAAAGTAAAAATTTTAGATTGTTCCAGTTGTAATAGTAACTAGAATAATATTTTTAAAAAACTTTCTAGGTTATAAAAGTAAAAATTTTAGATTGTTCTAGATTGATCACAACTGGAATAATATTTTTAAAAAACTTTCTAGGATATAAAAGTAAAAATTTTAGATTGTTCTAGATTTTCTAGATTGTTCTAGTTGTAATTGAATCTAGAATAATATATTTTAAAAACTTTCTGGTGTACAAAAGTAAAAATTCTAGATTGTTCTAGATTGATCACAACTGGAATAATATATTTTAAAAATTTTCTAGAATACAAAAGTAAAAATTTTAGATTGTTCCAGTTGTAAGTAATTGAATCTAGAATAATATTTTTTAAAACTTTCTAGGACACAAAAGTAAAAATTTTAGATTGTTCCAGTTGTAAGTAATTGAATCTAGAATAATATATTTTTAAAACTTTCTAGGACACAAAAGTAAAAATTTTAGATTATTCTAGTTATAATTGAATCTAGAATAATATATTTTAAAAATTTTCTAGAATACAAAAGTAAAAATTTTAGATTGTTCAAGTTGTAACTGGAATAATATATTTTAAAAACTTTCTAGTGTATAAAAGTAAAAATTTTAGATTGTTCTAGTTACAATTAAAATATTTTTAACCACAATGATATGTGCATCCGACAAAAGCGGCAATATATGTTTGATCATTATGTGATACAGATTTCATCTGATATGAACCGGAGTTATCAAAATTGCATGTCATAGTAATTTTAGCGACTGTATAATTATGTAAAAGATCATCATTTTGTTTCATACCATATCCAGGAATAACTGATGAAGTTATATAATCACCATTTTCAAAATTACCATTAATATTAGTTACCCAGATACCACCTTCGCCGACTGAATTAATAATTAATCGATCATCTCCAGATTCTTTTGATATCATCATACCCCAAGCACCTTTACCGAATGATCTACTAGTTGATCCTACTTCTTCACCATTTGAAATAACCCCAAATACTTTTTTATCCATTTGACTAGTAGTTAATTCAACTATAGGTAAAGAATTGTTAATCTGGATTGCATTTTTACCATTTAATACAGTTGCATAATTATCTTGAGAAGGTGATGAATAATTACCATTTGCGGAAACTATTAACCCAACATAATTATTAACATTTGACTTAATATCCACATCAGAACTAGCACATCCATGCTGACCTGTAAAAAAATCCATACCATTTATAGCTGAACCACTATACCATATAAATCTATTAAAAGATGCATCCATATTTTGGATAACTAATGGTGCTGTCCCGAATGACGAAAACGAGAAACTAGAATTAGATGGTGCAACAGTTGGACCAATGAACATATGGATAAGTCTAGAAGAATTATCAACATTTCTTTCTAGAGTTATACCAGAATTGCGAATATCACTATTAAATACATGAACACTACCACTTATAGTATACATTGCTGAATTATTTGTTTGTATAGTACTTTCAAAATGTGCTGTGTAATTTGGACCAACACCATTAACTACACTTAAAGATCCTCCCATTGCATTAATAACATTAGATCCTGTACCAACCGTCAACATCACTCCATCAAATGTTAAATTAGATTCCGCATTCAAATCAGTTGATGAAGTTGTTGTAACTATACGATTATTTGCACCATTAGTTAATATTATACTACCTGGAGATGCAAAAGACGCCCATGATAATATACCCATACCATTCGTTGTCAAATATTGATTTGATAAACCGTCTGTTGAAGGCAATCTCCATGATATTGACGATCCTATAGATGTCGGAGCACTCAATCCAACATAATTATTCGCACTAGAGGATCCATATAATCTCAATTGTGATCCAGATCCTAGAATACTTCTACATTCATATATCTGTGATCCTTCTTTAGCAGTACGATCTGACCCTGCAGTTGTTATAATGCGATTAGATCCACCAGCAGCACTACTCATTGTTACTGGATTTATTACAACCCCACTACTTGGATTGTCCCATAATAATGCTCCATTACCATTTGTTTTTAAATATTGTCCAGTTGCGCCATCCACATCTGGTAATTCCCATACTATGGAAGATGATATTGTGGTTGGAGCTTTGAAACCAACATAATTATTTGCACTAGATGATCCATATATCTTTAATGTTGATCCGACCATATTATTGCTCCTGAATTCATATGTTGATAAACCTTCTTGTATAGATCTATCTGCTCCTGCAGTTGTCAAAACACGATTAGCACCGCTAGCAGATATATCCATATTTACAACAGTTCCACCAGTAACCCAACTTAAATTACCAGATCCATCTGTTGATAAGATGTCACCACTTTGACCATATCCGTCTGGTAAAATAAAATTTACATTGGATACCATACCACTACTTGTTCGAATATTTACAAAATTATCTCCTCCACCAGATTCTTTCATACGCAAACCACCACCTAGATAAGTCATTCCAGAATCCACTTTTAACGAATATGTTGTTCCGGCAGTTAAAGTAACATAACCACCTCCTATAGGAGGTCCTTTAATTAATAATGATGAGCAATCTGTTCCTGTAATAGTTCCAGAAGCAATTTTCATTAATAATAAAGAGTCTATTGTGACGGAGTTAATATTAGAAAAAGTAGTAAAACTACTAGTAGCATTATCTATCAATTTTATACCCTTTACATTTACCAATTGCCCCGATGCTCCTAGACCAAACAAATTCACAATCGAATCAGATTGACCCACTAAAACATTATCAACACTTAAATTACCTATACCAATAATACTACCAAACCCGTCAGTAACTAGAGCTTTCCCTGGTTCAGCTTGACCTTTTGTAACAACATCTAGATAATTTAACTCATCAAATGTGACAGTGGCACCTGATAATATATTTAACTCATCCGATGTTGTTATTACACCTGATAATTTATTTAATTCAGTTGATGTTGCGATAACCCCTGATAACACATTTAATTCGGTTGATGTTACCGCAATGCCAGATAACGCATTTAACTCATTTGACGTTGCTATCACACCAGATAATATATTCAATTCAGTAGGTGTTGCTATTACACCAGATAATATATTCAACTCGTTAGCATTTGCTACAACACCAGATAATATATTTAACTCATCGGCAGTTGCTATTACACCTGATAATATATTCAACTCCGCCGTAGTTGTTATGAGACCTGATAATGTATTTAATTCAGTTGATGTTACTGCTATCCCAGATAATGTATTTAATTCGGTCGTTGTTGCTATAATACCAGATAATGTATTTAATTCTGGTGTTGTAGCCATTAAACCTGATAATAAATTTAGCTCATTGGCTGTTGCATAAACACCAGATAATGTATTCAACTCAGTTGAAGTTGCATACACACCTGATAATGTATTTAATTCAGTCGTGGTTGCTGTAACACCAGATAATATATTTAATTCGGATCCGGTTGCTGTTATAGATGTACCATTAAGTGTTAATCCAGTAACACTTATACTTGTAAGATTATTCCATGTACCAGTTTCTGAATTATATACTAACAAATCTTGATCATTTGGACTTACTATATTAGTCGGCAAATCACCTCCATTGCTCCAACTTAAAACACCATTACCATTAGTTGTTAAAATCTGACCATTATCACCGTCATTTGCTGGTAACACCAAAGTATAATTATCCGCTAAACTTGATGGTGCTTGAATACTTACATAATGTACCCCATTATTAGTAGCCTCTTTTAATACAAGTTTAGCACCTGATGTTGTTTGACCTAATACCGTAACAGATACAGGAACCTCTAATGTACCTACACTAGTTATATTTGGTTGTTCCGATGTCTGAATCGTTCCAGTTAAACTATTTGCACTCAAAGTATTTACACCCAAATTACCTATACCTGTAATATTATTTGAAGCATCTGTCACTAAAGCCTTTGAAGGACTTGATGTTCCTATTGTTTCAATATCTACATAATTTAATTCAGTAGCTGATGCCGTTATTAATACATCATTCAAGTATATATCAGTTACACGTATACTTGAAGAATTATACCATGTACCACCTTCTGAATCATACGTCAATAATTGGTTATTAGTTGGATCTACTATATTTGTATCTGTTGCCTCTGCTATTGTAGTTATACCACCACCTCCACCACCGCCACCATCACCATTAGCCCACACTAAACCACCAGACCCATTTGTTTGAAGATATTGGGATGCGGTACCATAATTACTTGGCCAGGTATATGAATAATTATTAGATAATGAAACTGGTGCACTAATACTTATTTCATTTGTGCCGTTGGCTGTTGATTCTCTGAGAATGAGTTTAGCACCTAGAGTTTCTTGACCAATAATAGTAACTACACTTCCAACACTTGTAATATTTGGTTGTTCTGATGTTTGAATAGTTCCACTTAAAGTATTAGCATTAACAGCATTTACTCCTAAATTTCCTAAACCAACAATATTATTAGAATTATCAACTACTAAAGCTTTTGAAATTTCTGCTGTACCCAATGTAGTAATATCCAAATAATTTAATTCAGCCGATGTCGCAGTTACACCTGTCAAAATATTCAATTCAGCAGTTGAACTAGTTAAACCAGTCAATATATTCAATTCAGTTGTTGAACTAGTTAAACCAGTCAAGAGATTCAATTCAGCAGTTGAACTAGTTAAACCTGTCAATGTGTTTAATTCAGCAGTTGAAGAAGTTAAACCAGTCAATGTGTTTAATTCAGCAGTTGAAGAAGTTAAACCAGTCAATGTGTTTAATTCAGCCGTTGAACTAGTTAAACCAGTCAATGTGTTTAATTCAGCCGTTGAACTAGTTAAACCAGTCAAAATATTCAATTCAGCCGTTGAACTAGTTAAACCAGTCAATGTGTTTAATTCAGCCGTTGAACTAGTTAAACCAGTCAAAATATTCAATTCAGCAGTTGAACTAGTTAAACCAGTCAATGTGTTTAATTCAGCCGTTGAACTAGTTAAACCAGTCAATGTGTTTAATTCAGCAGTTGAAGAAGTTAAACCAGTCAATGTGTTTAATTCAGCCGTTGAAGAAGTTAAACCAGTCAAGAGATTCAATTCAGCAGTTGAAGATGTTACACCTGTCAAAATATTTAATTCAGCCGTTGAAGATGTTAAACCTGTCAAAATGTTCAATTCAGCCGTTGAACTAGTTAAACCAGTCAATAAGTTTAATTCAGCAGTTGAACTAGTTAAACCAGTCAATATGTTCAATTCAGCCGTTGAACTAGTTAAACCAGTCAATATGTTCAATTCAGCAGTTGAAGATGTTAAACCAGTCAATATGTTCAATTCAGTTGTTGAAGATGTTAAACCTGTCAATATGTTTAATTCAGTTGTTGAAGAAGTTAAACCAGTCAATATGTTTAATTCAGCTGTTGAAGAAGTTAAACCAGTCAAAATGTTCAATTCAGCTGTTGATGATGTCATTCCATTTAATTTATTGATATCACTAGATGTTGCTGTTACATCAGTCAAAATATTCAATTCAGCCGTTGAAGATGTTACACCAGTCAAAATGTTCAATTCAGCTGTTGAAGAAGTTAAACCAGTTAAAATATTCAATTCAGCTGTTGAAGATGTTAAACCAGTCAAAATGTTCAATTCAGCCGTTGAAGATGTTACACCAGTCAAAATGTTCAATTCAGCTGTTGAAGATGTTAAACCAGTCAATATGTTTAATTCAGCTGTTGAAGATGTCATCCCATTTAATTTATTGATATCACTAGATGTTGCTGTTACATCAGTCAAAATATTCAATTCAGCTGTTGAAGATGTTAAACCAGTCAAAATGTTCAATTCAGCTGTTGAAGATGTTAAACCGGTCAATATGTTCAATTCAGCTGTTGATGATGTCATTCCATTTAATTTATTGATATCACTAGATGTTGCTGTTACACCAGTCAATATATTCAATTCAGCTGTTGAGGATGTTATTCCATTTAATTTATTGATATCATCACCTGTAGCGGTTATTAAAGTCTCATTTAGAGTTAAATTTGTAGTTTGCAAGTCAGTAATTTCGATAGATTTACTATTGATCCATTTATCCCCCATATACTTAAGAATATCATTCGGTAATAGATTATTAAAACTAGTATCTGTAGCATCATTAATTGTATTAGCAACATGTATCCAACTAAGATTTCCAGAACCATCTGTTTTAAGAACTTGGTTTGATAAACCATCTGAACTAGGTAATTTTAGTAAAAAATTAGTATTCATATCTGGAGATGCTGAAATAGATATATAATTTGAAGCATTTCTAAGTATAATACGACCAGCATAAGAACCACTTCCATTAATGGTAACAGACATAGGTACTTCAAGTGTTCCAGTATGAGTTATATTAGGTTGTTCCGGTGTACTTATGGTACCTCCAATAGTTCCAATATTTATAGTATCGGTGTTGATCCATTTTGTACCATTATAAGTTATAAAATCATTAACAGCTAGTGAATTAAAACTTGCATCTGTCAAATCTGATAATGAAGGCTTACCCCATGACAAATTTGCGGATCCATTTGTTTTTAAATATTGTGTTCCAGATCCATCAGAACTTGGAAATGTATATGTAACAGATCCTATAGTAGTAGTTCTAGGCAAAGTTGCACCTGAACTAACCTCTAATACATTAATATTAAGAGATTTAGATGAAATCCAACCTCCAGATCCATTATATGTCAATATGGATCCATTTGCTGAATTAGTTAGAGTTACGTCACCCAATGAGGTTAAATTATAATTATTTAAAGAGTTCCAGGTTAATATACCATTACCATTCGTTGTTAAAAAATCAAGATTGGATCCACTGGAAGTAGGCCATGTATAAGTTTTATTATTTAAGGTAGTCTTTCCAGTAATAATTAATCCAGTTAAATCAGAAGTACCACTAATAGACCCACTCAATGTAATTGTATCTATATCTAAACGTGTAATATTTTCTATCTCGGATTCAATGGTAGCATCAGTTACAATTACATCAGAACCCCATACTAAATTATTACCGTCATTATATAATTTTTTATTATAAGTATTATCGTTTTTATCGTAAAGTCTTATAGCGGAGTTAATATCTAAAATTCCACTAGTAGTTACTTTAACATTATCATTAAATACTATATTGTTACCAGATGAAGATGTTATAGTTAAATCTGAACCAGAACTACTAATAGTAGATGTCACAGTATTAACTATTTCAATATCAACAAATCTCTTGGATAATTGTGTGTTAAATCCGGTTATTACACCTATAGTCGACATATCAAATAATTTAATTAATAAGTAAGATAAAAACAAATCTTTATATTCTCTTAAAATATAAAAGGCAAAACTAAAATTTAATATGGATGCAACATATAGACAATTGGATATTAACACTAGAAATGAGAGATTAGATAAATTTTTAACTGCTAATCCAGAAGTATCTTTCTTCCATTCGAAACAAAAAAGATATTACCCATATGCTAGAAATGCCCGTTATATTACTTTTGATTCCGCTCCTGAATTTGGACAACTTGCTCAAGTTAAAATACCTAGATATGGTCATTTGGTTGGTGATATAGCAATTGAATTTGATTTACCAACTCTAACTTCAAATGTCAATGTAAGTTATTGTAATAATATTGGACACGCCTTAATAGATTGGATTGAAATAGAAATCGGTGGCATTGTATTTGATCGTTTATATGGTCTTTGGTTACACATTTGTCGAGAAATATTTGAAAAAAAAGATCAAAGAGATACTCATAGAGAATTGACTTATTATTTTGAAAATATGACTACAAATTCATTTCCGGGTGGTGAAAAAGTAATTGTTCCCTTAAATTTCTGGTTTAATAAAATAGCATCACATTTTTTACCTCTATCCGCTATATCAAATCAAGATGTAATAATAAAACTCAAGCTAAATCCCTTTTCCAAATTATGGGTTTCAGATAATTCTTTACCACCTAATGGAACATATAAATTGACCAATCTGAGATTATTAGTTGATTATTATGTTTTGGATGATCATCAACAGCGCATGTTTTCACCAATTTATGATAATGATCATAATGTATCATTATATCCTCCTAAATTGACTTATTTAATTACTCAAACACAAAGAATTCAAATCAATATTCCATCTGGAAAAACTAAAGTATCTGTTGATATGGATTCTTTTAATTATCCAGTCGCATTTTTAATATGGGTTCTAAGAAGAATTGATGTATCAACGAATAATGATTGGTTTAATTTTACAAATGTTTTAACAGGTACACCTTCTGATCCTCTTCAAAAAGCCCAATTGTATCACGCAGAAAAAGAAAGAACTGATGAAATTTCAGCCAAAATATTAAGATTATATGAACCTCTAAAATTTGTAGGACATTCTTCTAATAATTATATTTATACTTATTTCTTCAACTTGTATCCTAATAATAAAACACAACCATCTGGATCTTCTAATTTTAGTTTCATGAATGATTCTAATCTAGTTCTAAGTTTAATAGACAATTTACCAGAAATGGAATTACATTTGTATGCAGTAAATTATAATATGATGAATATTGATAAAGGTACATCATGGTTAGAATATATATTATCCAATTAAAAATTGAATTATATTTTTATATATGTGATGATGTTTATCTTTCCTTACTGTAATGGGTGATAATGCGCATAAAATAGGTAGATGTCAAGAAATAGCTTTTTTAAAATCTTGTCATAAACACGGCTTAAAATTCGATCACAAAACACTTCAAATTTTAGAAAATGAAAAAGACATATTCATAGACAAATGTGAAAAATCATGGATAAATGCTATAAAAGCGTCAGATGTATTTGTAAAATGGTTAATCAATAATACTAAATATCATATAACAAATATAGAACTTATTCATGAAAAAAATGGACGTAATGGGATTGTTTCAGATGTTAAAATGACCATGCAAAATATTAAACGCGAAACTATCATGTTAGGAATATCTATTAAACATTATAAAATTACAATGAGACATCAACGACCTAGATCAACTCCTAAACATATAGGATGTAGTGATACTTCCGAAATTGCTCAATTATTCAATAAAAAATATAATCAATTAAATGAATCCATCTACGAAACTATCAAGGATTATAAACATTTTAGTTTAATACCTAAAGATATTAATCGGATTGATACCATTTATAAGCCTTTTAATTTATTAGTTTTTGAAACAATCTCAATGATCTCCAAAAATAAAGAAAATGTTGTTTCATTATTTTATCATTTAATTGGATTTGATCCTCATATCATTTTCCTAAATTCTCCAAATGGATCAATTAAAGTATATTCATTTAATAATATACATCGTCCAACAACTTTAAATATCATGACTGATAAAGGAGGACGAGACTTAATTTTACATTTTGATAACGGTTACATTTTTAGATTGACATTACATAATTGTCAATCTGAAATTACACAAAATTTATCTCTAAAATATTCAACAATTCTAGTCAATATAGAAGACATTGTCGAACATATTACTCTCACTCTCTAATTTTATAACAACTAAATTCATTTTACTACTCTTAAATGCGTTAATATAATAAACTTTATATATCAAATAATGTAAATCATCTATGTGTTTTTTTTATTTAATTGACAAAATGTCAAGTGTATCCAGCAATAATATATTAATAATCGGATTAATAATATGGATAGCTCTTTATGGATTCATTTTATATGGTTGGTGTCCTGATAATAAACTTAATTGGTGTGCATTAATTTCTGTAATTTTTATTATTGATTTAATGAAATTTAGTAGCAATATGAATAGTGTTAATGGTGATCAAGGTTTGACAAAAGAGTCATCATTAAATAATTTACCGGAATTTACAGAAGTTAATGATGATATTATTACTGAAGAATTTACGGAAACTTCAGATGAACCAGAAAAAGAACAAAAAAAAATATCAGATGTACATAATGATACAGAAACTAATTAATTAAACTAGATCAGATTAAATCCTCAAGAAGAGCTCTTAGTTTATCAAGATTTGCACCAACAACAGAATCATATTGTTGACCATATTCAAGCGCAAAGAACGTAGGTAAAGATTTTACACCACATTTGTCACCAACTTCAGGGACATGATCTATATTTACTTTATAGAATTTAACCTTGGTATATCTTGGATTATCACTAAACTCTTTAAATTTAGGAGCCATTACTTTACATGGACCACACCAATCCGCATAAAAATCAATGATTGCTAAAGGATTGTTTAAAACATTTTTAAACTCATTTTCATTATGAATTTCAGTTACAGGCATTTAATATTATTATATTATAATATACTCTAACAAATTAAAATTTCAATTTTTTTTAAACGAACACGTCATGAATAATATTCAAATTATCACAAATCTTATACTACTATCTAAATGTTCTGAAGGATATTATAAATTAAATGGACATCTAAATAAATATCAATCCGAAAAAGGTCATGTAAAATCCTATCAACATACTATCGAATGTAATAATTCATATAAATCAATTAATTATCCATTTTTAGATCTAGAGATAACTAAAATTATACATGATTTGAAAAATTTATTAAACCCATTGTCAACTTTATTGCAAAATGATGATAAATCTAACACTTTTTTACAAGAATGTGCTGCGTGTTACCAATCAGACTTTGAAAAAGTTATTTCACATTATGAATCTATCAGAAAAAAATTATATAATCAAGATGTTAATCTTTTAACTGTTCTAGATTTATACCTAGATAATTTTATTATTTTAGACCCAACTTTACACAATTTTAAAATTAATTTAGGAGATTTTTGTAATAAAATTAACAACCTCTATCTATACGACCCTAATTTCATCGTAACTGTCAAAAAAAATAGCCATAATCAAGTTGAACTAAATAAAGAATCTATATAACATTCTTTATACCCCACACATATTTTGCTATATTTTTACCATTATTCACATTCAATGAATATCTATTATCTAAGATATTATCAATTAATGGTTGTATATTATTATTATTGTCATCGATAATGATATTGATCCAATCTATATATTTTGATGTATTTTTAATTATATATTTATTATATTTTGCACTATTGGATGTTGTAAAAGTTATCAATTTATCATTTTTTATATATTTTCTTAAATTTGTAATTAAACTTTCAAGTGCTATTTCATATTTATTTTCCTCATTTGGACCGATTATTTCAGAATTACATTGTATATCAATCCCATCAAATCCCCATTCATCTAGAACATCTAATATATTAGATATAAATATGATTGGATCCATATTGAACCATGTATGATCTTGGTGGTCTGTAATACTTAATATTACTTTGACATTTTGTTTCTGGATTGTTTTGATATTTGTCTTTAATGTATTTTCTGGAATAAATCGTGTTAAAGAATCAAAAGATAAACCTGTTTTTGTAATAGTTGCATATGCCATGTTAATTACATTAATTTCAGTTGGAATATTTTTTAAAAAATCATTTGAATTTACATACCCCACCCATTGTAAAATGATAAATTTATTATTTTTTTGAAAATATTCACGTCTCCAATTTGAAATTTCATCGTCAAGTGATATCATTTACAACTTATTAAGAAAATTTTATTCATTGTAAAAATTTCTAGACTCAATTACTTGCAACTGGAACAATCTAAAATTTTTACTTTGTTTAACTAGAAAGTTTTAAAAAAATATTATTCTAGATTCAATTACAACTAGAACATCTTAAAATTTTTACTTTTGTGTCCTAGAAAGTTTTTAAAAAGTATTGTTCTAGATTCATTACAACTAGAACAATCTAAAATTTTTACTTTTATGTTCTAGAAAGTTTTTAAAAAGTATTGTTCCAGATTCATTACAACTAGAACAATCTAAAATTTTTACTTTTATGTTCTAGAAAGTTTTTAAAAAGTATTGTTCCAGATTCATTACAACTAGAACAATCTAAAATTTTTACTTTTATGTTCTAGAAAGTTTTTAAAAAGTATTGTTCTAGATTCATTACAACTAGAACAATCTAAAATTTTTACTTTTATGTTCTAGAAAGTTTTTAAAAAGTATCGTTCCAGTTACTATTACAACTGGAACAATCTAAAATTTTTACTTTTATGCACTAGAAAGTTTTTAAAAAGTATTGTTCTAGATTCATTACAACTAGAACAATCTAAAATTTTTACTTTTATGCACTAGAAAGTTTTTAAAAAGTATTGTTCTAGATTCATTACAACTAGAACAATCTAAAATTTTTACTTTTATGTTCTAGAAAGTTTTTAAAAAGTATCGTTCCAGTTACTATTACAACTAGAACAATCTAAAATTTTTACTTTTATGTTCTAGAAAGTTTTTAAAAAGTATCGTTCCAGTTACTATTACAACTGGAACAATCTAAAATTTTTACTTTTATGCACTAGAAAGTTTTTAAAAAGTATTGTTCCAGTTACTATTACAACTAGAACAATCTAAAATTTTTACTTTTATGTTCTAGAAAGTTTTTAAAAAGTATTGTTCCAGTTACTATTACAACTAGAACAATCTAAAATTTTTACTTTTATTCACTAGAAAGTTTTTAAAAAGTATTGTTCTAGATTCATTACAACTAGAACAATCTAAAATTTTTACTTTTATTCACTAGAAAGTTTTTAAAAAATATTATTCCAGATTCAATTACAACTAGAACAATCTACAATTTTTACTTTTATTCACTAGAAAGTTTTAAAAAAATATTATTCTAGATTCAATTACAACTAGAACAATCTAAAATTTTTACTTTTATCCACTAGAAAGTTTTAAAAAAATATTATTCTAGATTCAATTACAACTAGAACAATCTAAAATTTTTACTTTTGTACACTAGAAAGTTTTTAAAAAATATTATTCCAGTTACTATTACAACTAGAACAATCTAAAATTTTTACTTTTGTACACTAGAAAGTTTTAAAAAAATATTATTCTAGATTCAATTACAACTAGAACAATCTAAAATTTTTACTTTTATTCACTAGAAAGTTTTTAAAAAATATTATTCCAGTCACTATTACAACTAGAACAATCTAAAATTTTTACTTTTATTCACTAGAAAGTTTTTAAAAAATATTATTCCAGTCACTATTACAACTAGAACAATCTAAAATTTTTACTTTTGTACACTAGAAAGTTTTTAAAAAATATTATTCCAGTTACTATTACAACTAGAACAATCTAAAATTTTTACTTTTGTACACTAGAAAGTTTTAAAAAAATATTATTCCAGTTACTATTACAACTAGAACAATCTAAAATTTTTACTTTTATTCACTAGAAAGTTTTAAAAAAATATTATTCTAGATTCAATTACAACTAGAACAATCTAAAATTTTTACTTTTGTACACTAGAAAGTTTTAAAAAAATATTATTCTAGATTCAATTACAACTAGAACAATCTAAAATTTTTACTTTTATCCACTAGAAAGTTTTAAAAAAAATATTATTCTAGATTCAATTACAACTAGAACAATCTAAAATTTTTACTTTTATTCACTAGAAAGTTTTAAAAAAATATTATTCCAGTTACTATTACAACTAGAACAATCTAAAATTTTTACTTTTATTCACTAGAAAGTTTTTAAAAAATATTATTCCAGATTCAATTACAACTAGAACAATCTACAATTTTTACTTTTATTCACTAGAAAGTTTTAGAAAAATATTATTCTAGATTCAATTACAACTAGAATATCTTAAAATTTTTACTTTTGAATACAGTGGATTGGCTTTTTCTATTTACTCAAGGGTTTTCCAGGACTATTTACTAATGTTTTTTTTAATCATGATACCCCAAAGACCCAATGACCCCGCAAGAACTGGACATAAACTGTCAAAGGATTTCGGATGTTTTCGTGAAATTTACGATATAATTCTTGAAATACTAGAATAATCAAATTGACATTCGTAATGACTACGAAAACTTCCGAAAGCTCTTGAATGTATTTATGTAAATATACCTTAAAAATCTTAATAAATTTTAATAAATCTTAATACCCATTAATAAATCTTAATAAATGAATATTAAGGTATTAAATAAGGAACTCTAAATGTTGGTGCGAGAACATTATTAATAATCATTTCCACATAATGTTTTTGCGAATTAATATTATGAAAAGGCACATCAGCTAAATGTGCTAAATTACTTGATATTCCAGTACCAATCAATGGATTGAATTCCGCAATATCAAGCTTAAAAATATTTCCAAATTTATTTATTATTCCAATTAAATATTTAAGTTCTGATGGGTGTAATCCATTTGGAACTGGAGTTCCAGTAGCACTAAAGTAAATAGGATCTAAACTATCAACATCAAATGAAACATGAACATTATGACCGCTTATTTTGGTAATTAAAGCTTCAACATTACCTGCTCTAATATCATCCATTGATATAACTGTAATATTATGTTTTTTTATAATTTCAGCTTCGCCAGCATCAATATCTCTAATTGCAACATAAATCAAATTATTCAAATCAAACTTATTTACACCTTTTAACCATTCAAAAATATTATTATCTGATAAATATTTATCCGATAATTTACTTGCCATAGATAAAGGCATTCCATGACAATTTCCAGTAAATGATGTATCAGATGTATTAATATCCGCATGAGCATCAATCCATACCAATTTAAAATCTCGATCCGATCCAACACTAGACATAACTGTTCCTAAAGCGGCCGAATGATCTCCAATTAAATTAATAATTAAATTAGATTTTTTTTCATAAGATTCAATATTTTTATCAAAAACATCACTACAATAACTAGAAACATGTGATGCATTTAGAATTGTGTTCGATTTATAATCAACCTTTGCATTCGAGAATGGTACATCGTTGATCGTTGAAGTATTGACTTCGACCCATTTATTTCCAGGTACATCCATTAAATATTGCTGAAACATACCAAATAAATAATTATTGTAAATAGCATTGGGTCCTAGCTGAACTCCATTTTTTCGTTGTCCAGAATGATTTAGACATTTAATAACACTATAACGTTTCGGTGGAAAATTAGACATATGCCTAATATTTTGTATATTATTGCATTTGATTAAATTTTTAAAAGTTGATAACATGCTAAGGTACGTAATTTACATATTAGATTGATGAAATAAAATTCAATTTTTTATTTAAATTTTAAGTGTAAGTTCAATGTATTTACCATCATCTATTGGATCAATTTCTTGTTTTTTTAGAAACTCATCCTTAATTTTAAATATCTTATCTTTTAAATTGTCAGGTCTTTGATACGAATCACGACCAAAGAAATATCCATATGAACCTATTTCCCATAAAGAAAATGAATTGTGTGGCGATACATCCTCTTTTTCATCTTTAGTTTTCTGAGTTGGAAATGGATCTTTCCACAAATATCCTTCGATATTTCCAGTATTTTCTACAACACTTCTAGGCAAACAATGAATTGCATCTAGATCCGGTTTTTCATGACTTGCCACCGCAACATCACCCATTACAACATAATTTTCAGGAGGCGTAGGTCTCCAAATACTAATCGGCTTTTCATCTTTATTATGACTATTATCCCATACAAGAGTATAATCAATAGGTCTTTTACCACCTTTGACTAAATATTGAATACCAGGTCTCTCTTCTAAAGATATATTATCTTTTGTTGCTTTTTCATCGGAAGTGAAAGCAATTTGTCCAATGGGAAAATAACCAGTAATAGCACTTGGACTTCTTTCCCAAAAAGATATATATCGTTCATCACCCATTTGTGTTTCCCATATTTTTTTAACATCTTGAGGGGGATAATTGATCATAAAATAAATCTCAACATCATTATCAAGTTTCTTAGAGTTTTCCTCTGATGCAAAATGTTCTCTTATAATTTTCATTTCCGTTTTTGTTTTCTTAGATTGTGCTGTAATAGTAAATTGATAAAAAGTTAAAATAATAAATAGGAAAATCAAAAGTATAATTTGAACTTGATACAATTTCCAATTTTTTATAATTCTATCAAAAAAACTCATATTAACTTTATAACAGATAATTAAAAAATTGAACAATACAAATTAAACCTTAAAACCTTAACCACCATTAAAGTATTACTCAAAGTATTACATACAGATTAAAAAATAAATGGCATTTCATGGTCAAATTAACTATAATCATGATTATAATCTAGATCTATACTATTTCAACTATGTATCTTATAATAATACTGTACATCTAAGCCACAAGACTTACATATACGGTTCACACTATTTAATCTACAACATAGATAAATTATATAAACATAAAGGTGTGAATGATTATTTTATTGAAGAAACTAATGATATGAAAGAATTTTTAATTAAAATTCTTGAAAAATATGAAAAAGAAAATTTATACCAGCTTGGATATGGTAGTGTTAGCAAAGTGAAACTTAATAATACTTTTACAAAGTTAAATGGACTAGTTCAAATTGAAAATGGACTCCGAAATTTTATGGCTTTTGATATTCATTTTATCCCTAGACAATTATGTAAATATTCTCACACGGATATTTCTTTTTATCGTAATATAATTTGTATGAATATTACAAGTAAATCATTTGAAGATTTTGTTGATTCTGAATTATCTATTTATTTTAAGTATATGCTTATGACTAGAATTATATTTGCCAAAAATCAACAAGATTTATATGATATTAAGTTTTCTGTATTCGGCGTCGATTTGAATGTTAATCGTGAAATCATTACAAAGGAAAGTATAGATAAAACTAATGTATTATTAGATGTATATAAAACATTAATGTATGATAATTATGGATTAGAATTACCGAATGAAATATGGAATTATATTGCAAAGATTATTGTAGAATATAATTATGATGACATCATAAATAGTTTAAAAATAAAAATTCAAGAGTTTTTCAAACAATATGAGGCAAATATCTAGGACTATCATATCCATAAATTTTTACTTCAAAATCACCATTATACGCTGGTATAGCAACAGAATCACCATCATATAATTCTTGACATCCATGTTCATTTGTACATTCCTTATTTTTATGTTGAACTGGTATCTTTAATGAAGTAAATTTATCACTCGAAGTATAATAATTCCATTTATTACTCCCACTGAAGGTTGGTTGACCATATAGAGGTAAAATATTGGATTCAGTATTATTTCCAGGAGCACTAGTGGGATCACTTATAGATTTTTTATATAAAATTCCAACTTGTTGATAACCTCCGGAGTATCCTCTAGTTGGGACATTAACTGGGACACCATAATTATTTAATACGTAACTTCTTTCTGGAGGTAATAAAGGATTAATAAGACGTTCTCTTTCTTTGCTGACAATCATTTGACGAGGACCAACATAATCATGATGAACTATAATTTTTTCTTTTGGTAATGATTCTTTTTCTTCATAATAATCACTACTATCCTCATCATCTACTTCTATATGTCTTTTTTTTGGTGTATCTCTTGATTTCTTGGATGAGTAACGATTATTTTCAACTGGAAATAAATAAAGAAAAAGAATAACGATTGTTGCTCCTATAATAATTAACAGATGTACACTTTGCATACATATAAAACCCGCTGGACAGAATTCTCCACCCCCTTTTTGTTTTAATTTTAAAGGCATTATTACAACCTATTTGTTATTATAAAAGAAAAGATTTCCAATACAAAATTTTCTAATACAATATTAATAAAGAATACTCATGACCACCCAAAATGATTATGTTCCCATTCTAAGTTTTTTATTAATCTTTATTGATATCTATATCTTAGTTAGTTTGCGACAATTACACAAAGATCCTTCAACATGTCAATGTGCATTAACCAAATACTCTGAACAATTAATATTAGTTAGTTCAATAACCATTGTCTCCAGAATATTAAAATTAATATACAGAGATACTCTATTTAAAACTGTAAAAAATACCAACTCATATATATTAATACTATTAATCCTAGATTTCTGTTTAAGTATTTATTACATTTATTTATTAGTAAAATACTCATTACATTTAAGACGAAGCCAATGCAATTGTGTAGGACCAGTAGGGGATGTGTTGTATTATTATTCAAACACAATAATTTTTGTAACTATTTTAATGGTTTTATTAATTTTAATGATTCCACTTTTACAAAAAAATTATTCTCCCTAGTAATTTAATATGAAATCACTAATTTTACTTTTATTAGTTATAGCTATTATGATGATCACAACCGGATATCATCAAAAATTACAAACATCATTCAAACAAGAAAAAATTATTGAATATAGATATATTCCTAGAAGTTATATCGAAGAACAAATGGAACCAGTAAATTTACAAAAATCATTTTCAGATATGTTCCAAAAAGATAACATATTCATCGGAAGAAATTAATTAACAAATTATAAATTATTCAAAATTATTCATCATCATCCAATGGATCATGTAAATCATTTTCATAACTATCTACAGTACTCCCCATACCACCCTTTTCTAATTTTCTAGCCATCCAGGGATCCATTCCATTCAACCCATCAACCTCATCACTCATCTCTACCATATCATCCCTTTCATCACCAACCGCTAATTTAGATGTAGCATTCATCATTAATCCCTCTAAATGCTTATTATCTTCCATATTTTCCTCAGATTGATGATCATGCTCACGATCATTATTTACATTTACAACAGATGGCGCCGCTGATGCCTCTTTTTCATCATCACCCTTAATAATCATAACAGGTGCATCCTTCTTTTGAAGTTGTTTTTCCAATTCTTTTTGTAATTTAGTTTGCTTACGTTCACGTTTCTGTTCCTCATAAAACATATCACGTTTAGCTTCGTTTGTTTTATATTTCTTAACAATTTCATTCAGTTCTTTATTATTATATTCTTGATTTTCAATCTTATCTGCCGTTGGATCCCATGGCAACCAATAACCTACTTGACCAACAAATATATGAAATGATGGATCCATTCTTTGTAAAACCTTAGCACGGATTTGAGCTTCACGTAAAGTATTATAAGTTCCTCTAACCTTTACACCACGAATTGATGTTTGAAGATCATTTTCTTGATGGAAGTTATTTTCAATTGCTTCTTCATTTGCATACTTAAAATCAGCAAAATCTTCCATACATTTTTCCGCCGCTTCAGCTGTTTCTCTCAAAAAACGTTTATGTAACTTAGAAACCAATGCACGATCTACTGTTTCACCATCACCTTCTAATAATTTCTCGAATTTTTCATCAAACTTTTTGCTAAACAATTGCATACGTTTTTTAAAAAACTGGTTAAAATAATAATCCTCTTTCTTCGCTAAAACTTTCTCAGGTGAAACAAAAGAAAGACAACAATAATTTTGACCTTGAATTGGTTTATCAACATCCAAGAAATCCTCCGTAACTTCATCATCATTTAATTCTTCCATACGACTTTTAGTAGACATTATATATTATGTAGGTATAAATCTTATGTAAGTAATATCTCAAAATAAATCTTAAATTATTCCGCACCACGATATTAATTAAAAAAATTGAATTCAAGAAGATTAACTATTGCCAACTATATAATATTTACATATCAACATGTCAACTTACAAATATAATAGTATTAATGCTGCACTTGGTGCAAAATTAGAAAAAGATGGTTACAACCACATTACAGAAAAACACATGTGTGGTATTATGTCCATTAGAAGTATTATTATTAAAAAATCACCGCCAATGGAAAATAACACTCTTTATACAGATCCAGCAAGTAGTTTTATGCGTACCCTATTAACTGATTTTTTCGATGATCTGGAACGTGATTTGAACAAACAACCTAGATATGAAGACGAACAAGAAAAAGAAAGTATGTTTGGACGACTACAGCTGGAAGCTATATTAGGAAATTTCATCATAATGATAACTACACTTTCTCCTGATCGTGAAAAACTCAACAAATTTATTGATAAAAATCTTTTAGAATTTATTGCAACACATAGTCATAGTATAAATATTAATCATAAATTTGGATGTATGGACAACGAATTAAATAATTTATCATTACCTAAATTAATGATTAGACACAAGATGATGTTGACATTGGAATATTGTTATAAAAACTTACCATTATCAATACATGATCATGATTTATTATCCATAATGTTATGTACATATCATATTAACAATGATAAAAAGAAAGGTAATATAAGTCAAGAATACGAAGCTATATTAACTAATTTACATAAAATTTATTATAGTCAGTCTAGTACCGAAATTTATTCCAATATAAAAAACATACAATTTCTAGAGGAAGAAAATAGAAATCTTAAAACTGAATTAGAAAAAATGCAATCTTTAGAAGAAGAAAATAGAAACCTTAAAACTGAATTAGAAAAAATGCAATCTTTAGAAGAAGAAAATAAAAATCTTAAAACTGAATTGGAAAAAATGCAATCTCTAGAAGAAGAAAATAAAAATCTTAAAATGCGTTTGGATCAAACTTTAATTAACATTCAAAATCTTACAAATGAAATCAAAAATGATGAACCAAATAGCCCAGCGAGTGTTCAAAAAGACGCTCCGAATTACACTCAAACTCCTACAGATAAAATTATCCAAAAAAATTACTCTGATTCAGATGAAAAGGAAACTGGTGCTCAAAAAGACAGTATCAATCACATTATAACAAATATTATCCTAAATGGTAAACCTAGTAAAAACATGTATTCCTTAATGAATGCTAACAAAGATACTTTAGATCGTATTATAGAAAAGGCTGAGGATGATTACTGTCGTGGTCGTGATGTTGATATTGCTCTTATTAAAAAATTAAAAAGTAGTATTGACGACGCTTATGTTAATGGGTACATTTAACTTTTAGTATTTAATAAAAAAAATTGAATAATGATTTTTAACATTTAAATTTTTTATTAGAAATGAACAAACTCACCTCTGAATTATTTAGTAAAGTAACACCTGGGAAAATTTTATATGATTCTACTAATCTGCAACTTAAAGAAGTTCCTACATTATCGAAGACAGGCTCTTATCCTTTTCCGACATACAAATATATTGCATATATACAATCTATTAAAACCGCAATTAAAAAAGTAATATCCTCAAATAAAAATCCATCAGATTATATTCATTTATTCGAAAAATTATTTAACGGATTTTTTGAGGACTTGGAAAAGGATTTAGAAAGATATAAAGATCAAAAGAGATCAAATGAGTATTACTTTGATAATTTAGGTGCGAATTTTGATGATGTATGTCCAATTGTAGAAATTGTTCTAAGTTCAATGATGATTATTCCAATATATATCAATAATATTGAGGACCATTCTGATATATATGATAGAATGTGCAATATTATTGACGTCAACTGTCTTAATATAATAACAAAATATCAAGCATACTTTGATATAAATTATGAGTTAAAAGGTAAGCAAAATTTAATATCTATTATGATTAATCATAATGTTGTTAAGACACTACAATATTGTCTCAAAAACTTACCTGTTAGTTTAGATAAAGAATTATGTGAAAAAATATCTTCAAAAATCAATACACTAAAAACAATCGATAAAGATAAATTGGGATATTACAACGAACATTTATTACAAGAATTTGAAGAACTATACAGCATATACAATAATTCATGTTTTATGAGTAATAAAATATATGAAACATATATGATAAATAAAGATCTTAAAACAGAAGTGGGAAACCTTAAAAAACAATTAGAAAATACAGAAAAGGTTATTGATGATATTGAAATTATAGATGAAAAACTATAAATAACATTATAAAATATATAAAAAAATTGAATATATTTAAAAAGATTAACTATAGTATCAATAGAATAATATTTGTATATCAAAATGTTTAAAGCACCCCTTTACCCTGATATAGATGGTTTTTTAGGTGTAATATTAGAAAAAAATTATAATCACATTACAAGAAAACACATGTGTGCTATCATGTCTATGAATGAGATTATTGCAAAATCATTACCAACAGAAGTTAATCTTAATCAAGATCCAGCTAACAGTTCAGCTTGCAACCTATTAAATAATTTTTTCAATGATCTGGAACATGATTTAGACAGACAATCTAAACATAAAGAAGATAAATCATCAAATAATATGTTGGAACCACTGCAACTTGAAGCTATATTAGGAAATTTTATAGTGATGACGACTGCAAACTCATCCAAATACATTAATATTTTACACAACATCAACCTCATTAAATTTATTGATAAAAATCTTCTGGAATTTATTAAAAAAAATAGTAAATTTATCAATATTAATTATGTGTTTGGATGCACAGACTCAGATAAGGAAAATTTATCATTACCCATATTAATTATAAAACGCCATATGATTTTGACATTGGAATATTGCTTTAAAAATTTAGCATTATCAATACATAATCATAATTTATTACCCAAGATTAAAAACCCAATAACAACTGATCCAGAACACAAAAACATATTAGACGATTTATATAATATTTATTATAAAGAGTCAAGTGCGGCAATTTATTCTAATATGCAAAATATGCAATCCTTGAAACAAGAAAATGAAAAGCTTAAAGCACAATTAGAACAAATACAATTTCTAGAACAAGAAAATAAAGATGAAAATATTAAAGATGAAAATATTAAAGACGAAAATATTAAAAATGAAAATACTAAACCTTTAATAGAATTAGAAAAAATACAATCACTGGAACAAGAAAATAAAAACCTTAAAATTGAACTAGAAAAAATACAATCACTTGAAGAAGAAAATAAAAACCTCAAAATTGAACTAGAAAAAATGCAATCCGCGAAAAAAGAAAAAAAGAGTTTCAAAACGCGATTACTTTCTTATTTCACAATCAACAAAACAAAAAAATAAAAGTCCCAAAATACTTTTGAATGAAATATGCATATGTTGAAGAACGTTACAATAAAAAAAAATTGAATAGTGATTATTAATATTTAAATTTTTTATTAGAAAATGATAAAACCCAGTAAGGAATTAAAAACCACTAATGAATCATTTAGTAAATTATTACCTTCCAAGAGAGCATATTTATTAAATAATCTAGAAATACAAGCTTTCCCAATTTTAATAAAGGATGCAAATGCTCAAATTATTTACAATTTATCTACATTCAAATACATTGTACATATTGATTCTATAAAAAAAACAATTGAAAACATACTATGTTCAACTAACAATAACACGAACACTCGTGCTAAATCAATTGACATTGGTTTCCTAAAACAATTGTTTGATGGATTTTTTGCAGAATTAGATTTTAATTTAAACAGATGCAAAATTAATAAAGTTAATTCCAATATCTACAATATTGATAACCAAAAGATTGATATTGATGTATTTCCAGTTATTGAACTTATTCTAGGTTCAATGATGATTTTTCCAATTTATATTAATAATATTTTGGATTATCCGGATATATACTATAATATTTGCAACTTTATTGATGTAGGAAGTCTCAGTATAATAGCTAAGTATTGTGATCACTTTAATATCAATTTTGGTCTAAGAGATAATCACTCTTTGACATATATTATGATAAATCATCATGCTGTTCAAACACTTTGTTACTGTTTGAAAAACTTGCGAGTTGATGTAAATAAAAAAATTATAGAAACTTTATCTGCAAAAATTAATGCGTTGAAAAAATATGCTGAAGACAAACATTATTTATCAAAACAGTTTGAAGAATTATACATTATGTATAATGATTCATTTGCAAGCAACAAAATATATGAAAAATATATTAGAAATAATGATCTTCAAGCAAAAGTAGAAACCCTTAAAAAAGAAAATAAAGATCTTGAAACTGAAATGGAAACACTTAGAAAACAATATAAAGATCTTCAAACAGAACTTAATACCATCAGAACACAATTAGAAAATGCGACAACAGAGATCGGTGATATTGAAATTATAGATGAAAAACTATAATTTTCATACAATTCATTGAATATCTTATGATATTTCTTTAAGACTTCTTGAATATTTTTTATTATAGTGTTGTGATAAAGGTAAATGAAATAAAATTGATCATAGAATTTCAAGTTTGCTTTTTTTAATAAAAAATGGGTCAGGAATCTTCTCAATTATCTTCTCAATTATCTTCTCAATTATCTTCTCAATTATTTAATAAATTTATTGAAAAATCAGATTGCGGCAGTATAACTCTTAATGGAGTACCAATCTTACTAAAATCAACAGATGACCAGACAATATACCCATATTCTACAGTTAAACACATTTCATATATGAAATCAATATGGAGAACTATCAAAAAAATAATCGAGGCTTCAAGTACACCTTATATCGATTTATCAGAAAAATTTTTAGAAGAATTATTAGATGGATTTTTTGATGATTTAGATTACAGTTTACAAAAATGCAAAGACCGTAAGATTATATCAAATATATATAAAATAAATAGTGGAGATGAAATTGAGATTGACACATGTCCAAATCTTGAAATTATTTTAGCAACAATGATAGTTTGCTTAACCAATATTGCATGTATGGAAAACTATATAGGTATATATGCGATTATTTCTAATAAAATTGATACAGGTATTCTCAACATAATTAAAAAATATCCGGAATATTTTGATATTAATTATGAGTTACGCAATAAGCAAACTTTAACATCAATTATGTTAAATCATAATGCTATTAAGACGCTTGAATATTGTCTAAAAAATTTACCAGTCAATTTGAAATGTAATAGCAATTTATATGAAGATTTATATGCAAAATATCATTCAATTAAAACTACATTCGATTCACATCAATTTAGTTTGCATGGAGATCATTTGACAATATTAGAAGAATTATGTAATATATATCATAATGAATTTATGAGTAATAACATATATGAAAAATATGCTAAAAATAAGGAACTGGAAAGTTTGAAGATGCAACTGGAAAACAAAAGTAAAATTATTGATAATGTTATGGGTATGGTTGATATTGATATTGGAATGATAAATATAAATGATACCTGAATTAGATATACAACATAATATAATATTTTAGAATAATCATCCAAAATACTTTTTTATTTTAACAAGAATATTCTTAAATAAAAAATTGAATTTCAATAACCCTTAATAATCTTTAATAATTCTTAATAATTTATAAAAAACATGTCTGGAAAAAAACGCATAATTAACACAAATCCGTCTCAATTAGAGCCATTTGACGTTGGAAAATATTTTGAAATCCCACAATGTACTGATTTTCCTGTTCTTGCAACATCAAAATTAAGTAATTATTCAACATATGTTAAATATATAATAAATATTACAGGTATTAGAGCCGCTATAGACATTTTAGCAAAAAATAAAGAAAATTATATGGATTTGTTTAAATTTTTGTTACAAGGATTTTTTGAAGAATTGGATCATGATGCAAAAAGATGTTATGAGGCAAAAATGCATATTAAATATGATTCTAATAAAAAATATGAAAATGAAAAATATCCTTATAAATTAATTGTATGTCCAGAACTGGAAATCATTTTGGCAGCTGTAATGATGTTCCCAAATCGTATACAAGATTTAAAAAATAATTTGAAAAACTATGTTGAAATCAATACCATAATTGATCAAAATATACTTAATATTATTAAGAAATATCGCGATCACATTAATATTAATTATGTTTTCGGATCTATTGATAATAGTCTATTATCAATTATGTTATACCATAATGCAATTTATTCATTAGAATATTGTTTAAAAAATTTAGATGCTACTCCACCGGATGAAATTTTTCAAAAGGAACTGTTAGAAAAGCTCAACGCAACTAGTGTAAATCCAAACATGTTTAATAAGGCTTATATCCCAATACTAAAAGAATTATCAGAAATTTATTGTAAATCTAAAACATTAACGAGTTCTAATATTTACGAACAATATAAATCATTTGAAGAAACTAAAATTGTATCAAAAAAATTATTAGATTTATTCGAAACTTGCTAGTGAGACATAAAGACATTAAAAAAAATTGAAGTTAATTTTATAATTTATTTTTTATTATTTCTAAATGTCAGCATGTCTTACACTTATTAGTCCAGAAGGGAAATATGATATTGCCACATTACAATTTATTGCAAAGGCAGATGAAGCCGGATTATATTATCGCAGCAAATCTGTTACAGAACATGATATTAACACGGTAACGAATTTATTTGATAATTTTTTTGAGGATATTTATAAAAGACTAGAACTAGAAAAATCGTTCAAGGAAAAAGTTAATGACGAAGGTAAGCCATATAAAACAAAATTAAATGAGATAAATATTCCATATATTATTGGAGCTATTCTAGATAAATTTTATCAAACTCTTATCAAACCACATATGCATTGTGGTTCCGATAGTTATGGTCCACAAAATGCTAGTCAAAGCGAACTAGATGAAATTACTAAATATAGAAATATGTTACAAGATAAATTAATAACATTTTTACTACATATTTCAACTATAAAAAAAATAGATATTGATGCTAAGTTGTCACGTAAAGAATATTATGGCAATTATGAAACTTCAATAATGGATTTATTATTATTAACCCAATTTTTTAGATGTTTTGAGTATATTGCAAGAAATTATGATGTATCTCTTAGACATATAAATTTATATAACAAAATATATAATGTTATAGACAAAATTAATAAAATAGATCGTCAAAAATCTGAGGTGGATTCGATTAAATTTATTAAATTTGTTGAAACAGTATTAATACCAACCAATACTAGAACAATTTGTGAAAAAGATGATCAATTAAAAAAAATTATTAATTATCTAGATTCTGAGTAAATTTCAAATAAAATTTAATAGGCTTTCTCGTGAACTTTCATTGAACGTCCACTAGCATCATCGGTTGACACACCATCCCAATCTGTCTTAGGTTTCCATCTAGGTAAAATATTTCTTCTTCCTGGGAATAATTTATCATACATCTTGAGATAGTGAAGAGCTTCTTTGGTTAAAGTTTCACCAGTCATCATTTTATGATTACTAACTTCTGAATCAGTGATTCTTTCGTTTGCAATTTTTTTTAAATGATCAATCCATCCATATCCTACACCATCAGAGAATTGTTCCTTTTGTCTCCATAAAAGTTCATCTGGTAAATAACCATCTTTGAATGCATATCTCAAAATATATTTTTCAATTTTATTTTTTTGACCCTCTCTAGCTGCCATTTTCATTTCAGGATCTATTTGAACACTTAAATCAAGAAAATCAGTATTCAAAAATGGGACTCTTACCTCCATACCCCATGCCATTGTCGATTTATTAGCACGTAAACAATCAGAATAATGTAACCTACTAATAAGTGCCTTACATTCTTTTTGAAATTCAGAAGCATTTGGTGCATAATGGAAATATAGATACCCACCAAAGATTTCATCCGAACCCTCTCCAGATAAAACCATCTTAATACCCATTGCCTTAATTCTTCTAGATAGTAAATACATAGGTGTAGAAGCTCTAATAGTAGTAATATCATATGTTTCCAGATGATAAACAACATCTTCTAGGGCAGCTTCGGCTTCATCAATAGTAAATTCAAAAGTATGATGACGTGTCCCTAAGAAATCAGCAACTTTTTGAGCTGCTTCAACATCAGGAGAACCTTTTAGTCCAATCGAGAATGTATGAATCTTGTCGCCCCAATCTTTGGAAACGCCTTCACTCACTAAGCGTTGCGAAATAGCAGCTATTAAACTAGAATCTAAGCCACCTGATAAAAGAACTCCAAATGGTACCTCTGTCATTAATTGACTTCTAACTGATGATATTAATCCATCATGAACAGTTTTAGCAATTTCATCTAATGTACCTTTGTGATAAACATCTGATGTCATCCAAGTTGGTTCATAATATTGACTAAAAGGATGCATTATAAATTTATCTAAATCTAAAACTAGAAATTGTCCTGGCTGAAACACCTTAACCATAGTACAATCCTCTAAAGCTTTCATTTCAGATGAAATATATAATTCGTTATCAGTTGAACATCCGTAATAAAGACTGTTTACACCAATGGCATCTCGACTAACTAATACTTTTTTACGATTTTGATCATACAAAATAAATGTGAAAATGCCATTAATCTTACTCAATGCCGTTTTCAAATATTTTTCCATATTTTGAAAAGTCTTTTCAACATCAAGATCATTTTCATATCTTGTCATAGCATCCTGATATAAATACATTATACATTCACAATCTGAATCAGTTTGGTATTCATATTTTTCTTTGAATACTTTATCAAAATCCTTATAATTATAAATTTCACCGTTGACTGATAAAACTAACCCTTCTTTCTTGTTATGAATAGGTTGAGCACCACTACTTAACCCATTAATAGCTAATCTTTCATGTGCTATAAAAGCCGTATAATTATTGATAGTATCCAGGTAGGATCCACTCCAATCAGGTCCGCGATGCCTAATTTTTTTTATTTGTTGTCGAAAACGAGGTAAAAGCTTTTGCTTTTCATCCTTAGTTAATCTTTGACTTCTGAAATATGCCCAAATTCCACACATTGTTTTAAGTAAATGAATTATATATTTTTGATAAGTTTTAAGTAATTTCAATTTTTTTTATATCGGATAATAAAATCTTAATATTAATTAAATAAAATGAAAACTGAAAAACCTTATTTAACGGTCAAAATGTTTTATGATGAGGTTAATAAAAGGAAGAATAAACAAAAAGAACTGATAAAATTCTTTCAAAATTTAGAAAAAAATTATACTATACCAAACGTTATACCCCCAGATCAAGATCAATGTCCACAAGATTTACCTGATACATATATTGTTAATAATTCTAAAAAAAGATATCACCATGAATTGGATCGAAGTCATTTTTTAATTCATTGGGGATATTTATGTCATTTTCGCGAAGTAGCTGAGACTTTAAAATACGTTTATAACAAAATTAAGTCAAATCGTAGCAAAATAATAAATACTATCTACGATATTTCAGATACATTATTACAAAAAGAAATCATTTTAGACGCCTCTTTAACAGATGATTCCCATTTAAAACAATATTATAACAAAATAAATAATGTACTTGATATAGGTAATATTCCAATATTAAGAGTTAAAATTACGAATCAAACTCCAGAATCTCAAGTAAATCTGAGTAATCCATTTGAAAAAAAAATGACTATTAATTTGTCTATAATTATGAAACTTAGTAAAAAATATCCTAGAAATTTAATATCGTGTCCTCTTGATAAAACTATTATCGCAGATAGACACCAAAAAATTAAAAGAACACGTTATAACTTCGTATGTCACCCAAATAATATGATATATAGATTAGAAACTGACAATATTCTACTATCAGTTTGGTTAATTAAAACACTCAAAATGAACAAAGATAAAACTAGAAAACATTGGGAATCTAGTATTATTATGGGTACATCTTATTTATCTGAAACTTTTCCAAATGAACACGGTACCATTAACGATTTTATCGGTGAATGTCGAAAAAATGGATTCAAAGATGAAGCAACTAAATATTGGAAAAAGATTGAAGAAGGTATTGATTCAAAAGAATTTTATGCTGTCGAAACTGTAGATCCTCTAGCGAAAAATATAAGCCACAAAGTTACACACAAAAAAAATAAATATTAATTTAATGTTTATTTATCATTCTCATCTTCTTCTTCTGTAGGTGTTGTAGTAGTATTAGTTTCTACTTCAGTGTCATCTGGTGTCATTAAATAATTTATGCCTCTATCGCATAAAACAATTGGAAATACCCATGGAAAGTCTAACAATACGTTACCTATTATAAACCCCCATGCACCACCTCCTGCGGAACTTATAGCTGTCAGTGATATTGATTCTAGTGAATTTTCGCTTGGAATATTCTTCGGATTATTCCGATATAGTTCTTTCCTTAATGTACGACTTGTGATAATTGCTCCAATTGAACTACTTAATACTAAGGTGCCATAATAGATACATTTGGAAGAACAGACTCCTGAAACTAAATTTAATAAATGATTCATTTTGTATTGATTGATTAATTAATTGTATATAAATACACTTATAAACTTCTTAAATTCATTTTAGAGAATTTTTAATATGTTCATATGCGGCTGTTTTTTTAAATTCTTCTATATCATTTTGGATAACGGTCATTCTTTCAAAAACTTTTCTAAAAAACTCTGGGAAAAATTTGGTCCAGAATGCCAATAAATCTTCAGAAGCCATTTTAAACTCTAACTCAACCTGATTATACCATTCACCCCATTCTTCATCATCAGCTGGTTTTTGAACATCCTTTATCAAATTTAAAATATAAAATGACATTTTTCGTATGTCATTAATATCAATAGCATTATTTTTAATCATTTGTTTAATCAATTCAGAATCTAGATGTTTTTCAATCTCATTATGTTTATCAACCCTTGAAGGATAGCAACTATAAATCATAGTTTTGAACTCATCTAATAAATCTATTACTCTCTCAAAATTTTTATTTTTTATTTGATCCTGGAAAGAATCCCAAAATGCTTTATGAAATGTTTCTCTCAAATCTTCAGGGTTCAGTTGAATAGGTTTGAATTGTTCTAGAACATGTCCAACTCCTAGAGAATCTAATTCTTTTTTAATTGCTTCTGATTTTTCAACATCATTATTATTTTTATGAGTCCAATATTCCTCAGCTTTTACTTTCATTATCAGTTCTAGACGCAATTGTTCCCAATAATTTAAAACACCACAAAAAGTAATATATCTTTGACAAAAATGTCCTATTCTGAATGAATAATAATCATTAAAAACATTACTATCACATAACTTATGAAGTGCTTTTAGAGTTAAAACAGCTTCATTAAAAATATGTTTTTCAAGTTTTTCTATCATTTCCGATTTAGTTTGATAAAATTCTGTAAATTTAGAATTTGCTATCAAGAGCAAGAAATTAAACGCTTGTGCAAAAGGAACTAATTGAGGACTTATTAAGCTCAAATATTTTAATGCCTTTTTAGTAATTTTATTATCAAGAATAAAGATATCAGTTTTTAATTCTGGATCATTAACTTCCTTAAATAAATCACGTAATAGTGTTTTACTGAGTTTGATTACTGATCGATGTACAATGGTAGATTTTGAATTGTTTTGTGAATTCATTTTATAGTTTTTGTAATTTATATAAAAGTAAAGATAAATCAATTTTATTACTTTTTATTGGTGTGTAAAATATTAAATATAAAATCATCTAGTATTAAGGGTATTAAGATAGAATAAATAGTATATATGATACATGATGAATTGATTCAAAAATTGATAAAAATTCAAGAGTTACTTTCTAAAAACGTTATTCTTGTTGATGATCCCAGATTAAAAGAAGATTATGATGATGATCTCCCTCTACCTAAATTAGTTGGAAGTTTAAGTTTATCAGTTAGTCAAGACAATCCAGATAATGGTTATGTTGCTCTAATAATATATGATACCGAAGAATGTTTAGTTGTCAAAACTGTTATCAAAAATATTGATCTAGGTAATTATAAAGCTCTTAAATTGACAAGACAATATTTACAAAAGCATTATCCAATAGAAGAATCTGAATTATTTCCCCTTAATTTACCAATTGATTCTACAAGTTTTCCATATATTGCAAATTTTCTAGCTTTTCGGGAAGTTGAACCATATGCGGAAATAATATTAGAACTTGAACCGCAATTTATGCCAAAATTGTTAATTACGGAGGGAGGAGGTCGTCTCCATCCTAGAAAATGTGGTTTGGCTACTCATTTAGGTTTATTGGTTGACATTCCAGCGATAGGAGTTGCAAAAGATCTTTTGGAAGTTGGCAAATGGAATAGAGATATTATCAAAGAAAAAGTAGAAACCCTTTTGACGGATGATTCTTTTGATATTGATTATATGGATGAAATAGTTGGAAAAGCTCTAAAATCAAATAATTCAACTAGAATTATTTATATTTCTCCAGGACATTTAATATCTGTAGATACATCTATTAAATTAATATGTGAATTATCTGAGTTCAGAATACCAGAACCATTAAGAGCCGCTTCTTTTGCCGCTAAAAAGGCTAGAAAAGATCGTTCCTAAAAAAAATTAATTATTTTTAATATTTTATTTTTACTAGTTTTGTATCATGTTCAAAACATATATTTCATATTCCCAGAAGCCATCCAAGTATTCATAATATTTCCTACATCGATCCATAATTTAGCAGTTTCCGATAGAGTTTCAGAAGGTTGTTCTGTTGTAGTTTCAAGTGTTGGAAGGCAAGTCATCAGTCAAAATGTCTCATCTTCGTCTGTATCTGTCTCTGTAGGAGTTGAATTTGGAGGTCGCGGAACATTTTCAACATACTGATCTAGAGTTTGCGTATGATCCTCTGACATTGATGTGTGCTCGCGGTTAGATTGAATCATTTCTGAAACAGATTGACTCACCAATGAATCATACTCATCATTCAATTCTTCCAAATCGCGGATGAGTTGGGGGAAAATGTGTGTATTAAAAGATAGAAGCTCTTCCTCCCAAGCGTGAAGCTCCTGTGTATAACTTTCAAGCCCCTTAGTGTAATTTTCAACAATACGGGGGTTGTAACCTGAATAGTGTTCCTTATTCTCGGATGTCTCCTCTTGATCATTTGTATTGATCGTATCTTGCTTCTTGAGTGCTTCTTGTGTCTTGAGCTTCTCTTGATAATAATCAATACGTGTTTTCAAACCCGGAATCCTCATATTATTGACCCAACTGTATCGATCGTTCTTTTTAGCTAAATCCATACGAAGGGCATCCAACTTATTCTTCACCATCAAAATCTTTTCACTCAAACTCAAATCCATTCCGGAATGCGCTTGAACACAACTTGCTTCAGTTGGTGTTGTGCCAATAGTTTCCTTAGTAAGATCGGGATTAGTATCAGTCTTAAGAGTTGCATAAGATTGAAGTTCCTTCTCATAAGTTTCAATTTCCCGTTCGAAAATTTCCTTAAAATGAGTAAATTGGTTGACAGTAGATGGGTTAACACCCATATTCACATTGATCGTCAGTTGATATTGACCAACACGTTCTTTCAAAATCGAGATCTCCCTCTTGAGCCAATTGTATCGGATCATATCTAGGATCTTCTTACTCTGATCGATTGTATTTTCATGATGCACTTGAACACCACTTGATTCAGTTGGTGTCACGTTAGTGCCTCCCTCCGTGGGAGTAGTATTAAGAGTTGCAGTTGCCATGTTTGTATATAACTTTACTATAATATAATACTATTGATCAATTTTATAAACTATATGCAACATCTAAAAATGCTAATTTACTCTAAAAAAAATTAATTATTTTATTTAATAATTATTATTTAATAACTTATTGCAAACTAAACATCTCATTACTTGAAATTCTCAAGAATCTCCTTGATATGATCAATGTTGTATGATGTTTTTGATTTACCTGAGGTTTGTTCTGTTGTATTTTCAAGTGCTGGGAGATTGCTGAACATTTTGAACACGCTGATTTCGAATTTGATTGAGCTCCTCTTGGATTGATTCACGCTCCTCTTGGATTGATTCACGCTCCTCTTGGATTGATTCACGCTCCTCTTGGATTGATTCATTCACAAAGTTAGATTGACTCGCCAATGAATTATACCTGTCAAGCAATGCTTCAAAATTGCGGAGGTATGTTAGGCAAATGTGCGTACGAAAAAATTCAAGCTCCTCCTCATACTTTTGAACTTCCAATGTACAATTTTGAATAACCACGGTGAAATCTCTTATAAGACGGTGGTTGCATTCTAGATTGGGTGTCTTCTTCTCAAGTGCCATCTCTTGCTCCTTGATCTTGATCTCATCTCGCACCTTGAGGGCTTCTTGCTCCTTGACCATCTCTCGACAACCATTAATATAGTTTTTCAGACGTGGGATCTCCTCATTCATGAGGTGATAGTATCGAGCCTTCTTTTTAGCAAAATCCTCACACAAAGCAGTAATCTCATTCTTCAAATTCACAAACTGTTCCTTCAAGCTCACAAACTGTTCCTTAAAGCTCAAATTAGTTGCGCTTTCAAAATTCTGTTGAACGCCACTTGGTTCAACCAGTGTAGTGCTAATGTCTCCATTAGTAGTAGGAGTAGTATTAAGAGTTGTAGTTGCCATGTTGTTGTATATAACTTGACTATAATATAATACTATTGCAATAGATCAATTTTATAAACTATATATAATATCTAAAAATGCCAATTTACTCTAAAAAAAATTAATTATTTTATTTAATAGGTTATTGCAAACTAAACCTCTCATTACTTGAAATTCTTGAGAATTTCCTTGATACAATCTAAAGGAAGTTGTTTTTGATTTTCCAGAGGTTTGTTCTGTTGGAGTTTCAAGTGTTGATAGGTTAGTCATCAGTCATCAGTCATCTTCATCAGTATCAGTATCAGTATCAGTATCAGTCTCAGTCTCAGTCTCAGTCTCTGTTGAAGTTGAATTTGAATTTGATGGTGGCGGAACATCTTGAACATACTTATCTAGATTTAGTTGATTTAGCTTATTGTGAGCAGCATATAGATCATTTGGTGAATTAATCTTATTCTCCAATTTTTCGCAAACTTCGCGGAGTACGGGAATAATTCGCGTCTCAAAAGATTGAAGCTCCGCCTCATACCCTTGAAGCTCTGGGGTGTAACTTGCTATAAGCTTAGTAAATGTATCGGCAGTTGATTGGCTATAGTTCATATTCACATTGATCACCTCTTGATAATGATCAATGCGAGATTTCAAAACTGAGATCTCACCCTTGAGCCAATTGTATCGATCCATTTTTTGGACCACATACTCGCGCAGAGTACTAGTAATATTTTTCAAGTCTGAAGTATTCTCACCCGAATCGATTGTGTTTTCAGGATCCTTTTGAACATGTTCAGTTGGTGTCTTGCTAATGTTTCCCTCAATGGGATTAGTCTCAGTCTGAAGAGTTGCTGAAGTTGCCATATTGTTGTATATAACTTGACTATAATATAATACGGTTGCAGTAGAACAATTTTATAGACTATATATAATATCTAAAAATGCTAAAAAATATTAAAAATATGTAAATTTGAATCATGCAAAAAAAATTAATTATTTTATTTAATAATTATTATTTAATAACTTATACAATATGTTATGTTATTCCATCACTTCTCTTGGAACTTCTTGCTAAGAAGTTCCATAACACTGTCCAGAGCACTTTTGGCGGCATACAGTTTTGGATTTGGTTGTGGAACATCACTCATCACAGGTGTCACTGAAGATGACTCATCCAAATCAGTATCATCTGGTGTTGAATTTGGAGGTGGCGGAACATTCTCACCCGCACTTGTCTTTGTCAAATAGTCTTCACCATACACCTCCTTTGTCTTCTTGATGAATTGCCGAACACTGTTCTTTGCCATCTGTTCAGCATCTGGATCAAACTCATCTGGGATTTCAGGAGCTTGGTACTTTTCGTCTGGATCAAACTCATCAGGAATCCCGTGAGTTTTCAAATAGTTATCCAACTTTTCGGCAATATCCAACATGTTAGATTTTAGCCTATCATCCGCATTCGGTAAACTCTCCAGACTCGCTACAGATGTATCTTGCACATCAACAGGTACCTTCTCAAGACTCACTACAGGTGCATCTTGTACATCAACTGGTGTTGAACTTGATGGATCATGATCAGGATCAACCTCGATCACAACATAGGGATACTGTTGTTGATCTTGAAGTGATGGCTGACTGGATAGAGTTGAGGCATTTGCATCAAGACGCTTTTGAAAATTATCAATTCGTTGTTGCAAATTTTTCATCCTCTCCGTGATCGACCGCTTCAAACGAATATCCTTCAGAATGACAAGAGCCTTCTTCAGAATATTCTGACTCGTTTCCGGAGAGAGAGGTTTACGTGTCGGATTCTTCGCCAAATCATCTGCAATCACAATTTGAAATCGTTCATAAGCATCATCGTCATCTACCTCATCGGTTGGAAACATATTGACAACGGCTTCTGCAATTTTTTGAGCATGATCGGTTTCAAGTAATGAGACGATTTCATCAAACTTGGAATTCAAAGTATCAGATTTCTCACTGCAAGTTCTTGTTGATTCATTAATTGAATCAACAATCTTCTTGAACAATGTTACACAAATGTCGTTAAACTTAAACGGGTTTTGCAACCACATCTCATAAGTTGTTTCAGATACTGTCTGTGCTGACTCTTCATCCTTTTGATCAAGTTCATCATCATCATCATGATCCAACAGACACTTGCGCAGATGCTCTTGATATTGAGACCACCTATTATTGATTTCGCAATGGCTAAGTGATAGAATAGTTGTAATCATAAAAGTCTCAACCTGCGAGCATTGAACATAAGTTGGGTCATTGTAAATGAGAATCACATCGCTAAATAGAGATGAATACATCTCTGCAATATTGGCGTGTGAACCTGCATATGTGATTTGCATTGTAAATGTTGCAAAACAACGACCAATAATACTACACCAAAACTCTCGAGCAACCGGATCCTTCTCAAAATAATCATCTAGATCGGTCTTAATTTCTGACTCTACAAAACCAAAATACGTCTGTCGCACAGATAGAATATCTGATCCGTTACGGGTTACATATTTAGTGTAAGGATGATCAGGATACCGTCTGATCATAGACATAAGAAATGCGAGAAATTGGGCCTTCATTTCACGATCACAATCAAGCATCTCATTTTCCTTTTGAACTACCTTAATATAAAGATCTGCTAGTTCATCACGCGTCATCGGTGTAACTTGTTCATTGATCAAATCAACCAAAAATGTTCCCAAAATGTTCACATTCAAATGACTGAGTGTGGGATCAGCTGACAACACTGGAAGTAAATCATTAATAGAATCAAGTGAGTAGCCTAATACGTTCATAATTTCACTAACTGAACCAATCTGTGATGTAATTTTCTTAAACAAATCAAGAAATCCAGTAATAAAAGTACTGGATGCCGCAGCTCCACTAGGAACCTTAACAGAATTAACTAGTGTAAAAGTTGTCATGTTTTTTATATAGTTTTCTAATTTATTATTATGATAACCAACCACAATCAATTTTATAAACTATATATTCATTCTAAAATAACTAAAAATATTCAATCAATTAACTTATCATAAATATCTGTCCAACAGTTTTCGAGTACATTCTCGACATACTTTTTTATCATCCGTAAAAGTTATCATTTCAATATCATATTGTACACAGTGTTCATTGCAAAATACACATTTAACGTTATCACTTATTCTTTCCACGATTGTCGCACATCGCTCGCATACACCACGCTCATTCAATTTATCAAAATCTGAGAAATTTTCTTTACAAAAATAGCAACTGCGTACACATAATTTACAATAAACACTTCCAGATATAATTATTCTCGTCCCCCATTTTTCAACTATATCCAAATATTCACATGGGATAGATCTACCATCTGATGTAAAATAATCACAATATGACTCATATTTATCAAATCCTGCAATCCTGCTGCATTTTGTGCATTTATTTTTTACTAAAAATAAATTCTTGCATCTTTCATCACAAAAAAGTGTTGTACACAAAATTTTTCCATTAACAGGTTTTACTTCTTTAACAGGCTTTACTTCTTTACTAGGCTTTACTTCTTTAACTTCTTCAGTTATTTTATTATTTGTATGCATATTACCATTGTCATAAAAATCGTATCTAATTGTTTCATCGCATTTTCCATTGCATGTAAAACATTTTTTTTCCATAATATTTATATTTAATTACTAAAATACTTAAATTGAATCAATTTTTAGAAGTCGAAGTCATGTCTAATCTGAAAAAATTGATCTTATTAAAAGAACTTGATTTTGATATTATTTCAATCAAAAATGTCCCTAAACAATTATGAATCAAGCGTTAGTAGTAGAAGTAGTAAAAGTAGTAAAAATAATTCTGATAAATTTACAATTACCCCTCGCAAACCTATCTCAACAAATAGCACATTTTCTGATACATCGTCCGATACTTCGGATGCATATGATGATGTACATGATCTAAAAAACAAACTAGCAGATGGGGAAAGAATATTCTCTGGAGTTGTGACTGTAACGGATGATGTTACTGAATATAATGGTACATTTATTGAAAAATCATCCGTAAGTCGGCAAAGATTATTTTCAAAGAATGATGATGATGATGATGAAAAGACGATGATAAATGTTAATCTTGATATTAGAGGTAATACTGAATTGGACATGAAAGCTGTTGATGCTTTTAAATCATTGGGAGTATCATTCTTAGCGTCATACTTTATATATCCGTTTACATATCAATTATTTAATTCAAATGATTCTGATGATTTTAGTGTAATGCTGGGTATTTTTCTGCATATTTTAATTTTTGTACTTAATGTTGCTATTTTGGGTAAATTTAATAATCTTTTAGCTATCCAATGCAAAATATTTGTTGTCGCATGTTTATTATTTGCGTTCATTATGGCTGGTTTAAATTTTAGTGTATGGTCTAATTTGCTAACAAAAAGAATGGGTACATTAATGGATGCTTATACTATTTAATTCATTCATAACTAGATACCTACAAATATAATAATGTTTATTAATCTTTATTTTTTTTTTCAATATTTTAATATGACCTGCTCCCACAAAAAAATTGATTATGGTTGTCTTAATCATAAAATCTTAATAAACCCTTAAGAAAACCTTACTAAAACCTTAATAAAAATGAACTCAATTGAACAAGAAGATGAATTTTTAAGTAATAATCGACGTGAATGCACAAGTATCGACGATGCAATGAAAGTATATGAAAATAGACAACTTACAACATATTTGCCGAAGGATCGTCCTTTACTAGTTCGCCTAGATGGTCATAGTTTTTCTAAATATACAAAAAAATTTCTAAAAACTAAAGATGCTCCATTTAGTACTATTTTTACTGAAATAATGGTTCAAACAACTAATTCACTTATAAATGATTTAACTTTTAGACCAGTCACAGCATACACTCACTCTGATGAGATAACCCTTTTATTTAATAATTTTGAAGTTTTTAATCAAAGAACTCAGAAATGGCTATCACTTCTGGCTAGTAAAACATCATCTTATTTCCAGTTGCATTTAAGAAATCATAAAGAAAATTCATTAACTGATGATACACCTACTGATAGTGATTATGCACCTTCTTTTGATGCTAGAATTATATTCTTTCCACTTGGAGATGAGTTTGAAATTGTTAATTATTTTATATGGAGATCACAAAGAGATTGTTACCGAAATTGTATTTCTGGTTACGCTCAACTTTATATTTCAAAAAAGAAATTGCATGGATTAAACACAACTCAAAAAATAGAGATGTTATCGAGTTTGCATAATATTAATATTGAAAATGACATCCCTCTTTATATGTTACATGGAGTTTTTATTAAAAAAGAGACGAATGTTTCTGATGACCACCGAACTAACACCAAAATATTTTCACTAAAATTCAAATTTGGTTCCAATATGACAGATTTATTCATTTCAAAATATCTAGATCCATCCTTAATATCTGAAATTAATGAAAATAAACATCAAAATATTATCAAATTTATACCATATGATAATACTCTATTTAATATACATGACAAACACAAAACTGATACTTTAACGCCAAAAGTAAATGACTCCGAAGTAAATTCAGAAGTAAATTCAAAAGTAAATTCAGAAGTAAATTCAAAAGTAAATTCAAAAGTAAATTCAGAAATAGATTCAGAAGTGGATTCAGAAGTGGATTCAGAAGTGGATTCAGAAGTGGATTCAGAAGTGGATTCAGAAGTGGATTCAGAAGTGGATTCAGAAGTGGATTCAGAAGTGGATTCAGAAGTGGATTCAGAAGTGGATCAAGGAGTTCAGTTCAATGGTAAAAAATATATCTATAATAATATCCCTATATTACCTATTATTATTATTAGTGTATTGTATGGTTTATTATTTGGATTATGTATAATTTCAATAAGCATATCACTTATTGGATTGAAACTAAACTCTGTGGCTGAGGAGAATATGTATATTTTGCATGTAGCAATTTGCATATTATCAACAATATTTTTCGTAAAGAGAATAGTGAGTTGATAATATTAATAATGTGAATAATATGAATAATCTTTTGGATGACGTTTCTTTAAAAGTTCAATTATATTTTTTTTTTGATCAAGTGTGAATAATTGATCCATTCCTTTAGATTTTGTACAATTTTCTACTGGAATTTGACCATTAAATTCCCCTAAACCCAATTTAATCCATAATTTAGGAATTTCTATATCAAAATCTTCCATTTTAATAATTTGATTTACGTGAGGATTAGTGAAGAAATCTATGTTTTGGAAATGTTCGTGGTATTGTCCCATTTTAATATATTTATTTATATCAACTTTTGGATCAAGATAACCACATTGCATTTCGAAATTGTAACATGATATTATTCTAGTTAAAGGATCTCTTATGGTTGTGAAAACATAAAAGTCTTCCCATTTATAACCTAAACTTTCAATATATGATTTAACTTGACGAGCATTATCATGTTTACCAATTGGTTTATGAAATATAGAAATATCTGATATTAAATCGGCATATGGTTTTAATAATTTATGCAAAGTAGTTGAACCACATTTCATATTAGCCAAAAAAATAAAACGATACTTAAAAGATATTATTGTCATGTATGTATGTGTGTATGTATGTTACAATTTAATCATAAAATAAAAAATATACTTATCTTTATTTTAGAGTTTAGTTAATATAATATAAAAATCAATAAAAAATATTTAAGGGAAAATATTTAAGGATTTAATGAATTTTGAAATTCAATTTTCATTTTTCTAATATTTGTGACCATTCTTTCAATAATACTTAAGAATTTTTTTTTATCTGCTAAAAATTCTTCTTTCTCTTTTTTAAATTTTACTTCAATGGTTTGTTTAATTTCAAGTGATGCATCTTTTAAAAAACTATCATGAAATATAGGGGCTTTTGCTAATATTTCTCTTTTTAATCCATCTTCATCATAAATTAAATCTAATTGTTGTGCTTTTCTATTATTTGCCGGGGCACTGTTATGAAATTCTTCTAATTTTTGATAAGTTAAACAATGGTCTTCAAGCAAAACCATTAAATTTTGCAAAGCTTCGTCTAAATCTAGTGTTTCATCACTGATGGATCCATTAAAATAACTTCTGACTATATAATTTACTTTGTCATTTTCTGGATGATATCTAAAATTATTTTGCAAAAGATCTGATTCAACACCTTCTTTTTTATTAGCATATTGATAAGATTCTATCATAAATCCCATCTCATCTTTTAAACAACGTCTAACTAAATTTGATAAAGCGTCCATACTCTTCGATTATAATTTATTTATCGAAAATTTCTTTAGATTGTTTTGCAACTGTAATTATTTCATTATATTTATATTGTCAACACAGCTATCAAAACAATTATACCAATAATAAGAGTGACCCAAAAACATATGCAAATTTTTCGGTGGCGTATGGATTTCTGCAAATCTTCTGTTTCATCTAAATGTTTGTTCGCTTTGCTTGCATAATGATGTGTCTCTTCAACAGAGCGTTCAATTGAGTTAATCATGTCACCTTGTTGATCGACAATTACAGCCATATCTAGAAATATGGTATGTAATTCTTGCACACTTTTTTCAAGTTCTATAATGTCATTGTGTCGATTTTTAATTTCTTCAACCATCGATGATGCGGATTCTAATGAAACTCCTGAAAAAATACTATTTACTAGTTCATCATCATTGTTATCATTAAGTATGATTTCGATATCTGATTCTGAAATTAAACTGAATTCATCAGTCAATTTGCATGTATTTTTAATAGATTGTATGCGCTTTCTTTTATTGGTTTCAGCAACTTCATCATAAAATTTAGTTATATCTAGAAACTTCTGAGATAATCTTGCATAATGTTGTTTAATTATGCGAAGATCATTCAATATATTGTGACGGTCCTCTTCAGAAATGTCAGAACTTTTGGATTGTTGTTCAAGTGCCTTTTTTTGATCTGATATTTCTTTTATTTTTCTTCGAATGGTATTTATCTTTGTGTTGATGACATTGGTTAATTCATTTAATTCTTTTGATGTTTTATCGGTATCTTTTTTATCATATGATGCATTAATTTTATCACATACACCATTAATATTTAAAATCTCCATACTGAGTTCTTCGCACAAAGTATTTAACTTTTTAATTTCTTCCAAAAATGTATTTAAATCACTAGTATCATCTATTTGGATTGTGGTATCATTAATTTCAGGCATTCTTAGAAGAACATTTCGTGGTAAACGTTGCACTTCTTTATCAATAGCTTTGAGAAGATCTCGACCTCCATATTTTGATGTCATATGTACTATTAATAATTTAGTAATTTAGTAATCAATTTTTGTGTGTTATTAAATTTCCAAAACAGACTAAATAATCTAACATAATATTAATATAATTTTAACATTTATGGGTAATAATCAATTTAATAATAAATATCAAGAAAGATTTATGAATCTTCCAAATGCCAATTACTATGTTTCATCAAAGGATATAGAATATAATATAAATCCGTCACCGATATGTGATAGTGTTTTAGATGCCATTGCGTTATTAACTAATCCGAAGGAGTCTTCGTTGAATAATACTGATAAAGTACATTGTCATTTTACTACAACACTTGACAAATTTAATAATATTTATTATAAATGTAACGCAGCTGATTTGATATCACATATTAAACTTGTTTCTCCTGTCAAACTTAATCCAAAATTGATAATAAATCAATTAAATAAAAAAACGTTATTGAGTACTTTTAAGGAAACATTATCAGATAATAATTATAAATATGAGTGTATATATTTTAACAATCCAATGGGATGTGATGTAATATTAAATATGTTAATTCTTCATAATTTTATAGAAATTGATATTGATGATGTAATTTCAGTTGAAAATATTAAAGTTGAATATATTGGAACTTTCTTGAATACTATTAAAAGAAGAGCTATTTATATGAGTAATCATACTTTTATGTATCCTGATAAAATTATATCATATCATGATGGTATTGTCGATGTAAAAAATAGAGAAAATCATGTGCATCTTGATGAATATGTGATAATAGATTAAAAATAGATAAAAAAAATATTTTAAAATTTTATTAAATTATAAATTAATTTATAATTAATTATAAATTAATTATAAATTTATAACGTCAAACAATAAGGATCCAATCTAAGAATCTTCTTCTTCTTCATCGTCATCGTCACCGCTTTCAGTATTTACCGGGGCTGGTGCAGCACTTGCGGTAGCACTTGCGGCACCTGGCTTGGGGGTCACTTTGGATCGCTTCTCCAAGTAAGCAACACTCTCTGGTGATTTGTCGGTGTCGATTTGGTTAACCTTAATAGCATAACCGGAACGTTCTTCCAAAACAATATCACGATGACGAGTAGATTCAGTAGTCATGTAAATCTCCTCCATGTTGATCCCGGCTTTCTTGGATTCCTCCTCAATCTTTTCCCAATCTGGATCAGGCTCTTCCATGAACAAACAACTGATCTTCTGCTTGAAAGCGTTGTAGTGTTTGGTGACTTCTTCGCGAGTTCCAAACGCAGCTTCCCATCGAGCTCGTGGAGAAGGGGAACCAGTCCATTGCGACATTAATTCGGCAATAACATCATCAACATCAGGGTTTTCGATCCAAGACATATCGGTACCTGGAGCCAGCATAGCCTTCAACTTGTCAGGTTGATTGCGCATACTAGTGTAATAATTGATCTGAAAATCAATGTAAAATGCGAACTTTGAAATGGCAAAATCACGAAGAATTTTGCAATCCAAGAAATCACATAGAATTATCAATGACTGCATCAATTGAGCATTGACGTAATTAAAATCTGAACAACCCATGCGCTTATTCAAATCCTCGTAGTAATCAATAAACTTCTTAATATCAGGGAGTGCACGTTCTTTTGGAGTATACTTGTGCTCATTCTTATTTCCATAAACATTATCAATCAGTAGCTGATTTTCTTCCTTCGCAAAATCAAAAATATTGAAAAATTCACTGAAAACAGACAAAACCACAGGGCACACCCCGTTACTGACCTCGTTAATATAGGTCTTTTTCTTAGTAGCTTCGGAATTGTCATCAAAACTTGTAATTGGTAGTGGGACAACATATCTTCCCGACTCATCATCACCAAGATCTTGTGCAAAGTTAAGCACAGTGACAGACCACGATGGGTGTTGCACTGGGACAACAAAGTCAGTTCCAGGTACATAATCGCACAATTCACCAGATGAATTCATAGATTTTAGATTGTATTTAGCGATAGTTTCAGCAAGACCATAGTGGTTAATAGTCTTCACATCAATTGATAGGGCGTACTGATCCTGGTTAGGGTTAGGCAACCCTACCAAGCAATAATGTTCGGCTTTAGGCCAGAACTTTCGGCGATTTTCTAATAGTGTATGTTCGTCTGACATATTTGTAGTGTATTATGTTTAGTTATTAATCAATTATTTAATTCAATTTTTTTTTTTTAATATCGACCCAAACCTATCCGGAAACACACAACGGGGTTGTATTACTATCAATAATTAATGATAACTAATATGTGCTTTTTTATAATTACCATAAATACGATATCCCACTAGAAATCCAAATAAAATAATCCAAAAAATTAATCGTCCGTAATTCCATTTTTGATTTTCTAATTCTATTGGAACTGGTGGTTTATAATTTGGTGGATGATACCCAGATGCATGATATGCATTTAAAACTTCTTGAACAGACATTATAGGTTTTCCTAATGAAATATTAACCATATTATGCATTTGAATAACCCATTTAATTAAATCAGCTCTATTATCTAATGCGGGTGTAATTGGATGCTGATGCAAATGTTGATTATAATGTTTTTTACAATTGTCACACGGAATTAAATCCTTAAAATTAACATAAAAATCATGATATAATCTTTTATCCCCATATGTTGGAGATTCTGGATACGAAAATGATATAATATGTAAAATGTACCACAAATAAGGACCCCAAATACTTGGATTCATATCTTACTTTTAAAAACGAAAAAATTAATTTTATTTTCACAACTGGAACACTCTAAATTTTTTATTTTTTATTATCACAGAAACTTTTTAAAACACCTTTTGGAAACATATTATTCAAAAACATTTCAATTTACTCAGGTGTTTTATAAGTTAATTTATGATTAAAATAATCATGTATGGTACCCGGGTAAGACACTAGAAAAGGATCACACATAAACTGTCAAAAGCTTTCGGAAGTTTTCGTAATAACAGCAAATGTTAATTTGATTCTTCTAGTTTTGCAAGTATCATTTTGCAAATTTTACGATATGCTTCCGAAAACTCTTGACCATTTTATGTAAATATAATATAATATAACTAACAAATATATAAAATATTTATTTATGTCATATATAATACCTAACCCTATTCGACAACAACAAGAATTAAATCCTTTTGCTGAATTAATGTTCTGTGTCTGCACATGTAGTGAGGATGGATGTGCTTTTGGTAAATTGATGAATTATTTGAGAGATACTAGTATTGATTATACACAAAATGATAATCAATTAATTAGAGAGATAAACTGTGGTAGATTGAAAGAACATCATACTAAAATTATATATTCAATTCTTGTTAATGAAAGAAATTACATAATGCCAATTAACAGTTAAATGATGTTTAATAAAAAGCTTAAGTTTAAATTATGAAAATAAAAAATAGAATTGGATGAGCCAAAAAAAAATATCACCCCAAAGTTCAAAAGAATTATTTAAACTTTATTGTGGTAATTGTGGTAAGGTAGGTCATACTTATAAAAAATGTTTAGAAGCTATTATTAGTCTCGGTATTATACTTTACGACACAATACAAATCAATAATTATTCTGAGATTAAATTTTTATTAATACAAAGACGAGACAGTATTGGTTTCACTGAATTTATGCGTGGTAAGTATATAGATAAAGATGAAACATATCTAATGAAATTAATTGAAATAATGACTGATGATGAAAGAAATCGTTTATTAAATCATACTTATGAGGAACTTCTAGAACATTTTATAATTAATAAGAATTGCCGTCATTATAGGTATGAATATGTTGATGCTAAAGATAAACATGAAAAACTTATTCAAAATGGTAAATTAAAAGAATTAATTGGAAAAGCTGAGCATCATTGGGATGAACCAGAATGGGGATTTCCTAAAGGTAGAAGACATTTAAAAGAAAATGATGTTGATTGCGCGTGTCGTGAGTTTGAGGAAGAAACTGGTTTTAACCAAAAAGATTATATTATTATGAAGAATGTCAAACCTTTAGAGGAAAGTTTTACAGGAACTAATAAAATTAGATATAAACATATATATTTCCTAGGAAAATCTTCTAGTCAAAAATTACCTGAAGTGAATCGTAATAATAAAACTCAGTTGGCTGAAATTGGTAATATAGGTTGGTTTAATTTTCAGGAATCACAAAAAAAAATTAGAAATTACCAAAGAGAAAAAATGATTGTTCTTAAAAAAGCGTATTCGATCATTAGAGCTGAAAAAACATATTTTAGGGAACACGTTATTGAAGATGATCCAACTATAATTATAAATGGATAATATCATTTCAAAATGATTTTATATAATATAAATAATATATATTATTTTATATTAATCAATAAAATGTTTATAAAAACTAGAGTGTATGATGGTTCTTTTTTGAAACCATTATCTGAAGCGAATGTTGGTTGTTATCATAATTGTACAATTAAATTAACTAATGTACCTGAATTACGTTACCAAGATGAAGATAAGGTACATCTTTATAATTATGAAAGAAAATATGATGTTGATTTAATATTCATATATTGGTTTATGGATGGAATATCATTAGATGAAATGACAGATGCTGTGGAAACAATAAATTTAATGAAAAAAGTTGTATCAGAAAATAAGGATATTGATCAATCTTCAGTAACATTTAGGGAAAATGAAGTAGAAGAACCTAGTACATGTTTGGATTATAATTATGCGGTATCATTTAATTTTTTGAAAGTATAAAAGTATAGTTTAGAATTTTTTAGTTTTGTTTTAATAATTTCTTTTCCTTTAAGTAAAGTAAAGAAAGAGAATATAAATGAGTAGTAGATCTACTATAAAGTCTTCAAAAAAAAATAGAAATAAAGATGTATCAAGATCAAGAACTACTAGAAAAATATCTAGAAGTGATAAAAGTAGTAACAAAATATCTATTTCAAGATCTAAATCAAGATCAAAAGATGTAGATAATTTGGATGAATTAATTTCTAAAATGGAGAATTATGAAAGTGAGATATCAAATCAAGAAAAAGCAAAACAATTTAGAAATCAACTACAAACTTTACAAGAAAAAATAGATGAAATGGTTAATAAAAAGAAATATATTGAAGCAATTGATTATTTGAATGAAGAATTAAAAAACGTATCTGATCGTTATTTAAGAAATGAAATATTAAAAATTGCTGAAAATGTTAAATATTCTAGAGGTGAGGATCCATCTGAAAATAATGATGGTCTCAACTATCCAGTATATTACGATAAAGATTTTTCTAAAAAGATTTATCAAAAAGCCGAGTTTTATCAGAACAGATTACCAAAAATTCTCCCAGGTGATGTAGATGAATTAGTTGCATCGAAAAATGAGAAAATTTCTTTAGCCTATCAACAAAGATTTCTGAAAAATTTTATGTCTAGGAGAACACCATATAATGGATTATTACTTTTCCATGGTATGGGTCGTGGTAAAACTTGTGCATCAATCGCCATCGCTGAAGCTGTAAAGGAATCTGTATTAGAGAGTAATCAAAAAATTATTATAATAGCTGGATCACATTTTGACAAAGGGGAAATCTTTAATATTGATAATCATAGAAAAGGTATTGGTCAATGTACTGGTGATGTTTATCTAGAGGAACTAAATAATCCAGAATTAGCTAAAAAATGTACAGAAAATAATGGTGAAGCATGTAAATTAATGAAAAATAAGATTGATAAAATCATTAAAAATACATATACTTTTTATGGTGCTCTCGAATGGGCTAAAAAAGTTCTAAGAGATTTACAAAAATCATTACGAGGTATTCCAGAATCACGTTATCGTCAAGCCGAAATAGCAAAAATCAAAAAAATGTTTAACAATTCTCTAATAATTATTGACGAAGCCCATAACATTAAAGACATTGCTGAAAAGAAAAGTAGAATTGTCCCACCAGTCCTCATGAAAGTTTTAGAACATGCTGACAATTTAAGATTAGTTCTATTAACTGGTACACCTATGTTTAATGAATCTGGTGATCTAGTATCTCTTCTGAATTATTTATTGATTAATGATGGTCGCCCAATCTTAAAGGAATCTGATATTTTCAAAAGTGATGGTTCATTTGCTCCACATGGCAAAGATACATTAATTAAATATTCACGTGGTTATGTTAGCTTCCTCAGAGGCGAAAATCCTATTAATTATCCTATTAGATTACCCGCTAGTATTCATGGGACATCTGATATATTAACACCTGATAAATGGCCTAAATATGATATTTATGGTAATCCATTGAAAAATCCGATAAAACATTTAGAAATTACGGGATGTCCGATGAGTAAAGAACAAGAAAAGGTTTATAGATCTTATTTGGAAAAAAGATTAGTTCCAGATGAAGAAAAGACTTCAGCGGCCTATTCTTCCGAACTCCAAATTTTGAATTTTATTTATCAAGATATGAGTCAGATAAGTAATGTTAATGAAGCATATGGTGAACGAGGATTAAATGCTTTGATGATGAAACTAAATGGAAAAAATCAATATCAATTTAGAAATCCAGACGATGCTTTCAAATTTAAAGGTGATAACTTAAAAATACACTCATCCAAAATTCACAAAATTATGGAAAATATTGAGAAAACAGATGGATTAGTCTTTGTTTATACTGAATATGAAAATAGTGGTATCTTACCATTAGCTTTTGCTCTAGAATTAGCTGGATATCAAAAATATCGTTCAAGTGAGACTCCAGTTCTTGTGTCTGAGCATAAGGAACGTAAATATAAAGGTGATTATCTAATTATTTCTGGTAATATTCAGTTATCTAAATATAAAGAAAGTTATTTAGCGAAAAAATATGATATGGCGAAAGAACCAGTTAAAGTTATTTTAGCTACTAGAGCCGCTAGTGAAGGTCTAAGTCTTTTCGGTGTTCGAGAAATACACATTCTTAACCCATGGCACAATTTAAATCGTTTATCACAAGCTATTGCTCGTGGATTGCGTAGTTGGTCTCATATCAAACTACCTAAAGAAGAACGTAATTTAATTGTTTATATTTATGCGGCCACATATGGAGATCAAGAAACAGTTGATCAAAAAATTTATCGTGAAGCTGAAAACAAAGCTATTAATATTGGTATTGCTGAAGATGTTCTTAGAAGAAATGCTGTTGATTGTATTCTTAATAAAGAAGGTAATTATTATTCGGAAGAAGATTGGGGAGAACTAGTATCTGTAACGACTTCTAGAGGTATTAAAAAGAAAGTTAATGTACATGATCAACCGTATTCGCACGTTTGTCATTATTTGAAAGATTGTCAATATAAATGTTATTCGGAACCTAGTAATTTAGATTTGGACAAAAAACAATTAGATTATAGTACGTATAATATAGAAGGTTTTAATTATGAGGTTAATGAATTGATTGATGCTATTAGAAAAGTATTTAAAAAGGATGTAATATTGACCTTGGAAAAAATCATGGATAAATTACCAGCTAAATATCGTCTCGATGATATGATAGTTTATCAGGCTTTATCTAAAATGATTAAAAATAATACTGAAATATATGATAAATATAATCGTCCAGGTTATTTAATCTATCGTGGTAATTATTATATATATCAACCTTTGCAAATTCATAATCCTGATCTTTTAGTTTATCAGAGAAGTGTTCCACCACCTATAAGACCCAATATGTTAGATTTATCTGAATATGTTGAAAATATAGGGCAAGATAAGAAAGTGTTATTTAAGAAAGATCAATATCAATACTCTGAAGTTCTTGAGTATGTTATTAATCAAATAAAACAAGTCAAGGAGAAATCTACAGATGCTCTTTTCCAAACAACTATATCATTAACTGATGACGAAGTCAACCAAATTGTTGTTGATAGATTAGTTAATTCTTTTAAAGGCATTTTATTAAAGAATGTTCTCATTAAAGATTCATTAAACCAAAATATGAAACCTATTGAAAAAGATTTATTGAAGTGTTTAATGTCTAATATTATTAGTGTTGATGATTTGGAACATAATGGAGATAAACAAATATATGGATATAGATTAATTGAGAATGATAAACAAATATTTTATCGTTATATAAGTACACAAAATGATTTTGTTATTGACGAAGGAAATCAACATCGTATCGTGGATGCTTTAAAGATTAAATATTTGAGATTGAAGGAAAAAGATAAAGTAACTAATGATTTGTATGGTTATTTGAAATTTGATAAAAGTGATAACCCACCTTTATTTAAACTTCGTGATTTTAGTAAAGGTGATAAGAAGTCAATTAAAGGTATTAGTTGTGTTTACAAATCCAGAAGAGAAATTTATGATCATCTCAAGAGTCTTTACAACAACACCAAAGAAATTAATAACAAACGTGTCATGTGTGATGATATAGAAGTAGTTTTAAGACGATATGATAAGCAACGAAAAGATGGCAAGAGATGGTTTTTTAATGTTGAAGAATATCGTGAAAAAGAACTATCTGAAGAAAATTGATTTAAGTTGTAAATCACCAACATAAATAATCTATTATTAAAATAAATGAATTCCAAAAATTCCGATTTGTATGTCACTAATATTCTTGATTATCGTTATCATTTAAATGCTGATGAACTTGGTCATGATCCTGATGAAATCTTCTTGGCCAAACTTAAAAAAGAAATTGAAGGGAGATGTATTAAAGAAGGTTATGTTAAAAATAATAGTATTAAAATCTTAAGTCGCACTATTGGTAAAATCAATCAAGCATATTTTACTGGACTCCCAGTATATGATATTAAATACCAAGCAGACGTATGTAACCCTCCTATTGGTTCAATAATTACATGTTTTGTTAAGGATATTACTAAAATGGGTGTTATTTGTACTATTAATGATGGAGATAATCCACTAGATATTGTAGTACCGAGTCAATTACATTTTAATAATAAAAAATATACTATGCTTGAACCTGATATGAAAATTCAAATCAAAGTATTGAATAAAAGACATGAAAATGCTGATAATTGCATACAAATTATGGGTATTCTTGAAACAACACCATTTGATGAAGATAAAAATTTGAATAATAATACTGATCAACCTTCACAGACAGAAGAAGATTCGGAATCATCTGATTCAGACTCTGAGTCCGACTCAGATTCAGATAAAGATGATGATAAAGATATGGATAAAGATACTGATAAAGATAAGAGTGCTTAAAATGTTTTATAAAACTTCTTGAATGACATCATTGTGTTCATTATTTAATTTTTTTTCAATAGCTATAAACTCCTGGACAGACGGTGACGGTGATAATATTTTTTCTGTTTGTTCAATATTAACATTAACATTAGTGTGTTGTTCTGGAAAAACATCAGGTTGTTCCAGATCATAATTTTGGTATTGCGAGATTAATTTAATTTCTTTTCTGAGACCAGAAATTTCTTGTTGTAATTGATATATAATATTATGCAATTGAATATGATCTTTCAAATTAACTTGTGATTGATCATCAACAAATGTATAAAATGTATTAAATTCCTTTTTTATTGGTATTAATGCCGTGTTAATCTTATTTGTCACTAATGTTTCAATTTCATTTTTAGATAGTGGTTCAACTTTATCAGGTATTAATAAAGGATCTTCTATGATATTATTTGAGACATTACTAGTGACATTACTAGTGACATTAACGACATGATAGTCATCTGATTTTTTATGAAAAATATTACCCATTTCGCTAAATGTATTACCCATTATTTTCTGTTCAATCTCTTACTCTTAAAATAAGGTTTTATTTTATTTTCAATTTTTTATTTGTATCTTAAACTATAATAACGACTTTTTAGAGCTTGACAACAATTTTTCACTTTCACAAAATTAAAATCAAAATCAACAGCTGGATGACGTCCAGTATGAGTAATACCCAACATAAAATCAGTATAAAACCCTAAAAATGTCAATGAAACTCCAATAACTGGTAGTAGCAATTTGTAAGTGTTTCTAAATTCCAAATCACTCTTGATACTATTTAATTTCTTTATGCAATGATCAACCAATCCATGAATTTGATAATGGTTCGCTCCTTCCGCTATCTCTTTAATAGTTTTTAAAGAAACATCATCCAACTCAATTTTTTCAGTGCTCAAATATTCAAGAATATAAGGAAATACTCTTGCATATGTATCCTCTTCTACATGGTAAACACCATCAGAATCTGGCGTCAATGATGCCAATTTGGATCTTGGATAGTTGGTAAAAATATTTGATGTTGTTTCGTAGGAAAATTCCCCGACTTTTATGACAATACTTGACATTTTATTTATGCGATTCTAATTACAAATTAAACAATATTAATATGATCAATTTTTTAGAGTTTAATTGTTACAAAACGACTAAAAAATATTAGAATACTTCAAATTGTGTTCGCATAAAACATTCAAAAACTTTCGGAAACATTTAATGTATTTTACAATACAATATAATTCTTGAAAAAATTAGAAATTGCGAAAAATCACCGAAAGTCTTTGACAATTTATGTCCGGTTCTTAAGGGGATGTAGAGCCCTATGGGTATCACGAGTCTAAAAAACATTAGTAAATTATATTGGTAAAGCTTTGAAGTAAATAGAAATTTTATTAATTCATGATCTTTTCAGTAAAAATTTTAGATTGTTCCAGTTGTTATTGAATCTAGAATAATATTTTTTAAAAACTTTCTAATGTACAAAAGTAAAAATTTTAGATTGTTCCAGTTGTTATTGAATCTAGAATAATATTTTTT
>Ga0214923_10000141_pt1 | contig 107518 bp, 103 predicted proteins | sample LL1510_MetaG_FD_177993 | JGI IMG/M metagenome (GOLD analysis project Ga0214923, IMG submission 177993) | Freshwater microbial communities from Lake Lanier, Atlanta, Georgia, United States - LL-1510 | ecosystem: Environmental > Aquatic > Freshwater > Lake | place: USA: Georgia | collected... | reverse complement strand
TCCTCCTTGAAAAAGTTAAGTACTTGTTGAGGAGAGATTGCAGTTAGTAGACCAAGTTCTTGATACCTATCAATCTCCGAGTTTGTGCCTAAAAAAAGCTGCTGAGAGGCTCGTACGCGGTTTATCTCTGAAATAATCACCCTATCGGTGGCAGAATGACCCCGAATTTCCAAACTTCCCATTGTCGTCCTAAAAACTACCGATATCCTTTATCAACATTTACCCTGAAACTTCTTTGACTTTGCCAATTGGTGAGAATGTGAAACTCTCGTTAAGTGGAAAGGGACTAAGGCAAAAGTTTTTGGCTATTGTTAAAGTTGTTCCTCGTTTGCTATTCACTATCTCGATAATCCCGCTGTACTCAATGCTCAAACGCCTGTCGAAAGTCTTAGTGGAGCTAGAAATCGATTGATGATTTTGCAGATGGTTCAAAATGTAACCCCTGAGGATATCCGCGCCGAATTTGATGATGCTTTGGATGTAAATCATGTCAATTTATACTCTGCGGAAATCACAGCCCTCAGGGAACAAACAACCTTTAAAAAATCTCTTCTTACTCATCGATAAAAGGTAGTTCAAATTCAGTTTCCATCTCAGAAATCTCAGTCTTGGCATGAGCAATTTCAAACTCCCCAATAAAAATTCGTTTTGCTCTTTCGAGGTGGTCGGTAACAACTTCAGATTTCCCCGAACAGATACAAAAAGCAATCATGGCTCTTTTGAAATTGTCTCCCATATCTAACTCAGTTGCACTAAACCCCTCATTTTTAAGACGCTGAATCAATCCTTGAGTGACTTGCCTACGATCCTTTAACGATCTGACATGGCGCATCCAAAGAGATACTACCCCTGAACCCAAAATAACTTTTTCCATACTCTCTCTCCTCGACTCCTAAAAATAGTGTTATTGCTAAATTCATGTCAACGCCCGCTCAGATAGTCTTTGAAAGCAAAGCCCATTACGATCTTTATACACATCTGTTCCCCGGGCAAAAGGGTTCAGTCAAGCTTGCTTCTGACCTGCTGCTAGAACAAACAAATATCTCTGTCTCAAGCGGAGAGAAGCGACTTCAACAGCTAGCTCATTTTTTAACACTGGATGATAAAAAAGAACTTGCTCGATATTTAAAAACGCTGGAACAGCTCCGTTTGTCTTTAATTATTTCAAGGGAACAAACCGATTTCTGTTTTTCTTTGCTCTACCCGACTCCTAAAAACAATCTTCTTAAAAACTCTTTGTATGCTTATCTGGATTCCCCCTTAAGAAATGATCTGGCGGAGGCTTATTGGAGGGCTATTGAAAAGCTCAAAGAGAAACAATTAGATACACTTGCAGTTCCCAGAGTCTTTGTGAAAGGCCGTGGTTCTACTTTTTTGTTTTCTGAGTGGGCAAAAAGTCATCAATACTTCCAAGATTCCACATGTGAGCCTATTGAACTCTGGGAACTTTTCGCATCTGCTCCCAATCTCACTGTATCCGCTCAAAAACCCATCACAGGTTCAGCGGCTCACATTTTGAAAGAGCTCGCTCACAACATTTCTAAAACCTTTTTATCATCGAACAAAAGACAAATTGTAGCTTTTGGAGGGGCGCCTCACGCTCTTCTCTATTTTGAGTCGTGTCTAAGCCATTTCCGAGTTCCTTTTACGTCCCTTTTTTGTCCATCTCAAGCTACAGACAACAACTCAGTTCTCGTCTTCCCTTTTCAATCTCTCCCCCTGTTCGAGGAATTCTCATTTTGGAGCTACGTAGATGAAACCTTTTTTTCCCCAGAGGAGAAACTCATTCTCACTGAGCCTGAACTTTTCACTCTCATGAACGGCGGATTTCAAATCCCAAGACTTTCGACAGATAGAAAGTATTTAAAAACGATGTTGAACCATTCCCAAGGTGTGGGAAAAGAGAGGCTCTTCTTTTCAAGCCAACTCGTTATAGAAGAGCTAAATGAAGCAGAAACCCTCTCTAATTACAGGATTCCAAATCGCGCAACTCCAATGCTTAAATTGCCCATTAAGGAGACAAAACTATCAGCGACTCAGCTTGAGACCTACGCCGCTTGCCCAGCTAAATATTTAGTTCGGCATCGCTTAAAACTCCGACCAGAGCAGAGTCTTGAGGAAAAGTACCCTCTTATTTTCGGAAAAGCCGTTCATGCCGCCTTAGAAGCCTATTTCCTCAATCCCAAGGAACCTCTCTCTAAAATATTTGAAGACGTATTATCCAACTTTGATCCTGATTTAGTTTCAACAAACCCTATCTACACTATGATGGTTCAGCAATTCCAAGAAATGAAAGAACACTTTCTATCTCTTGAAAAACAACTTAAGAACGATTTTGGATACCAAAGCAATTTAGGTTTAGAGAAACAATTTGAAATAACAATCGAAAGCTTTACCTTCATTGGAACCATCGACCGAATTATCGATCAAAACGCGACTTCTCAATTACTTATCGATTACAAAACCGGTACTGTTGACTTCTCTCCAACTCACATTCCATCTGGCGACCATTGCCAAGCTTTGCTCTATATTTTAGCGATGAGAGAACAAACCTCCCTGCCCTGTTCGGGAGTTCTTTTTTATGATCTTAAAAAGGGGGAATTGCGTCGGGGAATCTTTGACGAACAGTGGGTTTCTAAAGAACTTAAAAATCAACTCACTCGAGGACATGTTCTACCCCCTGCCAAATTTGAAGAGGTTTTAAATGCAGGCAAGCTTCAGATGCTAGAAACATCAAAAGCAATTCGTCTTGGAGAATTTTCTGCAAAGCCAAGTCCTCAAGAGTGTCCTCGGTGCGAATCTGCAACGTTCTGTTTAAAAGGATTGGGCTATGTTTAATATGACCGACGAGCAAAAATTAGCTGCTCTGACCCTAGACCGTCCCATCGTCGTGACAGCAGCTGCAGGTTCTGGAAAGACAACTGTTCTTGTCGCTCGCTACATTGAACTATTGAAAAGGGGACTGAACCCTCATGAAATTTTAACCGTTACTTTTACTAACGACGCTGCACAACAACTAAAAACCCGTATTCAAAAAACACTAGGGACCATCGAGTCTCTCTCCCCACTTGTCTCGGAAGTGGAACGAACACGGTTTATCGGAACCATTCATAGCTTTTGTTACTTTTTGATTTCTGAGTACGGCACGCTCCTTGGTTATCCACCCATTGAAAGCATTTTAAGCGATTACCAATTCCAAGTGGCGCTTGAAAACTCTTATCGAAAGTGGCTCTATTCCCTTTCCAGACAAAGTCTAGCGCATTTACTTTCTTTTGTTTCCAGAAACCAATTGAAAGAGGTCTACACCACGCTCTACAATTCTCGCCATACTTTGTCCTCTTTTTCTAAAGAAATCAGCCAAGAATTTCCTCTCCAGATTTTCTATGAGTCGGCTCTGCCTTCTATCATTCAACTCGAACAGTCCTTTTTAAGCGAGGGATTTTATCGATTTGATGATCTCGAGTTTTTGAGTGCTCAACTGTTAAAGCAGCAATCCCCTCTAAGATCACGACTTCAAATCCAGTTCAAGGCCGTTCTGATTGATGAATTTCAAGACACCAGCCAGAGCCAATGGGATATTTTTCAGCTTCTGTTAGGTAGCGATTACAACAAACTTTTCGTCGTTGGCGACCCCAAACAATCTATCTATTCTTTTCGCCACGCCGATGTCTCATTGTTTTTTAAAGTAAGCCAACTCGTGGAACAGTGGGACGGATTAGTGGCGGAGCTTAATACTAATTTTAGAACTCAGAGCACTTTGATAGGGGATATTAATCGCTATAGTCAGACCTTTTTTGAAAAAAGCCCCATCTCTTTTAGCGCGATGAAAAGCGGAATAGAGAGAGCCGGAGAAGCTATCACAGTAAATGTTTATAATTGTGCGGCTGAAGCGGAAAAGAAAGTCGACAAAAAAGAACTTGAGCTACAAGCCGTTTTGCAAGCCGTAGATAATTACTTGGGCCAAGGAAATCGACCTGAAGATCTTGCGCTTCTCTTTCGCATGGGAGACCGAATCGATGTGTACACAGAAGCCTTGAAAGCAAAGGGGCTTCAAGTCGAGTGCACTCAAACCCTTTCTCTTTTTGCGCACTATGATGTGCTCAACTTAAATCACTATCTAAAGGCCCTTTCTAGGCCGAGGGACTCCTTCTCTCTTGGTGCCTTTTTGGTCTCACCTTGGGTTGGAGTCACACTTTCGCAGCTTGCAGACATCACAGACGACAGTTCAGTTTTTCCATTTGAAGAGAAAGTAAAAAACTTTTTGAGCCCAAAGCTTCATTGGTTTTTTAATTTGGCCGATAAGCCCCGAATATATCTCAGGGAAGCTCTCTTTGAGCTTTTCTCAAACTCAACTTACTTCCCTGAACACTCAGAGGCTTTTTATGAGTGGTTAAAACCTCTCACTGAAAAAAATTACACGCTTCATGAAGCTCTGGCTGATCTCGACCTTTGGAAAAAAGAGGGCATTCTTTTTAAATCCAAAACCGGTTCTGCCAGCAGCGGGGCGATTAAACTCATGACAGTCCACGCTTCAAAGGGACTCGAGTTTGAACATGTTTTTTTAGTGGATAGTTTAAGGCGCTCCCCAACTCAGCTTCCCACGATTCTCACTTCTCCCAACGAACCACCATCGATGAAATATATGGAGCATGGGGAGACAATCATTCCAAGTCAGTATATTCGGCTTAAGGAACTTAAAGAAAAAATGGATGGGGAAGAGTCTCGCAGGATACTCTATGTGGCCTTGACTCGTGCTAGGGAGACTCTAAGTCTGTTTTTACCCAGTGAAATGAAAGGCGTTCCTAAAGACAGCTGGGCTAGTTTGCTCGTCCAACCAAAGACGGCTGACCAAGACTAGAAGGGCCTACCGGCGTTTATATTGAAAGCGCCACCGAAATAGGCAACAGCGTTGTAAGCCTCCTGCATGAAATTTCCAGTTGCCACGATAAAGCCCGTTGACTCTTGGACCGAGATAGTTCCAAAAACGCCAAGTTCTAACTCAATGAATGGAATCCAGAAAACAAAATTTCTCAAGGCTGAGGAGTTTTTAATAACTGGGCGATATCGAAGCCCAGAAACTTTAACTTTTCAAGAATTTCATCGTAAGTTTTTGGTTCCATGTGAGGCGTTCGGCTCAAGATCCATAAAAATTTCCTCTTAGGCTCACTGACTACTGAGAACTCATAGTCTTTACCTAGGTCAATAATCCAATAGTCCCCTTTGAACGGCCAAAAGAACTGAACTTTTAATTTAGCATTTGAAACTTTGTCGATGACCCATGCTTTTCCTTTTGCGATTCTTAACTTTCCGTCAAAGGTCTCGCTGCGACACTCGTTCACTACTTTAAGGGTCCCATCAGGGTTCAAAGAATAATTTGCTCGACTTGCAACACACCCTTGTTGAAAAGGGGCATCAAATCGTGCGATCTCATACCACTCTCCTAAATATCTATCGAGATCCACATGAGCCACAGTTTCAAGGGGTTTATCCGCTTTAATGGGAGTCGCCATCATACTGATGAGCATCCCTAGGGAAACTAAAATATTTTTAAATGTTGCCATTGTGACCTCCTATTTCTGCTTTACTCCGCAAGTTCCAGTTTCGCAATGGGTTCTCTTTCTCTTGGGCAAGTAGGGGCGAACTCTAGCAAATGTAAAATAACCGAGTCTAAGAATAGGTTTGAGCCATTCCCGATCCAAAGCCCACGCAAGTTTCTGAAATGAGGGCATTCGTCGCCACATCTCAAGAAAAGCTTCAACTCCAGTTCGAACAGCCCCATCTTCACACTTTATATGCATCTCCAGTTGTACTTTTTCATTGTTGAGACCGTAGGATTTGGCATCGAAATCAGGAGCGCTTATATCAATGTATTCAAAAGGGACAGTAGTCACTTTTTTTCGGTAGTGATTGATTTCTCTCGAACACAGATGGCATGCCCCATCGTAAAATACTTGAAAGGTACCTATCTCTTTTTTCATAGCAACCTCCCTAAACTTTTAATTTTTGTTTTACACTATTCACTTTGTCTTCCATCGTTTGAGCGCGGTCGACTCGAGTTCCTAATTTAATCGTTGTAGTGATTCTCGGAACTCCTTGAGCATGGAGTACTTCATGACACTTTTTGATAGCATCAAATACGGTTTGCCATTCTCCTTCGATGTTCGTGCCGTAAGCATGAAGTTCAGTCTTAAGGCCGGCTTCACTTAGAACTTTCTGACACTCGGCCACTTCTTTGGAGACAGAGACTCCAACTCCAATAGGCACGATACACAAATCGACGATGACTTTCATAAAGCTAACTCCTGTTTCATTAATTCATTCACTCGTGCAGTGGCTTTGCGAGAGGCTTCTGCATCGAGAAAAGACAAACGAGTTCGTCTCCCTAAAACATCCTCGACGTTTCTGGCCCCCTCCACACGAACAGCATAAATGACTTCTGCTTCGATATAGGGATGAGATTTAGAAAGTCGCACTGGATATTTTTCACTAAGTTTAGCAACTTCAAAAGCTCGGCTGCCATAGGATTCCATCAAATGTTGACAAACATCAGGATCCAATTTGAACTTCCTCTGAAGCTCACTACTAATCGAAGTTTTGAAGTTCTCTCCACCGGCTAAGGGAATTTTTTCAGTTAACGAGGGGCGCAGAGGTTTCAACTCTCCGACTCGAATCGCTTGAGATACGCCATCGAGCGCCATTTTCCGGTAAGTGGTCCACTTTCCACCTGTAATTGTAACTAACCCAGATGCACTTACATTGACTAAGTGATCTCTCGATAGCCTTGCTGTATCGTGCGCTTTAACTTGAGAAACTAGGGGCCTCAAACCAGACCAACGAGAGAGAATGTCTTTTTCAGTCACTTTGATCGCAAAATAGTGTTTGAGCTGTCTTAAAATGTAGTCGACGTCAGAGACCTGAACTTGAGGGTCCGGCTCGATTTCAGCTGGATTATCCGTCGTCCCCACCAAAGTATGGCCTTGCCACGGTAATAAAAACAGGACTCGATTGTCCTCCGTTTTAGGTATCAAAAGTCCCGTATCGGGAGGGGAGAATTTTCTATCTAGCACAATGTGAATACCGGAGCTTGCAGTCAGCATGGGACTTGCGTTCGGATCATCGAGTTTTCTTACAAAATCACAGAAAGGACCACAGGCATTAATGATCACTTTCGCTTTGATTGGAAAAGAGTCCCCAGTCTCTTTGTCCTGAACCAAGGCTCCCACTAGTTTTCCATCCTTTTTTAGAAGTTGGATCACTTCAACGTAATTGGCGAGAGTAGCTCCTTGTTCACTTGCCGTTAAAGCTAGGCTGACATTCATGCGAGCGTCGTCAAACTGCCCGTCATAATAAACCACTCCACCTTTGAGCCCCTCTTTCTTGAGCATAGGAAATTTAGCAAGCGCTTGAGCAGCACTCACATAGTGACTTTTCTTAAGCCCTTGTCGCCCTGCTAGCCAATCATACAACTTTAAACCAGCTAAATAGTATGGAGTATCTAATCGACGATAAAGGGGGGTTACTAAAGCGAGTGGCCTTGCAAGATGGGGAGCTAACTTTAAAAGAGTGCTTCTCTCATGAAGAGCATCACGGACGAGTTTATATTGTCCAGCATCTCTCTTTTTCACTGCCTGTTCTAAATACCGAACTCCTCCATGAAGTAGTTTTGTACTTCTGCTCGAAGTGCCTGAGGCATAATCAAACCGCTCTACTAAAGCGGTCTTAAGCCCACGGCTCACGGCATCTAGCGCAGCACCTGTGCCGGTGGCCCCTCCCCCTATCACCAGAATATCAAAGCTGTCGGTTTTTAGTTTTTCTATGTCCTTAGCTCGGTTCATAACTTTACAACTTTATCACCGAACTTGTCCTTTTTCTTGGTTTTAGTATCCGCCAAAGATGGGGCAATCTGAACCGTTTGAAATGGCAGTATATCCAGCGCTTGCATGCTGAGAAGGGAATCTAAAAGTGTCGTTGCAGCACTTATCATTTGCCCCAAAAACTCGACTCTGTCTGAGCTCACTTCGCTCTCCGGCTTAGCATCCAAATTAACCTTTGCGCAAAGAAAGGATGAATAGATACGTCCCAACAATTGACGTTCCCGTGTTCTTAAGACGTTACTGATCACTTCCATGACGTTGGGGTTGATCACATAAGCTTGCCCTCTCTCTCGGTCGGGATGAGCTTTTCGGATCACATCATATTTTAGAAGTTCGCCCAAAGACAAAGAAAGCATCGCTTTAGAGATCTTTGCTCGTGCCATAAGATCTTCGGCGTTCAGTGGCCTATCCGATAGAAAAATGTAGGTCCAAAGTTTTCCTTCGACTTTGCGAAAACCCCAGTACTGAATGAAGTCCCCGATTTGGTCCGCTAAGACATGAACTTCATTTGGGACAATACAAGTGGATTGCTTTTTTACCATTTGGCCTCCAAGGCTCTTTTGTTGCTGGGGGATTAATGAGTCGGTCAGCTAAACTACTTGCTGACATTAAGGAGCCTTTGAGACCCCCACCGCAAAAACCATCCCCAATCACAAAGAGCGGTGACGTCAATTTAGCAGATAGAAATGGATCCTCAAGGGCATGGGTTACTTGAGAATAACGCCATTTCTTAAGAACCAAATTTGATATCTCAATTCCCATTTTGCTCGCGACTAAAGATTTAATCTCCCGAAGGACTTTTTGCTCTGAGAGTTCAAAATTCTTTATGCTGTAAGCTTCATTCAAATGAATAGTGAGAGCCCCTGTGCCCATCTTGATGCCCTTCTCTCCATTTTCAATAATCATTTCAATGGGCGAAACGGCTTTTAAACTGAGCTCAGGATATTTTTTTCGACTGACAGTAGCGAGCACTGTAAGCGTTGGACGATACTTTATTTGAGCCAAGGATTCTTTTAAAGAGACCATCTGCTGAGGGAACGAGGCCTCCAATAAGAGCTCAGCTTGGGGAGCCGGAACTGCGAGAACCAACTTGTTACCGTAGTGCCAAGTTCCGGAATCATCTCGAATCATCCACACTTTTCCACCAGGACCGATTCGGATGAGATCAATTTTAGCGTCTCGGACAACATCCACACCCTGCTCGAGCGCTTTTGGGAGTTGGGTCATTCCTTCAGGACAAATCCAACTCATCGAAGCTTGATCTTTTCTAGACTCTAAAATTCCTAAGCTTTTCCAATCCACGTAAATCTCGGGAGGAATGTCGGAGGGATGAAGAGCTACGATGCCATGGTCCCAAGTGAGGCCCCCTCCCCGCCGAGAAGCAAGCCTTCCACCGACACCTCGGCTCTTGTCAAACACAGTCACTTTCATTCCGTGACGAACTAAGTTTCTCGCTAACGTAAGACCCGCAATGCCTGCCCCGACGACCAAAACTCCCAGGTCATTTGGATTGGTTATCTTAAGATTGGCCATATGAAGTCTCCTATATCATTGATTACACTTAAATAATATACCCCATCTATTTTTAGTTCAATACTTATTGAACTTAATAATAAAAGGGGTAAACTTAAAATCGTATGGAAAGTTTAAATTCACAGTGGATGAGATCTGTTCTAAAGCTTGCAGGCATTTACAACCTTGTCTGGGGCGGCTTGGTCATCCTTTTTCCGAACCTTGTTTTTGATCTTCTATCGATGACTCGGCCTAACTATCCGGAGATTTGGCAGTGTGTAGGTATGGTCGTGGGTGTCTACGGCATCGGTTACTGGATTGCGGCCCAAAACCCTTTGCAACATTGGCCCATCGTTCTCGTGGGTTTTTTGGGAAAAGTATTTGGGCCCATGGGATTTGCAATGGCCCTCTTTAAAGGGACACTCCCTCCGAAATTTGGATTGCTGTTAGTGACCAATGATTTTATTTGGTGGGTGCCCTTTTTTCTCATCTTAAAAATGAAATGGGAAACTCATCAAAAAATTTTGCGAGGAGAGGCCTAATGGAACGTCCAGTAGCGGTGATTGTAGGAGCTTCGGGTGGTATTGGAAGTTCTTTGATAGAGTTGCTGACTCAAAACGGTTGGAAATTGGTTTTGGGCGCTCGAAACGAAAAAGCTCTAAAAGCTTTGGCAGAGAAATGGGACCATCCATTTCTAGCTGGAGATGCAAGAGACTGCAAATACACAGATAGTCTTTTCAAACTTGCCATAGATTCGTTTGGTTCCGTTCAAGGAGCCACAAACCTTGCGGGATCCATTTTGTTAAAAGCGGCTCACCAGACAACGGATGAAGAGTTCTTAGAGACTCTTCAACAGAATCTTTTTACATCATTCAACTTAGTTCGTTCGGCGATACCCCACATGAGAAAAGAGGGAGGTTCGGTCGTTTTACTCTCGTCAGTTGCGGCTCGAATGGGACTCTCGAATCACGAAGCTATTGCAGCGGCAAAAGCAGCTGTTGAGGGACTCACTTTATCATCCGCAGCTACTTATGCTGCTTACAAAATTAGATTCAATGCAGTTGCCCCGGGACTTGTGAAGACTCCGATGTCTTCGAAGCTAACTTCGAATGAAATGGTTCTTAAAGCCTCGACTCAAATGCACCCGCTGCAAAAAATCGGCGAACCTAAAGACGTGGCTTCAGCGATCCGTTGGTTTTTGTCGCCTGAACAAAGCTGGGTCACAGGACAGGTCTTAGGTGTCGATGGGGGGCTCGGCTCAGTGAAATCTAATAGAGGTTAGAGCCGTGGGGACTGTAGTTCTACTTCAAGCACTCTCAACTTTTTTACTGACCGGTTTAAGCTGGTTTGTGCAAGTAGTTCACTATCCCCTTTTCCACTGGGTACCCAAAAACGAGTTTCCAAAGTTTCACTCTGCCCATGTAGCTCGAACGAATATTCTTATTTTGGTTTTACTACCGATTGAAGTCGTAACAAGTGCTTTTACAGCTTACTACGGCGCCCCCGGATTGAATCACTATGAATGGATCTTAGGTTTTATTCTGACGCTATCTATCTGTATTTGCACAGCTGCAGTCCAAATGCCCATTCATGCAAAACTCGCTCAAGAAAAAAATGACCACCTAATACGCCAATTGGTTTTAAGCCATTGGATTCGAACTATCCTCTGGTCCGCCCACTCCGCCCTCCTTATTCGGGTGTCAGTCTCCCTCCAAGCTTAAACGGAACGGGTCACCTTTAACTGCATTGTTTATTTCAATATTACAAATAGATTTTATCTCTTTTCCATCGTTCTCCAAAAACGGTATTTCCTCTCCGTAGGAGATAAAGCATGAAAAAGATTTTGTTTTTATTTTTAATAGCTGCCCCGATTTGGGCTCTTGATGTGATTAACGTGGGTTTAAGAGTCAATTTAGAATACTCCGATTTAGATAACCACTGTACGCTCTCAAGCTTAATTCAGCCATGGAGACTCGCCGCTGAAATAGAAGATGGTAAAGTCATTAGGGCCCGACTTAAAAAAACCCCAACTTTTTTACCCCCATCAACTTACGATTTATCTCCTCGAGAGATTGAGGGTTTAAAAATAATCGAAGAGAAGGGCCATGTTTGGGTGAAAACCTTTTTCGTTTCACCTGAAATTTTAAGAGCCCTCCTTTTAACCGGCGAAGGAAGTAGCCGAGATGCTTGCGTTCCCCCTCAGGGAATTGCGACCGTGGAGCCTGAGACGGTACTTTTCGATTTTGGTATTGAGAGTGTCGGTCATTTACTACCCACACTCATAGATTCTGAAGAGCTCATTATTCGAGGACAAACCGAGAATTCGGAAAGATACCGAGTAAAGTTATCTCTAACTCAAGTGAGAAGTTAAGAAGACTGGCTGGCTATCTGACGAATTTTTTCCAGCAAAGTGCCAAATTCTTTTTGAGTAGTGAGAGGATTAATGACTGTCACCCTGAGCCAGTAATGACCCTCGATCGCAGTCCCAGTAATGTATCCGTGTCCCTCGTTCAGAAGTGCTTTTCGAACCTTTTTCTGAATCTCCGACAAGAGACTCCCATCTTTCTCTTTTCCTTCCGGATTAAATCGGAAACACAAAATATTACACTGAGGTGTATGGGCCGCTTCAAAATCGGACGATTCTTTGATCATCTGGTACAGGGTTAAAGTATTTTCCATCGATTTCTCAATGAGTGAGGCCAAAAACTCTTTACCATACAAACTCCACACTCCCCACAAAGCCAAAGAGAGAGCCCCTTTTGTGCATTCAAAAGTTCTTAACCCCCCATCGTATTCAGCCAATCCTTCAGGGTCTTTAGGATCAAAAAGATAAGGAGCATCTTGGGCAAAAGCAGCCCAACTATCGCTTTTTCGCTTGTACAACAAATAAGTGGAAAGAGCTGGAACAAATAACATTTTATGAGCATCCCAAGTCACACTGTCGGACAACTCAATACCTTTAAGTAAATTCTTGTGTTTTTCAGAAAAAAGAAAACTAGCTCCATGAGCTCCATCGACGTGAAACCAGATTTTAAATTCTTTAGCGAGTTCTCCAATACCTACCAAATCATCAAACGAACCTGTCGGAGTTGTGCAAGCCGATCCGACGATAGCAAAAACATCTAAACTTCGGGCCTTTGCAGTCTCTAAAATCTTTCGAGCTTTCAAAAGATCCATTTTTCGTTTGGAATCAACGGGAACCTTAATGAGGTTTGACGTGCCTATCCCTAAAATTCCACAAGCTCTTGCAATGCAATAATGACTGTCAGCACTTGTTACAATCGTGGGCTTGAGTTTTGTGTCACTCTGAGCTTCCTTCCAAAACTGGGGGTAACGAAGGTTTCTAGCAGCAAGAAGAGCCGTAACATTTGCAAGAGTTCCTCCGTGAGTGCCGATCCCAGCAAATGAACCCTCGGACCAACCGACCATTTTTCCTAATTCATTCACAACCGCTCTTTCGGCTGCAGTGCCAAACGGAGCCATTTCAAAAACTGCAGCACCCTGATTCGAAGCTCTGCCTAAGACATCAAATAGAGCAGCAGCTGGAATCGAGGGGGGAACTTGATGCCCCATATAGCGGGGATCATGGAGATGATGGCCATTATCCAGCACTAATTTGGCTAGGTACGAAAAGGATGAATTATTTTCTCGCATCTCTTTCTTAACGATATCTAGAAAAAGCGAAGGGGTCAGGGGGGGAACCGTTCTTGAATCCATCGATTGGCAACTTCGATAATAGGTTTCAAGACACAGAGCTAACTCTCCAACAAGTTTTTTGGTTTCATCGGGGCTAAAAACGGTATCGATATTTGGATGCAAATTCATAAGTATTTAAAGCATTTCCACCGCGTTAAATCTCGACTCTCTGAGACTCGAAAAACTCTATGATACTATGGGATTTTACCCTCTAAATCAAAGGCATCCTCATGAAATGGCTTTCAACTCTGTTTTTCCTATCTACTCTTGCTTTTTTCTCTAGCGCTGAATCTGTGGAACATGCGTTACCTGCAACCGAACCCCAAAACCAGAATCACCCCGAAGCTCCACCAGCTTCAGCATTTCAGCAATGTGAAAAAACAGTGCTTACTCTCTACTCAAAATATTTTGGACGGCAAAATTCACAACGAGCCTTCCACGTGATGCTAGCTTGCGCCGGACTTCAAGGGGACCCATTGAAGCGAAAAGGATGGAAAAATTATCTCCCGATTTGTCCGGCAGAGCCACCCGGTGGCAACGATTGGAAACAGGACTGGGATAATTCGGTCGCGAAATATCACCCTTGCGCCGACTCTTGCTTCAAACACAGCAGTCGAAAGTCTTGGCGACAGATTATGAGTGAAGAAAGAACAGCCTCTAGGTCAGTCGATAAAAAATTAAAAGCCACTTACAGTTGGTTTAGACAATTACACAGCGATGATTTATCGGTTTTAGACAGGCACTATCCCGCGCAACAGTGCTGCTACTCGCGAGGCAAGCTCATTACCGAAGGACCGGGTGCAGGCACTCCTGACATTATATTTCTCGCCCCTGGAAAAACACCCATTCGTTTAAGACCCACGGGTCCTCTCAGAGCTGCTTTGTTTCATGACCGATTTGACGTGGATATTATCGATGAGCGGTTTTCTAAATGGCCCAAAGGATGGGAAGACTACTGGAGCTTAGGATGGAGCCCAGTACCCACTCGAGCCCCCAAATATTGGGGAGTAGATTCTCACAATCGCTCCTGTGAATATTTTAAAGACTAAGGGCAACCTGGAATTTTTCTTTCACCCTTGAAATGTGCGAGATATTTTAAATACTCTGTAGAAATAACCTCGGGCACTATCCCATCATTGCTCCAAGATTTAATGGGGCTTCCATTCGGTGAAATCAAAAGCACATGAAAACCTGATTCCGAGTGCCCCAAAAGACCTGGCATAATGTCATCCACTGAATTGGTTTCAGTTAAAAACTCGCGGTGAGAGTCCAAAGCTTTCTGCACATCTATTTTTTTATCATCACTCATGTACTGATTGGCCCACTCGACTCTATCTCGATTGGCTTCATTGACTCCTACAGAAAAATCTTTTTCATCTATTAAAATAGATAGGGAACATTGCTCTTCAAAATCTTTTACCAGTTTATTTTCAAGTATCTTTTTAACTGAAGGCAAAAGTTCATCCGATTTTTTTAGAAGTTCTTTTTCAGCCATATAAGTGACATAGGGGGGGATAAAAGTATCAGCGACCTCTTTAGCGAGCTGAGCCCCTCTTCGAGCCCCCTCTTCCCTGCCTTTTTGTCGTCCAATCCCTTCCATGACTCCAAAGATATCTTTAAAAATAGGAAGTCCGTATTCTCGGCCTTTCTCTGCACCAATTTGAGCGCCTCGTCGAGCCCCCTCTCTTCGGCCCCTCATAATGGCTCTTTCTCTTTCTAATCTTGCCTCTTCCAAACCAGCTTCTAACCGAGCTTTATAGAGCGGTCTCGCGTCGGCTAAAATCACAAGTCTTAAATCATCCAATTTTCCCATCTGGGTCTTAAATTTTTTCCAAGCATTTCCAGCCCCTTCACTCCATGCATCGTAGATAAGAGTACCCGTATGGTCTTTGACCGACTCGTAAATACGACCCGTTCTTCGCTCCTGCCAAATAGGTTTTGCAAACTCAGCTAGAAATTTAAGAACTCGATCCTTGGAATCAGCGGAAGCAATAATGACCAAAGTGGGTCTTTTACTTTTAGCTTCTCCTAGTCGAATTTTCTTTCCGCGAAAATCCACCAATTTGGGATCAAACTCTTTTTCATCATCCGGACACACTTCTTGTATCGGCCTTGCTTCAACGGTGCCTATACGCTCAACAGGAGAGACCAATTCTGTCTGCCCTCGATGACTACCTCGCTCTGTTGCCGTGTTATCACCCCAACTGAAACAACTGTAATTACTCAGAAAAACTAAAAGGATTCTTAATAAAATGGATTTCGACACCATAGCTTATCCCACTTCCTTATTTCCGAAGCCCTAAAGCTCACGAGGAAATAGCAGGAGAGATGCCACTAGACTGTCAAAACATTAAACATTTTTGGAAGAAAAAAAATCATCGGGGGACCAGGAAATTTGCTCAACCACTTCTCGCCAAAGCGCAAGTAATGCGTGGGGCTTATCCCTGCCCCAAAGTGTTTGAACCAATCTTTCTGATCCCCCAATTGTTCTGGTTAGGAGAAGAACTTTTCAGAGTGAAATTTTAAGAGTACCCATCAATCGGATCATCGCCGTATCCATCGCGGCAGGCTCTTCATACCCTCGCGAAGCATAACCACCACTGCTAAGAACTTGTGGTCTGTTAAACATGGGAACGATGTAACTTCCTCTGGCACCCAAAGCGACTTGATTACTCAAAGCCACTTCGGCACCCGCGATCGCTTGCCAGCCCCAACGGTGCGATCATATGTTGTCATCGAGTCGATACCATAGGTCATATTTTGATAAGTGACTCCAAGTACCCCACCCCCCAAGTAGGTCTGAACGAGCCCCTTCGTTAAATAGACCTTAGCCGAACCACCGTAAGTGTACTGGGTAAAATTATGCCCATAATTTGAGTAGCTAATATAGTAACGCCCTTGCCCTACTTCTGCTTCGATTGATAAATGCGGGATAATTGAGAGTTCAACCGCAACTCCAAGTGTGTAATTGTTGCGGATATGCCCATTCCATCTCCCTTGATAAATCGTTCCTCCCACCATGGGCGTTAGAGATATTCCAACTGTGTTTGTGGACTGTTTGGCCTCCGTTTGAATCTTCATGTCCGAAGACCGACTGCTCGCAACTTCAGTGCTGATATCAGAAGTTTGCTTACTGGATTGTTTTATTGGCTTTGGATTTGTGAGTGGGGCGGTATCATCCCCGAAAACCGTTGCGGCTTTTAAAACAAAACTTACGGCAAAAACGAATACTAAAAACACTTTCTTCATTCTTCCCCCTAAGAACATAAATCGAGTGAAAGCTGCTTAAGCGAAGTGTGTGCCACACTTGAGAAAAATAGCATAAACCATTGTATTTACTTCTTTTTCCGTCCGGCGACAAAACTGGCTAAATGTTCGACAGCTGTCGATCTTTTTGACAGTTTTAATTCATAAATTTTTTTCTAGCGATGATTCAATGATTTAGCTTGCTGTCTAACTTTTTTACAGGTGTCAAAATATTAGACAGTGGCAATCGCTAGGACTTCAATTCATTTTGCTGTATAGTGCGCGGCCAGATGGAACAGTCTAACAACAAAAGTAAAAAGCGTTTTGCTTTTGAGAAGCCAAAACTAAAACTCGAAACGACAACTCTTTGGGAGTACCCGTCTCAACATTATGGTAAATCCCAACAAGGGGACAAAGAGTACGTCGGGGCGACACCTTCGTATGTTATTTGGAATCTCTTGCAGCGCTACACTCGCGAAAACGATGTTGTAATAGACCCTTTCTGTGGAAGCGGAACAACTCTGGATGTATGTAAAGACTTAAACCGCCAAGGATTAGGCTTTGATATTGCCCCTTATCGTGAAGATATTCTCAAAGGTGATGCTAGAAAACTTCCAATGAAAGGTAGCTCAGTAGATTTTGTTTTTATGGATCCGCCCTATTCAAACCATATTAAGTACTCAGGAGATCCTCAATGTATCGGTGAACTGGATGCTAGAACCCCACTTTACTATGAAGCCATGGAAAAAGTATTTGCAGAGAGCTTCCGAATATTAAAAAACCGACGCTATTTTGCACTTTATGTGAGTGACTCTTTTAAAAAGGGAAAACCGTTCTGCCCAATTGGGTTCGAACTGTTTCAACGCCTGCAAAAACACTTTAAACCCATCGATATCATCTCAGTGGTACGTCATAATCGAACCCTAAAAAGAAATCACTGGCACACTTCAGCCATCGAAGGAAATTATTTTCTGCGAGGTTTCAACTATCTTTTCATTATGAAAAAAGAGGTTCTTTAAAATCACGAGCAACCTGACGTAGAACCGCAGCTGACACATCTTAAGCAGGTTCCCCCGCGGACTAAAGTAAACTGTCCACACTCGCCGCAAGGATCTCCTTCATAGCCTTTTGTTTTGGCTAGTCTTGATGCCAAAGCCAGATCATCTGACCACTCTTCGCTGGTAATCACCATGTCGGTCTCACTGTGAATAGCCAATTGAGCACTTCCAGACTCTCTCACCATTTCTAGTCCCCCTCCTGCAGACATTGAGACTTCTACGGAGGCCGCAGCGTTATAACTGACTGCCATCTCCTCTTGCGGAGGAACATGAACAAGATCCGTTCTTCCTAAGTAATTCATAGCAATATCTCTGAAGATAAAATCGATAATTGAAGAACAGAACTTAATATTGTCATGGTCACTCACATGACCATTGGGTTCGAATCTAAAGAGATTAAATTTATTAACATACTCTTCCAAAGGAACACCGTACTGAAGACCTAGTGAGACAGCTATCGCAAAAGCGTTCATTAAACTTCGGTAGGCTGCTCCTTCTTTGTACATATCGACAAAAATCTCTCCGAGTGTTCCGTCTTCATACTCTCCGGTTCTCAAATAGACTCTCTGACCTCCGATAGTAGCTTTGACAGTGTAGCCAAACCTCTTTTTGGGTAACTCTCTACGAATCGATCTTCGGACAATCTTCTCAGTAATTTGCCTGATATCGTTGCGATTGATTTCAATAGTTTCATCAAGGCTCTCTTCTTCACTCAATTGACCAAATACATTACTGCTCATTTGAGCATTGAGAGGCTGACTTAATTTCGAACCGTCTCGATAAATGGACACAGCTTTTAGCATTTTCTTCCAGCTCGTAAGATAGGCATTTGAAATCTCTTCAACAGTCGCTTCATTCGGCATGTTGATTGTCTTGCTAATCGCTCCGCTGATGAAGGGCTGAGCCGCCGCCATGGTATCAATGTGGGTTATCGCTGAAAGATACCTTTGACCATATTTTCCACACTTATTGGCACAATCAAAAATCGGGTAGTGTTCTTCTCGAAGCCCTGGAGCCCCCTCGATGGTCATCGTACCAAACACATGCTTATTGGCTTCTTCAATTTCGTCATCACTGAATTCTAGCTTTTTCAACAAACTGAAGCTTGGATCCCCTAGCTCAGTGCCAGTGACTCCCAATGTTTCTCGGCAAAAAGCTTCACCGATTACAAAGGGAGTCACCACATACTGGAGGTCAAAGCCCGTGGCAATCGAGCTTTCTATTTTTTTAAGCACCTCAGGGGTAAAACCTTTCTTTAATAACGATTCATGATTAATAGTCGGAGAATCTTTAAGCGTCGCGTGGCCTACACAATATTTCACGATAGATTCCACTTCCGCTTGAGCATATCCGAGATTTCTAAGAGCTCTCGGAACCGATTGGTTGATGATTCTAAAATATCCTCCACCCGCCAGTTTTTTAAATTTCACGAGCGAAAAGTCAGGCTCAATTCCAGTGGTATCGCAGTCCATGATAAGCCCAATAGTTCCAGTGGGAGCAACAACAGACACTTGAGCGTTTCTAAAACCAAACTCATTTCCAAGAGTGAGAGCTTCATCCCACACTCTTTTAGAAGCTTCTAACAATTCTTTCGGAACCAAGTCCCATTGAAGTGGTTGAGGGATGATGGAAAGCCCCTCATACTCTTTGGCTGGAGAACCCGTAGCGGCTCGCCGATGATTTCGAATCACTCGAAGCATTGAGTCTCGGTTCGGTTTGTATTTCGCAAAAGCTCCAAGACACTGTGCCATTTCTGCAGATGTGGCATAGGCCTCACCGGTCAAAATAGAAGTAAGCACCCCTGTCATCGAAAGCGCTTTCGGACTTCCATACGAAAGCCCCATCGACATCAAGAGAGCTCCTAAGTTGGCATAGCCCAATCCTAAAGTTCGATAGTCATAACTGTTTTGAGCAATTGCGCGACTTGGGTACTGTGCCATGAGCACACTGATCTCAAGGACAATTGTCCACAAACGGCAAGCATGACGATAGCTTTCGACATCGAACCGGCCCGATTCATCGTCGTAAAATTTAATAAGATTTAAACTCGCAAGATTACAAGCAGTATCATCAAGAAACATGTATTCCGAACAGGGGTTTGAAGCATTAATTCTGCCTTCAGCCGGACATGTGTGCCATTCATTAATCGTTGTGTCGCATTGAATGCCTGGATCAGCACTCGACCAAGTTGCATAAGCAACTTTTTCCCACAAATCTTGGGCTTTAATCTCTTTGGCAACTTTTTTATTTGTGCGATATCGCAAACTCCAAGTGCCATCGTTCTCAAGTTTTTCAAAAAACTCATTAGGAATACGAATCGAGTTGTTTGAATTTTGCCCGCTCACAGTGGCATAAGCTTCGCTCTGCCAATCCACATCGTACTCAGGAAAATCTATTTCGGTTTCACCTTGCTGAGCTAATTGCAACACACGAGCAATAGCACTATCGGGAATTTTCACTGCTCTGGCTGCAAGAATTTCCTTTTTTAGAGTTTTATTTTTTTGAACATCTGTCTCTATGGTCTCTCCTTTGAAACAAGCTTTGTGGACCTTAGTAAGGTGCTCTTTGATCATCTTTGAACCCGCGACAAGAGCAGCTACTTTCTGTTCCTCGATCACTTTCCAATCAATGAAATTTTCGATCTCGGGATGATCGAGATCTAAACAAACCATCTTCGCTGCACGACGAGTGGTACCTCCGCTTTTGATAGCCCCGGCTGCTCTATCACCAATTTTTAGAAAGGACATTAAACCGCTCGATCGGCCGCCGCCCGTCAATTTTTCACCTTCACCACGGAGTCGACTGAAATTAGTTCCTGTGCCAGAGCCATACTTAAATAATCGAGCCTCACGAATCCAAAGATCCATCACCCCATCTTCGTTCACTAGATCGTCATTCACACTCTGAATGAAACAGGCGTGAGGTTGGGGGTGCTCGTAAGCACTTTCAGAAGCTTTGAGTTTTCCCGTTTTAGGATCCACATAGCTGTGCCCTTGAGCAGGTCCATTAATCCCGTAAGCATAGTAAAGCCCTGTATTAAACCACTGGGGACTGTTGGGAGCCGCGATTTGATGGGCCAACATGTAGCAAAGCTCATCATAAAAATGATTAGCATCTTCGTCCCCTTCAAAATACCCGTGACGCTTGCCCCAATCGGTCCAACATCCGGCCATACGATGAAAAACTTGGCGGCAATCATTTTCACCTCGAGTTTCCCCTTGAGCTCCGGGTACTCCTGCTCTTCTAAAATATTTCTGAGCTAAAATATCGGTCGCCACTTGAGACCAAGTTGAAGGAACAACAACATCGTCTTGCGAGAAGACAACCCGTCCATCGGCTTCCTTGATCTCCGACTTTCGTGTCTCAAACTCAATGCCATCGTAACTGGACTTAAGATTCTTGGTGAAGTGGCGATTAATTTTCACGGGCTCCTCCAGATAATAAAAGGCCATGCACTCGAAGTTAAACGAGGACGGATTCGCGTTTTTACGGCGACTAAAATACCTTTAAATTTTTGGGAATTGACTACCAGCTAGTTGAGTAGAGCGAATCTCTACCCTATGTTGCCATATTAGCATATACCATACGTTTACGGTCAACGACACTCTCACTACCGATCGCGTCTTAAGCAGGGTATAAACAGCACGTGATGCGTTAGGTATGCGTGAAACTTACCTTTTTCTTTTGATCATTTGGGTAAAATTGTTTTGCGTCAAATTTTTAAAAAGAAACTATTCACATTCTCGCCAGTTTTTTCCCCAACCCATATCCACTTTTAAGGGAACTTTGAGCGGCATCGCCCCTTCCATCTCCGATTTTAGAATCTTCTCGGCTATCTCTTCTTCGTTTTCAGGAACCTCAAGAACGAGTTCATCGTGCACTTGAAGAAGAATTTTAGATTTTAAATTCTCCTCTTTGAGCTTCTGATAGGTCGATAACATGGCAAGCTTTATCATGTCAGCTGCAGTTCCCTGAATGGGAGTATTGATTGCTGTTCTTTCGGCCATCTCTCTTCGCATTCTATTTTGTGAATTAATCTCTGGAATAAACCTTCTGCGTCCCAGACGAGTTGTAACAAAACCTTTCTGCCGAGCCACTTCAATCAATGACTGCAAAAATTCTTTAACTCCACTGTAAGTTTCAAAATAGGCATCAATAAAAGCTTTCGCTTCTCCGGGAGATATTTTCAGGGTCTGGGATAGACCATAGGGAGTCTGTCCGTACACAACTCCGAAATTTATCGTTTTGGCCACTTTTCTTTGCTCTGACGAAACACTTTTGGTTTTAAAAATGAGGCGTGCTGTATGTTCATGAACATCTTCATTGTGCTTAAAAGCCCGCATGAGTTCGTGATCTTCACTCATATCCGCCAAAATTCGAAGCTCCACTTGTGAGTAATCGGCAGATAAAAGCTTTTTCCCTGTTCCAGCGATAAAAGCCGATCTCACATCGTAACGCGGATCTTCAATCGTGGGAATGTTTTGCAAATTAGGATTTGAACTTGAAAGTCGGCCTGTAGCAGTGACGGTCTGGTTAAAACTTGTATGAATTCTTTGGGTCTCAGGATGTATTTGCTCTAAAAGCCCCTGTACATAAGTTGATTTAAGCTTGTTAAATTCCCGATATTTCAAAATCCACTGACAGATTTCATGAGATTTTGAGAGTTCTTGAAGCACACTCTCATCTGTCGAGACCCCAGTCTTTGTTTTTCGAACCACCGGTAATCCCAGTTTATCAAAAAGCACGTGAGATAATTGTTTGGGAGAATTGATATTAAAAGCCCCACCACCCATCTCGAAGATTTTGTCCTCAACTGCACTAATATCTTCAGTTAGAGCTTCATCCATTCCAAGTAGCCGCTTTCTATCAACACAAATACCAGTAAATTCCATGTCGGCTAAGACTTCTACAAGCGGGACTTCGGTCTTTTCGTAAAGGCTGTTAAGACCTTCAGCTCTAAGCATGGGATTCAAAAGTTGATACAACCGATAAGTCACATCGGCATCTTCAGATGAGTACTGGGTCGCTTTTTCAATAGAGACTTCCGCGAAGGAAATTTGGCTCTTTCCTTTCCCTGTCACTTCTTCATAGCTGATATTTTGATGGCCAAAGTGTCTAAGAGCCAGAGCATCTAAGCTATGAGATTGCTCGGGATCCAAAAGATAACTCTCCAACAAAGTGTCACCGACCACTCCTCGAACTTCAACTCCCCACTTTCTTAATATTTGAAGATCATATTTCAAATTCTGACCGACTTTTTTTACTTTTGGATTTTCTAATAGGGATCTGAGCTCTTCTAACACCAACTCGTTTGAAAGCTGTCCCATGACCAACACTTCGGGCGCCCCAATAGGACAATGACCCACCGGTATGTAAGCTGCTTCGGTCTCAGCATGGGAAATAGAGATACCGACAAGCTTTGCCGAGTGGGGAGACAACGAAGTCGTTTCCGTATCAATGGCGATAAGACCCGCTTTCTCACACGCATGAATCAAAGCTTCAAGCTCTTTTTTGGTGTCAATTGTTTTATAGTGCCCCTTTTTAAATTTGGCATCGTCTGTTTTAAACTCAAAGCGCTTCATGAGATTTTGAAACTCCATCTCTTCCAGGAAAGCTTTCAGTTCATTTAACTTCGGACCTTTGTAACTGAGCTCCTCCCATTCGAATTTCAGAGGAACATCGCATTTCACAGTAGCTAGCTCACGACTTAAAAAGGCAGTCTCTTTTTCTGAGCGTAAAGTCTCTCTTCTTTTTTCCTGCTTAATTTTGTCGAGGTTTTTATAGATGCCTTCCATCGAACCGAATTGGTTTAGCAGATCAGCAGCAGTTTTTTCCCCTACTCCGGACACTCCTGGGATATTGTCCGAAGCATCTCCCATGAGCCCCAAGTAATCGATCACTTGATGAGCTTCTACTCCAAACTTTTCCTTTACCCCTTCAAGATTGTAGCGCTTGTCTTTCATCGTGTCGTAAATAGTCACGGCGTCAGTCACAAGCTGCATCAGATCTTTGTCGCAAGTGATAATCTCAACGGAGTACCCTTCCTCTTCCGCTTTTTTTGCAAGCGTTCCGATGATGTCATCGGCTTCAAACCCCTCTTTTTCTAATCGCTTGATTCCAAAACAGTCCACGGAACGCAAAATATGCGGAATCTGAACAATCAGATCTTCAGGTGGAGCCTCTCGATTCGCTTTGTACTCTTTAAAGATCTCTTTCCGAAAGGAGGGCTTGGCAGTGTCAAAAGCAATCGCTAAATGTTTCGGTTTTTCAACTTCAAGAACCTTAAGTAGCATATTGATAAATCCAAAAATCGCATTGGTGGGAAACCCTTTGGAATTAGACAAACGCTGAATAGCATAAAATGCTCGAAAGAAGTACGAACTACCATCGATGATATAAATTTTTTCTTTTTCTTTCGCTACCATTTAAACAACTTTCCTCTTCACTCTCACGGTTTCGATCACGGCCGGCATGATAGAAAGCACAATAATGGCCATGATAACTAGGGTAAAATTTTTCTTCACTGCCGGAATGTTACCAAAGAAAAGCCCCGCTAAAACAAAACTCACAATCCAAACAATTCCGCCCACAACATTATAGAGGGCAAATTGCGAATATTTCATTTTGCCTACACCTGCCATGAACGGAGCAAAAGTCCTCACAATCGGGACAAACCGTGCAAAAATGATGGTTTTACCACCGTACTTTTCATAAAACCTCTGAGTCTTTTCTAAGTATTCTTTTTTAAAAATTTTAGAATCACCCTGTAGAACTTTAGGCCCCATGTACCGGCCTATACTATAATTAAGAGCATCTCCTAAAATTGCGCCTACACATAACAGTGGAATCAATAAGCTCGGGTTAAAATCTCCTTTGGCTGCAAAGGTTCCAGCAGCAAACAATAAAGAATCCCCTGGTAGAATAGGGGTTACAACCAACCCTGTTTCACAGAAAATAATAAGAAAGAGAATTCCATAAGTCCACGTTCCATAACTTTGGATCACAGTACTCAGATGAACATCAAGATGTAAAAACAGATCGACCACTTGTCGAAGAGCCTCTAAAGCATTCCCCATGTCATCCCCCCCCTTTTTTGTGCCCAAAGAATCGCTGAAAGACGGTTCGATGTAAACCCCAGAATCTCATAACTTAAGTTTCCTTAAATCTCCTTGGCGAGGTATACTAAATCTTAAATCCAATAACTAACGATATGCGCCATCTCAAGCTGCTGCTAATTTTCATTACTCTCTCTCAATACGCTCTTTCTGAGGATTTTCATTACAATTACGGAATCGAGGGAGGAATCAACCTTTCTAATGTTTCCACTTCAAACTCTAGTTCCAACACCCTTACCCACACGAGCGGAACTGGGGGGCTTTACTGGGAGTTTTTTCCAAAAAACTGGCTCTCACTCGTCACTGGGGGATTTGTAGTTGGAAAGGGTTATAAAGAAACCTCAACGAGATCGGTCATACTCAACTATTTTCAACTGAGAGGACTTGGGAGAATCAGTCTTTTAAGGTCCCCAACCTATAAGTTTTTTATTGATTTAGGCCCCGGGGCAGATTTCGCTTTTCAAAAAGGGACCAAAAACTTCTCTGAACCTCCAACAATGAGTAATTTTCGAGATTTTGATTTGAGTCTCATGGGAGGAATTGGTTTTGAAGCAGACATCTCAAAAACAACTCGGATTGCATTCAATTTAAAATACCTTCAAGGTGTACTCAATTTGGTGAAGAACTCTACTTCCTCAGTTAAATCTAATGGAATTCTTTTTACAATGGCAATTCAGTTTTCTACGGAATCAGACCGAATAGAACCTACCGAGGAGCGAGCTAGAAAATATTTGGATGAAAAATCATCTGGGCAAAAGGAAGAGCTCTGATCCCAATCTCACCAACGAAGAGTCGTTGAAAAATCATAACCATCACCAGGATCTGGAGCAATTTTTAAAAAGATACTATATTGCTCATCGTCATAGACATCTTCACATTCAAACCGATAGTGCACCATAGAACTGGAAACATAATCTGTGATACCAACCGAAGCTGTATTTGCTAAGTTATTCGCAAACCATCTAAGCCCCATATTATAGTTCAACTGCCCACGAAGAGTATTTGGAGAATCCACAGTCCAATCAAAGGAGGAACTTTTGTCAGGGAGCAAATAAAATCCTGTGTTTTGTCCCGGTTTGAAAGATGGGACTATTTTTGTTGCGGCTCCTGAAAAACAGCCATCAGGTATGGGGTTCGCAGAGCAATCTAAAGCCGAGAAATTTGAGTATGCCCCTGCAGGCTGAAAGTCAGCTGAGTTTGACATCTGAAAATAGTAGGGAAAGAAAGAAAAGATCGAACATTTGGCTTTGTTAGTGACCTCTGCAGATATTCGAAGCTTGGCATAAAAAAGCTGTGCCTCTGGAATTGTGATCGTACATTCCTCGCCTAGGGGGGTACTCTCCTCAACCGAACAGGTTCCTTGAGGTATAACGGTATTGCTCGTGTCGGTTTCCCAAATGCTCCCAACGGAGATCTTGAATATTTTAGGGTTTGTTGTTGAAGTTGATGTAACTCCTGGGATCTCAATCGCTGCTTTAGTGCCCGGAGTATCCAGATTGCCACACGCAGCAATTGTGATGACGACCGCCGAGACAACAAGCGAATTTAGAGCCCTTCTAAGCGAACGCATAAAACACTTCACCTCCAGTTTTAGGATAGACGTGTCAATTTTTTAATCAAGAAAACAAGTATGAAGTTTCTTTCAAAATAGCTTCATATTTGACTCAAATGCCTAGAACCCGTAGCCTATTTCTATTGAAACGTACCTATTCCTTGAGTTTTTTACTTATCTTAATCACTTCCATCACTTTCATTCGTGTACCTTTTTTTGATTTTGTTCTTCTAGAAGACCCAACCCATTTAGACTCGCACCCTCAATTCTCAAGCTCAATTAAAACATCTGCTTTAGACGTTTGGAAGAAACCCTATTTAATTTATATGCCTTTGACTTACTCTGTCTGGAGGGCGGCAAGCTTAGTAAGCCCCCCCAAAAGTCTACGAGCCATTCCCCGAACTAGAACTGGAGTTTTAAAAGAGTTTCGATTTAATTCAGTGCTTTTTCATTTTTTGCCATTGTTGTTTCATCTACTGGCCGTTTTTACTTTGTTTTGGCTTCTCTGTTTTATGACTCGTCATCCGGTTGGCAGTTTTTTCGGAGCCTTGCTATTTGCTATCCATCCACTCCAAGTAGAATCGGTAGCTTGGGTCTCGGGTCTTAAACAACCTCTAGGAGGATTCTTAGGACTTTCTGCTATTTTATTGTTTCTACTAGCTCAGGAAACACCTCCCATCTCAAAAACTTTCAAACTCCTCTATGGTGTTGCCTCTCTTCTTTTTTTGATGAGCGTTTTATCAAACCCCTCTTTTGTTGCAATTCCGTTAGTCACAGGGAGTTTGATGTATTTTCTCTACAAACGGGAAAGATTTCTGGTCAGCAGCCGATTACTTGTTTACTGGATCTTGGCTTCCATCCCTATCTTAGGGTGGGGGCAATCCACCCGCTCTTGGTCTCATACAGCTCATTTACCTATCAACGTGAAAGAAAAGGTCGTTTTGGGTTTAGACTCCCTGAGCTTCTATTTCAGTAAAATATTATTTCCACTTCATCTGGGGATCGATTACGGGCGAACCCCGGAATGGGTGTTGACTCAAACTTCAGTCTACACAACAGCGTCCATCTTTTTTATTTTCATCTTTTCTTTCACCTTATTTTTAAGGTGGAATAAAATACATTGGGCTTTAGCTTGCGAAGCTTTTTTTATTTTAGCCCTTTTGCCCACACTGGTATTCAATCGTCTTATTTTTCAAACGTCTTCGAGCGTGGCAGATCATGATATCTATTTAGCTCTTGGTGGAGTTGCGATGGCAACAGCTTTCATTTTAAAGTCTCACATCAACAAATCATTCGTTCAATTTTCACTCATTTTTGTGTTTGTCTTATTGGCAACGAAAACATTTTTCCAAACAGGAACATGGCGAAACACTTCGTCCCTGCTCTCTCATGCTCTTAAGATAAATTCGCAAAGCAGTTTAGCTCACCGAACTTTGGGTTTTCATTTTGAACGAGAAGAGGACTTTGAACAATCCATTAGTCACTTTAAAAGCGCCGCAGCTCTTTCCCCACAAAACTTAGATTTTCATAAGCTAGGAACTATCTACTTAAGTTTGGGTAAGCCGCTCGAAGCAAAAACTAATTACGAAAAAGCATTGGCACTAAACCCTCTTTCCTCATCGGACTATCACGGTTTAGGTCTGAGTTGGTTAGGCTTGGGGAATAAGTTGCTCGCTCAAGAGAATTTTTCCAAAGCCAATGCACTGGCTCCGCGACAGCTCTCATCGCTTAACGCTTTAAACCAAGTAAAGAGAGAAATGTTTACAGAGACACAACAAACTGAAAAAAAACGGCGCCGAAGAGCTCGGCGGTAGTTACACATTTCGAGATCTTTCTACTTTTTAAAAATAAAAAAACTCATCAATTTTTACTCTTTTACAAAAGAAAATTTAGGCATTGATAGAGTACAACTTCCGCCGATGTTGTTGATCCTTGCAGTGGCATCAATAATAAACCTACCGCTCACATTTCCGTTCACCACAAACGGTGAAGTTAGCTTCACACCTCGGGTTGTATCTCCTGCCGTGGGCGGAGAAAAGGGCTGGGTCGCAACATCAGGATCATTAGAATTGGATGCTGTGCTCAAATACACGTAGACCGTTTCATCGGCAGCAGCTGAACAACTTGAAGAGGAACCGTCGATCGCAGTATTCGTATGGCTTGCCGTACAAATATTCGCAGTGTGCGAATTACTCATGCTGCAATTACCTTCTAAAATATTTGCACGAAACGAGTATTGCTCACTCATTTTGATGATGAGGCACTGATAACTTTCATCATACTCCCTGCTTTGATTGTCCAAAATACCAAGAGTTGGAAAGCCGAACACATCATACGCAAGCACATTAGACTTACTAAATACTAAAATGGGGCTCGTGCAATAGGCGCTTTTTGACATGTAAACAGCAGCCACTTTAGCTTTAAGCTCTACTGGATCTAAAGCTGCTCTCAATTCGGGAGTTAAAAGAAGAATCGAAAAGATCCAAAGCCATTTCATAGTTGGTTTTTCAGTTTACTGGTTACCCATTCTGATTGTGATCTCAGTGTTCGTTGGGATATCTCCACACCGAGACATCGAAAACAGAACTAACAAAAGAAGCACCCAAACAGAAACCGTTAGAAATCTTGTCTTAAAAAGGTGTTTCAAAGTGCCTTAATTGTATCAAACCCCCTCTAGTAGTGTCAGGAAACTTTTTAAAAAATTGACACTCCGCTCGACATAAATTGGCAATTTCTCAAATTCTCAAGCCTAGAAGATATGGCATTCATGTTGAAACACAAGTGTGGGTTGTTGTAGTTACCGGAGGGCATCCTTGCTCGGTTGGAGACTGAAAGAATACAAGTTACTGATGGTGTTGCTCTTAACGAGCACAACATGGGGCGGAGTTTGCCACATTGAGATTCTTAACGAAAAAAACAGCGGCGAAAAAATTCGTTTAAAATTCCAGTCGAAACTCAAATCACAAAAACAGTGTCAGGAATTAGCCCGTATGCATCGGCCTAATTTCAATCCTGATCAAATCAAATTGAAACAGGTCAATTATCGGTGGACGGGCTCTTCTCAAGCAGTCTCAAAACGAACTCGATCCTCTAAACGCCATCGATCATCTAAGTTTTAAAAGAGTTTTTGCTTCTGTCTTGCTTTTTAGGAAGGAAATTCTTCTCTTCTTCCACGGATCATTCCAATCATGTCCAGACGCCAAGAGTGCCTCACACAATTTAAGCATTCTTTGAATGTCCTGTAAGTGGACGAATTCCGGAGCAGGGCCCAATTCGCCACGAGATTCAGGTCCTCCTTCGAAAGATTGGTTATGATAATTGCCTAACGGTATTGAAATCCCAATAGCACGAAATCCAAAAGCTAAAGCCGCAGTTGCTTCGCAAGTGCCCCCATCCATAATTCTTCTCTGAAAATTTTTGGGAAGTGCTCTTCCTGCAATCTCAGTCAATAATTGTGTGTAGCCAGGATCAAAAGGGGTTGCTCGATCTCCTAAACGTACAATAGGCCCTTTGCCAATCAACGCTCCCGGCAATGTGCGAGAGGTCTCTAAACTGACGACGACAACCGATTCCTCTCTACCCTTTAGCCATCCCAAATCGAAGTGCCCTATCGTTCCAATGAAACCCACTTCTTCAGCTCTGGAAATAAGTCCGAGGAAAGGTCTTTTCTTACTTTTACATTTTTTAGCCAACGACAAAATGGTAAAGACCCCGACCAGATCATCAGCAGCTTTCGTGTAAACAATACTATCCTTTTCCCAGGCCGGCGCCGAGAAAGCAAAAGCACCAAAAAGATCACTCGCTTTTATTTTCTCAGGCGGTCCTTTTAAAGACCATTCTTTGATGAGAATTTCGGATGTTTCTAGTGCCGACTTCGTGGCATTTAATTGGGATTTTTGAATCTCTCCATGACCTACGATTCCACCGCTGTTACCAAGCCAAACTTTCGAACCGTTGATATATTTTCGAGGGGTCCCTCCATGCCATTGGACCGATAAGACACTGTTTTTAGTCCAATTCACGCCGTGAAATCCGGGGTGATCCATGTGAGCAATAAAAAGCCGTGTCGGCTCTTTGGAGCTCGGTCTAATGCTCTTTAAATATTCTTGTTTTGATTTAACTCCCACAACAATATTGCCGATTGGGTCTACAAAAAAGGGGAGCTTCTCACGTTTTAAAAATTCTTGAACAAACGTAGCCACATGAATTTCCCGAAAAGGGGCTGTGGGCTGGGCCAAAAGAGAAAATAAAAACTTCTTATCTAGAACCATCTGGTTTGTCCTTTTTAATTTTGATCGTAAACTTTACAGGTGGCTTGATTTTAAATTTCCCCGCAAAGCTCCCCTCGTTGATAGCAACAGCAACATGATCCGTAGAATCGATGTAAATTAATTTTTCATTAATAGGCACATCCCCAAAAGTCTTCACAAAAGGGAGAACATGTTCAGTCGAACCGATCACTACTGAAACTTTGTCACCTATCGAGTGTTTAGTGTTTAAAAATGCAGTGGCTGTGATATCGGTCACTAAATTTCCGAAAGGTCCATCTAAAGCGATCACTTCCCCAGTCAAATGCTTATCAGTTAAGCGAAATGATTTTTTATCCAACAAGTTGATCTTATCAACTTCAGGGCCTACTTGGTTCCAGTCTTCACCTCGAGCAATTCGGGCTGCAATAGGCGAATACACATCTCTTCCAAGAAAAGTGGAGTTTAACCGGCCCTGCTCTAACCACGGTCCCTCAACAACAGCCCGTACTTTTTCAATCTCCTGACGCTCCCATAAAAGAGATAAAGTTCCATTATCCGACAAAACAAAATATTGTCCGCGTTTGTTTCGAGCTACAATCGATTTGTTTTTCTTTTCTACATGTCGCTCCACTAAAACGACGAAAACGGTGTTTTCAGGGTAAAAAGTTGTTAGGTTGGCTAAAAATCTAGCCGCATCTTTAACGGAGTAAGCTGGGATCTGATGGGTCACATCAACAAATGACAGGCCTGGTTGTATCTTGAGCATCACCCCCTTACAAATGGCGATGCCATCATCAAAAGTACCAAAATCACTCATGAGAACAATCGGGGAGACACTACCATATTGCGAACCCTGTTCTTTTACCGGCCAAGAGCAGCTGGTAAGCAAAGACACCAAAGCGCAGGCTAAGAGCTTTTTAAACATGGAAGCTAAGATACCGTCTAGGGATTATGTAGACAAAGTTTTTCTTTTTACGACCTGTGATAGAATCGAACCATGGTTGTTTCGCTCCCAAAAAACATCAAAATCTGGGGACTCACTGGAGGTATTGGTTCTGGGAAATCATTGGCAGCTAAGTTTTTTGAGGAGTTAGGAATCCCCGCCATCAATTTAGATTTCTTAGGCAGAGAAATCCTAGACACTGACCCCACCGTCCACGAAGAGCTCAAAAACCTATTTGGGCCTAGAATTATAAAATCAAGTCAAGTTGACCGTTCTGCAATCAGGGAGATCATCTTTAAAAACCCAGAGAAACGAGAAGAACTCGAAAAGATCCTACACCCTAAAATTTGGAAAGAGTTTTTTGAAAGAGCTCAGGCAAAATCCAAAGAAGGATTCAAAGTCATCTTGTGCGAAGCAGCTCTTCTCATCGAGCACAATCACGCTAAGTTATTCCCGAAACTTATCGTTGTGACCGCGTCTGAAGCAACCCGTAAAAAGAGAGTCATTGCTCGGGATAAAATGAGTGAAGAGTTATTTGATGCAGTTCTAAAAACTCAAGTCAATGACACTATTCGAAAACAAACGGCTACGGACTTACTTAATAATGACGGAACAGAAATCCAGCTCAAAAACTCAATTAAAGATTTAGTGACATCATGGAAAAAAGGAAACTTAATTTAATTTTTCTGTGACTGGAGAGTGGCGGCTAAGACTAAATTTTTCATAAGCATAGCTATCGTCATCGGCCCCACCCCTCCAGGAACGGGCGAAATGGCAGAGGCTTTCGATTTCACTGTATCAAAGTCTACATCTCCTAAAATTTGTCCATCTACCCTGTTAATACCGACATCGACAATCACGACTCCTGAGGAAACCATATTGGCTTGAACCAACTTCGGTTTTCCTATAGCAGCAACGACTATTTCAGATCGAAGAAGCTCAGCCGTGAGATTTTGTGTTTTGGAATGGCAAACGGTTACTGTCGCATCATGATTGGTTAGAAGCTGAGCGACAGGGCGCCCCACAATTTCACTGCGCCCCAAGACAGCCACTCTTTTTCCGGCCACTGGGATATTGTAAAACTTCAGCAGTTCTATAATACCCGCAGGAGTGCAAGGGATAAAACGGGGTTTCCCCTGTAATAGCAACCCTGCATTTTCTGGGTGAAGTCCGTCGACATCTTTATAAGGGTCAATACTTCTCAAAACTCTAGCTTTATCGATATGTTTAGGCAGAGGTAATTGAACCAAAATGCCATTCACATCTTTATCCCGATTGAGAGAAAGAATCTTGCCGATCACTTCATCTTCGCTGACAGATTCGGAAAAAACGATAGTCTCCCCACGAAGTCCCAGCTCTAAACATCTTTTTTCTTTGCTGCGAACGTAGGACTGCGAAGCTGGATCCTCCCCCACCCTTAAAAAAACTATTCTGGGAACTACGGGAAGAAGTGACACTTCAAGAAGAAGTCTTTGGTAAACCGACTCAGCAACTTTTTTTCCATCCAGAATTAGCGGCTCACTCATGAAGAACCCCTTAAGTAGGGTGAAGAATCGCAAGCTAGGTTCACCCTGTCAATCTTATCGGTCACTCAAGCCAAAAGGTTTTGTGCCTAAAATCACGAATGTTATTACCTGCACCCTTTAAGTGGACCTACAAAGGGTTCAAACGGCCAGTCGGCCGAGCCAACGTTGCGGAGTTTGTAGGCCGTTTGATGTTTAGTTGAACTTAAAATGAAACTCCTTTAGGCCCCAATAAAGATCAATGCATTTGGTCCTCAATAAGTACTCGACCCACTTAACAAATTGCATCGGACCAGCCCTTTCTAGGTCCACTCAAAGGGAACAGGTATCGAATGTTACGCACCACAACACTAAACCATTGCTAAGGTCTTAAAATTTGGTAAACCTGAGCCCCATGAACAAATTTAACAAGCATTATCATTGGATCTTCCTTCTAACTGCAGGGCTTCTTTTGTGGTCTGCTTCAAAATCTTTGGCCATGGACATTCCCAAAACGACCTCATTTGAGATCCAGACTGCCTATGGCGTGAACTTAAACAAAGGGAACAGGCAAAGTGCCCTCACATTACTTCCTGAGATCAATTACCGGCCTGATCCGAGAACTCAAGTCACATTATTAATGGTGATCGACCGGCCTACCTCCTCACAATCACAAATTGAGTTTCCAACCGTTACAGTTGCGGGGATAAAAGATTTAGACCCCACCGGAGCTCTAAACCCCAACGTTTCACTGGCATTCTCAGCACTTTCTCTTAATCAGCTGAGTAGCGAAGGTCTTTCCATTCGAACACGGCCGGCAATGGGAATCTCCATTCAACTTTTTAGTTTTCTCTCCTTATCTGGCCGGATGGGTCCCTATTTATTACTGTCCCAATCTCGACAATTCGCAAGCGGAGAACCCAAACCTCGATTTGGGGTCAACGAACTCATCGCTGCAAACTTGATTGTCGAATCCTGGAAACTGAGCGTGGAACTAGTTTTGGATCAAGCTTATACCAATTATTGGAGAAACAATTTTAGCTCTGAGGAAGCTCTTGAATATCTGATTTCTAAATCTGCGAGTGTAGGCCTATCTCATTCGATTATTTCCAGCGTTATTGATGATACGACAGGCTTTTATAGAACTACTCAGTCTTTTGATGAGCGGATTTCCAGAGTTTCATTATTTCTAAACTTAGCTCTTTAAATGTTTTTCCAAGCTTTCTCCGAGCTTTGGAAACTCTGGAAAGTGAAATTGAGACTGGCGACATTGCTCGATTTTTCTCTTGAGCTCTAGAACATCCATGCACAGTACAGCCATACCCAAATCGGCCCATTTTTTCGCAAGCTCAACTTGACCATCATTAGCTTCGCCGTAACGAATCTGTTTAGGAATAACTAAGGTTTTGCTTTTAAATCGATAAAGTCGCGACAACATGCCAGTCCCACCATGAGAAACTACCAACTCTGCTTCCGACATGTACTTATCAAGTTCCTCCGGCAACATCGTTTTTTTATGAGCAAAGTTCGGCTTATAAAATCCCGAGCCTATTTGGCCGAAAAAGGGAAATCGGTTTGGATCCTCTTTATAAAGCTTATCGCACTCTTCAATTAAGGGATCAAAATGACCCGTAGACACAGTGACAAAGATCATAATACCCACCCCGCGTACTTGGCCTTTGAGCCAAACCTGGGTAACAGTTCAGACCACTGGACATAAACCTCTTCACAAATGGGATAGAGTAACTTCGCCGTGATACTTGGATTCACGACTTGGTTCATGCATTCGACATGATAAATCTTAGCTCCCATCACTTTGGCCCAAAAACAAAAGGAAACCACATTGCTCGCCCCAAGCGAAATCACTTTGGTCGGGCGTAGCTTCCAAGCTAGATGAAAAGCTTTGAGAAAATGCCACACGACATTAAACGGATTTAGAACTCTCAGTTTTCCAAACCATTTAAAAAGATGCGGCAAGCTAAAAACCGTGATCTCTCCTTGCGCTAAAGAATCAATGTCAGGTCCTTGGGTAGTGACGATCGCATGCGGCTTTTCGGGAAGCTGATCCATCAACATCAAAGCATTATGTAAATGGCCACCTCTATCAGTGACCACAACAAATTTAGCGGATTTCATAGCTCAGTATTTTATCAAGAAAGTAGACAAACAGAGAGGGATTAAATTTGTCTTTCAAAATTAAGATACTTATTCTGACGAAAGCCAGCATTTTTAAAAAACCGCTGAGAGCCTTCATTATTATGCTCAGTATTAGCCCAAAGAGCATTAGCTTTTTCACGCCGCGCAATATTAACCACTTCATCTAGGATAGTTTTGCCTACTCCCCTGCGCCTAAATCGCTCTTCGACATAAAGCTCGTCGATATAAATCGTGAGTCCCCCTTTTTCAACGCTGTGATAACGAGTGAGAATCACATAACCGATCTTTTCATTTCCCTGCTTAATAAAGTAAGGAGTTGCCAATGCTTCGTTCTTGAATAAGCTCTTAACTCCCTCTTCAATGTTGACGATTGCTTCAAAGTCTCCTTCAAAACGATAGAGGGCCTCGACATAATCTTTCAGAAGCTCAGATTCATTGGGAGATACTTTAATAAGCTCAATGTTGGATGGGTGTGAGTTTGACATAACCAAATTATAATCCAACTCTCTTTAGACTCAAACAGAAGACTAAAAAAGATGTTTAAGACAATCATCCATGTGAGAAACGAAGATCACTTTAAGCCCCTGTCGAACTTCGGACTCAATTTCTTTGAAATCTCTTACGTTCTGCTTGGGCAAAAGAACGGTTTTGATATGAGCTCTTTTAGCAGCTAAAAGCTTCTCTTTAATTCCCCCAACTGGCAAAACCTTACCGGTCAAAGTGAGCTCGCCGGTCATAGCAATCCCAGGCTTCAAAGGCTTTTGAGTTACCAACGAATACAAACTAGCAGCCATCGTGACTCCGGCAGAAGGACCATCTTTAGGTGTCGCTCCGGCAGGAACATGCAAGTGAAGAGAAAAACGATCAAAATATTTCTTGGGCAACTCTAAAGCTTGGGCTTTTCCGCGGACAAAAGTATAGGCAATGTTGGCAGATTCTTGCATGACCTCTCCCAAACTTCCGGTCAGAACGAATCCCCCCCTACCTTCCACTTGGGCACTTTCTACAGACAGCACATCTCCACCATATTGAGTCCATGCTAAACCAGTCGCTGTTCCTACCCATTTATCTCTCGAAATATCTTCGGGGGGATACGGAGGAAGTCCTAGAAGCTTCTCTAAAACCTTACTATCTTCCACGACTAGAGGTTGGTTTTTGCCGCTTGCAATTCTGTAAGCGGCCTTTCGACAAACTCTAGAAATTTGCCGTTCCAGCACGCGAACTCCCGACTCTCTCGCGTACTGTTGCACCAAAAGCTTTAAGCCTTTTTCCAGAAACTTCACATCACCCGATTTAAGTGCGTTTTTCTTGAGCTGTTTAGGAATAAGATACTTTCGAGCAATATTTAGTTTTTCGCTGTCAGTATAGCCCGAGAGTGTAATGACTTCCATTCGGTCTAACAACGCTGGCGGGATAGTATCTAAAGAGTTCGCTGTAGTAATAAAGAAAATATCCGAGCAGTCAAAAGGGAGATCCAAGTAATGATCAAGGAAATCGGTGTTCTGCTCAGGGTCAAGCAATTCCAATAAAGCTGAAGCGGGATCCCCTCCCGTGTACGAGCTTCCAATTTTATCAATCTCATCGATCAAGAAAACAGGATTCTGTGTTCCTGCTCTTTTAACACCTTGAATAAGTTTTCCAGGCATCGCCCCCACGTAGGTCCTTCTGTGACCCTTGATTTCTGCTTCATCTCGCATTCCACCCACAGAGAATCGAATGAACTTTCGGTTTAAAGCTGTTGCGATCGATTTACCGAGACTGGTTTTTCCAGTGCCGGGGGGCCCAACGAAACAGATAATCGTTCCTTCCGAGGTTTGCTTTAGCTTTCTAACAGCTAAGAACTCAAGAATTCTCTCTTTAACCTCTTTTAAACCGTAATGATCTTTTTCCAGAACCTCGCGAGCCTTTTTAAGATCATAAGACTCTTTTGAACGGACGCCCCAAGGAAGAGAACTGACCCAATCTAAATAGTTTATGGATACAGAGTACTCCGAAGAATGCTCTGCAAGCGTCGATAACTTATCGAACTCCTCGTCGATCTTGTTTTTTACTTCATTGGGTAGTGTTTTATCTTTTAAACGGTCTTTAAATTTCTCTATGACTCTGTTCCTGTCGTTTCCGTTTTTCCCAAGCTCTTTCTGAATCAACTTTAACTGCTCATTTAAATAGAATTCTCTCTGCGCTGCTGAAACTTTTTGATTGATTTCATCTGAGATTCGACGCTGAACCGACTGAACATCTTCCTCTTTTTTTAATAGCAGCAGCAACGAATGCAATCGGTCTTTAACATCGGCTTGAGCTAAAAAATCTTGATAATCTTTGACATCTCGAATGAGAACCGAGGCCATAAAATCGGCCAATTTTCCTGGTCCATCAATGTTGACCAATGCAACTTTGACTTCCTCTGAAATAAGAGGGTTATCTTTGGAGATCTGTTTAAATCTTGAAAGACAACTGCGTATCAAGGCCTCGAGCTCCGTCCCTTTTTCAAGCTCTTCATAGAGATATTTCACAGAAGCAACATAAAAGGGATCGGTACTCAACACTTCTTGAATTTCGAAACGCTGTAATCCGGATAGTAAAACGCTGACCTGATTGTCAGGTAAATTGATCTTTTTTAATATTCGCGCAGCCACTCCGTAACGATGAAATGGGGTTTCTTTGACAGCTCTTTTTTTCTCATGCTTGGGTTGGGTCGCAACAACACCTTCCACAGGCAAACCACTGATAGAAGTCGTTGGTCCAGCAGCCACATTTCCTGCTTCGGGATCTCTATTCAATATGACCCCAAGAACCCCGTCTTTCTCCATGACTTTTTCTAATGTCTTAGTGAGTTTACCTTCCGGCAAAATAAGCGGAACCATCATTCCTGGAAATAAAGTCGTATGGGCTACAGGCAAAAGAAAGAGAGTGGGAGGTAAAATCTCATCCACAGGTATGAGCGAGGAGGCTCCTGACGGAGCTCCACTCACCGAGACTTCTTCAAGGACTCGTTGTTTAGTAGCTTTTGTTTTTTTATCATCCAGCATACGCCGAATATACTAGGTTCGGTTCCTTGAGAGTCAACTCAATAGCCAAAATCTTTTTTAAGGACTCAAAAAAAAACCTCAAGAGACAGAAGTCCCCTGAGGTTCAATCTTAAAAATCGTATCTATTTATTATTACTTAGAAACTTCGCTTGATACTGAAGCGGCTGCGGGAATTTCTCTTCCAGCCAAACAAGCACTAACATAATCGAACAGTTTAGATTTCTGCTCTGTTACCACAGGCTTCTGTGTATTGGTCGTAGCGCTAGTTGCAGCAGGCTGAGTACTAGTACTATGTGCGGAACTAGCCTCTTCAGCTAAAGACAACTGACTTAAAGCCACAAAACTAACAACAAATAAGAACTTCTTCATGAGCCAACTCCTCTTGAGTAATAACGATGGACCGGCTGCTCATCCGACCGCATCACTAGATTGTTGTGCAATGGCTATACCAATAAACTCCTTGCTCAGGGCCTCTTTTGGAAGTGTCTTTGAGGAATACAGCCAAATCGCTCTTTGGTTCGATGGAGCTCTAACTCATTGAATTTGCAAGGACTCATCTGTCTAAAAAACTAACACCTGTTATTTGAAGAAAGGGGCAAAATCTGTCTTTGAAATGCAGAACATCCCATAACCCACCCTTTCTTGACCGAGCTCAGTTCCGCAGCTATCCTCTATCTTCTTAATTTTTTAACATAATGAAAGCGAGGCACTATGGATACTTTAGTTCAAAAACCAGCGCCAGAATTTAAAACCAACGCACTGGTCGGAGAAGACTTTAAGCAAATCTCTCTAGCCGATTACAAAGGCAAATGGGTCTGCTTATTTTTTTATCCTTTGGATTTCACCTTTGTTTGTCCCACTGAGATCACAGCATTTGATAACGCTTACAAAGCTTTCAAAGAAGCTAACTGTGAAGTTTTAGGATGCTCAGTCGACAGCCGATTCAGCCACTTAGCTTGGGCCAAAACCCCACGCAAAGAAGGCGGAATTGGAAAACTCCAGTTCCCCTTGTTGGAAGATCTCACTAAAGAGATTGGAAGAAAATACGGCGTTTTACTCGAAGCTGGTATCACTCTTCGCGGCCTCTTCCTAATTAACCCTCAAGGCGTAGTTCAGTATCAACTGGTTCACGACCTTGGTATCGGCAGAAATACAGACGAAGTTCTAAGAGTGTTAAAAGCTCTTCAAGAAGTAGCAAAGACCGGAGAAGTTTGTCCGGCCAACTGGGAACCTGGCAAAAAAACTATGAAGCCGGATCCTGTAAAGTCAAAAGACTACTTCCAATCGGCCTAATCGAGCTCGATTGAAAAAGCAGTTTAGGGCTGGAATTCTGAAAAAGATTCCGGCCCTATCTTTTTTTCCAGTTTCCTTTTTCTAAGTTTCGTACGTACTCGAGGAAGTTTTCTCGGGATTCCATGGTCTTGTGGAAGTTTCTTCCTCCACGATTTCGGTTTCCACGATTCTGACTATGCTGCGGACCCCCTTTAAGGTTTCCAATATTATCTTCGTCGGCAAATTCACGAGGATTTTCTCGGCGCGGTTCACGAGGGGCTTCGCGGTGCCCATCACGTCGATTGTCTCGATGTCCCTCTCGACGGTTGTCCCTATGACCCTCCCGATGATTCGATGATTGAGAGTGCTGCTGAGGACGCTGTCCCCCCCCATGGTGCTGATGCTTGTTAGGAGATTGTAATCTTCTCTCAACCATTCCGGACAACAGCTCAATGACGAGTTGATCTAAACTTGTTTTCTCCTGACGAGATAGTAAATCTAATCTTCGATAAAGCCCTTGCGAAATTGGAACTTGTAAAGATTCAGGATATTGTCGCGTTTGGAATGACTCGGGGACATTCTCTCCTTGCCGCTTCATTAAATTAAGATGGCTTTCCAATCGGTTTTCACAATCTCGGATGACATCTATTTTTGAGGGGCCGGTAACTTTGATATGTGCAAATTCAAGGACGCTCGCCACAAACTGATTTTGAGCTTTGTCAAAATAACACTGAATCAAGTACTCGTCAGACAATCGAGTTCTAAGAGCCTCGGAACTTTTCTCTGAAACTTTGGAAGAGTTCTCTTCATTTCCTTCTTTTGGGGTCAATGGCTCTGCACTTAATGCTGAAACAGCTGCATCTTCCGAATCTTGTCTGACTTCGGTAGATTCGAACTCAAGCGTTTCCAAAGAGGCCTCTTTCGGAGCTGCTTTAGTCGTTTTAACTTTCTTCTTTTTTCCACGAGCTACTGATGACGAACGTTTTCCCTCTGCCATAGTGATTGTTCTCCTGCTTTTTAACTACACTCAATAATTTCTCAGTTTTCCCAAAAGTGTCGGTGTTCCTACCCGAGACTTTATCTGGGAACATTTCCAGACGAAATTCACTGACGTGAACGGACAAAGTTGTAAACGAAAAGGACCCGAATGAAAAGCCTAAGGTTCGAAATTGTGTTCCAACGACAAATGGCTCGAAGGACTCATCATAACACCCCAAAAATCGAAAGAAAAAACAAAGCAATTTCAATAATTTAAAACCACAAAAGACTACTTGGATTAGATTGGTCTTATTACTTGACTTGAGAGCCTCAAATTCACATAATACGAAGTGAATGAACGTGGAGTTATTTAGTCCAATAAGACTACTTAAGGCTATGTACAAAACCAAGGGGCTATAACCCCTTGTTTTGGATAGGGTTTTTATGTTGAGAGTCAACAAAAAAATTGAATATGGAGTGATTGCCCTTCTTTATTTGGCTCAACAAAAAGAGCAAACGGCCAGCGTTCGTGAAATGGCAGCAACCTGTAAAATCCCTGAAACACTTCTTTCTAAAATCATGCAGACCATGAAGTCACAAGGGCTTGTTCAGCCAATGTACGGGAATCAGGGCGGCTATAAGCTGACTCGAGATCTGCATGACATTAATTTGCTCGAGATCACTCAAATGCTCCAAGGACCTATTCAAGTCGCTGAATGTGTCGACACCGAAAGCAACGCTTGTCCGGTCAAAGGCTCCTGCACCATTATTTCTCCCATGAACGTATTAAATCAAAAAATTGTGAAACTTTTTCAATCCACTTCATTAGAAGCTCTAGCTGATAGGAAAAATGCTGTATGAGAGTTCCAATATACTTAGACAATAACTCAACAACCCCTCTAGACCCTCGAGTGTTAGAGGCTATGATGCCTTATCTCACCGAAAAGTTTGGGAATGCCGCAAGTCGCAGTCACTCGTTTGGCTGGGAAACTGAAGAAGCAGTTGAAAAAGCCAGAGCTTCAATAGCGAAACTCATTGGGGCCAATCCCAAAGAGGTAGTTTTTACAAGTGGCGCAACTGAAAGCATCAACATTGCGCTTAAAGGCGCAGCTGAAATGTATGCTGAAAAAGGCAATCACATCATCACTGCTGAGACCGAACACAAGGCCACTCTAGACTCTGCAAAGTATTTAGAAAAACATGGCTGCACAGTTACTTATTTACCCGTCGATAAGTTTGGAGCTGTTTCAGCGGCCCAAGTTAAAGCTGCTATGACCGACAAAACCATTTTAGTTTCGCTCATGCACGCCAACAACGAAGTGGGAACTATTCATCCCATCGAAGAGATCGGAAAAGTTACGAGAGAGGCAGGAGTTTTGCTCCATGTAGATGCGGCTCAAACCACAGGAAAAATTCCGATTGATGTCGAAAAGATGGGAATCGACATTCTTTCAATATCTGCCCATAAAATGTATGGCCCTAAAGGAGTCGGCGGGCTTTATGTACGACGCTCTAATCCAAGAGTTCGTTTATCCCCAGTTGTTCATGGCGGTGGCCATGAAAGAGGTTTCAGGTCGGGAACTTTAAATGTCCCTGGAATCGTAGGTTTTGGAGCTGCAGCCGAGATCTGCTTGAATGACATGGCAACAGAGATAGTTAGAGTTCAATCTTTAAGAGATCGTTTAAAAGAGGGGCTTTTCGCGCAGCTCGACGAAATATTTCTCAATGGAGACCCCATCAAGAGACTACCAAACAACCTCAATATCAGTTTTGCTTTTGTCGAAGGGGAAGCCATGATGATGGGACTCAAAGATGTGGCAGTCTCTTCAGGATCGGCCTGTACATCAGCTTCATTAGAGCCCTCATATGTGCTGAAAGCTATGGGCATTGGTGAGGAACTAGCTCACACTTCAATCCGATTTGGTGTGGGCAGATTCACAACTCAAGAAGAGATCGATTTTGTCATAGAAAAAGTGGTGGGTGTTGTTAAAAAGTTAAGAGACATGTCCCCACTCTACGAAATGGCAAAAGAGGGAATTGATTTAAAGTCTGTCCAGTGGACGACTCACTAAGGAGAACATTATGGCATACGGACCTAAAGTTATAGACCATTTCAACAACCCAAGAAACGTCGGTTCATTTGAAAAAGGTGACCAATCCGTCGGAACTGGGATAGTCGGAGCTCCGGAGTGTGGCGACGTCATGAAGCTCCAGCTGAAAATCAATGCTCAGAACATTGTTGAAGATGCAAAGTTCAAAACTTTCGGCTGTGGAAGCGCAATTGCAAGCTCCAGCTTAGCAACCGAATGGGTCAAAGGTAAAACGGTCGATGAAGCTCTTCAAATTAAGAATACGGATATTGTGAATGAACTCTCTTTACCACCTGTAAAAATTCACTGCTCTGTTTTGGCAGAAGATGCCATTAAAGCAGCTATTGAAGATTACAAAAAGAAACAACAGGGTTCGGCTCAAGAATAGTTTTTTTTTAAAACGAGGAAAGTGATGATTACTCTAACTGAATCCGCTGTTAAACACATTAAACGCTTCCGCGAAGATGAGAAGATGCCCGAGGGGGGATTACGAGTAGCTGTTGTCGGAGGAGGCTGCAGTGGAATGTCCTACAAACTTGAGTTCCAAAAAGAACCTCAAGCCAATGACAAAGTGTTCGAACAAGACGGAGTTAAAGTTTTCATCGACCCTAAAAGCTATCTCTATGTCAAAGGGTTAACTCTCGATTATCAAGGGGGCTTGAACGGAACAGGATTTAACTTTAAAAATCCTAACGCTTCCAAAAGCTGTGGTTGTGGCACTTCATTCTCAGTCTAAAAAAATAAAGTGCTGGAAGTGCTCTCAAGAAACAACTTCCCTCATTTTTTGTGATCGCTGTCATTCCATACAAGACTACCATGTAGGCACATCCATTTCTCATTACGAAGTACTCAATCTACCGGAAACATTAATCATCGACGAAAACAAGCTGCGCCACCAATTCTACGAACTCTCCAAGAAGCTGCATCCGGATCGCTTTGTGAATGAAAACCATCCAGCTCCGCAATATGCCCTAAGGTGGACCACCGCTTTAAATCGAGCTTATCAAACATTAAAAAACCGGGAAGAACGTACCCAATATCTTGTTGAAAAATATCTGGGGGCATCACCGCAAGCTGCAAAAGCTGCAATTCCTACCGACCTCGCTGAAGCCTATTTCGAAGTTCAAGACCTTTTAAGCGAAGGTCATACGGAACCGCTCCTGAAGTTTCGAGCAGAGATTGAGAACCAAATGGAAGAGAGCCAAGCTCGTTGGAATGAACTAGCTCAAATGTTCGATCAAGGCCCAAACAAAATTCAAGCTGCAGAATCTTTAAGAAAGCATGAGAATCGCGAAAAATACATCCGATCCATGCTGAGCGATATAGAAAGAAAAGTGACATCATGATCATCGGAATCGATTTAGGAACGACGAATAGCCTTGTAGGCACACTAGACAGAGGTCGTCCCAAACTCTTCAAAGGCGAGGATGGAAGCTCGCTGGTTCCCTCAGTGGTTGAATTTACTGAATCCGGCGAGACCCGTGTGGGTGCTTTGGCAAAACAGTCTCAAAAAGACAACTTAAAAAGAACTATCTACAGTGCTAAGAGATTCATGGGGCGCGGTCTATCGGATGTCAAAGATTGGATAAAACTATTGCCATTCGATTTCTCTGAAAGTTCCGAGCAGATGGTTCGATTCAAAGTTGGACAAAGATCCTACACTCCGATGGAAATCGGAGCCATGGTCTTAAGAAAACTAAAATCCATGGCCGAAAGTGAGAGCGGGCAAACGGTCGATAAAGCTGTGATTACAGTTCCCGCATACTTCAACGATGCTCAACGACAAGCCACCAAATTCGCTGGTGAACTTGCCGGACTTGAGGTCGTCCGAATCGTAAACGAACCGACTGCGGCTTGCTTAGCCTATGGTCTTGACAAAAAAGCTTTTGGGAACATTGCAGTTTTCGATCTTGGCGGCGGGACTTTTGACATCTCTATTTTAAGAGTAGCTGATGGGGTCTTTGAAGTTTTAGCGACCAACGGGAACACGGCTCTTGGAGGTGACGACTTTGATCACGCTATAGCTCAAGAGCTAGCCAATAAAATAGTCGAACAAAGTGGGTGGGATCCTAAAACAGACACGCAAGTGATGGCAGGTATTGTCCTCGAAGCCGAAAGTCTCAAACGCAAATTATCAGATATTGAATCGGTTCAGTGGCGATGGATGAACCCGTCCCTACCAAAAGGCCAAGTTGAAATTCTGATTACAAGAACAGAAATTGAGACTTGGATTAGACCTATCGTTGAAAAGGCAAAAGAGCCCTGCTTACAGTGCCTCAAAGATGCGGGTTTAAAACCTCATCAAATCACAGATGCCATTCTCGTGGGAGGCAGTACGCGTGTTCCCCTTGTTCGCAAACTGGTTCAAGAAATTTTTCGTCGCGAGCCCATTTGCACGCTGAACCCAGATGAAGTGGTGGCCATTGGTGCTGCTGTTCAAGCTAATATCTTGAGTGGTCAGATTTCGGGAATGCTCTTACTCGACGTTATTCCACTGTCTTTGGGAATCGAGACGATGGGTGGAGTGGTCGGTAAAATTATCCACCGAAACTCGACTATTCCTATCTCGGCTTCTGAGACCTTTACAACTTATGTCGATGGCCAAACATCGGTGGACATTCATATACTTCAGGGAGAGCGAGAACTCGTTAAAGACAATCGAAGTTTATCGAGGTTTCAATTAAGAGGCCTCCCTCCTCTACCAGCGGGCATTCCCAAAATTGAAGTTGAGTTTATTATTGATGCGAACGGAATTTTAAACGTCAAAGCGACTGAAATTAGGACATCGACGACCGCAAGCATCTGCGTGAATCCCACTTATGGTCTGACAGATTCAGAAGTAGAAAAAATGCTCTTTGAATCCTTCGAAAATGCAGAGAGTGACTTCGAGGAGCGTTTTTTAATTGAAGCTCGGGTCGAAGCAGACAGTCTCATACGAGCCACTCAGAAATCCTTACTCAAAGGGAAAGAACTTGTTAGCCAAGAAGAGTTCCTCCAAATTGAAAAAGCAGTGGAAAGTTTGCAAACCTCAGTTACTGGAAGAGACAGGAAACTTATCAAGGAAAAAATCGAAGCCCTTGGGGAAACCACAAAACACATGGCCGAGTTGATTTTAAATCAAGCAGTTCAGGAAGCCCTTCAGGGGAAAAAAATTTAAGGAGACACCATGAAATGGACCGACGTACAAGAAATAGCCATTTTACTTTTTGAAACCTATCCAAATGTCGATCCGCTCACTCTGCGCTTCACCGACCTCCACCAGAAAGTAACTTCACTTCCTGGGTTCAATGACGACCCCAAGCGTTCTAACGAAAAAATCCTTGAAGCCATTCAGATGAAGTGGCTAGACGAAAGAGATTAGAACGAGCGAAAGACTTAATCAGAGCCGTTTTCCGCTCTGGTTGCGACGCATCAAGTAACCAATTTCATACCTGTTCTACATAATCTTATTTTACGGTAAGTTTTTATTTTTCAACCCCCTTCGAAATTGGTAGGACGGATCTAGCAACTAATTTTACGTTCCTTTGTGGGTAGTACGTTCCGGAACATGTGACCTGGGGGGTTTCATGTCTTGGATCAAAGCTTCTGTTTGGATGGTGATTTTCTCGGTATCCGTTTGTCTCGGAGACCGTATAGAGTTTCTTGCCACGGCACAAAAGTCGGCCAACTTGTCTGTCAATCCAATTTTGAGTCAACAATCTGTAGCACCTGTTCTTGGCGACTTTGTTCTACCTGCAATAAATATCCAACCAACTTCAGATGGTTTTAGCGAAATTTTAGTAGAAGGATTGGCATCCTTAGGACAACTAGGACGCCCTTCCCTTCCGGCCACTGGGAACTTAATTGCGCTCCCAGATGGATACCGTCCCCAACTCACCGTTATTGAACAACAGACTAAAACTATTTCCGATGTTTGGGTGGCTCCATACCAGTCCAAAGCCCGCTGCCAATGCGATCAAAAAAGCTTTGCTTTTGATGGGGCTGTCTATGAATCAACGCAACCCTTTCCATTAAATATCATCGAACTTCAATCGGTGGGTGCGCTGCAATCCTTAAAATTTGCGAGAGTTGCTATTCATCCTATCCAATTTCATGCTGCATCAAAATCTATTACTGTCGTCTATCGACTCAAATTCCGTGTAGATTTGATCCAAGAACGACCTGGGTCGCCAGCGACTCTATCGAGATCACTATTTGGGTTGGCCCAAAACATAGTCTCCAACGGAAAGGCTTTAGGAAGCTCAGTAAAAAATCAAAATCGTCCTGACAAAATGCTCTTGGTTTCACCACAAAGCTTTAAGTCTGCCCTGAAACCTTTCATAGATTGGAAAACACAGAGAGGTATCGAGGTGGAGTGGATTAGTTTTGAAAAGGCCGGAGGAAGTAACGAATCTCTCCGTAAGTTTATTCAAAACTATTATGACTCTCAGGATATCAAACCAACCTATTTACTCCTTGTAGGCAATGCCGAAACACTCCCTCCCTTTATGGAAAAAACAACTTCTGCTGGAACTGAACAAATTGCAGCTAGTGACTACCCTTACAGTTTACTCAGTGGAAATGATGCCATACCAGATGTCCTCTACGGCCGCTTGTTAGCAAACGACGAAGCGGATGTACAAAATCAAATCTCCCGATGGATCGATTACGAGAAAACCCCAGAAAAACATGCTTGGTATTCGAAAGGGACAGTCATTGCTAGTGATGAACAAGGTACAGATCTTTCAGACCGAGAGTATGTATCGGCGATTGCGAAAAACTTAAAAAAATACAACTATCAAGAAATCGATGAGCTATTTCAAGGTGAGCAAACTGCAACTTCAGCGAATATTAACGCAGCCGTTGCAGAGGGGCGCTCTTGGATCACCTATATGGGTCACGGCTCAGGTTTGGGTTGGGCAAGCACTAACGACCCCTTTGATGTCACTTCGGTGAGCCACTTAACTAACGAAAGACTTCCCTTCATTTTGGATATTTCCTGTGCAAATGCTGATTACATCAGCCATAAAACCCCCTTTGCCAAAGCTTGGGTAACTCAAAAACAAGGAAACAGAAACTCTGGAGCAGTCGCTTATTATGGTGGAAGCGTTAACATCAGTTGGGATCCTCCTGCGATTATGGCTATAGGTATTTCAAAAGCTCATTTCGAAAAACCCATTTATTCATTAGGTGGAAGCGTACTAGCAGGGCAAGTGTATCTCTCTGAGAAGAAAGGAATTGGGGAGGAGTTTATTGACAATTTGCGTTGGTATCAGCTGCTGGGAGACCCGTCGTTGGAACTGAGAACTTCTGAACCTATGGTTTTGGAAGTCAAACAATCGATTAAACGACGGTCTGCTGGTCGCTCGTTGGCTTTGACTGTAACTGGTGACAACAGCGAACCTGTGCCAGGAGTTCGGGTAACTTTATCGTCGACATCTTTGGGCAAAGTTTTGGCGTTGGCTAAAACTAACTCGAAGGGTCAAGCATTAATTCCTTTGAAAGATGGTGAAGTTGAGGACCTGAAAATCACTCTAACTGGCTACAATATCGAAACTAAAATCATCTCGGCGAAACCCTAAATTTTTTAAGGAGAACATTTGTTAAGTGTAGGTGAGTAAATCCTACCCTTCGGTGATCAATTGTGTTATTTTTTCGTTAGTAAATAGTTCGTAGTTTCCACAATTTACAAAAAGCAGTTTCCCAAAAATCGGTAGTTAACCATTCGGAGGTTTCTATGTCTTGGTCCACCAAGGTGTGTTTCTTCGCGGTACCGTTGTTGATTGCGCTTAATGCTTTCGGGCAGCGCATTGAATTTAACTCAAAGGGAGATCGAGCAAGTATCGAGTCACGCCTTTTGTCTCGTGGGAATGAAGTAAGCCCCATTGAAATCACTCTCTCGGTTCCATTTATCGACATAGAAAAAACCAACGATGGGTTTGATGCAGTTGCAATCAAAGGACTTGTTCCAACATCCGTTATTGGAGCTCCAGAACTATTAACAACTGGACAAATGATATCTGTACCTGAAGGTTACCAACCGGAAGTACAAATTATTTCTCACGAGCAAAAAGAAGTTGCCAATGTGAAAGTACAACCTGCTCAAAGAAAATTTCGTTGTGAATCGGGAAGAGCTCATACTTTCGCATTCAACTCTAGTCTGTATCAATCCCAAAGTGTCTACCCTGCAGCGATAGTCGCTCTAGAAGAAGTGGGAAAAATGCAGAATTTACGGCTTGTAAGGTTGGCATTGAACCCCGTTCAAATGGACTTTGCTAGCAATTCACTCAAAGTCACTAGCGAACTGAAAGTTAAAATTAATTTCAGAAAGACCGCTAGCGTCTTTAAAGCTTCAAAGCTTTCAAAACCTCTATATAGAATTGCCAAACTTGGAACAGTTAATGGTCTCGGACTTGGAAATACGGTAACTTTGGAATCCGCACCAGAAACAATGATCATCTTGGTTGCCGATGAATTTAAAGACCAGATTTCAACTTTGGTAAGCTGGAAACAACAGCGTGGATACAACGTTGAAGTTTTCACTACTACAGAGGCTGGAGGAACAAAAGAGGCTATCAAAAAGTTCCTTCAAAAATATTATGATTCTCACGAAGTAAAACCAAGTTATTTAATTACGATCGGTAATAAAACAACAATGCCAACTTACATGGAATCTACAGCGAGTGGTTCGGCTGCGTCGGATTTGAAATATTCTCAACTCGCTGGAGAAGATAACATTCCAGACCTGATGTATGGGCGTTTAGTTGCCGATAACAAAACTGAACTCGAAACCCAAATGAATCGTTGGATTGCCTACGAGAAGAGCCCTGAAAAGAATGCTAGCTGGTATCATGATGCTATGACTATCGCTAGTCCGGATGGTTCAGGTCCTTCAGACAAGGAATATGCAGAGCAAATTCAGGAAATTCTAAAAGCGAACACATACAAGAGCGTAGACAGCTTCTTCGCAAGTGAAGATGCTGCAACTGCTGCGAACATCACCGAAGCAACCCATCAAGGCAGAAGCTGGATTTCCTACTTTGGCCATGGCTCGGGAACTTCATGGGCTTCAACCAACGACACATTCGGCAATGCTCAAGTCGCTAAATTAGAAAATACGGATAAACTTCCATTTCTAATTGATGTTGCTTGCCAAAATGCAAGTTGGGTAAAACTACCCAAATGTTTTGGAAAAGCATGGGTCACCCAAACAACTGCAGATGGTAAAGCTGCAGGAGCAGTTGCGTTCTACGGAGGTAGCGTCAATATCAGTTGGCATCCTCCAGCAGTCATGTCTGTCGGAGTTGCTAAGTCTCACTATGAGAAGAAAATTTCCTCACTCGGTGGAAGTGTATTAGCAGGTCAACTCTACCTATTTGAGAAAATGGGGGAGAATGAAGAAACCTTAGACAATCTTCGCTGGTACAACCTTCTTGGCGACCCCTCTTTACAAATGAGAACCGACACACCGCTAGATTACCGTGTGAAGAAAAGCATTCTCCGTTCCGGAAACACAATCACTCTGAATCTCGCTGCTACCACTGAAGCAGGACAAGGTGTCGCTGGACTGACAGTCTCTGTTACTTCGGCTAACCGAGGAACAATAGCGGTAGGCAAAACTGGAGCTGATGGGAAAGTTACTTTGTCTCTTCCAGCAGTCACAGCTTCGAGCCCAGACTCGCTGGTCACTGTAAGTGGATACAACGCTGAAACAGTTCAAGTTTCGGTCAATTAAGTAACATTAACAGAAACTCAAATTAGCCCACTCCTCTTTGCTGAGGGGTGGGTTTTTTTTGTTTGAAACTAATTTTAGAAGTGAACTGGGAAACCGGAAGCAACTTGCTTGGGTACCTTCTCTGTACACTTGGTATTTTTATAAAGCGTTCCGCCATTACCTCGAGTTACATAACCAGTATTTAGTCCCCCTAAGATCAAGGGGTAATTGAGCGATAAATTTTCAATGGGTTCAAAACATTTTACCTGATTAACAGCCCAACATGGAATATCGACAGCTGTTGGATGGCCTTGTTTTGCACTCCACATTCGAGTGACATAGACGTAATCAAATTTAGATAGTGAATGACAGACAAAATTGATGTTGGCTACTTCTCGATACTTTCTCAAAGTAAAAAATTGATCTGGAGAAATCGCAATTCGTTCTCCGGGCCTGATATGTTGCAACAGTTTTTCCCTAACAAATTCAGATTTCTCTTCCCTAGGCTGATGAGCGACAGTTACAAACATTTTCGACTCATGGAAAAAAAGAGGAAAAAATGCAACTAGCAAACCTAAAAAACCGAAAATGCGGTTTGTTTGATTTTGTTTTAGTAGACTAGCAATAAAAAAAACACTGAGCGGCAAAACTGAAAACCACAGATAGTACGGCTGAAGCGACCAAACAAAAGGTGCTATGAGTGCAAAAACAACAGCTGAAATCTGGAAAGGATGAATTTTGAATCGACTCTTCTCTCTCATCAAAATTGCAATGGATAAAACCGCAAGAAAACAAAAAGTCAGCTTGAAGCCCAGAGCAAAATAGTGATTCATACAATACTCTACTCTCGATAAGAATCGCTCCCAAGTTACCCCCTTTTGCCATGGTAGGGGATAAGGCAAAGATGAAGCATTGGCCGATGATGAAAATCTTTTAACAACTTCTCCGTGAGCCAATAAAATAGGTAATACGCTCGCCGCAAAAGTGAGTCCGGCACCTAAAGACAAGAACACAAAAGGTCTAAGCTGTTTAACACGAAAGAAAAAATAACTTAGAGTTCCAAATCCAATGGCTACAGAGCAGGCTGGAGAAGTTGCCGCTGTAAGGCCCAATAGAAGTCCGGATAAAATATATTGATATAAATGCTTGGCTCTCATTAAAACCCACCAACTGCTCAGTCCTATGACCAATCCAAGCTCATCCGGCCTATCATCATCAGTCGATACAATCGAAAGCAGCAAAAAGAAAAGAACAGTAAAAAACCCCCAAATGCGGATTTTTCGCTCATTTAACGCATTTTTTAAAAATGGCCATATTAAAGCGGCAAGCAATAAAGACCGCAGCCCCCTCACGATACACTCAAAAAGTATAGACTGTTTCAGTCCAATACCAAAAACTTTCATCCACAAACCAAAGACAGTTGGATAAACGGGCGGATAATGAGCAAAGGGCATTTCTTTATCTAGAGGCATGTATACTAAGTTCGAAGCCACTAATTTACTCTTCAATGCAAAATTCACTGCTGCCTCTTTGAACAAGAACACGTCGGTACCCGGAAAACGAATTTCGTAAATCACGATGAGAGCCACAATCGTAACCCACAGAGCCAATCCAATTAACAGGACCCCTTTTCCGAATTTAGACAATGATTCCACTTAAGTTCCCTTCTTGGATGTAATTGACCTTAAAGTAGGCTTTTTAACATAATAAATTGAGGGGCACTCTTTGCCAGTTATCCATAGACCTTTTCCATCAAATGCAATTCCATCCACTATGGGACAGGAATCATCTGGAAGCGCAAATGTTCCTAGGATTTTTCCATTGGATGGATCTAGTGCGAATATTTTGCCTCTCTCGGTCGTAAAACTAGAACACCAGATAAATTGTCCGTCCCATGCGAGATCCTCTAAATCTTTGCCCTGCGTTTGCAGAGTTCTTACTATCTTAAGATTAGAGGGATCTATAAAATACAATTTGGAACTGTAATCTCCAGTGATGATCAAATGTTTTCCATTATGAGCAATGCCCCAACCATGCGCCTCAGGTGTTGTGCCTTTTCTATGAAATTCAATGGCCCCTCGTGAAGTTAGAGTGCCTTTGTAAATCCCATTATCAGAAAAACTTAAGTTCCACATGACTCCATTAAACCAAGTCAAACTCTCGCTGTAATCGGAGCTTGGGATAAGGCGAGAAACGACTGTTCCATCTTTTGGATCAATTTTGAGAATCTGTTTAGGAAGGGCATTCCAAAGAAATCCATTGTGAAAGTCCAACCCTTCGGAGTAACCGGAATGGGGTATTTTTCTGAGGAGTTCGAGTGTATCCGCTAAGGATACACAAGATAGAAATGCAGCGACTAAAAGCGTCACGAGCAACATTTGTCGGCATCGAAAAACGCCGTTTTGTGTCATAACACTTCCCTTGGAATCGATGAAACACGGTTTTTAACCGAAAAAACCGCTTCTATTATCTCATTCTTCATGTCTCCCCTCATGGCACACTGCTTGCTTTTTTAATTAGTTCAGAAGAGGTCTAAATGTACGTAAGTGAAAAGTGGAACGTGGGAAATGCCTCTTCGAGTTTTTGTAAGGCTTACCCAAAGGCTCCATGAGGAGTCGCAAAAACAGAGCCTTCCGACGGTAGCATTCCTAATTTCCCCAATACCCTGAACGAGAATTCATTTCTCATCCGTCGTCGTTCGGTTCTGGATAGCCGAGAGAGACTCCAGGTCTCTCTCGGTTGTCAAAATTGACTTTACCTTTTCTTCAAGTTGCTCAGACCAATCAAGATCAGCAAAAATATAATTAATCCAATGATTAGGATTTTTATCAATAACCACCAATCAAAGGGAGAAGACCGCGACTGCTCAGCCTCTCTTGTCTCATTTAATGCTAGATTCTTTTTTGATTTCCCTTCAATACTCGAATCACTTTTCTTCCGATCGCTTTGTGGGCCTTTATCCTCTCCCTTAATTCCCCCCGCTTGAACTCGGCCGTTTGGCGAATACTCATCCCCTCCAGAGATACTTCCCCGTCCGGCAGAACCGTCTCCGGGCCCGCTTTGCCCCTCAGTTTTAGATCCCCCCTCAGTTTTATTACCAAAGAAATCCGGATCCTGACTACCAGATCCCATCGCCGAGCCCTTACCTTGGGAACCACTTCCTGCCCCGCCAGGTTCTCCCAAACTTTTTGGATTGAGTTTATCAGGCTCTTTGAGTGATTTAGGTTCATTCAGAGGTCTGCTCTGAATAGCATCAGGTTCTTTAAGTCCATCCGATTCTGGACTCTGACCTGGCTCTGGAAGATCGTCTGGATTGAGTTCATCCGGAGCACCAATTTTTTTGGGCTCCTTCAATTGGGCCATTCTCTCACTGGCAAACCAACCACTCGGAACTGTCGTCTTTTTGTTTTGCGATACAAACTCAACCAATTGACCTCTATTTTGCTTGTAGGTGTTCAACAGTGGCACAAGAACCTGTTTATAAACGATGGGAAGTAAAACCGCGGCTAAAATAGCCGTAAGCATTAGGTTCTCGACAGTTCCCTGCCCGGACCGATTTTTAATTGTGGTGGATCCAATCATAGGGAGTCCAAAATTTAGAGAACGGGATAAAGCCTACTTTTTAAAATATCCCGTTAGCTTCTCTTGTATTTTATCAAACTCACCATTGGACATCACTACTAGGACATCGTTTTCTTTTATCTGTGGAAGTGCAAACTCTAAGATATCAGTTACACTATTGAAACTCTGGGCCATTTTACCTTTGGATTGAATCTCTTTTGCAAGAATATCCGAGGATAAGCGATTCTCCTCGGCTAACTCAGTCCCTTTAAATGGTGAGTTTATACAAACCATATCTGCACTGTCGAAAGCTTTGACATACTCTTCTTGATGTACTTTTCGTCTCGCAGTCGCAGATCTCGGCTCAAAAAATGCCCATATTTTTCGCTCACCGTAACGTTTCCTTACAGCCCCTAAAGTGGCAGCTACTTCGGTGGGATGATGGGCAAAATCATCAATAAGCAAAATGGGGTTCTCAATGAGAATCTCTTGTCGTCGCTTCGCTCCATGAAACTTTTCAACGATTCCTCTAACTTTATCCATCGGCAAACCTAAATTAACTGCTACGACCATGCCCGATAACAAATTAACTAAATTATGTTCTCCGAACATTTGGGTTTTGAAAGTCCCAATGCTTCGATTCCGATAGAGAACTTCAAATTCAATCCCTTTTTCACTCTCTACAACTTTTCCAATTCTCCACATAGCTCCGGTTCCCAATCCGAAGGTTTGCACTGGACACAAAGCGCCCGAAGCGACTTGCATCACCACTGGATCATCGAAGCGCGCAATACACAATCCGTCTCCGGGCAACAGAGCAACAAGCTTTTCAAATGAACTCTTAACATGATCCAAATCTTTATAGATATCGGCATGATCAAACTCAATGTTCGAGAGAATTAAAAAGTGAGGGGCATAATGGAGAAACTTGGGCCCCTTATCAAAAAACGCAGAATCGTACTCATCCCCCTCGACTGCAAAAAGATCAGAGGATGTGAGGGCACAGCCACTATCGAGATCTCGAGGAACTCCTCCAATCAAGTAGCTTGGATTTTTTCCTAATTCCTTGAGCAAAAAGCTAACCCATGATGTCGTCGTAGTCTTCCCATGAGTTCCAGCACAAACGATAGAGGTTTTGTCTTGGATTAAAAAGGTTCTAACAGCTTCTGGAAATGAAACAAATTTCACTCCACTATTCAACCACGCTTTTACTTCAGGATTATCTCGACGGGTTACGTTTCCTATCACGACGAGCTCAGGAGACAATTGCTCCAATGTAGTAGACTCATATCCCTCAATCACTTTTATTTTATTTCTAGCCAATACCCCTTTCATAGGTTCGTATAATTTGAGGTCGCTCCCAGTAATTTCATAGCCGGCTTGTGCTAGTGCCACGGCAAAAGTTCCCATTCCAACTCCACCTACACCCACAAAATGAATTTTTTTAGTTTCCATGCTGCTCCCAAAATTTAACGACTAAATTATGAATCAAGGGCCTAAATCTCTTAATCCGTTCATCCAGCCGCGAAGGATGAACCCGATTTGTTAGAAAAATGACTATCCCCTTTGAAACGGGATCAATCCAGATACTCGTTCCCGGGTATCCCAAGTGTCCAAAACTCAAATCTGAAAAAAAATCCCCAGCCGAGGAAAAAGCTTTTGATTTTGTGTCCCAGCCCAAGGCCCAAGTCCCATTTGATTCTCCCTGTCCAGCCTGAGTAAACAGATCGGCGGTCTTTTGGGTTAGCCAACAAGAGTTTCCTTCCAGAGCATTCAACCACTCCTTCGCCCAGGGTAATAAATCTTGAGCAGATGAGAATAGACCCGCATGAGAACACCGATGCCCCAAATGAGCTGTGTTTAGATCAAAAACTTCTCCCTGAATCAACTTTTTCCTCTCAAGACAAAATTCGGTCGCGGCACAATCAGCAGTTTTCAGGGGCCCATATTGGATATGTTTTAAATTAAGAGGCCCTCTAACTTCAGCTTCAAATAGTTTTTCGAAGGAACCAAATTGAGAGTTTATGATTTCACCTAAGAGCAGGAACCCTAAGTCACTATAAACAGTTTTTTTAAGCTTTGAGCTATTTAAAAATAATCCTTCATGCTTAAGAAATAAATCGATCAGCGGAATTTTGGGATCGAGATACAAAGGATGCCATGCAAGAAGACCTGAGCTATGTGTAAGGAGCTGCTGAACAGTAATGCCGGAATATGCAGTTGATTTAAAATCCTTAAAAAGGTCTCCTAAACTTTGACTTAATGACATCCTATTTTGGTCTACTAATCTAGCGATGATACTCGTTGTAGCAACAACTTTGGTTAGAGACCCTAAATCAAAAAATGTACTTTCACTGATGGATTGAGCATCACTCCAATAACTAGTTTTGCCTCCAAACCAGCTTTTCGACTCGTTATTGCGGTCAGCAACAAGCTGATAGGCCGAGAACACGAACGTTTGAAGCCCTTCTCCAAGAGCGCTCTCTATTTCAGTTGGTTGTTTTGAAATCACGCAAAATAGCCGAAGGAGTTTTTACAGTTTGAGGACCTAACCAGACTGACTGACTTTGAGAGAGCTGAAGTGCATAGAGATTTCCAAAATTGCTCACGACATAAAACCAACCCTCGGGAGATGACAGAGCTGAGCCCAACGTACCGGCCCCAAAAGAGTGAGTCTGAACAATCTTACCATCCATTGGATTGATAATATAGGAAGGGTCCTCCGATGTCGTAACAACCAAATAATCTCCGACCCTAGCAGGAGTGAGACCGACACCCGACTCAAAAGGAGTTTTCCAAACCAAAGCACCTTGTGATTTTGTGAGGCAGTAAATATGATTGTCCAGCCCGGAAAAGAAGACCTTATCATCCTCAACTAAAAAACCACCGTAGCTGCCGACCGGATAAACCCAGTTGATTGCACCGGAAGTTCTATCCAAACTATAAACTTTGCCATCAAATGTCCCAACAATAACAACCTTTTCATCGACATAAGGACTCATATCAACATCATAGAAACGCTCTTTGGATTTCAGTTTTTTGACCCAAATGACTTTGCCCTGATTGGCAGTCAATGCTACCAAATCCCCATTGGAAAACCCCTGAAAAACCTCATGGCCAAAGACCACTGGAGAACCCAATCCCCTGACTGTCATTTTTTCATCACCTCGGTGGGAATAGTGCCAAATCTCCTTGCCCTGAGTTTCGGATAAAGCGTAAATCTCATCATTAGAGGTCACAGCAAAAACTTTATCTCTGGAAATAGTGGCAGGTGCTAACCACTCAGCACTTATTTTGAAGCGCCAGTAATCAGAACCATCTCGGGAATTGAGTGCGACTAAATTACCAAATAGATCGCCAACGATGACTTTCGAACGACCATAAACCAACGAGCCCTCAACACCAGCTTCCATCTTCCGTTCCCAAAGTTTGTAGCCTTCAAACCGATGAACAGCAAACACTTCCCCAGCTAAATTCCCGGAATAGACGATATCTCCCATGATGGCGGGTCGAGTTCTTTCTTGAGTCGTTTCATAATCTCGACGTTTGTTTACGGTTTGGACCCAGTGATGAACAATCTCTACGCTAGCCAAGCTAGAAAGAGACCATAAACCGACGCAAAAAAATGCTAAAATTTTCATCTAAGATTTAGCTCCCGAAAATAACGGACTTTTCAATCTGCGGAGATAGTTTTTTGCCATTCGTCCATATTCTGTGTTTAAGAAATCTGCTGACAATTTTTGATAAACTTCAATCGCTTTCCCCGGCTCATTTTTGAGTTCGTAAATTCTTGCTTGGCCCAACAAAGCTATGGGTTTCCCTTCGAAACCGAGGCTTATAGCATCCACGTAGTCCCTCATCGCATCATCCCATTTTTGCTCCAGCTCATGCGCCGATGCTCGATTGACTAGAAGTAGTCCCTTTTCGCCAGGAGACAGTTTTGAATACTTGAGTGCTTCTGAGTACCATTGAACAGCAAGATTCACATTCATGGGTTTTGAATTAGCATCGGCACCACTCTGTTTCTTAGCTTCATCAAAATAATGATCGGCCAGTTGAACTGCAGAATACTGGCCCACAGGAACCGATGAATACTTCTCAGCTATTTTCTTTAAACCTTCCCATTTTTCAGTATCCGTTTTTTGGATAACTTCAGCGTATTCTTTCCAGCCCGTCTCATTTTTGGAATCGACTCTCCACTGATAAAAATAAAAACCTAGTGCAATAACTGCGACAGTCGCTATCCCTGATAAAATTTTCTTTTGATGCCCTAAAACCAGTTCTAACAAATGTGTACCTTGTTGAACAAACTCATCTGGTCGGCTCAAGTCTTTACGATCAATTTTAGGCGGTTTAGACATAGGGCTCCTTTGCCTTTTTGAAAATTAGATAAGATGCCTAAAGTTAAAAAAAAACTGAACCAAAGTCAAAAAAGTTACTTCAAAAAAAGCATTATAGGACGCCGCATTAAGCGTTGTGGAAGTGAACTGTTCCGTATTCATTCGGTCTACTGAAAAACAAAGGGTCAAAATTACAGATATCGACGCAAATTTAACTTTAAGTTATACTTTAAGAGTCTTCATCCGTTTACAAAGAGAGCACGTAATGTTCAAAACCTTTGGTTTGTTCGCACTATTCAGCATTTGGCTCATTAGCTTTTGTTCGATCCCTCTTCAGGCCGAGAGCCAAGGAAACGATTACAAAGGAATCACCGACCCCTTCGGAGACCCGTCTAATTACGAATTTTCAGACGACGAGCGAGAAGATAAAGAGTTTTTCCATTTAGGTCGGTATTTGATGCTCGGAGTTGATCTAGGGGTCGGACTCTATACAGGTGGACTTGGAAAAATTACAAGCCCTGGGTTTTTAGTAGGCGGGAAACTTATCTACTTTTTTGATAAATCTATCGCTTTCGAAGGTGCAATGCACTACACACGGCAGACCAAAACTTTACCCGTCGTGGGAGCTCAAGCCCAAGTCATTGACACTACTTTGATTCCAATCACCGGTGCATTTCGGTACTACTTCGATGTTAAAAGTGCTCCCAAAGCCATTGCTGTAGCTAATCCCTATTTAGTGGGTGGGGGGGGAGTCTACATGAGGTCTGAAAATAATTTAACAGGAGGCGATTCAGCAGCCACCAACAGTTTTGGAGCCCTTTTCGGAGGTGGAGCTGAATTTAATATTTATCGAAAGCACATTTATTTGGGTGTGGATCTTCGCTACCACTTCATCTTTTTTCCAGATGAAGACATTACCACTTATGACACTGGCACCGTGGAGCCAGGAACCAACAGTGGAGATTACTTCTCCTCTTTAATCACAATAACTTTCAATTTCTAAGTATTTTAGTGTCTAACTTTTTGACACCTAAAATATTTATTCTCTAACTTATTCAATCTCTTCGACTACACGCTGACTAAAAGTCTACATATTCTATTTTTGCTTATTTTCCGTAAAATGAAGGTATTACAACTTGAATATCTGCGATGGAGACAACTATGAATGTGCATAAGCTAAACCTAACGAAGATTTTACTTACGCTCCCCTTGCTCTGGATTCTGGGCTGTCAACAAATTCCACCCTCTCAGATGCGAAGATTTAGCGGCACATCCGCACAATTTAACCAAACCTCTCAACCTCAAGTGAATTACCAAAGTCTATTTAACTCAAATACAACCCAAACGCCGGCATCTAATACCAGCAACTCTTCGGCAGCTTCCCAGCCGGTCATTGAACAAAATTCATGTTCTCAGTACACTTCCAAAGCAGAGAATGTCATTAATCTCTGTCAGAACATAGTTTACTACTATGAAGAAGATTACTCTCAATATTCACCGAACTGTGTAAGAGCCTTTTCACAAGTGACACCTCAATCTTCATGTGCCACTTTGGTGCCTCAATTGAACGGTATGATAGGCTCATGTAGTGGTGCTTTTGGGTTGCTCGGACAATATGCTTCGCAAATCAGTGGGGCTACGAACTGCTTAAATGCGGTCCGGTCGCTGACTTCAGGCCCTCCGTAATTGAAAAACAAGCTCTTATTTAAACCTTAAAAAATAGACTCCAAACCACGACGAATATAGACAGTCCCAATCGGTACCACGTGAAGAGAGCCAAATCAGCGTTTCTTAAGTAACCCAACATGAAGTGAATACTGATCATTCCGAAAAAAAAGGCCGAACCAAACCCACTCAAAACATAACTCCACGAGATTTCATTTCCAACCTGATGAGTAAGTTCGGGAATTTTCATAACTACAGCCCCTAAAATAATAGGAATACAAAGAAGAAATGAAAATTTTGCAGCAGAATCTCGGCTAAACCCGAGCCTTCGACCCATTGCCATGGTGGCGCCCGAGCGAGAAACTCCAGGAATGATTGCAAATGCTTGAGCTATCCCAATTAAAAAAGCACTTCCGAAATTCAACTCCTCAAATCGCTTGAGCGCAGGATAGTGTCCATCCACCCAAAGCACGACAAATCCTACGAAAGACAACATCGTAGCAATAAGCAAGGGGGCACGAAATGTCTCTTCTGCCAAGTGATGGAACAGCACACCTGCAATGGCAGCAGGTATCGATCCAAAAATGAGCATCCAAAACAATTGCCGATCAGGTTCAAATCCAATTCTTCTTTGAACAAGACTTTGTATTCCGCCTGAAGCGATTTCCCAAAGTTCACGAAAAAAATAAACCATCAAAGCACAAAGGGTTCCCAAGTGAAGAAAAACATCAAATGCCAATCCCGGATCTTTCCAGTCGAAAAACCACGGAAAAAGGATCAAATGAGCTGAAGAACTCACAGGGATAAACTCAGTGAGCCCTTGAAGCATTCCTAAAATGATAGCCTGAGAAATTTCCATAAATTTAAAGAGTGACAGAATTGTATCGATGATACAGTTGTTTTAAAAGCTCAAGATCGATAGATGGAATGCGATTATTATTAACCCCATCCATATTTACCGCTCGAGTCAATGAATTCAAAATCGCCTCTTCCGTAGCCTCTATCACGGCTTTGTAAACAGGATCTAAAGCCGTATCTCGAATAGCTTTCAATTGCATTTGTGGTTCGGCTGCTAGTCGCGCGACTTCATTGGCGGTAGAAAACCCCACGATGATTTCTCCACTACTGTGGGCACCATAACTACCCACTCGTCCGAGTCCCAAAGCAGCTCTGCGACAAACACGATTGACCTGCATGTGTGTAAGCGGAATATCGGTACCTACAACAACAATAATAGAGCCATAGTTATTCACTCTTCGTGAATATTTGCCTTGTGAAATTGCTAAACTCCGGCCGACAGGATATCCATCCACTCTTAAATGTTCCATAAAACCGAAATTGCTTACCACAAGAACACCTAGTGAATATTGCTGATTTCCAAACTTCAACAATCGACTTGAAGTTCCGACTCCCGCTTTAAAATCACAGCAGATCATACCTGTACCTGCACCGACGGCACCTTCAAGGGGCAAATCTGCTTTTGCATTATCAAGAGCCGAGAATACGTGCTGAGGTTTGATATGAAGCCCTACTGCATCGTTCAAAAAACTGTCATCACACTCCCCTACCACTGGGATAATGACTTCCTGTTGTTCGCGAATCTCGGGGTACTTATCAGCCATCCATTTGACGACACAATCACTGACTCTTCCTACGGACAGCGTATTTGTTAGAGCGATGGGTGTTTCAATAACACCCCACTCCATCACTTGAGTTAACCCAGAAACCTCTCCAGCACCGCTCAATGTAAAACTCCCACTTACTAACTTGCGGTTGTAAATATCCTCGTTGGGTAGAACGACTGTGACTCCAGTGCGGACAGGCCCATTTCCAGGCCGTCTTCGACCGGACCCCTCAATGACAGTCGAGTGCCCTACTTTAACACCCGGAACGTCGGTAATGGCATTGAGTGGCCCAGTGGGAAACTCTCCAATGGTTATTCCCAAATCCCTCAGGCGAGATCTATGCAGTCCCTCACTTTGATATTTTTCAAATAGATTGCTCATTCACTGTCACCAAGGTTTCATCCGCTCCACATTTCTCCACCGTTGAATCGCAGGAGTTAGAATTCTTCGTATCAAACTCTCATAAGATAATCCGGTTTTTTCAGCCAAAATCACCAGATCACTAAAACCAGGAGCTAGTCCAGGCAAAGGATTAATTTCAATAAAGAAAATATTCCCTCGATGATCGACTCTAAAGTCGATACGAGCTACATCTCTGCATCCCAACGAGGTAAAACATTTTTTTGTGAAAGAAACGATTTTCCGATCCATTTCTCGGCCCAAACTCACCGGACACTGCAGAGAAAAGATCGGGTTATCCGTTGGCTCAACATGTTTGGCTTCGAATGAGTAAACCGGATATTTTCCGCCTTGAGAATTGAAAACAATCTCCATGGGACCTAAGACTTTTAAAGTATTATTGCCTATGACTCCGATCGTAAACTCCCGTCCCTCAATATATTCCTCACACAGTATAGGTTCCCGAAACTTTTTCCACTGGCGACTCGCCTCTATATCTAACTCTTCTTGCGAGCTCACAACACAAGTATCACCGATTCCTTTTGAAGTCCCTTCATGATTGGGCTTACAGATCACTGGAAACCGTAAACCAGGCTCTACCCCACGATTACTTCCGTGATATAGGCGGTATTGAGGAGTCAAAATTCCATCTTGGCTCAAAAGTTTTTTTGTAATCGCTTTGTCCAAAGTGATCGCAAGACAAGTGGCATCACTTGCTGTGTGCTCGATTCCCAAAAGATCGCAAATAGCTGGAACTTGAGCTTCTCGAGCTCTCTTATTTGATCCCTCAGCTATATTAAAAACTACGTCAACATTCGACTCTTTCAAGTTCTCCATGAGCTGCTTATTGGCTTCAATGAGAGATACTGCGAGCCCAAAACCCTCCAAGGTTTTCCGTAATGCATCTACAGTTCTTTGAGAATCAAATTCAGCTTCGTGTTCGTAATCAGGATCTCCCATGTCTTTTCGTCGTAAATTGTAAACCAGGGCAACTTTTGGATTTTTTAGGGTCCGTAACCGTTTAGGACTCCGACTTCCTTTTCCTGTGAGTTTTAAACGACTTCGGGCCGCTTCTAAAATCTTTAGAATAGTTTGATTGTAGTCCAGGCCCAAGCATTTACTAGCCTCAAACACTCCAGCTCCGGGCTGAAGACTTGGTAAAGCATTCAATTCTAGAAAGTAAATTTCCCCCTCCGGAGTAATACGAAAATCTGCTCTTGCAAAATCCACGACTCCGAGAGCCGGGACAATTCGCTTCATCATTTCAGTCAGAGCAAGACGAGTAAGAGATTCAATCCCTGCGGGACACTTAACTGATACGGCATCATCATAAAAGTTTTTTAGATCATAATCATAAATAAATTCTGTGCCCTCTTTCAGTGTCTGGACTGCGTATTCCAAAGGCTCCAAAACTCCAGAGTCTCCAAGCCCCGAAATAAAAGGCACAGAAATATCACGTCCAGGAATATAACGCTCGATTAGAATACCATTTGGAAAAAGTTTTAAACATTCGCTTCCATAAGCCATCAATTCTTCTGCATCTTTGCAAACCGAACGGTTAGTAATCCCTTTACTCGAACCTTCGTAATTCGGTTTTACGAACGCCGGATAAGCGACTTCCTTCCGGATGCTATTAAGTTCATCGATAGAATTCACAAAGTATCCCTCGACAACTGGGATTTTTCGACTTGCAACCATCTGCTTAGTCAAAAACTTATCGAGCGTTAAAAAACATCCGTATGGACCCGAACCCACGTAAGGAATTTGAAGCTGTTCAAAAATGGTGGGCCCTAAACTCTCTCTTCCCACTCCGTAATAACCCTCGGCAGTATTAAAGATAATGTCGGGCTTTGAAGACTTTAATTTTGAAATCGATGCCGCCAGATCATCTCCGGACATATCAACATCGATCACTTCATGTCCGCCCGAAACCAAAGCACTATGAATAGCTAAGATAGTTTCTGGAGTGTCAAACTCAGCTTGTTCGAGGGATGAGTTGGTTTTTTTGTTAAAAACAAATGCAATTTTCACTGATGACTTGGTTCCTTTTTTTTATTATAGGCCCAAATCTAAAAAAGGGCATGCAAATAGTCAGCAGCTACTTGGCATGTTTTCTCATGAGAGTACTCTCTTTCTCCCGACAGAGGAGGAGCTACTTCAACCACATCTCCCCCAATCAGTTCGAACTTTTGTCGAACAGCTGATATGAGTCCCAGAACAAATTGTGGGGAAAGCCCATTGGGCTCAGGGGTTCCCGTTGCGGGAGCACTCGATGGATCAGTTCCGTCAATATCATTGGTGATATAAATTTTTTTGACTCCACTTTTAATAAAGTACTGTAGAACTTGAGTGATAATTTCAATCTCATTACCGGAAACCTCGTTAGCCCAAACCTGAAGTAGAGGATATTTGTCCATCCAGTACTGCTTGGTTTTTGAAGAGGTTCTGATACCTACTTGAGCCATTTGGTGAGGCCCAATGAGTTTTGTGGCATGGCTAGCCCAAGTTGCGAAACAATATTTTACCCCTAAACGATTCTCCATGAGATCACTATGAGCATCAAAATGTAGAACCCCAAAATCTTGTTGGAATCGTTTGTTACAATGAACCATCGCGGGCCAAGTCACACTATGATCCCCACCAATCATAAAAACCTTTAGCTCAGGATTAAGCTCCATCAGAGCTTCGTAAAGGGCCTCTGCTATTGATAGCGGCGACACTGGCAAGTTCTCGGCCCGTCCAGGATAAAGCTCAGCCCTCGTACTCTTCAGCTGAACGTCGCTCAACATGTGATCATGCAACAGTTGGGGTACGACGATAATATCTCCAATGTCTATGATTCCTTTTGGATAAGTTTTATACCGCTCAAAGTAAGCTTCTCTCACCCCGATGGGCCCAAAATTAGCACCTCTTAATATTCCAGCACCCGTATCAGAAGGAATTCCAAAAACAACACCTTCTACTCTTCGAATGCGCTGCAAACTCTCTTCCCAAGCATCTCCTATCTCTTTCGTTGATTCAGTTCCATAGAGCTTTTTTAAAACTGGAACTGCATAACCGCTTCCCGTGGAATTGGTGTGCAAACCTCGCCCGGGCGGTCTTAAGAAAAGTCTCAATCTGTCAAGAGCTGAAATAGTCATAAAACGTAGTGTAACCCACTTCAAATTCTGATGAAAACCGGTTTTTTCCCTTGTAGAGAACCGCAGTTTCTTTTATTAAAACGATCATGCCATTAGAGCTAAGTGGACTCACAAAAACCTATAGTAAGGATGGGGACGGTTTCCGTTTACTGCCCATCGATTTGACCATAGAAACGGGTGAGTTTTTCTGCCTTTTAGGGCCCAGCGGTTGCGGCAAAACAACGGTTTTAAGACTGGTTGGGGGCTTTGAAACCCCGACTTCCGGAAAAATTCTCTTAAACGGAAAAGATATCACCCAGCTTCCGCCCCATAAACGGAATCTCCACACCGTTTTTCAACGCTACGCCTTATTTCCTCACCTTTCAATTTTTGAAAATGTGGCCTTCAGTTTACGGCTGAAAAAACTGGGACGGAGCGAAATTGAAGAACGCGTGTCAGAGGCACTCAAACTTGTTCAAATTGAGGATTTAAGAGATCGCCGAACCGATCAGATCAGCGGAGGACAAGCGCAACGAGTTGCGCTAGCAAGAGCCTTAGTTGATCGGCCAGAGGTTTTGCTTCTCGATGAACCTTTGTCAGCATTAGACCCTGAACTTCGGGTAAAAATGAGAGAAGAGTTGAAGGCATTATGTAAAAAAGTGGGCCTCACTTTCATTATGGTCACTCATGACCAAGAAGAGGCTCTTCAACTTTCAGATCGCATGGCCGTCATGAGAGATGGGCAATGTTTGCAAGTCGGAACCTCAAAAACCATCTATGAGGATCCTGTAGACCCCTTTGTAGCTCGTTTTATTGGCCAAGTGAATGAAATCACCGGAGATTTGTTTGGAGACTCGCCCGAAACATATTTTCTGCAATCGTCTTTAGGAAATTTTCGCATTAAGAAAAATGGGCATCCTTTGAACAAACGACTCAATTTAATTCTCCGTCCAGAGAAAATGAGACTGTTACGGCAACGGTCTCAGGTTCAAGAAAACCTTATTGAGGGAAGTATCTGTGACCTGACCTATTTAGGTTCTCGGACCGAATATACGGTTAAAGTCAAAGACGCGACATTCAAAGTTTTTGAACAGGAACTTGAACGCCTTAAAAAACGAAAGCTCAATGTGGGAGATAATGTTTATCTCACCTGGCGAACTGAAGACGCCATTTTACTGAATTCACCCAACTCGTAAGGAACTGCAACTACCTTGGACTCCGAAGCAACCACATCTAAACAGATTCCAGTAACGGCTTTGGTCTTCATTGGCTGGCTGTTTCTCATGACCTTTCTCCCCTTTCTTATCATTCTGGGTATGAGTTTCCTTGAGAGAACCCCAATGGGGACCATCTCTTTTCATTTCAACTTCAATAACTACGCTCGAAGCTTTCAGTACATTTATCTCAAAGTGCTTTTTAAAACGATATGGTTAGCTTTAATCGCCACTCTAAGTTGTTTAGCCGTAGGTTTTCCTGTGGCATACCACTTGGCTCGAAGCAAAGGCTGGATGAAGCAGTTAGGTCTCGTCCTACTCTTCATACCGTTTTGGACCAATTTTATTTTAAGAATTTATGGACTGGTATCCCTTTTGGGAAACCATGGTCTCATCAACCAAATTCTTTTAAGTCTAGGAATCATTACGAGCCCACTAGAAATTCTCTACACCCGTAATGGGGTCTACGTGGGCTTACTATACAATTACTTGCCCTTTCTAGTGGTCCCCATTTTTTCAGCTCTTGAAAAGCTGGACCCTTCCTTAAGAGAGGCTGGATTTGACTTAGGTGCAAATCGCTTTCAGGTTTTTTGGAGAGTTGTTATTCCCAATATTAAAGAGGGATTGTTTGTGGGTAGTGTCTTCGTGTTTATTCCCATGTTGGGAGAATATGTGATTCCCGATTTGTTGGGAGGAGCTAAGGAAGCTTTCCTCGGCAACGTTATGGTGAGTCAATTCTTTGTCATGCAAGACTGGCCTTTCGGCTCTGCCATGGCGGGACTGCTTTCAGCTCTGATGCTCATGACACTTTGGATTCAAACTCGCTGGTCCAAAACCAGCGGACTCCGCGGTGGGAGCCTGAATGCGTAGGTCTAACCCCTTTGTAACAACAATTTTTTACATAGCGATCCTCCTCCTTTACACGCCCTTACTTTATCTCATTCTTCAAACTTTTTTGGTTAATCCCAATGACCTTAAGAGTGGTTTCACTTTGAGTTGGTTGATTAAACTTTTTCAAAGCCCATCTCTCTGGGAACCTCTCATAACAAGTCTTGAGATCGGAATACTTTCAGCATCCCTCGCGGTCACTGTAGGCACTTTAGGAGCTGTAGGTTTAGTCGAATTTGCCTCGTTTCTACCCCCCCCTATTCAATCGCTCATCATGTTGCCTATCATGCTGCCAGAGGTCATCACTGGACTTTCTCTCCTCCTATTTTTCCTTTTGCTTAGGGTTGAGTTAGGATTTGCAACCGTGGTCATAGCTCATGCGAGTTTCAGTGCCAGTTTCGTGTATTTCATCATGTTAGAACAACTCAAAAAGTTGGACCCCCAAATGGCAGAAGCGGCTCAGGATCTGGGAGCGAAGCCCCATCAAATTTTCTGGAAAGTGACTTTACCTAACATTATTCCTGGATTAATGGGTGGATGGCTATTAGCGTTCACTCTTTCCTTTGATGATTTCCTAATATCCTTCTTTACAAGCGGGGCAGGACTCACAACTCTACCCTTGAAAATTTATTCTCTCATGAGAATTGGGGTTACTCCTGAGCTGAACGGACTATCATTTCTTATGATTTGCATTTCAACCTTTCTTGTTCTTTTATTAGTTTCCAAGGAGCAAAGCCGCAAATGGGTCTTAAGAGGATAGTCATTTTAGCCGTTGTTCTAGGGCTAGCTACGAGTGGCCTTATTTATCTGAGAAGTCGAAACACAACCCCTCCAAGACTTCGAGTGTCCACTTGGAGTAATTACTTCCCAGAAAGTGTTATTCAGGATTTCACGGCAAAAACTGGAATCCGTGTCGAGCTATCCTACGTTTCAAGTAATGAAGAGCTATTTGCAAAGCTAAAAGCGGGAGCCACTGGCTTCGATATAGTACAACCTTCAGACTACATGGTTCGGCAAATGAAATCGCTCTCAATGCTGTCAAAGCTCGATCCATCCCTCTTACCCAACCTGTCTCACTTGGATGATTATTATCGCAGTTTGTCTTACGATCCCGGAAATGAAGTCTCAGTTCCATTTACTTGGGGAACATCTGGTATCGCAATTAATACCGCCCAAGTAGAAGTACCCAAAGATGGTGTGAGTTGGAATATGCTTTTCAACTCAAAGTATCCCAGACAAACCTCACTTCTAGATGATATGCGGGAAGTTTTTGCGAGCGTACTCCTTGCAAACAGCCTATCTCCTAATGCTCGCGAGATAAATTCTTTGGAATTGGCTAAAAAACAGATTTTCCAAATCAAAGATCGAGTACTCATGTTTAGTTCTGAACCTAAACCTCTGCTTTTAAGAGAAGAGGTCATTATTGCTCATAGTTATTCGAGTGATGCTATCCAGGCGCATGCTCAAAACTCGAAGATCCAATTTTTCATTCCAAAAGAAGGTGGAGTTATCTGGACGGATAACTTTGCGATTCCTGCCTCAAGCAAACACAAACTTCAAGCTCATGCCTTTATCAACTATTTTCTTTCTCCCGAAAATGCTTTAATCACAGTAAGGCAAAGCCATCTGGCAACGCCCAACAAGACAGTCAGAGAATTGCTTACCATTGAGGAAAAAGGGGATCCTAACATCTACCCGCCCCCAGAGATCTTCAAGAAGCTCTTTTTCCTTGAGGATTTAGGCACAGTGTTGCCAACAATGAATCGAATGTGGACTGAGCTGAAGAGCTAGATGCGTTTTTTAATCTTTAAATTTTTGCTGGAACTCTCCCGCCCGATAAATATCATTGTGTTCTTATTGTTTTTTTCGCTTTTCAAATTGGGGCGCAAACAAATCAAATGGGGGTTTTACTCATTGGCCCTCGCTCTCCTTGCTCTTCTTTTCTGCAGCTCGAACGGCCTGAGCAACACTTTGCTGTTTCATCTAGAAACACAATTTCCAGCCCTCGCAGTCACTGCCCCAGAGCCAGCCGATGCCATTGTCGTATTGGGTGGAACGGTGGTCCCAGCAAAAAAACCGCGTGAGCAACCCGAAGAACCCCATGGAGAAAGGTTATCCCTAGCGGCGCAACTATTTCTTTTTAAAAAAAGTTCACTCATCATTGTGTCGGGAGGCACTGCATTTCCCTTTCTGGAAAACAAACCTCAGCCCGAATCGATGTCGATGAAAGAATATTTAACCAATTTTCAGATTCCGAAAGCCCAAATCATTGAAGAAAGCAAATCTAGAAACACAGAAGAAAATGCCCTCTACACAGCGCAAATACTCAAAACTCTAAACTTACGAAAAATTATCCTTGTGACCAGCGCATATCATATGCCGCGGGCCATGAAATGGTTTAACAGAATCGGAGTAAAAATCACTCCATTTCCCACTGACTTTAAAAGTGAAAGCGCATTTAAATGGAAGTCAGTTTTTCCCAGTCCGGAGGGGCTGGTCAATTTTTCCCTAGCGTTAAAAGAATATCTGGGACTTTTAGCGTTCTCTGTTTTTCACTGAGGCTCAGAGGACATTAACTGGTTCAGAACATCCCACAAAGGCTTGGTCCTTGGAACCATATCCTGATTGAAGTACCACCAGAAATAGCCTCCAACGAAAGAAGGGGTGGTTAGCTTCATTGAGTAATACTGTTTTAGAAGTGCTTCTTTCTTACTTGGATCTCTTGTCCCACACTCACCGATACCTACTTTGGAGTTCGGGAACATGTCACTAACCTGATTCATAACACTCTGCCAGTCGGGTTGAAAATTATTGCAGTCCTCTTCGTAATAACTCACAAACACATAATCTAGACCGGTTTTCATGCGCTCCGGTACGTTAGTTTTTGTCCATTTGAACATCTCGTTTCCGGGTTTTGCCCAACAGTTCGGGTTGTAATAGAGCGTGAGAGCTGTTCTTCCGCCACGGGCTTTTACGATATCAAAAGCGGCTGTCATTTTAGCCACGACATCCGATGTCTTTCCGAGCCACTCTCCATTTATCTCATTTCCCACTTCCCACAAATCAACTTTAGTAGCGAGCACTTTCAAATAATCTCTGGTCCTTGCTTTATATTGGCTCAAGTTATAATGAGAAAAATAATAGGAATCCAGTAATTCTCCCATGACATAACTCTTTGAAAAGAGTTGTTCGAGGGGAAACCGATATTCCCGAGCGGGTCTCCACTCATCAAAAACAATACGACTCATCGGCATTTTACCTAAGTTTCCAACAGCATCCAAAATGACAGAAGTTTCATCTACTGAATCAAGAGTAATCCCAAATATTTTTTGCGGTAGCGGGCGTAGCTTTATGGGCTCTGTCCCATTGGTATCTACATCACTTCGATACCCCGCCCATAGACCAATGCAAACAATCATGAATAGACTACAAAAATAGATATTTTTATTTCTCATATTAATTGGTGCAGATTGGCATATCCTGCCCGGCCTCCGTTCTTGAAATAGCCAATTTGTAGAGCGCTTCCGCTGCTCCTATCGAAGCGTGCTTTTGATTAACATCGGCCTCAGCCACTTTTACCGAAGCTTCATGCTCTTGGTATTCCTCAAAAGTGATGGCTTTTTTTTCGAAGGTTCGTTTTGCAATCTGCATTTTCACAAGCTCTAGCTGAAGAATAGCTTCCGACTTTTTCAAGTCAGATTCACTTTCGTGGAGTCGCTGCAGATAGAGATCAACATATGGATTCGGATAACTTACCGGAAAATCTACTGCCCAGGACTTACCGAAGAAATTCAGGACAAAAAAGACACCCAAAACAAACCTACTCATACGAGCAGTATTGATAGAAATTAATTCCTGGGTCAACTTACAATACGGTAAGGATTTCTAGCTACTCAGCCTGCCATTTACGGAGCAAGTATTTTTTTGGCATACTGGAGAGAAAACGCTGATCTTTGGGACACAACAAATTGAAGTATAAAATATGCCACAAAGCTGCGACCCCATCTTTCCATGTGATTTTTTTGCCTTCGATGTAGCTTCGTGGGTAGTAACTAATAGGAAGCTCCCAAACGATGATTCTCAGCCGTGCTAAGTGCGCAGTCACTTCAGGTTCAAAACCAAATCGTTCGCTTTTGAGCTTGATATTTCGAATGATATCTCCCCGAAAAGCTTTGTAACAAGTCTCCATGTCAGTGAGATGCAAGCCGCTTGCTAAGTTGCTTAACAAAGTCAGAACGCGATTTACTAGGTAGTGATAGGTTCGATGGGCTTGGGAAACGTTCTGTCGAAAACGGCTTCCAAAAACAACATCAGCTTTGTTTTCCAAAATTGGGTTCACAAGCGAAGGGATCTCTGAAGGAGAATATTCACCATCCGCATCTTGAACAATAAGAACTGCCCCATTCGCCATCGCCACTGCTTTTTGAATGGCGACTCCTTTTCCTCGATTTTCCTCATGACGAAAAGTAAGCACTTCAATAGCTCGGCTTTTAAGTTCGTTGCTCTTTTCATTTAACCAATTTTGAAGTAATTCCCACGACCTATCTTTGGAGCAATCATCAACGAGAACCAGCTCGACGGGCCAAGACCACTTCACTGTAATCACACTGTCAAGAAGTGCGGTTAAATTATCTTCCTCATTATAGAAAGGAATTAATAGGGAAAGCGACGCTGATTGCATGTTTCACTAGTAACATTCGTTTTTAAATATGGCAATTCCTTGAACCTTTAAGATTAGTCTCGCTCATTTCCTCGAAAGAAGACACGAATAGTCTGCTTTTTAAGGCCAAGGCTATCTCGAAGAGCTCCACCGATATATTTCTGATAACTCTCCGGCAAATTTCGTTTTCGGTTCATAAAGAAAACGAACGTAGGAGGATCGACTCGAACTTGAGATGCGTAAAGGATATTAAAGTTACCGCGTCCTGCGTTGGGTGGTGGATTTCGACTAATAATTTTTTCTACAACTTCATTCAGTTTTGATGTTTTGATTCTTTTATTGGCTTGTTTTACCAGTTTCTTGGCCAAAGGTAATAGTTCCTCAACTTTAAACCCTGTCTTTCCGCTCAATGGCAAAGTTACAAAATGGCTCAAGTAGTTTCTGAAATCCGAGTTCTCGATATAATCTCTTCGCTCTTGGGCAGTCAGCGCATCCCAGAAATTAAGAAGAACTGCAGCGGGTCTTCCCTCTCGCTCTAACAAACCCAAAAGCCTCATATCTTGATCGGTAATCTGCTCCGTGCAGTTGATGAGAAGAAAGACAACATCGCTTTCTCGAATAGTTCTGGTCGTCGCTTGAATTGAGAAAGTTTCGATCGTCCCCTTTTTTGCCCGAGGTCGTCTCATACCTGCTGTGTCCACGATGCGGACTAACCCATCCTCAGTTTCAAATTCATGACTGACGGGGTCCCTAGTTGTTAAAGCGATCGGGCTTACTCTGGACACCTCTGTTTTGCAAAGACGGTTCATCAATGTTGATTTTCCAGTGTTGGGCCTACCCACCAAAGTCAACTTGATGAATGGCTCTTGAGCTGCCTCTGCAACACCAGCCTTATTGAGACACCACTCTTTAATGAAATCTACGTTGGTTCGGTGTGATACGGAAGTCGTGACCACTTCTTCAAATTTGAGTCTCGAAAATTCAGTTTCATCGTAGGCCTGTTTCGATTCACACTTATTGATAACCAACAAAACCGGTTTTCGACTTGCACGAATAATTTGACCTATCCACTCATCGAAGGGTGTAAGACCGGCTATAGCATCTACCATAAAAAGACAAACATCGGCCGCTTCAAGAATTTGGTGAAGGACTTTGCTATCTCCTTCGCCGTAGATCCCCTGAGAATCCAAAAGAGCGAGGTTTGCCCAATCTACTTTTTCTTGAATGAGATCTAGGGTCGTGCCTGGCTCGTCTAAAACAATCGTTCTTCGATAGCCCAACAGAACATTAAACAGTGAAGACTTTCCGACGTTAGGACGTCCCACCAAAGCAACTTTTAACATAATTACTCCAGCTCCAAATAAGAGTTAAGTTGGCGGCTATTTTCCTTCCAATCTTTTTGAACGTCGACAAAGAGTTTCAAGCACACCTGATGGCCTAACATTGTCTCTATTTCTTTTCTCGCCTCAGTTCCAATTCGCTTCAGCATTTCTCCGCCTTTTCCAATCAAAATTGCTTTTCTCGAATCGGAATCCACATGAATAACAGCCCGATAAGTAGGAACTTTCTTTTTGTTCTCAAGCTCATCTGGATCCTGCCACTCTTCCATTTCAATCCAGACCGAATAGGGTAACTCTTGACGAGTGGCCCTATAAATTTTTTCTCTTATAAACTCAGACATCAAAAAAGATTGAGGCCTATCAGTCACTTGCTCAGTCGGATACAACTGGGGCCCTTCAGGAAGGGGCTCATTAATAACCGAAAGCAACGAATCAACCCCATCACTCTTTCGTGCCGACATCGGAATGACATGTTTGAAAAGATCCATTTTAATAACTTCATCCATCATCGGCAGCAGAGAAAGCTTCGGGATAAGATCAACTTTATTAAGAACACAAATGGAATGTTCTTTCGACTTAAACTGGGAAATTTTTTTCTTTAATTTGTGAATCTGGTGCATCACTCTGGGATTGGATGCATCAAAAGTCCAAACGAGCACTTCACATTCCGAAGCATTCTTGTCAGCGACTCGGTTTAAAAGTTTCGCCACTCTATCAGGATGTTGTTGGTACCCTGGGGTATCCGTGAAAATAACTTGAGCATTTTTCTTATTCAAAATACCACGAACACCATGATAGGTAGTTTGAACCCTCGGAGAAACAATACTTATTTTTTTCCCCATTAATGCATTCATAAGAGTTGATTTTCCTGAATTGGTCGGTCCGACAATGCCAACAAAACCACTTTTAAATTCTGTATTTTTCATTTTTAAAACCCCAAGATTTCTAAAGCCAGTTGCGCCGCTCTTTGCTCTGCCTCTTTTTTGCTTCGGCCCTCTCCGTGAGCAACCGATTTTCCAACAATTTCAATTTCTACTTTAAAAGTTTTTTCGTGTTCAGGTCCCCAAGTATCAATGAGCTTGTAAGTAGGAACGGTCCGATACATCTCTTGGGTTTTTTCTTGAAGATGAGTTTTCATATCAAATAGCTTACGTGCTTCGCTCTCTTTGAGTTCAGTTAAAGCCGTTAGCCATGGCAGATAAGAGTCCTTTAAAAACTCAGACGTCTTATTTAAACCAGCATCCAAATATAGGGCACCGACAACAGCTTCAAAAACTCCCGCTAAAATAGACACTTTAACCGCCCCACCCGCTCGGCGTTCACCACGCCCCAAAAGAATCCAATCATTCATTCCATGTGATAGCGCAATTTCAGCTAAAGTTTTTCGACTCACCAAACTACTTCGCCATCGAGATAATTTCCCCTCAGATGCACTGGGAAATCGCTGCATCAAACACTGAGCAATGACAAGCCCAATGACTGCATCTCCTAAAAATTCTAGACGCTCATTATCTGAGCCGACTTGTGTTCTTTGTCCTATTTTTTCATTGAAAAAGGAAGAATGGGTCAAAGCCTGAAGCAATAATTCCTCATCTTTGAATGAATGTCCCAATTTCGATTGGCTAAGCTTAAGAACCGCTTCTTGAAGTTCTGCTAAGAGCCCGATGTTCGGGCGATTTGAATCCAAAGACTCCATAGACTCCTTACTACTATCTATGACCTTTGGATTATGGCGGGCCCTCAACAAACTGTTGAGCACCCAAACTGCAAGCTATAATCTAAGGGTCACGAACCGAAAAAGCTTCTAACACAAGCCCCTCCCGAGAATCAAACGTTTTAATTTTTATATAATAATTTCAATTACTTATAAATGAAACCTAAAGCATTTTTTGGGTCGCGTTGATTGACTTTTTAGCTTCAGAAAGAGTAGAGTCCTCAAGGTTTTTAAGATAACAAATATGCGTACACCCCCAATAGAATGGCTAGAAAAAGCGATCGCTATCAGTTCGGTCACTCATCAGAGCAATGAAGAAATCGTTCGATTTCTTATTCCTCTCCTTAAAGAGACCGGATTAAAAGTTCACACTCAAGAAGTAAAGGAGAACGGGCAAACTTTTTACAATTTAATTGCCTACAGTCACAGCCTTTCGTCTCCCAACCTTTTAGTCCTTAACACTCACTTAGATACTGTTTCAGGGGGTGACCACTCGGCTTGGACAAAAACTCAGGGCAACCCTTTTAAGTTAACACGGGTTAAAAATCGGCTTTATGGTTTAGGCACTGCCGATGTGAAGTTGGATTTTCTATGCAAAATTTGGGCGGCGCGATTAGCCAAACCGTGGAAAAGACCCTTTGCGGTTGTCGGTACTTTTGGCGAAGAACGTGGCCTCGTTGGTGTGACTCACTTATTCAAAATCAAGGCTTTTAAACCCAAATATGCACTTGTTGGAGAGCCCTCTAATCTTGAGCTCATTTACGCTCACAAAGGCCATCTCATTTTCTCACTTTCTACTGAACTCCCAACCAATCCCCCAAAATCTAAAGAGTTTAAAAAATCTTGGAAGGGCAAATCTGCTCATAGCTCCACCCCCGACCTAGGGGACAATGCTATTAGAAAAGGGCTAACTGACATTTTTAAAAGAGGTCTAGGTCTCGTTTCAATCGAGGGTGGAACCGATTCCAATCGAATACCGGACCTTTGTACAGCGATTCTGGTCGATGAGAAAAACCGCGCGACTCAAGATCTTTTAGCTCTCTTAACCGAACTTGATGAGGTTTCGAAAGAACTGAAAAAGCTCAAAGATAATCGTTTTAATCCAGCATCCAGCCAAATTTCATTGAACCAGGCCATTACAGAAAATAGAAAACTGCATTTGACCTTCGATATCCGCTTATTGCCTTCAATGATTCCCAATAAACTGCGGCAAAGAATTGAAGAAATAAGCACCAAAAACAGATTTAAAATGACCTTTTGGTCAGTGGACTCTGCCATGAAGGGCAGCAAAAATGGGGCTCTTATCAACCAAGCATCAAAAAGCCTTAAACTGTGCGGTGTAAAAGCAGTTAAAAAGACCAAAGCATCCTCCACCGAGGCCGCTATTTACCAACTTCACGGTGCTGAAGCCATTGTTTTCGGTCCCGGAATTTCGGTGGGCAATGTTCATCGTCCGAACGAACACAACTCACTAGAGCAATTGTCCTTAGCCACTGCTTTTTACACTCAGATGTTGCGATTACCTGCTGGAGGTACCGCATGAGTCAATTTCTAATTCGCAGCGTAAGAGAATCTGATCTGGATGACCTTCTCCGATTGAGCCGGCTCGTTTACTTCATTAACTTGCCAAATGACCGAGAGATTCTGAAGCGAAAAATTGATAAATCTATGAACTCATTCAATGGAAACATTGAGGACAAGTTCAAACGAGAATATATTTTTGTAATCGAAGATACAAAGGAGCAAAAAATTATTGGGACATCCATGATTATTGCTCGTCACGGCTCACCTGAAGAACCCCACATGTACCTCGAACTCAATGAAGTACAAAAGTATAGTGAAACCATTCACACTGGATTTATTCACAAAGTGCTTCGATTAAAATTTGATTCGGACGGACCCACCGAGATTGGCGGATTAGTCATGGATCCGGCCTATCGGGGTCACGCAGGCAAACTCGGAAGACAACTTTCTTTTGCTCGTTTTCTGTTCATCAAAATGAGAAGAAGATGGTTTAAAGATCGCATTTTATCAGAGCTGATGCCCCCATTGACTGAGAGTGGAGAGAGCATTCTTTGGGAAAACCTAGGCAGGAAATTTACCAACCTCTCGTACCAAGATGCCGACCTGTTATCTCGGAAAAATAAAGAGTTTATAACCTCACTTTTCCCGAAAGGTGACATTTACACTGTTCTATTACCTGGAGAAGCGAGAGATGCTATTGGAAGAGTGGGTAAGGCAACTGAACCCGTGAAATACATGTTAGAAAAAATCGGATTTCGTTGGAAAGGACACATTGATCCTTTCGACGGAGGGCCCCATTACTGGGCTGACACCGACAAACTATCCATCATTCAGCAATCAAAAAAAGTATCGCTCAATAAAGAAGCTCTCAAAGGGCGTTCGAAGTCTAAGGCCCTCATAGGCTGCATTACAAATGATGAGTTTATTTGCATTCAAAGTCCTTATGAATTTTTCCGTGGCACCGTCTTACTTCCTCGGAGTACGATAGAGACTTTGGGGCTAAAAACTCCTGCTCAAGTGTTTGCAATGCCTCTTGATTTATCGGCCGAAGATTCTGCTAAAACAACTTCGCGAGCTCGCTTGATGCCATCATTCTCTCAATTAGAACCTTCGTTGCATAGAATGCACGCGCAGGAAACTTCTCTCCTGTAATTGGACAAAGACTCCACAGTTTACCATCGCCTACGGGTCTCAACTGGATCAGGTTCTCTGAGTTTCCCAAATTGTAAAAGTTGAGCATGTCGCCCGATAAAATATTGTGCTGAACGTCTTCCCAAAACTGCCGAATAGGTTCAACCAACTGAGGCGCATTGAGATCCATCACTCCCAGCCTTACTGCATAACACTGGGTTGAAGATTTGTGATCGACGCCAACAAACACCAGCCGAGAAAGTTTTTTCCAAACAATTGAGTTCTCAAAGGTCTCACTAAGAATTCTTTCGGGGTTTAATTGAGTAATTTTTATCGTTTCTTTAGGTACCCAACGGCCCTCTTTTTCAAGAAGGGTCGTGGTTTTAAGTTCATAGTCGATTCCATCTGGGGACTGACGATTATTCAGAGACAAACCAGCAGCTAACTCTATCACTTGCCCTACCCATCCCTTGTTTTTTTTCCCTTGATGATGGGTCGGTATTTGAAATTCTTCTGCTAATTCATATAAGTTTCGCTGAGGCAAAACCGTGGCCAACCTATCGACGATTTCGTAGCGGCTTTGTTGAGAAGCTTTAGCTTTACCTTGTTGGGTCATTTTTGAGATTTATCACATTCGCCAGACTCGGCAACTCAAATCACCCCAAGACGCTAATAGTCATTCGTAAAATTGACCCTTTTGTTTCCCATGAGTACCATAAGCCTATCTGAGGGCTCTTATCATGAAATTAAAAAACAGGGAGTGCAAAGGTGACTATATTCAGGGGCATTTTTGTAAAATCGATGATCCCAATGGAGAAATTTGGAGCAAAAATCCAGGCGATCTCGATGCTTCAGTTCTAACTTTTCCTTTCTCATACGAACACATTCACGATGCCGTGAGTGCCGCCAAAAGAAGTTTTACAACTTGGCGTAGACAAACTGTCAGGAATAGAGCGGAAGCTCTCGTCAAATATCGAGAAGTCCTAAAAGCTAAAAAAGAAGAACTTAGTTATTGGGCATCTTTCGAAACCGGTAAGCCACTCTGGGAATCCCGTTTAGAAGTCGACGAGACAATTTCACTCATAGATTACTTTATTGATATGGGTAGCCAAACCAGCATTGAGCAAAAACAAACGACAAATGATGGGCTCTCGGTAACACGGTATTTTTCTCGAGGTGTTTGCTCCATTATCACCCCAGCTTCTCAACCCATTCTTTTACCTCATTCTTACTTGATCCCTGCTTTGATGAACGGAAATACGGCCGTTGTGAAAATTTGTAGCCAAACCCCTACTCTTGGACAAACCATGGCGGAAATCGCCCACGAGTCTGGAATGGCTGCAGGGGTGCTTAACTTCATTCATGGAGATTCCGAAAGTTCAAGAAGACTCGTGATTCATCCGGCAGTTAATGCAGTCTTTTATCATGGCCCCTTCGAAACAGCTGCCAAAGTCAAAAAACAACTCTTATCAGACTTTTGGAAGTTGGCGGTCATTGAGACCGGGGGCAAAAATGCTCAAGTTATCTGGAGTGACTGTGACTATTTGCGAGGATTATACGATGCGATTTATGCCTGTTTTCTGACCTCGGGACAGCGATGCGCGAGCACTAGTCGGATTTTGGTTCATGAAACTTTGTTTGACCGTTTTGTGAAGGACTTCCATTTGCTAGCTAAAAAATGCTCGATTGGTTTTGGATTATCGGAAAGTTCAAGTCCCTTCATGGGTCCCCTGATGAGCGAAAGGGCCGTAGAGGACTATCTTCGATTTCAGGGTATTGCTGTCCGTGAGGGAGCCCAAGAAATCATGCGAGGAAAAAACCTTGAACGAGATAAAAAGGGATTCTACGTCTCACCTTCCATTCATGTGGTTGAAAAAATAGATGCCAAAAGTATTTATCAGAAAAGTGAAATTCACGGTCCCAATGTCGCATTATTCAAAGTAAAAGACATGGATGAAACTGCTGAAATCATCAATCAACCACAATGGGGATTGGTCACTTCTATTTACACAGGTGCTCGAGAGAATTTCTATCGCTTAGCCGATGATATTCAGACAGGAATCACGCACTGGAACCGTCCATCAACTTCCTTGTCTTTCCGCTTACCGCTGGGCGGAATCAATAAAAGCGGTAATGAACACCCCATGGGAAGTTTTTCGGGTATTCAATGCACTCAAATGATGACTTGTTTAGAGGACCAAACTCCTTTTGAGCCTGCCAACCTTATCAAAGAATTGCCCCGTCTCGATTCATGAAATCCATTTTGCTGCTACGACCAGACAAAGCCGGAGATCTGATCAAGAGTCTTCCTGCAATAAGGGCCCTTAATAGCATGGGTTCTAACTTTGAAGTACATGTTATGACCTCTCAGGCTAATCATTCAATTTTAAAATTTGAGCCAGCTATCAGATATTCTGTTTTACCCAACAATTGGGCCGAAAAAACTGATGAAAAGTTAAAAAGTATTATCAAAGAAATTACCCATAACGCTTATTTTGATTCCGCAATCAACCTGCTATGTGATCCATTTGCTGATGTGGAACGGCTTCTGAATTTAAGTCCAGCTCAAGATAAATTCTCGGTCATATCTGAGAGTCTTCCTGTGGGAGTTTGGCCTCTCTCTTTACAAAAAGGAACCCCTGAAAATCGAGATGAAACCTTAAACATCGGAGAACTCTTAGAGCGAGCTCTAGAAGTAGAGATTCTCAACAGTATAGCTTTCAAAGACACCTCACCCAAATTAGGTGTAGAGGATTTTTCTGAGGCCGAAATTAATCTCGGTTTCAAAGAGGGTTTTTGGTTGGGTATTTGCCCCTTCGCTGGAACTGCAAACAGGACCCACTCCACAAAGAAATGGATAAAATTTATCGCTAAAATCCTTACTTATTCAAAATACAAAAAATGTATTGTTTTCGGAGCTCCCAGCGACTCAGAAACTCTTCATGAAATAGCCCAAAAACTAAACTGTCCTGAGAGACTCCACATCTCAATTCCTTCGAGTTTTAGAGCTCTGGGAGCTTACTTAAAAAGATGTGACCAAGTCGTAGCTGTCGACTCTGGCCCCTTGCACTTTAGTCTATCTCTGGGCATCCCATCGCTAGGTTTTTTAAGTGGAGGAGATCACCTACGGTGGTTTAATCGCGTATCACCCCAAGATAAAATTATCCGCAGGGGAATTTTCAACCGGTACCCCTCTTATATTGAAATGTTGTGGCACTTTTCCAGGTGGGCCTGAAAACTTGCAAATATTAACGCGTTACATTATACCCTTCTTGTGTTTCAGACCCCCAAAAGGACGCTAGGATTCGATATAGGAACAAAACGAACTGGTATTGCGTTGGCAGACGAATCCATGACGCTAGCCTCACCGGTGACCCACATCGAAGTGACTAGTAAAAATGACTGGATAAAAAAGGTTTTGTCGTTTTTAGAACAATACGAAATTGAACAAATTGTGGTCGGACTCCCTTTGAATCATGAAGGAGAGGAAGGACAGGATGCGGACAGAATCCGACAATATATTGCACTGCTGCGAGAGAAGACAAGTTTCCCTGTGATAGAATGGGACGAGCGTTTTACGACTGTGCAAGCGGAAAGATATTTAATATCTGCGAACGTTTCTAGAAAAAACAGGAAACAAGTAGTCGATAAAATTGCAGCTTGCATAATGCTCCAAAGCTACTTGGATCATTTACAATTTAAAAGGGAGTCACCAGAACCGTGGCACGACAAGTAAACCGCCCTCACTTTTTAATATCGACGCTATTCACCCTCGCCGGTTTTGGGTTTATGGCGTTGGCCGTGACTATCTACATGCTCTATCAAGGAGCTCCCTATGGCGAACAAAAAGAGCTCATTATTCAGCGAGGTTCCTCAATCGCACAGGTCACTCGAACTCTCCAAGACAACAATATTATTACCCATCCTAAACTTTTCAAAGCTCTTCTCCGAGTTACAAAAGGTGAAAAAAGAGTCCGCGCGGGGGAGTTTCGATTTCACTCTCGAATGAGCGCTATGGATGCTCTAAAAGCACTCTACTACAACGAACCCATCGTTCATCCTATCACTATCCCTGAGGGATTTTCTGCGAGACAGATTGCTGAAATCCTCGAAAACTCTAAACTTGTTGATGAGTCCAGCTTCCTTAAAAAAGTAATGTCTGCGGACTATGCTCAGAAATATAATTTACAAAGCCCATCGCTGGAAGGTTTTTTATTCCCCGACACTTACACTTTCTCGAGAGTTGATGGGGAGGACAAAATCATCGATCAAATGGTTCAGAATTTCATAAAAAAAACTGGAGGAAACACTCTGCGTGAATCCGCTCAGAAAATCGGAATGACTCTTGAGGGTGTTGTGACCCTTGCATCTATCATCGAAAAAGAAACTGCCAACCCAGAGGAGAGACCCATCGTTGCGTCGGTCTTTCACAACCGACTAAAAAAAGGAATGCGGCTACAAAGCGATCCAACTACAATCTACGCCATTCCTAATTTCAAAGGAAACATCACGAAATCCGATCTTCTAAGGTATCACCCGTACAACACCTATACGATACCAGGTCTGCCACCGGGCCCCATCGCCAGCCCCGGTCTTGCTGCCATCAATGCTGCCCTTGCCCCCGCACAAACCGATTATTTGTTCTTTGTTGCTGGCACAGGTGGAAATCATATTTTTTCTCAAACTTATGGACAACACACAAGACAAGTGACCGCAAATCAAGTTGTTCCTAATAAAGGAAAAGCCCTAGGGAAAGTGCAAAAGAAAAATGGCAAAAACTAAATCTGTTGTGACAAGTGACCTTTCTCCCGTAGTAATGACTGAGCTTGTTCTCCCCTCACATACAAACGCTTTGGGAACAATTTTCGGGGGAGTTGTCGTGGGATGGATCGACATTGCTGCTGCCATTGCTGCCCAACGATACGCTCGATCCCCAGTGGTAACGGTTTCAATAGACTATCTCCATTTTATTAACCCTATCAAAGTAGGTTACACCGTTAAGATACTCGCACAAGTGAGTTACGTGGGTAGAACCTCTATGGAAATAGAAGTGAACGTTGAAGCAGAAAACGGAATAACAGGTGATTGTCGACCGGCAACTAGAGCCTACTTAACTTTTGTAGCTGTCGATCAAAATGGCAAACCGAGGACAGTGCCCCGTTATGAACCCAAGACCCCTGAAGAGAAATCGCGTAAAAAACAGGCAGAAGAAAGACGAAAAGCCCGTTTAAGTGCTTACCATCGTTAACTACTTTTAGTGATATTTTGAATATATTGGGTGATGTCCATAAGGGAGTTGGCAGCAGTGAAGACGGCCTTCACTCCCATCTTCTTGAGCTCTTCAATATCCGTCTCCGGAATAATACCCCCGCCGAGAACCGGAATATCATTAGCCTTTTTTTCTTTTAAAAGTCTCATCACTTCAGAAAAAACTCGCTGATGAGCTCCCGAAAGAATACTCACGCAAATCACATCCACATCTTCTTGAATAGCCGAGCTCACAATCATCTCTGGAGTTTGATGTAGTCCGGTATAAATGACTTCCATGCCAGCATCTCGTAAAGCAGATGCTAAAACTTTGGCTCCGCGATCATGTCCATCAAGGCCAGGCTTTGCGACTAAAACTCGCGTGCGTTTTTCGCTCACTGCAGCTTTCCCCATTTTTTAGGAAACACACAAACAACTTTCTTTTTGATTTCTAAAAAAGCTTTAATATGTTCATGCATAGCCTTCACGTTGTCTTCAGTCGCTGGAGCAGCTGCTAATGCCAAGAACGCAACAGCAAAATTAAAGTTTTCTCCGATTATTTTTCTTATAAAACTTCTCCATGGGAGACTTGGATATTTATAAATGCGCTGGTCGGAATTGGCGGTTAGCCACTCTGAAATCCATTTCATTTCAATCTTCGACTCACTCATTAAAACCGATTGAAACTCTTTAGGAACCCATTCGCCACACAGCTCTAAAAAATTATGAAGAAAAAGTTGGTCCCAATCTCTCATGAAGGAGAACAAGAAAATAATCTCATCATCATCAAGGGGAATTCCTCCTTTGATGTGTAACACTGGTGATAAATTAGCAGCTCTAAGATCACACAGAGTATCTTTGATTTTCTCCCACGATTGAACCGAGCCTGTAACATTAACTAAAAGTTTATCCCCTTTTTCTCCGGACGAGAAAGAGCCAATGGCCTCTGATAATCCTTGCAAGTTATCAACATTTATTTCAGGCATCGATTCAATAGACATAGACACCCCTTCCTGTTTTTCTTCCCAGCCATCCCGCCTCAACGTACTTTCTCATAAGCGGAGCGGGTCGGTATTTAGAGTCGCCCAAATCCTTGTGAAGCACTTCGCAAACCGCTAGGCAGATATCAATGCCTACGAAATCGGCGAGCTCCAAAGGGCCCATAGGGAAATTACAACCTAGTTTCAACCCTGTGTCTATGTCTTTCGCTGAAGCTAATCCTTCTGCCAAAGCGAAGAACCCTTCGTTAATCATTGGCATTAAAATCCGGTTAACAACAAAACCGGGGGCATCTTTTGCTTCCACAAAAATTTTTCCCATCGTTTCAGCAACCTGGCGAACGGTTTTGAAGCATAGTTCACTCGTTTGTAGCCCCCTTATTCCTTCCACCAAAGTCATCAGAGGCACCGGGTTCATAAAATGCATTCCTGCCACAAGTTCAGGCCTTTTAGTTTTGGATGCAATTTCGGTCACCGAAATTGAAGAAGTGTTGGTTGCAATAATTACCCCGGGTGACAAAATCGAATCGAGTTCTTTAAAAAGTTTGAATTTGATATCCCTATTCTCTGAAGCCGCTTCAACAACAAACTGACAACCCTTTAAATCTTCCAACCGAGTCGTTTTTTTGAAGCGCGCAAGAATTTCTTTGGGGGATTCCTTTAACTTACCCTTCTCCTCGAGCTTCGCGAGGCTTTTTTGAATAGTATTGAGGGCTTTTTCCAACTGGGATTCACTGATGTCAAAAACAGTTACCCCGTACCCAGCCTGAGCAGCCACTTGGGCTATCCCGTTGCCCATACTGCCCGAACCTACAACTCCAATTGAAGTGATTTGCATAAGTCCCCCCAAAAAACAAAACAATGATCTCGGATAAAAATACCTAGGGATGGGGGCTGAGTCAAACCGAGACCGAACAACTTAAAAAAACAAAAAGCCTCTTTCCTTTTGGAGGAAAGAGGCTTTCAAACTCGTTCTTTAGCAACTAGCGTCGGAAACCAGTCGAAGCAGGTGTTCCGATGTGAGTTGAGTTATTTACTGGACTTGGAGGGAATCCAAGCTGAGCTCCGTTGCTCTGTTGTAACCCGTCTGTTCGGGAACCTGAACCAGACCGAGGAGTTCCGCTGTTATTAGTTACAGCTTGAACAATAGGTTGGGCTCTTTGTTGAACAGCTTCTCTCGCATTAGCTGCATCTTCGCAACTTGTCATCAGAGGCTGTAAAGCATCTGAAATCGAAGCTTGCATATTAGCTACATCTTGCATAGCTGCTACTGCTTCGCTCATAAGAACTGCTGGATCCTTCGCCGCATTGATGTTGTTAATCCGAGCGTTGATACTTGTTCCTGCAGCTCCTTGGATAATCGACTGAACACTGTCTCCTACATCTTCGCAAACCAGCTCCTGAGCTCTTTGTAATTGAGCTTGAGTATCTAACTGAGCTACGTCAGCTCTAACACCCCAGCGGATCATCCAGTCGGTTGTCATGATGATATCGTTATTTAAAAGTCGGAGCTCATTTTCACAATTGGATAACAATTGTGAAGTTTGTTCTTGAGCTGCTTCGCTCGCTTGACGGCGAATGTTCTGAATCATTTTTGTAAACTCACCGCCTAACTGGGAGACTCTTTTGTCGTTCTCTTTAATTTCGCCTAGCTGACCGACAAACTTCGAGAAAACATCTACCAAGTCGCTTTTTAGCTCTTTATTCAATTCTTTTTGAGCTTTGTTTTTCGATTTAAGCTCTGCGATTCGCTTCTCAACTCCAATATCTCCTTTGATATCTTCACTGGCGAGAGCTTCTACCGACTCGTCTTTCTGACTGAGCTCTTTAAAGTACTTCATGACGTCAGCAATTTTTTGCACCTGCTTCTTCTTCAAATCTTCTTTCTTTTCTTTCAACAAGCCCTGAGCAGCTCTTTTTAAATACTGACCAGGCTCTGTGCTTAATTGATCTAACAAACCTCTGACCTGAGTGAAATCTACGTTCTTTTGACAGGCCTTTGGCAAACTAGACACATTAAAACTTGAGCTATTTGTAACTGTGTTTTCACCCAATTGAGCTGCAAATTGCTCTGCTTTTTCCAGTCCCAATTGTCTTTTCTTTAAAGCCTTTTCCAAAATAACATCAGGTAAGCCTTTTAGATTTTTCAGTTCGTCATTCTTTTTAACCCAGTTTTTTAATTTAACTCTGCTTTCAAATTCTTCTTTATCTTGAGCAACCAATTTTTCATTTCGCTCAATAGTTGCTTTTAGCTGGTCGGCGAGTGAATCTGCTCCAGAAGCACTTTTTGAAGTAACTCCAGTAATAGCTGATTCAGCTTTTGCGATATCGGAATTAAATGAGCTCTTATAATCGGAATACTCATCTGAAAAACCCGATTGGCTCAATAAGAGGGCTACGGACAAAGTGACTTTTACAAAGCCCTTATCAACAGTTAACTTTTTCATCTCTTTCAACTCCGCTTGTTAGAACTCAACTACAACATTAACTTCAAACTTTTAATCAGAGCGCAATGGTACAAGTAGACTTGGACCAAGTGCTCCGCCTACTGAGCGGTGCAACCATCGAGCCAATGCACTGGCCCAGTACTTCTACGCACAAACCCACACCGATTAAAAAGGCCTGTGACCATTTTTGCAGTCCAGACAAGGCACAAGTTCTTTGTTTCCAATATCTTACAAAGTGTTTAACTTTTACTAAGGTTGTAAACATTGTGGACATCTCTTAAAAGTCAAAGGTCCAGACAAAAACACCGGCGGACACACTACCTAAGGCATTGGCTAATAAATCCTTGGAATCCACTCTCTTATCAATGGCCGTTTCCTTAATAACTCCCGCAGCATTCACAACGAGCGTCGAAACAATCCAAGACTCTAACTTTCCTCGCTTTAATTTTCGCCCAATCGCATATCCAGTCTCAGTAGCGATAAAAGACAATCCAAAGTGTGCTGCTTTATCCACGGCGAAAATTGAGCTTTCAGCACGCGTCTCCTTAGGTAACAAAGTCAACGCCATCAAAAGAATTAAAAAGTACTTCATAAAGCTCCTTTGGATTTTAGCTTTAAGCATGCAAAAAACGTCCCATGCGAGTAAAGTTTGACGACTGTATACGGAGTTTTATAAGCTATCTCCCGAGAGGTTTTCATGAGCAATCGTTCTTCCCAAAACGCAGACCCCAACAAAAAAACTGATTTTGAAGAATGGTATCAGACAGTTCCCCCTTGGGACATTGGTCGTCCTCAACGAGTCATCATTGAATTAGAAAAACAAAATAAACTCAAAGGAAAAATCTTGGATGTCGGATGTGGCACCGGAGAAAACGCCCTTTTCTTGGCTCAAAAAGGCTATGAACTTTACGGTATAGATCTATCTTCGACAGCTATTAAAAAAGCACACCAGAAGTGTACAGAGAGAAACCTGAAAGCAACTTTCAAAACTCACGACGCTCTAAAACTTGACCAGCTTGGAGGGGTCTTTGATGTTGCTTTGGACTGCGGTCTTTTTCACTGTTTTACGGATACTGAAAGATCAATTTTTGTTGAGCAATTGTACAATGTTTTGACTCCTCAGGGTTTTTATTTTTTCCTCTGTTTCAGTGACAAAGAGCTCAGGGAGGGGGGCCCTCGCAGAATTTCCAAAAATGAAATTGAGAAGATATTTTCTCAGTCATGGAAGATTCTTTCCCTTTCGGAGACTATTTTTGAAAACACGTTGCACCCCGGAGGTAGTCAAGGCTACTTCGTTTCAATCCAAAAGGCTTAACTCACAATGACAACACCCATTTACATCTCGAAATTTCACTCTGAAGATTTAGCAATAAGAGCTTCCGCGGTGATTACCACCGATCTGGTAAAACAGGTTCAACAAATCCATCAATCTTTTCCTATAGCGACTATAGCCATGGGACGACTCATCACGGGAGTTCTTCTCATGGCAAGCGGGCTAGCAGAAAAACAACAGGTCTGTATTCGAGTTCAAGGAGACGGACCACTGGGCGACATCTCCGCTGATTCAACATTTGAATCCGAGGCCAGAATATACTGCCACAATCCCCAACTCGATTTACCCCTAGTCGATGGAAAGCTGCCAGTTGGTAAAGCCATTGGAAAGGGAATGCTGACTATTACTCGTTTTCACGAGTTTCACAAACACCCTCAAGTGAGTTTGGTTGAAATTCAAAGCGGAGAGATTGCCGAGGACTTAAGCTACTATTATCAACAGTCTCAACAGATCCCTTCGATTGTAGCACTCTCTGTGAGTCTTGATAACCAAGGGCAAGTTCAAGCTGCGGGCGGAGTCATTTTAGAGCTTATGCCAGGAGCTCCCACCAGTTTGATAAACACTCTTGAGGCCAGAGTTCGATCGGGAAGACCCCTTTCAGAAATCATTCTAAAAGGCGAAAGTCCTCTACAAATGGTGCAAGAATATTCGCACACGCCTAAACTAAAAGAAAATAGACACCCCCATGAAGTGAAATATCATTGCCCCTGTTCCTTAGAGCGAGTGGATCGGACATTGAAACTCCTGGGAAAAGCCGCTCTGGCTGAAATGATCATCAAGGGAAGCCCTTGTGAAGTTAAATGCCATTTCTGTGGAAGAACTTATTCTGTCAGTAGAGAGGCATTAAAAAAACTTCACGAGCAAATAAGCTCTCATTAAAGAAATTTTAGCCGCATTGCATTAACGCATCTCTTATTCTTTAAAGACTTCTTATCCTAGATCGGTTTATATTCTGAGGATGAAAATGTTTTATCTCGCCCTGTGGCTCTTGTGCATTAACACAGCTTTTTCAAAAACCACAGGATTTCTCTTTTTTGGTGATGCAGGAAATAAAAGCGAAGCTCAGTATCGAGTTGCTCGCTCAATGAAACAGTTTTGTAACAATAATCTTTGTAATTTCGTAACACTTCTCGGAGATAATTTTTATCCCAATGGGGTTTCCGGCACAAACGACCCCTTATGGAAAGATGCTTTTGAAACACCCTATTCACCCCTAGCGATTCCGTTTTTCGCCTCACTCGGAAATCACGACTACAAAGGAAATATTGAGAGTCAAATTGAATACTCGAGGCAATCGAAATTGTGGAAAATGCCCTCTCGTTATTACTCGTTCTCGGAGGGAGAAATTGACTTTTTTGTTATAGATACTAATCAATTTAACAAAGAACAACGAACTTGGCTTAAAGAGGCCCTGAACAACAGCCGTAATCGGTGGAAAATTGTACTCGGTCATCATCCGATATATTCCTATGGTGGGCATGGCGATACCGAGGAACTTAAAGAGGAGCTTTTGCCAATGATAGAAGGTAAAGCTCAGTTCTATCTTGCTGGGCACGACCACAACAAACAGGTTATCGAAAAGAAAGCGAGCGATCTCACATTCATCGTAAGCGGAGCTGCAGGCCAGACAAGTCCTATGAAGGACTCCAGAGGTGCGATTTACAGTTCAGACCAACTAGGCTTTGCACACTTTCAAATAGATGAGTATAGGGCTGTCCTGAAAATCTTAGGTGCAGACGGTAAAATCGAATATAGTAAAACTTTTGAACCGAAATAAGAATCCAAAACATGAATCGCAACTCTACCAACAAATCGATTCGTCAAGAACGAACGCGACTTCTTGAAAAACTTCTCTCTGAACGAATTCTCGTTATTGACGGGGCGATGGGTACTGCCATTCAAAGTCACAATCCCACCGCTGCGGATTTCGGAGGTGAAATCTATGAAGGCTGTAATGAGTTTTTGGTAATTTCAAAGCCTTCTATCATCGAGAGTATTCATGCGAGCCATCTTGAGGCAGGATGTGACATCGTTTTAACTAATACCTTTGGTGGTACCCCGCTAGTTTTGGGTGAATATCAATTAGGCACTCGAGCCTATGAAATCAATCTCGCAGCTGCTCAACTTGCAAAAAAACTTGCAGAAAAATATTCCACTCCGGCCCACCCCCGATTTGTTGCTGGATCCATGGGTCCTACAACCCGAGCCATTTCAGTAACCGGAGGAATCACTTTCGAAGAGTTAATTCATCATTTTTATATTCAGGCCAAAGCTCTTTGGGATGGCGGAGTCGATTATTTTTTACTTGAGACGTGTCAAGACACCAGAAACATCAAAGCCGGCCTCATCGCCATCGATCGACTTTTCAAAGAAGAAAAAGCATCTATTCCGATTGCTGTCTCATCGACGATTGAATCCACTGGAACGATGCTAGCAGGTCAAGCTGTAGATGCACTTATGGCCTCACTAAGCCACCGACAATTACTCTATTTAGGAATCAATTGTGCAACAGGTCCTGAGCTCATGACAGATCATATCAGGACCCTTTCGAACTTGTCTCCGTTTCGCCTTGCGTGCGTTCCCAATGCCGGACTTCCTGACGAGTACGGACACTATCTAGAAACTCCTGAAATGATGGCTTCAGTCATCGAACTATTCACTGATCGAGGTTGGCTAAATTTGGTAGGCGGCTGCTGCGGAACAACAGCTTCACACATTAAAAAATTTGTGCAAACAGTAGCAGGCAGAAAACCTAGAGTTCCTGCAAACCTCAACCAATCTCTTTTATCAGGAATAGACTTCCTAGAAGTAAGCCAGGACTTACGCCCCATTTTAGTGGGAGAGAGAGCAAACGTCATAGGTAGCAAGAAATTTAAAGAACTCATATCGGAAAATAAATTTGAAGAAGCATCAGAAATAGCACGACTTCAAATAAAAAAAGGGGCTCATGTAGTCGATGTTTGTTTAGCCAATCCCGATCGTGATGAAAAGTCGGACATGGAAAGTTTTTTTAAACTTCTCATCAAAACTGTAAAAGCTCCGATCATGATTGACTCGACTGACCCCGAGGTCATCGATCTAGCTCTAACTTTCTGTCAGGGCAAATCCATCATCAATTCAATCAATTTAGAGGATGGAGAAGAGAGGTTCGAATTAGTCGTACCTATTTTAAAAAAATATGGTGCGGCAGTCGTCGTTGGTTGTATCGATGAAAACCCAGAACAAGGCATGGGTGTTACCCGCGAACGAAAGCTCGAGATAGCAAGCCGCGCCTATTCTCTTCTAACTGAAAAATACAAACTTAATGCACAGGACATTTATTGGGACCCCCTCGTTTTTCCATGTGGAACAGGGGATAGCCAATATGTGGGCTCAGCTTTAGAAACGGTCGAGGGACTTAAACTCATTAAACAGAAGTTTCCTCTCACCAAGACTGTACTCGGGATATCCAACGTCAGCTTTGGCTTACCCAACCGTGGAAGGGAAGTCCTAAACGCAGTTTTTCTTTATCACTGTGTCCAAGCTGGACTTGATCTCGCTATCGTAAATACGGAAAAACTGGAAAGGTATGCTCAGATCTCCGATGAAGAGAAAAAACTTTCTGAAGCCCTCCTTTTCACCAAAGACCCTGAAGCCCTAACTCGATTCACTGCCCATTTCAGGTCTGTCAAAACTACTAAGTCCAAGCCTGTTTTACAATCCCTTCCTCTTGAAAAACGGCTCGCTAATTACATCATTGAAGGAACCAAAGATGGCCTTATAGCGGATCTCAACGAGGCATTAAAATCCTCGACTCCCCTTCAAATCATCAACGGTCCTCTTATGACTGGGATGGATGAAGTAGGAAGGCTTTTTAATAGCAATAAACTCATTGTAGCTGAAGTACTCCAGTCAGCCGAAGTGATGAAAACAGCAGTAAGTCACCTAGAACCCTTCATGGAGAAAACCGAGTCTAGCCTCAGGGGTAAATTATTACTTGCGACCGTCAAAGGTGATGTTCACGACATCGGGAAAAATCTTGTAGATATTATTTTCACTAACAATGGCTTTAAAGTGATCAATATGGGAATTAAAGTCCCTCCCGAGCAGCTCATTCAAGCTGTTGAACAACATGAACCTGACATTATTGGTCTCTCGGGTCTACTCGTAAAATCTGCTCAGCAAATGGTCGTAACTGCTGATGACCTTAGTAAAGCAAATATTTCAACTCCCATTTTGGTAGGCGGTGCGGCCCTTTCATCTAACTTTGTAGATAAACAAATTGCTAAAGCGTACACCACCGGATTTGTAGCTTATGCAAAAGACGCGATGACCGGTCTTGAGATCGCAAAAAAAATTGTAGAACCCGATGCTTTCGCTTCCCTTCAGGAAGAGATATTCAAACGAAGGCAAAATAGTGAAATTTCCGATATAAAAACCGTACAAAGAACCTTTACACCTACAACCAAGCGGAGCGAAAAAGTTCGATTATTAGAACAACCGCCTCAACCGCCAGATTACAAAAGGCATGTAGTCATTAACAACCCACAAATCGATTTTATTTGGCAATACGTTAATCCCATGATGCTTCTCAATCGGCATTTAGGAGTCAAAGGAACAACGGTCAAAAAGCTTAATGAAATCAAAAATGATCCTGAAATATTGAAGGAGCTCCAAGATAAAGATCCTAAGGGTATCGAAATATGGAGGACGGTCGAGGAACTCAAAACTCATTACCGGAATACTTCCATGATGGAACCCAAGGCAGTCTGGAGATTTTTTCATGCTCACTCTGACAACAACAATCTTCACATCAATCTAGAGGAGGGGTTTTCAAAAGACTTTAAAAAAGAACTCATATTTAACTTTCCTCGACAAACAGAAGGGGATCTTCTTTGCATATCTGATTATTGCCATCCTAATCCTGAGGCCCGAGATAACGTTGCGCTTTTTGTAGTTACAGTGGGTAGTGGTGTTAGAAAAGAGGCTGAAAAGCTGAAATCCCAAGGCGAATATCTAAAAAGTCATATCCTCCAAGCCTTGGCCCTTGAGTCTGCAGAGGGGTATGCAGAGTTAATTCATAGTCAATTTAGAAGAATGTGGGGATTTCCCGACAGCCCTGAGATGACAATGATGCAGAGATTTCAGGCCAAATATCCTGGCAAAAGATATTCCTTCGGTTATCCAGCTTGTCCAGAGCTTAGCGATCAACAGAAACTTTTCATGGCTCTTGTGCCAAAAGAAATTGGAGTTGAATTAACTGAAGGTGACATGATGGAGCCCGAAGCCACAGTGAGCGCAGTCGTATTCCACCACCCCGATGCGAAATATTTTTCAGTCGGTTCGGATTCAATAGGCTCTGATGCAACTGAGAGATTCAATTTATAATCAGATAGCACCTTTTTGCTTTAGAGAATTATGCATTTGTACGCAGTGAACAAGTGACATGCCGGCCTCCATAGCAGCTGCTACATGCACCGCTTCGGTCATTTGTTCTGGGTTGGCACCAGTCTCAAGACACTGCGTAGTATATGCATCGATGCAATAAGGACATTGTTTTGAATGAGCAACTGCCAAGGCAATCAAAGCTTTCTCTCGTTTGGTTAATGCGCCTTCTGTGCCAGTGGCTTCGATATAGTAAGCAAAAAATTTTTCCATCAGTTTTGAAGCAAATTTTCCAACCTCGGAAAATCGACCAAGATCTTTTGAATCGTAATAATTCATAGGGGCTCCTAAAGTTAAAATTTAAGATTTTCTTTAAATTCGTTTAAAATAGTACCATGAAAAAAGTTCAATCTTCTAATTCAAATGAAAATTCATTCATACGAAAAATTGAGGAGAGTCATTTAAACCTATCGCCCGCTGGTTTAGACACTCTGCAAGTCAATATCACTAAGCTTTGCAATCAAGCATGTCACCATTGTCACGTAGATTCATCGCCCAAGCGAACTGAACAAATGTCAAAGCTGACAGTAGATCAATGCCTAAAAGTTTTGGCTCAAAATCCATCCATCAAGAATTTAGACATCACAGGGGGGGCTCCCGAGTTGAACCCTCATTTTGATTACATGGTGGAGCAAGCTCGAAGCCTCAACAAAAATGTCATGGTGAGACACAACCTAACTGTGACTTTCGATGGCAACCCGCAAACCAAGGAGAAAAAAGACTACTTACCCGATTTTTTTGCTAAAAACAAAGTCGAGGTCATCTCCTCTCTGCCCTATTATCAGGAATTCTTTACGGACAAGCAGAGAGGAAGGGGCGTTTTTGATAAAAGTATTGAAAGCCTAAAGCGCTTAAACAGTTTAGGTTACGGTCAGGAAGGCACCGAGAGAGTTTTGAACCTCGTATACAATCCTGTAGGTCCCTTTCTTCCCGCAAGTCAAGCTAGCCTAGAAGCAGATTATCGAAAGGAATTATGGACCAAGTTTAATATTTCATTCAATCATCTTTTCGCAATTACTAATATGCCCATTCATCGCTTTAAGGCTGACCTGCAGAAAGCGGGCACTTTAGAAGAATACATGACAAAACTGATCAATGCATTTAACCCCACGGCGGCGCAGGGAATCATGTGTCGAAACATGATTAGCGTATCTTACGATGGCCGTCTTTTTGATTGTGACTTTAATCAGATGTTGGATTTAAAACTTTCAGAGGGTGCACCACAAACCATTTTTGATTTTGACCTTGACCGTTTAACTAAAAGATCAATCATTTTCAAAGAACATTGTTTTGGATGTACAGCCGGCTCCGGAAGTAGCTGTGGAGGGAATACAACTTAGATGAACACAAAAAATATTTTTACAATAATCACAATTATCTATTTGGCGCTCAACTCGGGTGCTTCATTCGGTGCGCCTTCAGGCTGTCAGTGCCTCTGCAGTATTTTTTTTACTCGTGGCGGAGAAACAAAACTTTGCCCGGAAGAATCCATGAACAAAACGCAATGCGCAAACTGGTACTTCGAAATAACGCAGGCAACTAGCAAAAAAGATTGCTTTACTCAAGGTGAAGATCCAAAAGATTGCAAAGGCTACTTCAAAGAAAAAAGTTTAAAAGGGTCTTGGACACTCAGTGAAGGTGGACGATTGCACAGTTGCAAGTTTTTTTAGTTTTTAGCGAGCACTAATTCTAAATCTACAACCAAACACTCCTTGGTTTGGTATATTAACGAACCTTTTACTCGCTGGAAGTTCAATACTTTTAGTTCTGCCCTCCGGGGTCAGCGTCAAGCTTGCCACTCCTCGAGGAATTTCCATCAAGATCGATTCAGCTCCTTTGCAATTGTCTACAACGGAAACTGCTGGGACTACTTTTTTTCCTGAAGGTGCCGAATTCATAACCCCAATCATCTCATTTGGAGAAAAAACGAAAGAATCATTCTCTCTTGTTCGATAGACAAAAAAACTCTCTTCGCCATCAATCCAAACAAGATCACTAAAACTCAAGAGCGAAAAATCAGGTTGGTGATCAAAATGAAAAACTGATGGGCTGTAATTTTCGTTTTGGCTTGTTGTCCTTCCAATAAACCGAGCCGTTTCACTCAGCCCTACGTTTCGCTGAGAATAAGTTGCTATTTCGAAACGTCCCTGTTTGGCATCCCAATAGATGACATCTTTTTTTGAAGTCAGATTCTTAAGCTGATAAATCGGTTTCAGCTCGTCTCGATAGTCGTGAATGATTGGGGAATAATAATACTTAAGATAGAAACTTTTGACTATAATCATCAGCAAAAGAGCCCCACATAATATTTTCGAAATTGTGGTTCGAGCGTGGTCTAAGTAGTCAAGCCCACATGCTGCGACCAAAAACAAATAAGGCATACAAGCAATAAGATAATAATCATGAAAGGTCTGAACCTGAAAAAAAACCAAAGTGTGGGCGATAAATACACCAAAAATTATACTAAAAATGAGTTTGGACTTTTTGAAAAGTTCAACCGTTCCAAGCAAAAACGGGATAAACAACCAATCATAAAAGAGAGATCTCACTAAAAATTCCCAGAGAATCTTTTTCCAGCGCCACAGCTCTAATCTTTGGCTCAATTCACCAATCAACCAAGGAGTATCGGCTGGGGAACCGATCTCGGTAGCCCGATAGTAGTTCCAAAGAAAAACAACTCCAAATTGCAAGCTTACAATTGCGATTAAAGCCCACATTTTTTTTCCTGAGCTCTTTCGTTGCTTTATAAGCTCCCAAAAAACAAACCCAACAGAAGCCATGAAAATAAAAAACCAGATATTAATCTTAGCTAGACTGGCAATCATTCCTCCGGAGCTCAAAAGTAACCAGTTTAACCAACCATCCTCATTACAACGTATTTTTATGAGCCCATAAATCGCGGAGAGAGTCGCAGCCAGAGCAAAAAAATCGATTAAACAGACTCTTGAGAAAATAACACCAAAGGGGTTAACTAGATAAATGAGAGCGAACCAGTTTGCAATTTCCCGACTGAGAAGTTTTTTGATGATGAGAAAGGAAAAAACAGCGGTAATTAAAAAAGAGACAAGAGTTACAAAACGAGAAGCCGCTTCTATCCCTAACCCAAAATGCATGACAAAACTTACTACCCACTGGTACAAAGGAAATTCGTAAACATTATTCCAAAGTAATCCACCTAGCGGTGACCTGTAATCCAAAAGCGTTGCAGTTCCCTGAAAAAGATGCAGTATCGTAAGAGCGGTTTGGGATTGACGCCAAGGATGGGGTTCTAAAAGAGCGTTATCCCAAAAATAAAAGCGGGCCCAAATAGAAAGTGGCGCATAAAAAAGAAAAATGCTCCAAAAAAGATATCTTTTCTTTACCCCTTCAAAAATGGCCATGTCTAGATTTAATTCTTAGGATTAGATTGCAAAAAGAGCTTAATCTCGTCCTGAGCCTCAGTGGATAATCTCTGAATTTTATCAGCTTGTCCCTGATAGTATTTTTTTAAACCCTCTTGCATGAACTGCGGTGCAACTTTATAGGTGCCATCTTCAGTTTTGAAAGCAGCTTTACGTTCATTGGGACCCGTTTTAACCAAAAATACCTGTTGGGGCTGGTCGCTTCCTGGTTGCCTAACAGTCATTCCCCCACCGGGTTTTTGGCTGAACTCTAAATTGATTGCCTTAAATTTTTCTGGCGTCGAAGACTGAGTTGCTTGTCGTGAATTACCAGCCGGACTCGCCTGTGACTGGGCTCTCGTTTTTTTTACAGATTGCAGAGCTAAATTTAACTTTGAAATAATAGGACCTCTCACTACTTCTTTGATCCAATTTCCATCTTTGCCTTTGGTGTAGATGAAAGCTGCTGGAACCCCGGGCCCTATCTCATTTTTATGCTTAACATGCAGAGGGTTTCCTGAAAAAAAGTTGTAATCAGGACGCTCTGCTAAAAAGACCGCTAGGTTGGGGTCTTTTCTACCTCTAATATTTGCCTGTAAATCGTGACATGGGCCACAGTTTGAAGCTCCAAACAACACCAACACAACATCTTTGTCCGTAGAATTGGATAAGGCGGTTTCTAGGTCATTCTCAGTACTCACAGGCTGAATTTTGTTGTTCTGAACAACGGGTGGGTTTTTAGCCGGTGGGGACTCTATATTAGGTTTTAACGCCTGTAAGCGCGTTTTTTCTTCGGAAGACAAATATCCAAGTTTTCCCTGACGATTTCGGTAGGCACATCCTTTGCCAGGAACACATTCACCCTTTACGTCCTCTTTCCACTCTCCTGAAAGCACGTCTTCGGCCTTTAGTAGGGTCTCTGCCCCTCCTTCATAACCAGGAAGGAAAAAATCGGCTAGTGGATGATCTTTTTCAATGCCGTCTCCTCCCTCTACATGCTTCTCCTGCCCAAAGACTACAGGGGTTTGTGCCTTGAGAAATAGACATAAAAGAAAAATCCTGACGCATCTATGAAAACGGATCTTTCCTGATTTTTGTTTTATTCCCACAAGGCCCCCTTTACTCGATTAAAAAACCACTTCATGAGATAATAATACCAACACAAATACCGATTTAAAAATAACAATCATCTGGTCTCTTTTTATGACAAACCTCAAAATTCGTCTCTGCTTCTTGGCTTCAGCCTTGCTTACGTTCTCCAACACCACGCATTGTGCCCCGCTAGAGTGTGGATATATTCCGAAAATTATAGAGCTCTTCTTGAAAAATCATTATCAGCACCGTGAACTCACTGATGAGCTTAAAAATAGAACTGTAGAGCAACTCATCAAACATATGGATCCCTCAAAGACACTTTTTCTCGATGAAGATCTTCCCAAACTTAGAAATGAAATCAAAGAAGAGTTTAAAACAGCAGCCGAAGGAAATTGCTCTCCTCTAAAATCTGCAAAATCTATTTGGGAATCGCGAGCTGCAGAAACTGAAGCACTGGTAAAGGGGATCTTAAATAAAGACTATCAAGTAAATCCCAAGACCGAGCTCGTGCTAGATAGTAAGAAAAGAAGTTTTCCCAAAAACATTGAACAAAAAAAAGCTATTTTGAGAAAAATGGTCGATTTTCAAACGACTAACCTACTCATTTCAAAAATTAAATTTGAAGAAGCAAAAAAACAGATTGCTCATCGATATGAGCTTGTAACCAAGCGCATTAAAGAACAGAAAGAATCTCAAAGTATCACCGATTTTATCGATTCGTTTTCAAGTGGGCTGGATCCCCACTCCAATTTCATGGGGCCTGATGAGCTTGAAGATTTCAATATTCAAATGCGTTTATCGCTCGAGGGGATTGGAGCAGTTTTAAGATATCAAGATGGCTTCACAGTCATTGAAAGCTTAGTGAAAGGAGGAAGTGCAGACAAAGCTAATCTATTAAAAACCAAAGATAAGATTATTGCCGTAGCCCAAGAAAATGGGCAACCGGTCTCAACTATTGATATGGATCTTCGAGATGTCGTTAAACTCATTCGCGGGAAAAAAGGCACCAAAGTCACTTTAACTGTTTTAAGGCAGGCCAAAGAGACAACGACCTTCCAAGCTACGTTAGTCAGAGACAAAATTGCATTGGTCGACCAAAAAGCTAAAATTACTTACGATAAAAAAATAATTAATGGAAAAAACTACAATATTGGAATCATAGAATTGCCCTCGTTTTATGGAAGCGGAACTAAAGGGGCTCCCTCTTGTTCTGAAGATATCGAAGCACTTCTGAATCAAGCAATCAAAGAAAAAGTCGATGGAATCATTCTCAACCTGAGCCGAAACGGTGGAGGATTGCTCGAGGAGGCCATAAAAATCGCTGGGCTCTTTATTCAGAAAGGAGCTTCCGTCGCAACTAAAAACTCTGCCGCCCAAGTAGATGTCTTAAAAGATAACGAGCCAAAAGTGGTTTACCGAGGACCTCTCGCAGTTCTTACCAGCCGAATAAGCGCCTCTGCTTCGGAAATTTTGGCAGGTGCTTTAAAAAGTTATCGCAGAGCGGTAATCGTTGGCGGAGACCACACTTTCGGAAAGGGTTCGGTGCAGTCTCTTTCTGACCTCCCAGCGGGGCTAGGCGGTATGAAAGTCACTACAGCTATGTTTTTTATCCCTGGTGGAGATTCAACACAGCTCGCGGGAGTCTCATCAGACGTTGTCTTGCCTTCCCTACTCAACAACGACGAGATCGGAGAGAAAGTTTTAGAATACGCCTTGCAAACTCAGCACATAAAACCTTTTATTTCGCCAGAAGCTAATAGCACTGACTCTTCTCAACATTGGACTCCTGTAACCGAGGAGCAGATAAAGAAGTTAAACAAAAATTCGAAAGAACGAGTCACAAAAAACTCGAAATTTGCTGAGATTCAAAAACGAATAGAAAAAAATAAAAAAGAAAATGGGACGGTAAAAATAGCAGATATTCAAAAAGAATCGCTTGATAAAGAAAAAAAGAAACAAGAAAAAAACAAAGACAATTCCAAAAACAGTGACGATGGTTCCCAAGAAGACAAGTCTGAAGATGAGGACCAATGGGACGAAAAGGGCCCCTTTGTAGGGGAAACAACCGATATTCTCGTTGATTTGATCAATTTACAAAAAGAGGGCTAAAGGCTGTTCGGCTCAGCGAAATCCTTCAACGACTTTTTAACTTCTCAAAGGCTAAAAGATTCCACGAAGTGGGATTAACTCTTTTTTTCTGTATGCTGTTCACATAAAACTTTTGATTTTCACTCAAGTTATTCGGATCAAGATACCAAGGTAAATGCCTAGCAGTATAGGGCCGGTCCAAGCGATACGCACTATCAATGAAATTGCAGTTAAATTTGACATAACTGGGTCTGCGAAACGTGGCCGGAACAAGTTCCGTGAACAATAGATTGTACATCGCGAAAGTAGTATCAACGCCAACTTTGAATAATTTTCGATCGTTCCCCAGTTCTACTCTATCTAATGCCCACATTTGACTTTCCCAATCTTGCACTTGCTTTTTGCAAGGATAACAGTCAGGCAAATCCTCAAATTCAATCGAAAGCCCGACTTTAAAGACATCTTTTGTGTTCAAAACAGTCTTCATGACATCTAAAAAATCCATCGGGACCTTTGAGAGATCGAGGTCGGGGTCGGTAACAATATAGTAAGGGGACTTGTGTTTCCATGCGAGCTGATAGGTAAGAGGCGTTGCCCACGGGGCCCGATGCCCAATATTTTTATTCAGACAAATGACCGTCACGGAGGTTTGTTGCAAACCCTGATACCATTTTATTAAAGGAGGATAACTTGAGCCATTATCCAGAATATAAATCGCCAACTGATCAAACTTTGAAAGTTGATCCACCATAGGAACAAGGTATTCGAACTGGTTAAAATTATTAATGATACAGGGGATTTTCATATCAGTACGCTATTTGATAATGAGTTCGGAAAGAAATCTGCCGCAGGAGAGTCTTGCTAGTCCCACGCAGCTTTTTTATAGCAATTTAAGCTTCCGCTGTAAATGGTTTGTTTCTGTTATGGTCTCAAAGAAATGTGCAGCAATTATGCTGCGTGGCTAAATCTCAACAATTGCAGGCATGCAATAGTTAAAACTTCCCTAAAAAAAATTTTAGAAGCGCATATGCATCGGCTCTTAAAAAATTAATCAGCTCTATACGCAGAGGGGGGGCTAAAGCACTCGTACAGTATCCTGAAATTATTTTTATCTTTGCAAACTGAATAGCCCATATTGATTCCTATCGGTAGAAACTGTAGGAACCTATACAAGCCCACCCCCACGCAACCCACGTCGCGTGGGAGCCAGATATAACTAACTATGCGACATAATGAATAGATTTTAAGTATTATCTGCCGCAGGAGGGACTTGAACCCCCACGCCCAAGGGCACTGGCTTCTAAGACCAGCGTGTCTGCCATTTCACCACTGCGGCACAGAAGGGCTAACTTATAATGTTTGCCCCCAAAAAACGCAAATCAATCTTCCGAACCCTCTTTAATATATTCGTAAAACTGAGGAACACTCTCACAAAGCTGGCTCACGGGGGGTTGATTGTCATTCAAAACGCAAATCCGACCTTTATTAAGAGAATTCACCCACTCATAAAGATTTGGGGATTGTTCACAGTAAAGCCCCATATACATTCTGGCACATATCGGCTTTTGAAGCTCTGCTTTCAAAGGAGTCAGATACGCGTAAGCGTCTGGAAATCGTTCGCAAACATCAACCCCATCTTTCTCAGCATAATGACGTACACAGATGGGATGTGCCGCCCAAATGGATGTCGAAAAAATAATGAGCCCCAGAAATACACTTCGCATTTTTCCTCCTGAGAATTGTTTGTCGATAAGATAGTAATAGATTATTTTCGAGAGCCTTAAAAAGCAAGGAGAGTAAGAAATTGGCACCCAAGAAAATCAGAAAATCAGCCATTTCTCAAAAAGAGGCGTTAGCCACGTTTGACTTACTGTGCGAACTCTACCCCAACCCTAAAACTGAGCTAACCTACAAGGGCCCATTTCAGCTTTTAATTGCAGTCATTCTCTCAGCCCAGTGTACTGATGCCCAAGTCAATAAAGCCACACCGGCCCTTTTCGCAAACTATCCTACCCCCGAAGCCTTAATGAATGCTCCTCTTAAAAAAGTTGAAAAACTGGTTCACTCATGTGGATTTTATAGATCCAAAGCAAAAGCAATTATTAAAACATCTACCGATATCGTTGAAAAATTTAATGGAAAAATTCCAGAAACACTGGATGAACTCACAACCCTAGCTGGGGTCGGGAGAAAAACCGCAAGTGTTGTCTTAAACCAGGCTTTTGATATTCCTGCGATCGCGGTCGATACTCATGTTCTTAGAGTCAGCCAGCGCTTGGGTTGGGCTCTAACCGACACTCCCGAAAAGGTCGAAATGGAGCTCCGAAACCTTCTGCCGGAAGAACTCTGGGGAGCCGTCAATGGGACCCTGATACTCCACGGCCGAAAAATCTGTAATGCTCGCAAACCCAAATGCGAAGTTTGCCCAGTTCAGTCGGACTGCCGTTTTTATCAATCTCTCATTAACTAACGCGCCGAGCATGACAGTCTAAGTTTTAGTGATTATTAGCTTCTCATGGGGCAAAAGTTCACACATTGGCATTACAAAAGTGATGTAAATCCAAAAAACCTTGAGGGGGTTAAAAACCTATTGTTAGAAAATCGCTCCTTTGAACCCATTCAGAAACTTGAATATGGTGATCACGGCTTAGAGAAGACTCTTCAATGCATTATCGACTCCATCAAAGCCAATAAAAAAATTGCGCTCTATGCCGATTACGATGTCGATGGAACCATGAGCTGTGTCAGTTGGATCTGGTTTCTTAGAGCTATTGGTTACTCTCAATTCGTTCATTACATCCCCTGCCGCTTCAAAGAAGGATACGGAGTTAATCTTCAAGCAATCCAGCACTTAATCGAAAATGAAAAGGCCGAGGTCATCATCACAATGGACACCGGCATCACTGCTAACGACGAAGCTCAGTACTGCAAAGAACGAAACATCGCTTTTATTTGTACCGATCACCATAAAATTCAGCTCGATAAAATTCCAGATGGACTGGTTTTAAATCCCAAATTACATCCCGACCCGCTTTATCAGGAGCTCTGTGGTTGCGGCATCACTTTTGTTCTCCTAAGACGGCTCGCGGAGCACTTTCCAGTTCCTTCAACACTTTGGACTGACCTCTTGGCTCTAGCTGGCATGGCTACGATTTGTGATGTAGTGCCGCTCAATAGTGTGAACCACAAGCTAGCCCGTCTCGGAGTCGACGCTTTACTAAAAAGTCAGCGGCCTATCCTTAGAAAGCTTCGGGAGTCAGCTGAAATTACCTCCAGCATGGATGAAAAAGATATCGGATTTCGTTTAGGCCCCAGAATCAATGCTGTAGGACGATTGGGACATGCAGACCAAGTGATCGAAGCCTTTATCAGTGAAGAGCCAACTCTCTTGATCCGTCACATGGATCGCTCAAACCAAGAACGCAAAGAGATTCAACAGAAAATTGTCGCCGAAGCGCGTGAAAAGGCAAAAGCATGTCCTAAAGACTCGATTTTATTTTTAGGCGGGGATTGGCATCCGGGTGTCGTCGGAATTGCAGCTAGCAAAATTGCAGAAGAATTTTGGAAACCGACTTGGCTTTATCAAGTCAAAGACGGGAAAGGAAAAGGCTCGGCCAGATCAATTCCTGGATTTGATGTGACCGATGCAATGGCCTCCGCTAGTAAACTATTTTCAAAATTTGGAGGCCACCGAGCCGCGGGCGGATTCTCTTTTGATTTGGCCAACGAAAGTGAGATCCGAAAACTTTTAAATCAGTACGCCAGCTCGATTCGAGAGAAAACACCAACCCTTTGGGAAAGTGGTGTTTATTATGATTGCAATCTACCGACAGAGTTGGTTGAACTTCCTTTGGCTCAAATCATGGAAGAGATGAAACCTTTTGGCCACGGCTTTGAAGAGCCTAAGTTTTTAATCGAAGGCGAAATCGTAGATTGCCAGTTCTACAAAAATCGTCATACAGCAGTTACAGTCAAAACGAGCCCTCAAAAAACTCAAAAGATCATGTTCTTTAACGAAGTTCACGACTCTCTTTCGAGAGCTGAACGGGCCAAATTTATTGTCACTGCTGATAAAAATACTTTCCAAGGTCGAACTTCCCTGTCTCTGATGGGAGTTGATTTCGATCTAAGTTTAAATGGCACTGAAAGGAAAAACTGACATGGCCGAATTTAAATACCAACCCCTTTTTGAACCGATGGACGACAACACAACTTACCGAAAACTGCCCATCTCAGGTGTTAAAACTCAATTAATGGATGGTAAAAAATTTTTGGTTATTCCACCAGAGGTCATCACTCAGCTCTGTGAAGTCGCTTTCGACGATGTCTCTCATCTTTTAAGAACGAGTCATTTAGAAAAAGTAGCCAATATTTTGAAAGATCCCGAGTCTAGCAGCAATGACCGCTTTGTTGCAGTTGAACTCTTAAAAAATGCAGTCATCGCAGCTGAACGAATTTTTCCATCCTGCCAAGACACAGGCACTGCTTTAGTGATGGCCAAAAAGGGTGAGTCGGTTCTCACTTTTTCAAACGATGCCGAGGCCTTAAGCAGAGGAATCTTTAACATCTATCAGAAAAGAAATTTGAGATACTCTCAGCTTGCTCCTCTTTCCATGTATGAGGAGAAAAACACAGGGAACAACCTTCCAGCACAAATCGAGATCTATTCCGAACCAGGAAACAAATATGAGTTTCTTTTTATTGCGAAAGGCGGCGGGAGTGCCAACAAAAGTTATCTCTTTCAGAAAAACAAATCCCTACTAAACCCAAAGTCGATGGAAGAATTTGTAAAGTCCACTCTTCTTTCACTAGGCACAGCGGCCTGTCCTCCCTATCATTTAGCACTTGTTGTCGGGGGAACATCTGCAGAGGCCACCCTGAAAACGGTTAAACTCGCAAGCTGTGGTTACTTTGACAATCTACCCACTTCTGGGAACGCTCAAGGTCGTGCCTATCGTGATCTTGAACTTGAAAAGCTCGTTGAACGCTGGGGACGAGAAACTAAAATTGGCGCTCAATTCGGCGGAAAATACTTTGTTCACGATGTAAGAGTCATACGTCTTCCCCGCCACGGCGCTAGCTGCCCCGTTGGGCTTGGAGTTTCCTGTGCTGCCGATAGACAGATCAAAGCAAAAATCACTGAAGAGGGGGTCTTTTTAGAACAACTTGAAACTAACCCAGCAAAGTTCCTTCCCGGAGACGCTCAGAAAAACAACGATGCAGTTTCAATCGATCTCAATCGCCCCATGAAGGAGATTTTATCGACACTCGGTAAACTTCCAGTTTCAACTCGGGTTATGCTCAATGGCCCCATGATTGTTGCTCGTGACATTGCTCACGCCAAGCTTTTAGAGCGGCTTCAATCGGGTAAAGGGCTACCAGACTACCTGAAGAACTTTGCTATCTACTACGCAGGCCCAGCTAAAACTCCAGAGGGGCATCCTTCAGGAAGTTTCGGACCTACGACTTCACAAAGGATGGACTCTTACGTACCCCTCTTCCAAAAAGAGGGGGCATCATTAGTCATGCTAGGTAAGGGAAACCGAACCAAAGATGTTGCAGATTCCTGTAAAAAATATGGCGGCTTCTATTTGGGCTCAATTGGGGGACCAGCGGCTCGATTAGGGAAAGATTGCATCACTAAAGTGGAGGTCCACGAGTATCCCGAGCTCGGCATGGAAGCTGTCTGGAAAATAGAAGTTAAAGATTTTCCAGCATTTATCATCGTGGACAACAAAGGGAATGACTTTTTCGCGGGCCGATCCGGAGAAGAGTAAAAATTTAGCGCCTCCGGTCTAAAGTTTATGCTATAGGTCGGCTATATGAAGCCGTCCGAGAATGAGCCTATTTGCCTAGTGAGCTATGAGGTAACCCAGATTCTTTTGGGCGGTGGTCCGGAGGACCGCCCCAGTTTTTGGAAGCAATACCGAGAAGAGCAGGCTCTGAATAAAAAAACAAACTTTCAAAACTATCACGTTCACGTCTGTAGAAATCACCTTATCTCTTTGAAATTGGAACTCAAAGATCCCGTCTTCTATCGAAACAAACAGCTCACATTAGAAAAAGAGGCCTTTGGTCACCTCACAACCCTTTTAAACTGAGAAATCTTAGGAAGGTACTAGTCTTCAACAAAAACCCATGCTAAGGTCAGCGACTTGAAAATTTGACCATAAGCGGGAGTAGCTCATTTGGTAGAGCATCAGCCTTCCAAGCTGAGGGTAGCGGGTTCGAGCCCCGTCTCCCGCTCCAATGTTAAAACTCAGAACAGTTTCTTTAAGACATTCACAATTCTCGAAGCCGTATTACCATCCCAAAATAGTGGGGCTTCAACTTTAGTCACTATGGGACCCAAACAATTTGTAACAACTTCGACCAATTTCTCTGGCTCAATCAAACGGTTAGACCCCTGATTCATAGTTACTGGCCTCTCGCTGTTTTTTCTCAAAGTAAAACAAGGCACATTGAGGTAAGTTGTCTCTTCCTGAATTCCACCTGAGTCAGTAATCACGCACAAAGAGCGCTCCAAATAACTCATAAACTCGATATAACCCAAGGGGCCCATCAACTTTATATAAACAGCTGAGTTTGCAATTTTGTTCCACAGCTCAAATTCTTTCAGTTTTTTCTCAGTACGGGGATGAACGGGAAATACCATTGGTATCATTTTGCTGGCACTAACCAAATGTTCAACGATTCGATCCAACCGTTCTCCATCATCAACATTTGAGGGGCGGTGAAGAGTGACTAAACCAAACTTTTTATCTCCAAAAGGACTAGGATTTTTTTTAGAAAACTCATCAATCCTTTTCTTAACGAGGCAATAGGTATCAATCATGATGTTGCCCACGAGAAAGACATCCGAATCTTTCCGCCCCTCAAGAATCAAGTTTTCAACAGCGTCTTTGGAGGGGGCAAAAAGAAAGTCAGCAACTTTATCAACTTCAATACGATTACGTTCTTCGGGCATAGAGAGGTCACGACTTCTTAAGCCTGCCTCCACATGAGCCACTTTAATTTTACGTTTTTTTGCAGCAAGACATCCGGCTAATGTCGAAGTTACATCCCCCACCACAATAACTAAGTTCGGAGAAGTTTTTGCGAGAACTCTGTCATACTCCAGCTGAATCTTATCAAGCTGTTCCTGCGGCGTCCCCTCACCAATACCCAAGTGGAAATGGGGCTTTGGCAAAGAGAATTCCTCGAAAAAAACATCCGACAGTTCTGGGCTATAATGCTGGCCAGTTGAAATCAAACTCACTTCGCACCAAGTCTCGTTTTTAAGTTGGTGATACAGTGGGGCCACTTTCATAAAATTGGGCCTAGCACCCGCAACTAAATGTATTTTTGTTTTCGAGGCCATGAGCGATCTCTGTAGCCTCATTATCTTTGGTTTTGATGATTTTTGCGAGCTTTAGAAAAAAACGGAATCTAAATTAAAATCCACCGCAATTTGGGTCTCTACAACGGGTTGAATGGGCCTATCTTTGCCGAAAACCTTCTGTCCCCCTAGCCCCAAAGTAAAACTTCCCGCATATTCCTTGGGCCTCCACCGCCATCCCACAGTCGAAAGCAATGCTTTTTCAGTTGTGTACCGTTGATTTGTCGAATCCTCTTTATAAAGATGGGCCATCACTGCCCCTCTCCAAACCAGCCCTCGATAGAGTCCATCAGGATAAATCTGAACCCCTGCTCCGAAAACCAAGGATGGTGCCGCAGAAAGAGATTGATACAATTCTTGTGATTTAATCCCGCCTGCAGTGATTTCGACCGCTATCATTTTTAAAAGGCCGACTTCAAGTTGAACATGGGGCCAGAACGAAGTCTGATCTTTAAACCGAGACCAACCCATTCCTCCTCCGGCACTATATCGCCCTACTGTACAGCCAATCGCTTTCGGCGAACACGCCACATAATTCATCGTTTGAGCGAACAAACTTGATGACCCCATCAAAAACACCAAAACTAGAAGCTTAGAAATCCCCATTCCTTGGCCATACCTCAACCCTCCGTAAAAATCACAGCTTTTTTTAAAAAGAGTTCTAGACACTTAAATAGGTTACGGCTAAAAATATGCGGTTAACTGTGCGTGGCACGGGAAAGTTTTACCGAATTAAAAAAAGGCCCAGGTAGCTCAGTCGGTAGAGCACGTCCTTGGTAAGGACGAGGTCGGCGGTTCAATCCCGCTCTTGGGCTCCATAAATTATTTTTCATCGGGAGGATAGAATGTCCAAGGCTAAGTTTGAACGAACAAAACCCCATGTGAACGTAGGAACGATCGGTCACGTGGATCATGGAAAAACCACCTTAACTTCGGCAATGACCACTGTACTTGCAAAGAAAGGTTTTGCAGAAGCTCGTC
>Ga0214923_10000140_pt1 | contig 107687 bp, 97 predicted proteins | sample LL1510_MetaG_FD_177993 | JGI IMG/M metagenome (GOLD analysis project Ga0214923, IMG submission 177993) | Freshwater microbial communities from Lake Lanier, Atlanta, Georgia, United States - LL-1510 | ecosystem: Environmental > Aquatic > Freshwater > Lake | place: USA: Georgia | collected... | reverse complement strand
TCTTTTGTATTTATTATATTATCTTTTGTATTTATTATATTATCTTTTGTATTTATTATATTATCTTTTGTATTTATTATATTATCTTTTGTATTTATTATATTATCTTTTGTATTTATTATATTATCTTTTGTATTTATTATATTATCTTTTGTATTTATTAATTGTTTTTTAGGAGTATTTATTAAAATTTTATTTAAATCAGAAGTATTTATTACATATTTGTCATTATATAATTCAATTTGATCAATTTTATTATTTCCTTTTTTTATTCCTAAAAAATATAAATCACAACTTTTGCTATTATAATAAGTATTCCATATTGTAAAACTTTCATTTAAATTCAATACATCATTTAAATCATGTTGGGTAATATTTTTATAATAATCTTGCATATCTGATAGATTAGCAATTGTTCCATATGAGTGATGTGCTTCAGAATTTCTAGTACCATGTTCTGCTCTACCTGTTGATGCACAAGTAAAAAAAAATAATCCATCTGGTTTTAGCATTTTATAAATTTTTTTAAAAGATTCTATATATTCTGGATCATGTTCAAAACATTCAGTACTAACTATAGTATCAAATGAATTATCTTCAAATGTTAAATCTTTCGTTTTACTTACTATTGTAACATTAGGAGCAAGCATAACATCATTACCATGGTAATCACAATCAGTAAAAAGTTGTCTATTGTTTCCATTTATATCTCCAGATCCAACATCTAGAACTTTTTTGTTTATAAAATAATTATTTAAAATGCCTTTTACGAAAAGTGTAAAATTTTTAGCTTCAATATGCATATTATATAGTTAGAAAAAAAAGAAAAAAAAAATCTAAATTTTATATATATGAGTAAATTATTATTATTTTTAAAAAATAAACAAAAGATTAATGAAGAAATGATGCCACGAGATATTATTAATGAAGAAATGATGCCACGAGATATTATTAATGAAGAAATAGATTATATTCCCGAAAAAGGAACATTCTTATATAATATAAAACCCTATTGTATTTATTTTCCTCAATTTCACTCTATTCCCGAAAACGATGTAAATTTTTATCCAGGTATGACCGATATTACTAATTTAAATGAATTAATTAATTTAACTAAAGAAGAATTAGAAACTCCATCTACTAAATCATTACCTTTAAAAAATATGTTAGATTATGATTTAGTAAATAATAATGAATTAATTCAAAGACAAATAGATATTATTTCAGATTATAATATAGGAGGCTTTGCAATTTATTATTATTGGTTCTCCGAAAATTCTATTACTAAAAAAAATATGATATTTGAAAAAGTTATCAATCAATTTTTTGATAACAAAATAAATATGAAAGGAAGAAAAGTTTTTTTCCTTTGGGCTAATGAATCATGGACTAATAATACATTTTTCGGTAATACTAATTCTATAAGTAATACATATGAAAAAGAATTTTTTATTAATAATGCCGATAATTTAATGAATTATTTTAAACATGATAATTATTTAAAAATAGATAATAAACCAGTATTTTTTATTCATCAGCCAGCTTATATAAATGATACGGAGTTAAACAATTTTATCGAAATATTAAATAATAAATGTATTGAAAATAATTTTGATGGAATCTATTTAAGTTTAAATGCAGTAAATAATAGAAGGAAAGATTTTAATCATTATAATATGCATCCAAATTATAAAAACTTTAATGCGAAGGATATATTTGATGGTCAATCATGTATAAATTATGAAAAATATACTGATAATTTAAAAGTTTATAATAATTATGATATTAATTGTTTATTTTTTGATTTTAATTCTAGAGCTAGATTATTTAAACCTGATAGATTAAATCTGTCTCATAAAGCTATTAATAAATCTGAAGAATATTATATTAACTTTATTAATAAAATAGTTAAAACTTATAAAAATAGAAAAGATCAAGGATTAAATAAAATATTATTAATTAATGCTTGGAATGAATGGGGTGAAAGAATGTGTGTAGAACCTTCAGAACAAAAAGGATTTTATTATCTAGATTTAATAAAAAAACATTTATATAATGATTAAAAATTTCACCAATTAATTTTAAGTTTTAAATATTCATTAATTTGTTTAAAAACATTACAACCAAAAAACCCACGATGTGCACTTAACGGTGAAGGATGAACCGTATTAAAAATCTTATGTTTATTTTTATCAATAAGTTCTGACTTAGATTTAGCATAACTACCCATTAATAAAAATATACAATGATCATTTTCATTTTGAAACCATTTAATTAATTTATCAGTAAAAGCTTGCCATAATTTTGCATGTGTATTTGATTCTTTTTCAAAAACGGTTAATGCCGAATTTAATAATAAAATTTTTTCTGTTCGTGCCCATCTTTTTAATAAACCATGCTTTGGAATTTCAAATTCAGGATAACAATTTTTTATTTCTTTAAAAATATTTTGTAAAGAAGGTGGAATTAATTTATGTTTTTTAGGAACCGAAAACGATAAACCCATCGCCTGAGGGATTCCATTTTCTTCATTTATATAAGGATCTTGACCCAGTAATAAAAGCTTAATTTCTTTTGGTGGATGATAGAATAATGCTCTAAATAAATCTTTAGGCGAAGGATAAATTTTTTTTTCAAAAGTATTTAATTTATCTAAAATTAAATTTAATTCATCTTTATTTTCGTCAAAGAAAGGAAGCCAACCAGAATTAACTTTTTTTATTATTTTATCATAATTATATGACATTAATTATTAATATATTAATGTTATAAGTTTATTCTTCAACATTTTTAATAATATAATTAATGGAAAAAAATACTAAAGTAATTTCAACAACAATAAAAGGATTTGAATTTGAAGATGATAAATTAATTTTAAACACAGAAAAAGGAAAATTTAATTGTCCAATAATAAAAGGAACTATACAATGTTCAATTGAAACTGTAGATAGGAAGATAGTCCCTTTTTCATATTTGGAGGATGGAGATATTATAAAAATAAAACTTAAAAATAATTTAATTTCAAAAATTTATATTAATACCAAATTCGAGATGTTATTGGAAAGTTCGGATGAAGATTATATTAGTTAAAAGATTAAATAAAAACTTTAAATTTTTTTCTAAGATTAAATATATCTATATGGCCGAAAATGGAAATATTAATTTTTCAACACTTTTGTTATTAGGCGTATTACTTTTCTTAATTTATTGCTTAATGAAAGATCCTAAGAAAGTAAACTTAACAGCATCAGAAGCTGAACCTTTTGAAGATGTATCTGATGACGAAAATTTTGAAGATGTATCTGCGGAAAGTGAAGCTTCAGAAGCTTCAGTAGAATCAGAAGCTTCTGAAGCCAGACCTAATAGAGATTTTACTGTAGAAGCTCCTAGTGTACCTGAAATTTCTTCTGAATTAGTAAATCAATTAGTTTCAGACAGTGATAATAAAAAAAGTGGTGCAGTAAATTCTACTTTATTAGGAACAGGTACTTCTATTCATAGTTTTGAACCTAATGATAATAATTCTTTTCAAGGAGCTGCTTTAGATAATGCATTTGAAAGACCTGTAGCTGATAAAGAAGAAACTGATGTTGTTGATTTACAAAGAAATAATGTAGCTAACTACAAAGCAAGTGATTATTTACCTAAAGAAATTAATGACGATTGGTTCAACACAGACTTTTCTCAAGCTAAATACAAAATGAACGATGATAAATTAATTAACACTGATAAATACATTATTGGAATCAATAGTGTTGGACAATCCCTCAAAAATGGTTCTTATGATATCAGAGGTGCTATCAATGTTCCCAAATACACTGTATCTCCTTGGAATAACAGTACCATTGAACCTGATTATAATATTAAACCTTTATGTTAATTTGTGTTAATTTTTAAATTTGTAAAATATTTAAAAATTATCTCCCTTTATTGTATATATGCCTGAATCAAAAGAAAAAATTACTGAAGAATTTAAACAAAAAATAGTCCGTTGGGTTAAGTTAGATGACGATCTTAGAAAAATTAGAGAAACTACCAAAGAGATTAATGATGAGAAAAAACAAGCTGAAGAATATATTTTATCATTTCTAGAAAATATTGGTGAAAAAGAGATAGCAATTAGTGATGGTAAATTATCAAAACATGTTACCAAAATGCCGGAACCTTTGAAAAAAGATAATATTCATAAAGCAATTTTTGAAGTTATGAAAGATGAAAATAAAACAAAGCTTCTTACTGAACATATTTTAGATTCTAGAAAAACGAAAGAAAAAATCGCATTGAAGAGAACTAAGATAAGAGTATAAATATTAAAATATCTAAAAAAATTTTATTAGATATTTTAATGTCATTTTATGATAAATATTTTATTAAAAAAACAATTCCAGCTTTTATAATTAGTACGAAATATCAAGATGAATTATATGAAAATTTAATAAAAGAAGGTATTAATCCAATGTTTTTTGATTCTAATCAAGTTAATTATTTACAAATTTGGGAGAAAATTGCACTAGGAAAAGAATCATATGGTGTAATCTTAGAAGATAATGTAATTTTAGTTGATAATTTTTATGAAAAATTTAATATTCTAATACGAAAAGCTCCAAAAGATTTTGACATACTTTATCTTGAAAATCAAAATAATTCTTTTATTTTAGGAAAATTCCAAAAGATTAAATCTACTGTAGAATTAAACCAATCATTTGTATTAAGTAAAAAAGGCGCAAAAAAATTAATTAAATCAATTAGAAATGATTTTTTTGGTAATTTGTTAATTAATTCAGATGAAATAATTGCATATGCTTCATATAAAAAACTATTTAATAATAAGAAATCAAATAATAATTTATTAAATAAACATCCAATTATTTTAACAAATTTAATGTCTTATATGAAAATAGATAATTCTAATATAAATTTAGGAAATTTAATGACCCAAAAATTATATAAGTTTGGAAATTTTACTTTAACTAATTTCTCTATAGTATTTTTATTATTTGGTATTTTTTTAGGCAATAAGAAAGACTATTCTTTATCAGAAGCTAATTTGTTTTTCTTTTTATTATCAATACCTGATTTGGTAAAAAGTTCAAATATTTCTATTGGAATTCATTATTTATTATTTATTAGTTCTTTCCTTATTTTTAGAAATTATGATTTTATAAAAAAAATTGAAAATATAAAGAATTAGTATTGTTATTATTTTGTATGTCTTGTCGTGGTAATAACATAACTGCTCTGTACTCCGAAACACCTTTTCTAGAAAAGGGAACTCAAGTTAAGAATAATATCACTCTAAAAACTGGTGTTATCGAGGAAGTAATTCCTCGCTCTCCAACTAGTCCTCAATTTTATTCTGTCAAGTATAACGATGGAAACTTTGATTTCCGTGTACGTTCTGATGAAATTGCATTTCTAAATATTAAGGAGCAAGAGGATTTTATGCATTTGATTCATGATATTGTAGCAATTGGTGTATCTTTGACTTCCCTGGAGATTAGGCTGGCTAGTCTTAGGGTAATTAATGATCCCAAAATGTTTCTAAATTCTAGAATGAAGAATGAGAGATATTCAGAGTTTAATGACTATCCTTTGTCCAAGGTAATATACGAGGCTCCTGGTTCAGTTCAATCTAGTGATTATTTTGAGAAGAAGCTTGCAGTTCTCCAGTACCTAATTGCAGAGGGCGCAAATCCAATGAAGTTGAAGGAGCCATATAAGTTTTTCAAGAGTCTTGACTTGGTTTTTTTGATTGAGGCTAAGATTATTGATCAGAACATTGTGGACTATTTGAAGACTGTTGGGATTGAGTAATTTTATTTTATATTATAATATTTAATAAAATAACTTTTTTTTAATTTATGATTCATCTTATAATTTATGATTCATCTACATAAATATTCTTTTCAGTTCTAATTCTTGGTAGGATATTAACTGACATTAATTCTTGAAATAATAATTTAGCAGCGTATGGCATTACAACTGCACTAATTCTATTGGAATTATGACATGATTTACACCAGTAATAATCCTTATCTATAACTTTAGAAGCAAACAGACCACATTCATCGCATACATATACTTTGTTAATGTCTGAAGTTTCCATCATTCTTTCTTTAATAAATTGACCCATTCCATGGGCTATCATTGCATCTTTTTCCATTTCTGAAATTACCTCATTCAAAACAACATTTCCGTTGTTAATCATTATGATTTTGAAATCGTTATAAATACCAAAATTGTGGGATATTTATAACTCGATCAAAACACCCTCTCGGGTGGGGCTAGACTCTCTTTTAGATATTCATCGAGGTTAATCAGACCTCTCATACCCATTCCTATATAGTCGTTGAACGTTCTCCCTGTACTGATTATTAATTTTTTCTAGCGTATTTAGGAGCTTCGCTGCGGATTGTCCATAATCTAAAAGTTTTTACTTTAGACATTTTAAATGTCTAGTCTAATGCTGTTAACATTAGCCACTTATAAGTTTCCCTATAAGTTTAGTATTTTAGACTTGGCGTGAATTATATTTTCAGATGGTGTTACCCATTCTAAGTTTTCTATTCGATTATCATCTCTAATTTTATTTTTATGATTGACTTGACTTTTATTTTTATCTTTATTTTCTATAAAGTGATCGGCTACTATTCTATGGACATAATGGTTTCTTTTCTCTTTATTATTGCTTATTGTTACATAGCAATATCCAGAAGCATTTTTAATTGGTTTAACTTTAGATTCTCTAACTGTATTATAAACAGTTCCATCGGGAAATATATAGTATTTTTGATTACCATATATAGCTTTCCCTTTAGTCTTATCTAAAGTTATAGTATGAATTTCTTCATAATCCCATAAATATCCTCCAGCTGAGTTGTTTATTTTTAAAACAGCTTTAGATATTGCAGATGGACTAAACCCGATGTGTTCTCCTGCTTCCTTTAATGAGTTAAATCTATTTATTATTTTCCCATCCATATCTTTTTGAATAACTTTTCTAGGGTGTGTGATATCTTTTCCATGTGCTGCACAATTTTCTTTTTGAGTGATCCATTCTAAATTTTCTAACCTATTATCTGTTTTAATACTATTTATATGATTAACATAGGGTTTATTTTCAGGATTTTTAATAAATGTTTCTGCAACTAATCTATGTATGGAATATTCTTTTTTTCTTATACTAATTGTATAATATCCATTACATAATCTATTATTTAAAAATTTATTTGATTTATCACTCCATATTTCACCTTTTTTTGTTATTTTATAGCCTTCTAAATTTTTTAATTCATATTTTTCCATTCCTTATTAATATTCAAGTCGTTTTTCCTTTAAATGATAATCTCTAATATTCACGTTTTTCTGGAGTTTCCCGCAATTAGGGAATGTTGCCCGCCACAACGCGGACTAGCCTGATGCTTGCGCACAGACTCTTAGGCAAAATGGTTTACCTATTTTTAGACCACCGTCTCTGCTTCTTCCTTCTAATGGTTGTCTGGTTAATGCTTGTCTTGGACCACGGCTTCTTGAGTGGTATTTATCAGCAGTCATGTGTTTCAATCTGACTTGGTAAGAAGGAGCCATAAATATTTCTGCTTCTATCTTCTTTCCAGTCATACCACAATATAATATTTCATTTCCATATTTATTATATCCTAATTTTTCTAACATTTCTGGTAATTTTCTTACATCGTAATCACAGTATGGTGTTCCGTCTATAAATTGTCCATCAATAGCACCAATCTTAGCTGCGGTCATTTCTACTAATTGACCAATAGTCATACGACTTGGCATACAGTTGCTTACAGTCGAACCATTAGCTATAAAAAGGTGATATGTCATAACACCTATATCAAATACTTCTTCTGATTCAATCTGTTCATTTTTCATAATTCCTAAATAATAATTAGGAATATGTCTATCAGTTCTTTTTACTATATAAGTTCCTTTATCAAACCAACTATCTGCACCACACATTTTAATAAATTCTTCTGCAGTTTTTGAATCGGATATCTTTTCATAAGAAGAAGCTATGTCTAATTTTAATAATTTATCAATACAATATCTGAATCCAATATTTTTTCTAAATTCTTCATTTGATTTAACTTTTAAATTTTGAATATTAACATTAAGTTTTTTAATTAATTCATCAAATGAATTTTCATTATAAGATATATTTGTAAAAATATTTCTTTGAATTTCAGGTGCTTTACTATTTCTAGAGAAATACCCTGCTAAGAATTCTCTAATTATTGATTTAGGACAATCTTTTTTAAATAAGAATTCAAAGCTTGGTAATGATTGTATAAAAATATCATTTAGTCTAATATTATAAGATACTTGATCAATATTAGGTCTATTGCCAGTTACCAATTGAATATCATCTAACATACTATTAGCATCTATTAAAGATTCTGTATAAGCAATCGCATCTTTATTCATATAAATATATCCAAGTATTCTTGCAAAGGCTAAACTTCTTTCCCTTTCTCTATCATTTTCCATATTAAATTTATAATCACCAAATTCTAAAGTCCAATCATCTTCTTCTTCATAAGACTTATCTTCTGTTCCAATTGGTGTCATTATTAATTTATCTTCAAAGTCAATATCTTTAGCTTGTTTATTAATTACTATATTATTTCTAAATACTTTAAATTGATGATCAGGAGTACATTTTAATTCTCTTCCATCAATTAATGTTAATTTAATAATTTCTTTAATACCTTTTGATTCTAATCCAACTGAATAAGACATAGTTGACTGTTTATTTTCAGGACACCATGATAATACTTTTTCATTTCCTTCTTCTGAGAAAGTATCTAACCTCTTTGCAACACCATTAGGTAAACTAATTAAAGTTTCGCCTGTAAAGCAGTGAGGATTCATGATCATATCAGGTACTAAACCATCGGATGTGAATGGCATATCTTTCTGGGGTAAGGCAATCCCAAGGGTGCCTTTTTGCCCGTGTCTGTTTGAATTACCAGTCCAACAGGGTTTCATATTTAATCTTGTATAAAATACGTGGTCTGGAACCTCAATACAATATACCATTCCATTGTAATCTATTAAACTTTCTGATTGTCTATTTTGTGCCTTGGTGTGTCCATGATTAATCATTGGTTCATTCTTTGTTTTAATAATACTTAATTCGTAAGGTTGAGTTGTTGGTCTAATAACTTTTCCATTAGATAATACTACATCTTTAATTTCTCTTTCATATACATTAGCAGACCAACCACAGTGTAAAGCTAATCTTGTTATATTATCTGCTAATTTTGAGGAAGATGTAAAGTATTTATGAGCGTTTGTTTTATTAATATAACCATCACCTAACATTAGTCCTTCTAATAGTATTTTGCTTTGAGATTCACTCAAATCAAATACCCATTCTGGTAATTCTTTATTTACAGCTCCTACACTGAATGGTAATAAATAATTATATATATCTATTTTATGTATATGCCATTTATCATCTTTAGATTTAATAATATGCATATCTAAATTTTTACAAACTTCTTCTAATTTACTTTTAACTCTTTTCTTATTAGCGGAAATAGTTATTCTTTTATTTTCAGATTTCTCTACCCAACCTTCTGCGAACCAAATTCCTAAAAAGTATAACCAATCATTCATAGGTAAATTTAAATCTCCTAATTTAAAAAATTCTTGATTTGGTTTAATCCATTTACCATTCTTTTTATAATTTAATCTTTTACCGATTACATCTTTAGCTTCTACTAATTCAAATTGTCTATGATCTCTCTTTTTAACATACATTTTATGTTCTAGAGTTGTAATTAAATCTATTTGTTGAGATTCTAATTTATACATTTTTCCTTTATGTTCAAATTTCCATAATTTAGAAGGTTTTGAATAATAAATCTCTTCTTGATTATTTAAACATGCAACAGTATCTTCTAAAGTTATTCTATCTATTGTTTTCCATCCTTTAGTAGTTAATACTTCATGTTCTGGAGTCAAACAAAATTTGTCCCCTATCACTGGAATTCTTTCCATTCTTACTCTTACATTATACATCTCGTATCCTTCCGTATTATAAATTCCAGAGTGGACTCTATCAATAACACCATCTACATTAGACTTGAAGATTTCTGAACTATCTTTATAAACTTTATTATTATCTCCAGTTGGTTGAATAGGTGATACTTTACCAATTATAAAATCTTCATTAATAATTTCTGTTTCTTCAGGTGCATACCCTTTATCATTTAATTTAGAGTAATTACCTTGTTTCATATCAGCTACTTTATTCTTATCGGGCTTGGTGAAAATATCATCTTGATTTGTCGATGGATTCTTATCAATTTCTGAATGATATTTCTTTAGAGTATCAGCTCTAAATAAGCCACGATCAATAGCACTCTGATTGAACACAATACTGTCTTCTTGGTTGTACCCGTTATATGACATTACTGCAACAATAGCATTTTCACCATAAGGTAAATCTAAGCTATTATTATATTCCATTGTTTTTGTGGTGACAATTGGTAATTGTGGATAATATAAAATCTGGGAAATATCCATTCTATCTTTATAACTAGTCAAATACACACCAATAGCCTGTTTAGCTTGAGAAAAGTGAATAATATTACGACCAGAGTGGTTGTGATTACTGAATGGAATATTTCCAGCAATAATACCTAATTGAGTCCAAGAGTGAAAATCACAGTGTGTGTATTTAACCCATCTGTATTCTCCATATCTATTGATTTTACTTAAATCTTTATTTTCAATTGCACGATTTCTATTTTCTTCAGTATCATTTAAACGATAATATCTATCAGCACACATAATATAATTTGAACTTTCAATATCTTCATATTCAATTAAATTAGTATGTTTTGATAAAATTCTTTTCCATCCTTTAGCATAGTCTTTAGAAGCTAACTCATTATCAACATCCTCCATAACCTCCTTAGTTATTCCTAATTTGTTATTTTCTACAATTAAAAGAGGTCTGATTAATCTACCACCATCAGAAAATATTTTAATTTCCTTTTTACCATAATCTAATGAAATAGTAGTATATTTATCTATGACTCCTTCCCTTCTTTTATTTTTTAGTAAAGAATAAACAGTATTACTATCTTTTAAATCACAAATACCGATCCAATCTCCATTCATAAATATTTTAGTATTTAATTTCATTTGTAAAGGATCAACATCTGCTGGATGTTTCATTTTAGTAGATTTAAGCACAGCCGTGATAATATCATTTTGTGATAAATTCTGATGTGTTATAGTCGCCATCATAGCCAAAGATTTAACAATTCCAATTTTAGCTCCCTCTGGTGTCTCCGCAATGCAATTATGCATCCCAATTGAAGAAGCTATAAAACTGTGATGCTTAGACATCACAGTAAAATCATAAACCATTTCTGGTTCTATTTCTTTTATTTCCTTAATACCTATAGAAACTCTTCCATTTTCTAATAAATTTTCTTTTAAAAAATTATCATAAGTATTTTCACAAGTATATCTTGGAATAGGAACTTTATCAATATCTATTCTATTTTTAATTCTATTAATTTGTTTTTCATTAATACCAGTTTTTTCAGAAATAACTTTTATTTTATAATTTTCTTTTAACATATTAATAACAATTTCATATGCTTTATTTCTTTCGTTAGAATTTTCTTTTCTAATTAAAAGATGTTCAATTACAGGAGCCGATTTTCTTGATTTTTCATTACAATATCTCCAACCAATCCATTCAGCATAAACTGCTAAATTTTCGCTAGTGTTTTCAAAATTTAATATTACTATTTTCTTTTCTTCATCTACATTTTCAATAGTAATATTTGTTTTAATATTAAATTCTTCAAACAAGATTGATAATTGATTCATATATTTTTCAGTTTCATTCAAATAAGTTATTGTAGTTGTTTGTTTTGTAGGTCCCATTGCAATTTTAAAAGTAGAACCAGCATTAGACTGGTATCTAATTTTACATCCATCACCTCCTTGAATTGCAGATAAAAATTCTCTTTTAATCAATTTATTTCCATTCATAATCCAATCTGGGATAATTCTTTCCTGATTAGTTTTTTTTCCTTTAAATCCTCCTAATAAATTTAATAAATATGACATACAACCATCTTTATTTACTTTCCAAGTTTTATAATTTGTTATTCTACCAGAATTTTTATCAGTAAATTTTGAAATCTGTCTTAATATTGTTGGATATCCAAAACCTAATTTGTTTATATCATCAGATAAACAATAAGTATCCTGTTCTTCACCAACATAAAAAGAAGATCTAAAATAGGATTTATCTTTATTATTTATTTCAGATATATTACCATCTGTATTTAATGCTCCAATTAATCTTGCAATTATTACAAGTCGTTCTTGAGAAATAGGTTTATTTAAATAATTAGATTCTAATAAATCCATACGATAATTAGATAAAACATCAGATTCTTTTATAATTACTTCTGTTTTATTTTCTGGTATTATATGTTTTTCGGTATGTCTTATAATTAATTTATCATTAATAGTTAAGTCTTTTGCTTCTTTCCAAATATAACTATTATTATTTTTTACTAAAAATGGATGTTCTGGAGTAGCTTTAATTTTTCTTCCACTTATTGTTTTAATTTCTAATAATTTATCTGCCATTTTTCCAAATTTATTATAAGTAAAAGTAGGACTAATTTCTAAATTATCTGTATTAAGAGTACTTACACAATCCCCATCAACTATATCTTTAATTAATTTAGTATCCATTTGATTTCCCATTAATACTTCACTATCTCCAGTTATACATAAGAACTGGAGCTGCAAATTCTGCCCTTGGCGAATGGATGTTACCTTGGATGTAGATGAATCCAAAGAAGGTGCCATAACTCTTCTTAAAATTGACAAACCTTGAAGATTTGACAATAATTGAAGAGACTGTGCAATACCCTTTTTTGTTTTATTCATACCCCAAATACCTGTTGCTAAAGCTGTTTTAATTCCTTGTTCTGGTACAGAAGGTTTAATTTGATTGACCATATTAATTGGACTTTCGTCAGATGTATTTTTCTTTGCAAATAACTTACCAATTTCATTTAACATTTTTTTCCAATTTTGTCTAAATAATTGACCAATAGAAATACCAGGTGTCTCTACTCTTTTATTTTGAAGAGCATCTCTATCATCTGGATCAATTCGACTTAACCAAACATTTAATAATTTATTGATCATGTATCCTAAAAATAATATTTTCTTTGGAATATCTTCACCTAAATGAGGTAAGAAATCTTGTCTTAGAATTTTTTCTAACATCATCTTTCTTTGAATCTTAGCTAATTTTTCATCTGTTTGAGATATCATTCTGTTTTTTCTTAGTTTAGAAGATAAATATTCAATTGCTTCTTCTTTAGTCTTAATCTTATTATCTTGATCGTCAGTAGAATATTCCATTGAACTTCTTAACAAGTTAATCATTTTAACATCGTTCAAATCATATGTAATTCTTGATATAATATCTTGATCAGTTTCAACACCTAATGCTCGGAAAAGAACAAAAATAGGAACATCAATTAATGTTGATGTAGTTATAGTAATATCATCATCCTTCCTATTTTTAATTGTTACAATTTGTAAATTATCTGACCATTCATTCTTTCTAGAATTAATTTGAGCAGTATAGATAAAACCATCTTCATAAGTAGGATCTTTCTTAACAAATACTAATGGTTTGTTATCAACCATCTTTTCTATGGAGATAACTACCTTTTCTTGACCACCTACTATAAAAATACCACCGGGACTATATTTACATTCACCATGTAAATCTTTTTTAATTTGTGTGGAACAACATTTAGATTTAGTCATAATAGGAATATTTGCAATAGCTAATTCTTTCTCTACATCGCCTATTTCTTTAATTGTTCTGTCGCCAGTAATAATATCTACTTTTTCAAGAATTTGAATAGTATCAGCTACAATAGTTGCAAAATAATTTAAATGATTTTTTCTTGCATCAGATGGGAATTTAATTTCATTATCATTATCAAAAGTAGGTGGTTTAATTCTTACATTAGTAAATTTAAAACCATGAAGATAAATTATATTCTCAATAACATTCTGGAAAAAATGATTTTGTTCTTGAGTTAAACTATGTGCAATGCCTTCTATAAGTTGGTCTGAAGATGCAAATAAATGTTCATAAAGAATTTTAGGTTGTTTAAAATATAAATGCATTAATTTATCAATGTGTTTTTGATTAATATTATCTTCATTTTCATCCCCAATACTTTTACTTTTTTGACTAGTATTCTCAGTAGTTTTCTGACTACTTATTTCTGTAGTTTTCTGACTACTTATTTCTGTAGTTTTCTGACTAGCATTCTCAGTAGTTTTCTGACTATTATTATCCGACATATTTGATTTTTTCTCTTTTTTATCAATATGTTTTGATTCTTTGGGCATTATGTATAATGATATAATCTTTTTAAATATTTTTATCAAATTTTTTTATTTGATAAAATATTTAGTTTTAACATTTTTTCAATTTTTCAAGAAAATCTAAGGCATCTGTTTCATTCTTAATTTTTTGAATGTGTGTGTTTATATTATCGGTAGCTTTTTTATTATTTTCTTTAGGTGAGTTTTGAAAATAATTAAATAAACTATTTGAAATATAGGTACTCGTTTGTAAAAATAGAGAATTTATTTTATTAGAAAAATAAATAATATTTCTGTATGTTTTATATTTATGTAAATAAATATTTATTAACCAAAAATAAAGAATAATTCCATCTAAAATCATCATTATATAAAAAAGACAAATATTTATAGATGTAGTATCATTCATTATATGATGTCTATTTTTTCTATAAAATGATAACATATTATATCCACAAAATAAACCAAAAAATGTTTGATAACTTACATTAAAAAATATAAATAAACTAAATAAAAATAAATAAACTTCATAAACCATTAATTATTAAAAAAATAGATTAACTCTTTATGTTATTTTAATCAGATAAATCTTTCAATAATTTAATATCATTTATTACATCCGCTTTTTCAATAATTTTTGCTTTTGAAATATATTTAATTTTATAATTTAAAAAATACTGAAAATTTTCATTATATAAAAAATACCAAATTGGAATACTTCTATTATATTTTTGAATATTTTCTTTTATAGAAATTTTATAGTCTTCATTATTAAATAATTCTAAATTTAATATTATTGGACTAATAGTAATACCTTTTACATGATTCGAAAAATATATATTATCCATCTTATAAATATATTTGAAAGATATTATCTTATCGAATAATTCAAAAAAAAATTTAACTATTGAGAAAGGAAAAATTCTGAAAAGGTGAAAGAATATTGAATGTTTAAATCTAATATTATTAATTTCAATCGCAGTAATTGAAACACAATAATTTTTAACAAATAATTCCCTAAAATATAATAAATAATCCATTATTATATTTATATATTTCTTTTTTAAACCTATACTATCAAGTACTTAAAACTTTAATACAATTCAAATTTAAAAAAAATTTATATAAAGAATATTATTTATATTATCTTTAATGGAAAATCAAACAAATACACAAATAAGTGCACAAAATTCACTAAATTTAAAAACAAAATTTGATAGAGAATGGAATTTATGGTATCATCATGATAAAGATAATTGGAAAATTGATGGTTTTAAAAATATTTATGATATTAAAAATATTGGTGATTTTTGGCAACTTTTTAATAATTGGGATAAGATGGGTGGTATTAATCAAAAACATTATTTTTTAATGGAAAAAAATATAACACCAATTTGGGAAGATCCAGAAAATAAAAAAGGGGGGTGCTGGTCATATAAAGTTCATGAAAATCAATCTCAAGAATTATGGGAAGATTTATCACTTTATTTAGTTTCTGAAAAATTATCAAAAAATCCTAATGATATTACAGGTATATCAATTTGTTTAAAAAAAAATAATTATAGTGTAATTAAAATTTGGAATAGAAATAGTAAAGAAAATAGTTTAGTTTTACTAAATGAAACTATTTTAAAAAAGTGGGGTATGGAGATTATTTATATCGCCCACATACCGGAATAGTAATGAATACCAAATAATCATACCGGAATAGTAATGAATACCAAATAATCATACCGGAATAGTAATGAATACAAATTTTATGTTCTTAAATAATAAAATAAAATTAAAGATATTACTATACAACTTAAAATAATATAATCTGTTGAATAATCACAATCTTCATTTTCAGTATTTCTAAATCTTTCAAGCTTTTCCTCAAGTATAATTTTAGAATCAGCGGGAAGATTAATATGATACAATCTTTCAGCTGAAACCCCTTTAAAATCATTAGACATACATTGGGTTATATCACTAGGATCTTTACTGAAACCATCTGGACAAGGAGCATAACATGATCCTTGATAAGATTGATAATATTTTGGACAGGGTGTATCTGTATCAGATCTAGGAACTGAAGATCTAATTAATAAACATTTATTATTTTTTATAATACCCCCTAAACATGAATAACATGTTCCATTTACATAATTTGGATATTCTTTTGGACATACTGCACATTTAAAATTATTTATTTGAAAATCACCTGGATTACAAGTTTGCATATAATATAACTTAGTAAAAAATTAAATATTTATAAAATTTAATTTTTTAATTGCTTTAATATTATCTTTAATTCTTATTATCCTTTTGGGATAGGACAAACTTTACTTCACCCAATGCAGCAACAGCATATTTAATAATTAAAGGGTAATCATTTTTTAAATATAAAATTACTTGAGGAGATAAATTAGTACATTTAGTAAATACATTTAACCATTTTAATGAAAATACACCCTGTACTATCTCATTTTTATTATCTGTATTAACATCAATTGAAAGACCACCATTAGTTTCTGATATTTCAAAATCAGCATCACAAATTTCAGCCCCTTTAACACCAAAGCTTACTTTATTATTAGCACATTTAATTTCTATTTTTTCTGTAATTAAACTCATATCTTTACAATACTTGTGAAAATCAGATGAAGGGAAATAAGCTGCATATGGAAATTGAATAGGATCAACTTCTAATTTTTCATCATCTAAATCAGATAAATTGAGTCTAAAAATTTTCTTTTCTTTTTTATCAGTGTTTTCTAAAATGATAATTAATTTATTAATATCTTCGTCATCGAGAGCCCAGGTCATTTTATCCATATTTGACATACATTTTAAAATTATTAATAAATTATCTAAATTTACTCCAATAGTAATCTTTTTTTTATGATAATTGTATTTATATTTATCGAATTTATCAGAATCAAGTTTACTATAAACTAATATAGATCCTGCCTTATTAATTTCTTTCATGATTAAACCTCCAACTTGTTTACCCTTATTTTCATTAGTTTCAGTTACTAATTCGGTATCTGTTTCCGAATTTTCTGTTTCTAGATTTGCTTTATCGATGTAGTAAGGACAAAATGTCATTTTAACATCTGTAACGATTGAGCTTATTGTGTCGATTAGAATCTTTATGGCGTTCGTTTGCGAAGTCTCTAATTCTAAAATATAGACCATTAATTTAATAAGTTTAAAGTCTTTAAAATGATTTTAAACTATTTAAAATAGAAAAAAAAATATTCTAAATTAATATAATGTCTAATACCTACAATCTTGTGAATCCTTTTATTCAAGGAGATATAAAGACTTCAGTAAAATCAAAAAACTCTATTAATGCAGCTAAAACAATTTACAAAAATTTATCCGAACACTTTAATAATAGTATTCCAAAATTCTATTTCACTATTCAAAAAGGTTCTTCAGGTAATGGTAAATACTACCATTTCCTTGTAAAAGAAGTAAGAGAAAAAGATGAAGTAAAATTTAATGTTGAACCTTACACTGCCCACAATACTGCTAGTTCTATTGAAAAATTTAAAAGTAAATTAAATACTTTTAAAACTAAATTTAGCCAAGCTGGTGGTAAAGCTGGATCTAGAAAAAAGGGTTCTAAAAAAGGTTCTAAGAAAGCACCCAGAAGAAAAATGGAAGATTATGACTTTGATGAAGATTCTAATTCTGATTTAGCTTCATCTGACGATTTCTATGTACAAGCTTCTGTATACAGACCAGTAGTAACACCCCCTCTTTATTACTGGTGGTATGATCCTCAATTATATAACTTAAAATCGGTATTTATTCCCACTTTCTATGGATATTTATCCCCTTTCCTTCAATTAGATCTTTCTGGTGTAAATTACTAAAAAATTATTAAAAAAATTATTTAAAACGATATAACATTTCAAAACTACTAATAAGTTCATGAGTTATTTTATAATATAACTCATTAATTTGTTCTTTTACTTCCCACGAATGAAGATGATTAGCCTCAATACTTAACAAAAATTTATTAAAACCTTCAAAATTAGTTTTATTATCCTCAATTAAATGTGGATAATGACTAATGAAAGAATTTATAGAATTGTTTTTTGATACTTCATTTTTCCATTCTACCAAATTAGAAATCCATGAAATATCTGTTGTTTTCTCATCTTTTGCTAAATAGGATTTAACTACTAAAGTTGCATAATTTATATCTCCTGTAACTCTTTCTAGATTATTAATCAAAAAAGTTTCTGGATCTTCCATTAATAAAGATTGTTTATGACTTTCATATAATTTTTCATACTGATTCATATTCCTGTCAGGAGAAAAAGAAATAAAATTATCTTTATCTAAATTATCAATTCCAATATTTATAAAAAGAGATTTACCTTTATTTTCAAATTCTAAACAATATGAATCTAAAAATGAAGAAACTAAATTACAATTTAACATATTTTTTGGTTTAATAATATATTTAATTGTTCTACCAAAATGATCATCTTTATTATCAAGAAAATCAATATATTCATTAATAATTTCAAATAATGAATAATAATGTGTATTATTTTTATCAAACAAGTTGTAATAATTATAAGGGAAAAAAGGAATCTTCTCATTCATATTCTTAATTAAATTTATGTAATCTTCAAACTTAGAAAGTTTCAAATAAAATTTATTATTTTTTTCTATTATCATTTCTCCATTTAAAAGAGCAATTTTACTAATTATACAAAAATTATCCTTTTTACCAAATAGAAATTTGTTTATAATATGTAAAGGAACAATTAAACCTGTTCCCATCTCTAATACTGTGTTTTCAGTGAATATGTGCTTATAATCCATTAGTTTAAATAAAATTATTTAAAATAAAGGTTTATCAATTTTTTGATTCATTCGTATTATACTAGTTATTCATATTATCCTGTTATTCATATTTCTGAAAAATATAATATCTATTCAAAAATGAAAATGTTTTACTTTCTTTATCTGGTCCTTTTAAGTTTCCATAAAATTGTGCAACATCTTCATAGAATTTTTTGTTTTTAATATTTTCTTCATGCGGAACAACATCTAAAAACCAATGTTTATTAATATTATAAATATTAGAAAATAAATCAGTATCTATTAATCTACATCCTGCTTTTTCCATTGTACTATTCATAAGTTTTGTTGATACTAAATTCTCTGGAATTGCTTTATCAGAAAACCAAGTCATTAAAACATCAATTGTCTGTCCAGGTTCATCTTTATAATTTCCATTGTATTTCTTTGTAATTTCAAATAATTTTGTTTTATTTCCATCGTCATCGGTATAATACGAAGTGTAAACGTTATTATCTCCTAATAATTTCAAAACCTCATTAGCATCAAATAATGTAAATACAACATATCCACCAATTTTTAAATTATTCTTAACATTATCAATAAGATTTTGTGTAGTTTCTTGATTTTCAAAAAGGTAATGAATTGCAAACATACTAGTAATTATATCATATTTATTTTTCCCAGATAGATATTTATCAATATTATTCTTATTATCTTGAGACATATTTGAAAATTTCTTAGCTTGTATATCTGATTTAAATGGTATAGAACCATCAGCTTGAATATAAGTCATTTTACCATAATCTGGGAATTTAGATTTTAAATAATTATAACGACTTACAGCACTATCAGTAGCTGCAAATAAACCTTCATAATCAGGATCGATTCCAACATAATCTCCTACACGAGCGTGATAAAACTTTTGAATATCACCACCGCGACCACATCCAAAATCTAAAATATTTGCCTTTCTTTCTTTACCATCTTGAAATTCTTTAAATGGTTGACAGTATGTATAAATTAGAATAGATTTAACCCAGTTTTGAAAAGATCTCATAATTTTACACAAATTAGTAATTTGTTGATAATACCTATCTTGAGCTCTTTCTGATGTAATTACAGTAGAATCAATTCTTGATTGTAATAATTTTAGCTGAATATCATATGTTCCTATATTAGATAATTTTTTAATTTCATCTATAGTAACTGCTTCTTTCATTGATTTCCAAGTTTTTATAGCTACATCTTTAAAATTACCATATTTTTTTTGTTCTCTCAATACACTTTCTGTTTTGTCCCAACGAGTTCTTAAAATAGACCACCTATATTTATGAGGAATGTTTGGATTATTGGTATAAATAACTTCAATAACTGTATTGTCTTGAATTATATTTCCTTCAACATCTCTAACTTCACCTCTAACTAATGGAAAAAATGCTTCGTGGTTTGATTCTTCTTTCATAAACGGAACTGGTAATTCTTTATTACCAATTAAATCGCCTACGAAAAAATTAGCAATTCTGAATACTTGATCACCACCAGACATGTTCCCCATTTTAAGTTGTAATGAATTATCAAATATTTCATAATATCCACTGGTTTCAGGATTTCTTTGAAAATTAACATAAATATCAATAGAATTAGTTTCGGGTGGTTTATATTTATAAATAGGATACTTTTGTTCTCTTTTATCTCTTGTATATTTTTGTTCTAATCCTGTAAAAATAATACCATCTAAATAATAAGGACAACTTACTTTATTTGAATTGGTACAGCAATTATAAATTAGATAAGCATATAAAAATGCTTCAGAATTAGCTCCACCTGTTGGAAAAATAAAAAGTTTAGGATGAAATATAAAATTATTTTCTTTTGAATCTTTTATTATTTTATTTAAATTTTCATAAAAATTTTCGATTTCGGATAAATAATGTTTTTCTTGTTTATCCATATTAAAATTACCTGTAAATTGTTTTGATTTATAAATAGTTTCATCACTAATTTTTTCTAATGTGTCATAGACCAATTTTAATCTGTTTTCTAAAGACGTTTCATTTCTAATATCTTTTCCATTGTAGCATAAACAATCAAAACCCATAAATAGATATTTTTTCTCTTTGATCAAATGAATTAATTCTCCTTCAATAATTGTATTATTAATTCCCTTTACTTTTTTACTTAATTTTTTAACATTTAAATTATTAGAAATTAAATATATATTTTCTTCATTAACAAATAATTGATATTTTTCCCCATCTGCTTTATCGGTAACACTATATTTATTAGGAATTTTATCAACTACATGAGTTACTTCTGCAGAAATAGGTTGCATAGAGTATAAATTATTAGAAGTTTCTGATGATAAACCATAGACTATTTTTTTATAATTTTCTATTGTCTTTTTATTTTCATCTTTTGTTATTAATTCATCAGTACCTTCTAAAACTTTCTTTAAAAGTTCCATTTCTTTAGTAATCATATTTAAATTCTTATCCGTTGGTTTACCCATATAATCAATTTCAATTTCATAACTTTTACCCGAATTCTGTAATAAATTAGCATTATTACCAGATTTAATAATTGTTAAATCTATTCTAGCTTTGTCCTCTTTTTCATCTAATAATATTAAACTCATTCTTTGTTTATATCTAAAAAATATTTTATCAGTATCTGTAATTGAAATATTAGTTAATTCTTTTAACTTTTTCTCCTTTAATGGTTCTTCTGTTGATTTTCTAAATCTAATATCATAATGTTCTAAATCAATTACATTTTTAGGATCTTTTGTTTTATTTATAAAAGCGAAATTAGGATCTTTTCCAAATTGTGTGACTAATATAGAAAAAATAATATGATTTTTCCTTGTATGAACTAAATTTAAAATTTTATTAATCATTTCATTTCCAATAACAGTAATTCTATAAACATTATTATTATCATAATTAAATCCGATATCTAATGTTGTTTCACTTATTAAGTTTAATTTATCTTCATCGCTTCTAAATCTTAAATATTTTAAAGCATCCATAAATTTAATTATTGATAACTTATTATCCGATCTATAATTATTAAACATAATTTCAAATTCATCATTATCGGACATTTTATTGAAAATATTTTTTACTTGAGAAAAGACATTAGGTGATAACATTATATTTATTAAGATATTATTTCCTTATAATAATTTAAGACAATTTTTTTATTTCAAGTCATGTCTAAAATATTTTCTAAATAAAATTAATGATTTCCTATTTAGATTATATTAATATTTTTGAAGAAAAAAAGATAGATTTATATGATTTTCAGAAAAGAATTAGTTATTACAGATTAAAACAACACAATCAAAAGGGAGGAAATATTATAGATATAAATAAGATAAAATATTTGGAGCCTCATAATGTTGAAAAAGTTTTAGTTCATCTTTTATCAAATAATTTAATATGTGTAAACCAAATAATTAAAAATTTAACTTAAACTCGTCATAAAATTATAAATTATAAAATATATAATAAGTTTAATATTAAAAATAAAAATGTCTATTTATAATGGAAATAGTAGATTACTATTATAAAATTCTTGATTTAGGAAAAGGTTCAACTAATGAACATGTTTATAAAGCATATAATACCAAAATTGAAAAATATAGAAATCTTCCTTATTTAAATTCTTCTCAAAAAGCAGAAGTTAAAGAATTAAAGAAAGCCAAATTTGTTTTATCAAATCAAGAATTTAGAAAAATATATGATGAAATTATTCTATCTAAAGGGGAAGGAAAACAAAATGATAATTTATCGCCCAAAAAAGAGAAAGTTAATTCACAATTAGTAGGAGATAGAATATTTTCAATGGTTGGTATATTAAATGCACCACAAAAGAGTTTTGATTTGGAAAGAAAATTTTTCTCTGGTAATAATGTAAAAAGTGATCGTGGAAAAATAAATCAATGAGTTTCTAAAATATTCTCTAATTTTAATTCAAATTCTAAATCACTATTCGCTTCTAATATTTTATTAACTGCTTTTAATCTTTTTTCAATAGGATTCCCTGAACATTTTCTTGAGGCAATTTGTATTTTTTTTTCAATTGACATTGCTCTACTTTTATTTAATTCTCCATTATTGATAACTTTTACCCAACCATAAAAATTCCAATTACCTTCACCTTTCTTAATTTTAGTATATTTGGCACCTCCAACTAATTCACCATTGTGTTGTCTTAATCTTCTAGTTGGATTATTAGTCATTCCAACATAGGTACAATTGTTTAAACTATTAAACAAAATATAAATAATATAATTGTTTGACATTATTAAATAATATATATTATTTAATAAAGTTTTAAAATAAAATAAGTTTTAAATTAGGCAGACATTACCTTATCACCGTCGGTGTGGTTGCTGTTCTTGTCGGCTTTAAATGGGTAGAAGGTGATATTGAAATCACCAACTGTCATTTTATTGAGATCACCATCGCGGTCAAGAAGCTTGTCCATTGCTCCCTTGGTGTCTACGGTCAGATCAGCACAACCAATGAAATGATTGTCCTTGCGGTAGAACTTGAAATAGAGAACATTTCCACCAGTGGCCTTTTCTACCTGAGAAGAGATGGCTTGCTTGCCCTCTTGGTAATCAGTTTGGTCAGTTAAGCCAGTAATGCGGAGATATAATTTGTAGGAACAAAATTTAATTTTTGTCTCGGGATAATCTTTTCTGATTTTACGGTAAGTATCCAGAGACTCTTGAATGGTTCCGAATTCAACGAAATATGCATTTTTGGAAGTTTTAAAAGTAGAAGTGCGCCCGGGCATATCCTTAAATGTTGATTCATTAATACCACTACCTTCATTTGGGGAAACAAGGAGGGTGCATCCGGCTTTGCGGACTGATTTCTTCTTTCCTTGAAAATCATCTTCACCTTCGCCTTCATCTTCTTCGTCATCGTCGACTACTTTGGGCTTTGGTTTATATGTTTTTTTGGCAGGAGTTTCTTTATTCTCACTCACCTGAACCTTGATATCTTCAACTTGAATCTTGGTTTCTTTAGCGAGTTTAGGTTTGTTTTCATCAGTAGTAGAGTTCTTTGTATTCTTTTTAACAGGGGGCATTAAAGATAATAAATCATATGTCTTTAAATAAAATTAAATCAATTTTTTTCATTATTATAACTCTTTTTCAAAACTATTTAGAATATCTTTCAAAACTGGGTATTTATTAAAATTATATTGTAAAAAAGGACTAATTAGTTTATTCTTATTTTCATATACGTCCACATTTGAAGTAATATACTTATATACAATATATTTTAAACAAATCTCAAAAAATTCTCTAAAATAAGTTATTTTTAATAGATTGTTTATTTTTTTATTAACTAAAGTTAAAACATAATAGTTATAAATATCATTTAATATTGCTCCCGATTTTAAAAAATTATTATTTAATTTTACTACTTCTTTCTTAATTTTATTAATATCATGATCTTCCATTCTTTTATACTGAAAAACTAATTTGGTAATTTCTGGAATTATCTTGTAATAAATTTCTCCTTTATTAATAAATTTTTTAATTAATTCTGGAAGAAATAATACATCGTATAAAGAATATCTTAAAACATCGTAAGATAATTTGTGAATATTAATGTTTATTAAATAGATAGGACCAGTTTTTTCTTCTATTGATTCTAAATCTTTAAATTTTTTAGATGTTATAACCTTATATTCTTCTAATAAATAATAAATTGAACATTTAACAATATTGCTATTAGATTCAATATGACTATATTCACACAAATATTTTGTATCAAATAAATTATAACAAAAATTAATTATATTATCTTTTGTTATTAATAATTGATTAAATAAATATGGAATATCTAAAGATTCTCCACCGTGTAAAATTTTTATAATATGTTTATTAGTTAATAAATTTAATAAAATATTATTTTGATCAGTATTTAATTCAGGAGGGTAAAAAACAAAAATAGTTCCAAAGTTTTCATTTTCAATTTCCATATTTATTTGAAATAGTGCAACATCTCTTTCATTCTTTCGCACTCTATTAAATTCAAAATCACAACCAATAAAATGTTTTAAATTAATATTATTATTTTGATTTTTAATAAAGTTTAAAAAAAAATTGATCATAAAAGTAATCTTATCTTTTGAATCTGCTGATAAAATATTATATTTTTTATTATTTAAATTTGGATAGAATTCATTTCTACCATCTAAAATAATATTATATTTCATTTATATTGTTTTAGAAAAAAAATATAAATATTATTAATGGAAGATGCACTTTTTGCTACTATAAAAGAAAAATCTACTGATTTTACTAATATTAATGATTTAATTCAAATTAGTTTATTAAATTCCGGTGATATAGTTATTATTTATGATGATACTATTCGCCCTCCTATATTTAGAACTGCTATTTTAGAATCAATAACCCATCAAGAGGAAAGTTTTAAAACTATTATATTAAATTTTACATCAGTAGAAGGAGAAAAATTTATATTAAGAAAATTTTATAAAGGTACTATTGATGTTTTTTCACCTTTGGTTGTTTTAGGTGGTGAATTATTTGACAAATATAAATTATTCAAAGTTGAAAATCATAGTATAGGATTAGAACAATTAGTTGAAAAATTTAAAAAATTAGTTCAAGACTCTAGTGTAGTTTTTAACAGTTCAATGCCTATTGAAAATCAACCCAAAACATCAATTGTCCCTGAAGGTGCCGAGAGGGGTAGATTAAATTCAGTGGGTAGTCAATTAGCAGAAGGTGGTCGATTAACTCCAAGCGAAAGTCAATTATTAGGAGAGGGTGGGCGATTAAGTGCAAGTGGAAGTCCATCATTAGGAGCAGAGGGTGGACGATTAAGTGCAAGTGGAAGTCCATCATTAGGAGCAGAGGGTGGGCGATTAAGTCCTAAAGAGCAAGCAGGCCTTGCAAAGAGAGCTGCTCAAATTGCTAAGGCCAAAGAACGTGAACAAAAAATGGCGACAAAGAGTTCAAGTGCCAAAGCTGGTGAAGGATCTAGTGGCGCAGCATCAGCAGCAGCAGGATCTAGTGGCGCAGCATCAGCAGCAGCAGGATCTAGTGGCGCAGCATCAGCAGGATCTAGTGGTGCATCAGCTGCTGCAGGATCTAGTGGTGCAGCAGCTGCAGGATCTAGTGGTGCAGCACCACCAGGATCTGGTGTTTCATCTTTTAGAAAAGTTGAACCCGCATCTAATAAACAAAAATATATAAAATATAAGAATAAATATATTAACTTAAAAAATGAATTATTAAATTAATTTTATGATAGTGTCTTAAATAATTCTATCATTTCATTTCTAACTTTTCCCAATTCATTTTTAAATGTGGAATTAACACAATTATCATACCATTCTTGAGTTGTCTTAATAATTTCATCCTTTTTAAAAGTAAAATGTTTCTTAATAACTTCTTCCATTGAAGCGGGTGGATTTTTAATCATATCATTAATTGCCCATCTAATCGTTGAATGATATCTTTCTTCATTGTAATATTTAGAATTTTTTCTTCCTTCTTCTGTTTTTCTAGTTCTTTCATAACTGGGTTCATTGAAATAAGGTTCTTTTACTAAAATATCAGACTGAATTGATACTAATACTTGATAAAAGCTAGAAATTTTAGGTTGCCATTTTTCTTCTGGACGACCCGACCAAGTTCCTAATATAGATAGACAGACTTTCCCTTCATTATATAAATTAGGATTAAATCTAACTGTATTATTACCTGTAGTATGTAATAAAACTTTAGGTTCAGAATTAGGATAATCTGCAGGAAAACAAGCATGAAATTCAAAAATACCATTTTCATAAGGAGTATCTTTAGGTCCTGAAATAAAAAAGCTAAATAGATTTTGATTAGATTTAGATACTCTTGCCCAAATAGTAGATTCCCAATTTAATGGTAAATCCTTTTTGAAACTGGAATTTTCAGATATAATTCTCATAATAGTTTGTTTTGAAGTAATTTTAGTTTCTTTTTCTTTAATAAATCTATGGTTAGGTCCAATTTCATAGTTTGCAAATTGTAATTTTTTCATAGTTTCTTCATATTCATTTTTAATATCAGAATTAATAATTTTAATATTTTTAACCTCTTCTTCTTTTTTATTACTTTTATACCAATCTGAAACACAATGAATTAACAAATAAATAGGATTTTCTTGAGTTTCCTGATTTGTTTGAAACAAAGAATTAATTTCATCAGAAATATTTGAGAATGCATGTTCTATTTTATTAATAAAACCTTGATATTTATCATTATTTTTAATAAAATCTTTCATCTTATCCAATATTTTAATAATTTCTTCATATAATATTTTACTTTTTTCTAATTCCAATAAACTTAATCCATTAATTCTATTGATTAAAAATTTAGGCATTATTGATTGCATTATTATTTCTATAGATTCTAATTTAATTTCATTTTTAATTTGGATGAGTAAAAATGTTAAATCAGATTGAATAATTTCTTGTTCTTTAATAAATGCGGTAATATCCCAATTTTTAGTAGAATCATGACCATAACCAGTTCCAGATTCCCAATATTTATCTTTGCTTTCTTTAGTTTCTTTAATAAGTTTTGGAAATTCAATATTTAAAACTTCTTGTTCAATTGAATCTTCTTTAGTAATAGAAGCTAATTTAATTAATAAAATTTCTAATTCCATAAATTTAGTTTCATCTAAATTTACATATTCATGAATTACTTTTTCTAATTGTTCTGATAATTTTGAAACTAACCAATCTAAATTAGTTGTTGGAATCCAGTTTTCAATTTTAAGTATTTTTAAATTCATTAAATTGAAAACTAGTGGTAATTTAATTGCTGGTTTAACAAATTCAAATTTTGGAGGAATAAAAGGATACATCTTTGGTTCTACACTAATTTTCATTTCAATATAATCATATCCTAATTTGCTTTTAATTTCTTTAATAATAGGATTATTTAGTTTTAATTTTAGACTCAATTCATAAATATTATTATTAATAGGAATAATATTATGTTGATGTCTAAAATTTTCATTGATAGAAGTTATTTCTTTCTTTAAAATTTGAAGAATTTGGTTAGTATTAAAGAATAACTCTTTTGGAAAATTAGAAACATCCTTATAAATTCTTGAAAATTTATCAACTAGAGTTTTAGCTTCTTTTTCAATTATTTGAAAATCAATTATTACTTTGGAGGATTTGTTTATTTTTTTATAAATATGATAATTGTCTAATATTTTAATATTTTGAACAACTGTTTTATTTAAATTATCAGATAACATTTTTAATTGTTTACAAATATAATTTACATTTTTATCTTCTGAATTTAGAAATTGAGCATTAATATCTTCAAGATCTAAAATACTAGATTCTAAGAAACAATATTCCAAAAAATCAGTAATAATTTTTATAGGGTAAGTATTTATAGAAAAATGTAATATAAATTTATCTTCCTCTTCATTAAAGGAAAGTAATTCTACATTGGAGCTCTTTATTAAACTTCTTAATTCATTAGCCAAAGGGTTGATTTCCATTGTAATAAAATAATTATTTTTAAGATAAAAAAACACAATTTTTTTATCTTAAATGGTAATTTTAATTATAGGTTTATATTTTTCAATAACTATACCCGATTCAATTTTAAGTTTTTTATTTAAATCATTATTAGCTTTAGTATTTAAATATAACTTATAACATTCTTCCAACCAATCTTTATTAACATCTATTGTTTCTTTGAAATTATTATTATTTAAATAATAATTTTTATCTTCATTGTTTAATTCTTTAAAAATCATACTATCTGAATCATTAAAATCAATTATAAAGTTATATGGTTCTTTAATAATTAAAAAATAATTAATTTTATTTATGATATCAGAATGTCCATATCTAATATTTATAATTCTTTTTTGTACTTTATAATGATATTTTAAAATACTAATTTTTTTTTCTAATTCTATATCATAAAATTCTTTTACTAGATCATTAGAAATTTTTACTGGATCATTAGAAATTTTTACTGGATCTTCTACTTCTTCTTTATTAATTTGCCAACAACTAAAACAAGAAAACATATATACATATTATATTGAAAATAAATTAAAATAATTCAAATTTTTAAGAACTCATTATAAATATATGGATTTAAATAAAATTTTAAAAAGAATTTTAAACTGGATGAATCATAACGAATTAGGGAAATGTATAATGGATATATTAAAGATGATATTATAAATATATTATATATTCCAGAAAATAAAGTATATGCCTGTATCTTTAATAATTTAGAATATTACGTTTTAGATTATAAAAATTCAATAGAATTTGATAGTCCAAAAATATTTGCTATTAAACAGTATATTCACTGTAAAATTAATCAAATAATATCTTCTTTGTAATAAATAATATCTTCTTTGTAATAAATAATATCTTCTTTGTAATAAATAATATCTTCTTTGTAATAAATAATATCTTCTTTGTAATAAATAATATCTTCTTTGTAATAAATAAAATAAATTAATTTAAGCCTAGAGCACTTAGGTCAGGAAGAGTCTCTTCTTTTTGTATAATAATAATTTCCTTTGACTTATACTCCTTCATTATGCCTTCTTGTACTGAGAGCACAATCTTCAAAATAGGATCAAAGGTTGAACTGGTAATAGTTTCGACAAATGATGTCCAAGGATCAACTGAAACTCGAGCCTCGCCAGTTTCTTCATCAATAATGAGCTTAAAATCTCCTGTCATAATTTGAGTCATAATAGTTTGGCTAAATCCTGAGACCATCTGAATTCCATTTGTAGAGGAAAGAGTAGGAAATCCCTCACTGGTTCCACATAGGTTCCAAAAAATAGTTCTAGGTAGGAAATATCCCTTATCCTTAAATGCTGCTTCCATTCTTCCATAGAATACAGTTTGATATGCATCCTGTTTATCCATATCTGGCTTCATATCTTCAATATAAACTTGTTCATTAAAATTACAATCTGTCAAAAATAGTAGAGCAAAGTTAGCCTTCTCAACTTTGTTTTCTTGCATCAAATCCAAAAGGATCCGATAAGTTGCATCAATATTGGTACTATAACCCATTGGGCCTCTCATGATAGTTTGAAATTGGTCAAAAATATCTGCTTCCAAATCCAAACTGAATAACTCTGGCTTATCGCTAAAGCTAATCAGACAACCAGGAATATTGCTTAGAGTTGCTGCCAAAATTCCAAGTCCAATTGCAATATGCATGACATGTGCTTGTACCATTGAACCAGATGTATCAATAACTGGAATAATATTTTTTGGATCAATATAATCATCTCCTTTAGGTACATTCTCAATCATTTCACGAATTGACTTGACCATATCTTTCCACTGTTCATTAATTAGTGCTCTTTGAGCCGGAGTAATATCATCCATTTTAGAAAAAATAATTTTACTCAACTTATCCAAGTCGGAATTTGCACCCTTAATTTTTTTTTCTAGGGTAGCTTTCTCAGTGTTTGCTCTACATTGAATGCGATCCTCGCGAGTTGATGGACCCTTTTGACCCTCATTCAACAGAGCCTTGTGATATTTTGTATTAAATCCTGCGGGATTATGTTCAATAGTAATATCAGCCCAATTCCTTCCGGTTTGAGCGCACATCATAACTTCACCGACCTCAGACAGTTGGGTAATAGCTGATACAATATTTCGCAGAACTGCTTGTGCATATGAAAGCCGTTTCTTAAATATTAGAGGATCTTTTGTCTCATAAATCTTGGGAAATAGTTTCTTCATAATTAGAAGTCGGGGAACATCTGCATCTTTCTTACCCTCCCTTTTAATCCATTTAGCAGCTAGACTTAGACGCATACCCTTTTTATAAGTAATTAGTTCAGCCTTATTTAGCATGACAATCTCCTTATTTTTTGCCTTGGACTCATCCAAAGTAATAATCTTAATACTCTTACCAAATACTTGGACACAATCTGCCTCCAAGTTCTTAATAAACCATTCAATAGATGCATCTACAACATTAGTTCCAGAATGACCCATAGGATAAAAAATATTAATAATCTTATTAAAATCATCAAATCTTCCATAATCTGGAACAGCAGAAAGTAGTGCAGTAATAGTTTGAGGAAATACTGAATGTACCTTTTGGAGAAGATAGTAAAATAGCAATCTCTCGCGCTTTCCTGGACCATGAATATTTCTAAGATAAAAAAGATAACGGAACATATAAGACCAAGATTCAGCCTGAGCTTCTAGACTTTGTGCTGCAACTTCCTTAATAAAATTTTCAAAATCAGAATCAAGTTGATTTTTATGCTCAGGATTAATAATATTCATATTTGGGTCTGGTGCAAAATGTCCCTCTTTATTTTTCTTTTCCCTAGGAGGATTATATACATACTTTTTGCGAACCAAATGGTGATTCAACTCCAAAAGAGCTTTACCCATATTTCCGAAAGCAATATCACCATTTCCGGTTTTGGTCATTATTGTTGTTGTATTAGTTGGAATACTATCACTAGAATCATCGTGGTAAAAAGACATAAATAAAAATAACATAAATACATTATGTTATTTTTTCAATTTTTTTAATGTTTTTTAAATATTGCAACTAAACCGCTCATATAAATATCTCCAAAAGTTGATTTAGTTACTCTATTTTCTAAATCTGACATATCAGTTAAATAATTAGCTAATTTATCTGATTCAATTTTTTTTAATAATTTTTCATTATTTAATAAATAAGAAACTATTTCTTTCAAAACAATAGACAAAGAATAACCATTCACTTTAATTGTAGAATCTATTTTTTTATTTGCTTGATCAAAACTTATTTTTGGATCCATTAATGTTTTTAAAATGTCTTGGACTTCTACATAAGAAGGTACGCCAGCTAATTTATAACAATTATTTATTATTAAATGATTTGATTGAAGAGATAAAGATTGTAAAAAATTTATACTTTTTCTTAAATCACCTTTAGACAATAAACTAATAGTTTCTAAAACTTTAGGTTCAAAAGTCATTTTTTCATTATTACATATATATTCTAATTTTTTTTCAATATGATTAGAACTAATTGGACTAAATCTAAAATTAGCACATCTAGAACGAATAGCTGGAATAATTTTATTTTCATAATTACAAATTAAACAAAATCTAGTAGTTCTTGAATATTTTTCAATGATTCTTCTTAAGGCAAATTGTGCATCAAAAGTCATTGAATCAGCTTCATCTAAAATAATTAACTTAACACCGCTACAAAACATATTAACTTTTTCAGCAAAACATTTTATTTCTTCTCTAACTGAATTAATACCTCTATCGTCAGATGCATCTAATTTCATAATCATTAAATTTTTTTGATTTCCATAAAGTTCATTTGCTATAGCTAAAATTAAAGATGTTTTTCCAGTTCCAGGAGTTCCATGAAATAATAAATGTGGTAAAGAACTTCCCTCTAACATTTTTTTAATTGTTTCAATATTTTGATCATGGCTAATAATTTCGTCTATTTTTTGAGGTCTATATTTTTCTACCCAAGGAAGATATTCCATAATAATAAATTAAATATGAAATCTTTCTTTAAATTATATATTCCTTTTAATTAATTACTATTTATAATCTTACTAAAATCATAAGCTAATCTCATAAACTCAATAAATTCATCTCCACCTTTAATTAAGTTATTATCTATTTCTGTTAATTTTAAACTTAATAATGATTTTATTTTGGAAGAAAAATTTTCATTATTTAGAATATAATTATGAAAATGTAAAATTTGATTTACCAAACTATAACCATTGTTAACAATTTCATTTTTAATATTAAAATCAATAACATCTGAATTTTTTTCAATAATTGCTTTTACCAAATCATCGAAAACATTCTTTGGAATTACACCTGATATTTCATTTAAAATATCTTGATTTAAAATATTTCCAGACGTATTATAACATTTTTGAAGAAAGTTAATAGCTTTTCTTAAATCACCTCTACAATTTTTTATAATTTTTTTTAAAAAAATTTCAGAACATTCAAAATTTTCTTTCACACAAATAAATTTTAATTTATCTATAATTTCATCTTCTTTAATTGGTTTGAATCTAAATAGTGCACAACGTGAATTAATTGGATCAATGATTTTATTATGATAATTACAAATAATACAAAATCTAGTTAATTTTGAATATTCTTCCATAATTCTTCTTAAAGCAAATTGAGAATCAGATGTCATATTATCTGCTTCATCTAAAATAATAATTTTCCAAGGTGGAATACCTGGTTTTGGATTGATAGATTTTTTCGCATAAGTTTTTATTTTTTCTCTAACAACATTAATACCTCTTTCATCAGAAGCATTTAATTCAATAACTCTATCATAATAATTTTCTTCTCCAAATAATTCTTTAGATAATGCTAAAATTGTAGAAGTTTTACCACAACCCGAAGGACCAAAGAAAATTAAATGAGGTAGATTTTTAGTAATAAGAGTTTTCTTTAATGAATCAATAACATCTTTTTGAGCTGTTATTTCTTCTAAAGTTTTTGGTCTATATTTTTCAACCCAAGAATTGAATTTGTTAGATTCCATTTATATAATAAATAAAATGCTCTTTAATATAATTTTTTAATTTTCGGAAAATTTAAAAAGATATTAGGTAAATGTTTTTTATTATAATCATTTGATTCTATAGCCAATTTTTGAATATTTGGTATATTCGATTCTGTAATATGAGAAATACCAATTTTATCTTCTTTAATTTCAGAATGCCAAACCGATGCAAAACCCTCTAAAAGAGTTATTAAATTCCACGCACCAGGAGCCCAATCAGCTTGATGATATGCAGAATTAGTTAGACAAATTTTTTTATTAATTTCAAAACGGCCATTAGGAGTTAACATATAATAATCTGGTGCCTTTCTTGGATAATCAGGAGAATGAACTATTTTTCCAACATATAGTCCATTTGCATAAGATGTGTCTTCTCTACCATAAAGTAGAAAATATATTTCTAAAATATTATCTGGATTGGGATATACATCAAAATGACTGGGGGTTTCTTCTTGAAATTTTTTAAAGTCTCCATTAATTCTTTTGATAGTGATTTTGTTAAGATTTTCCATTAATTAACTAGAAAATTAATTAATTTTTTAATAAATCAATTTTTTTAAAAATTTTAATCTAAATCTATTATAATGACCGAAGTATGGTATAATAATCCCGGAATTTTATTTGAAAATCTAGGAGAATTTTTTCCAACAAATGATTTAGATAGAATAGGAAAAATAAATGCAATAGCTAGATTAGCAATATATTATATGATATCAATAACATTATTTGGATTAAATTCCCAGTGGTATTCTGTAAGTATAGTTTTATTAATTATATCTTATTTTCTTGGATATTATGAAAATTTTGAAGAGGTAAAGAAAGCTGAATTAAAGTGTACTAATCCTTCAAAAAATAATCCATTTATGAATTTTACTATAGGAGATTATATGAATGATGTTGATAGACCTGCTGCATGTTCTTATGATAAAGTTAAAAATAAAATGAGAGAAGAATTTAGAAAAGATATAATCACCGATCCTGCTGATTTATGGGGAACTAATATTTCTGATAGACAATTTTTTACTATGCCTTGGACTACAGTTGTAAATAACCAATCCGGATTAGGAAAATGGTTATATGGACATTCTGGAGAATGTAAAAATTTAGGATTGAATTGTGATAAAAATCGAGATAATAGATACCATCAATCTAGATATTATATGCACTATTAAAAAATTATATTAATTAGTTTATTTTGTTTAAAATAATCTAAATAATAATAATGAGTTTTGCACCTTTTGAACATAAAAAAAAAAATAAAAGTGGTTTTGAGAAATTTAATTCCAAAAATTTTTCTAAAAAAGAAAGATTTATAAATGATGAAAATAATACATTTATTCATAATACTCCTGGTTATTGGGAATACGATAAGAAATGGGATGTTATTGATGCAGAATCAAATTTAATTACCCCTGGTGTTGGAACTAGACAAAAAACAAAGATGGAATTAATTGGAGAACTACATCCTAATAATTATGAATTACCAGTAGGAAATGTTATTCAAAAAGAAACTGATGAAAAATTTTATTACCCAGCTTATTTTACTGGACCAGGAAGTGGTTTTGGAAATTTAAATATAAGTAGTTCAATTAGAGTAGGTGATTTTACAAGAACAGAAACAAAAAATTTTAAAGCACAAAAAGAAAGTGAAACTATCGATAGATGGGAATTTATAGATAATAGATTTTCAAAACCTGAAAATGTAATTATGGATATGCCTAGAGGAGGTGACAGTACAAGAAAACCACAAAATGATTTGTCCACAGTATCAAGACAAGAAGATAATATTGAGTTTAATTTTAAATATTAATCTTTATTTTATTAATGGAACAGGATAAAAACGATAATTTATTTGTAAATAAAGACCCTAACCAAAATATTAAAAAATGTTTTAAATCTTTTTTAATGGGTAAAAAATTAATTGAAAAAGATAAAGATAAATCTTTTGAATACTTTAAGCAATCATTAAAATATATTAATATTATCAAAAAAAGTAATACTAAAAAAGAATTAGAAGATTTATTAAATGAAACAGAATTAGAGTGTAATAAATTTATTAACTTAACAGTAGAAAAAACAATAGAAAAAAATAACGATAAATCTATTGATATAAATTTATTTGATGTTATTGAAACAGGCGATATTTCAAAATTGAAAAATATAAAATCTTATAATTTAAAATTTGATATATATGATGTATCTGGAAATACTCCAATACACAAAGCGATTAAATATGGAGATACAACATTTTTGAAAAATGCTTTTAAATTAGGAGCTCCGATTGATATAACTAATAAAGAAGGAAATACTGCTTTAGAAATTGCTTGTTTGGAACGAGATCCTAATTTAATTTCTTTCTTTTTAAAAAATGGTTCTGATATGAAAAAACATCTTTTATTTAGAGATGGAACAAAAAAAAATCATAGTCTTCAAAATTATATAGATTGTAGTATTATTTTAAAAATAATTTTTTCTTATAATGAAGCTGAAAATTATGAAGAATTAAAGTTTCTATTCAATGTTTTTAAAGAAACCAATCAAATTGGTTTTAATGATTATACTTATTTTAATTTAATAGGGTGTTTGCAAAGTTTATTAGATAAAATAAATCCTGAATTTAAAGAAACATATTTAAATATTATTCGTGAAGAATTAAATTTTCCTTTAAAAAATTCTTTAGGTTGTCCAAATAATAAATTAGAAATCTTATTAACCTATTTAGTTCCTTTTATTGATTATCCTTTTAATATTTCTTCAGATTGGCTAATAAATTTAGAATTAAAATTTATAATTATCAAATTATTAAAAGAAAAACCTGTTTTTAATTTTGAAATAAAAAATGAATTAATAAATAGTTTATGGGAAAATTATATTAGAAATAATCTTTTTGAAGATGAATATTTAGGTAATCTCATTTCCCAATGGGTGTCTAAAATAAAACAATAAATTATAATTAAAAACCGTAATAATTAAAAACAATAATAATTAAAAAAAATCAAAAAATTAAGTATAAAAAAAATCAAAATATTTTTTCTATGGTAAATATATATCGGATGAGTTTTAACCGTTTAACTTATGATAACTGTGCCTACGCAAAAACATTAAAAGAGAGCACATCCTCATTAGAATGGATGTTATACAGAGGTAAATTTGAAAATCAAAAACAATGCCCTGAAGGAAAATTCACAAATAATTTAGAATTTGGTTCTAAAACAGATGTAGAAAGTGATTTATTAGGTGTAATTAGACAAGATTCTAAATGTCCTGAAAAGAAATTTGATCCTTCTAAACCCGGAGCCAAAGCTGATTTTTCTCCTGCCAGAGTTTGTGATACAATTTACTACATTACCCCTACTAATATGAAAATGCCTACATCTAATGGTTTTGATAACAGAAAATTAGGAACATTTTAAATTAAGAATTAATTATATAAATTATTTTGTTTAAAAATTTGAATAAAATAATTTAAATTTTCTAAACTATTGTATATATGTCATTCAATAGAACCCGTTATGACCAATCTGCAACAGAAGCCTACGTTGGTAGAAGCGTTAATGAAGGTAATTACCGTTTATTCCCAGGTTTTGTAGAAAATACCAATGAATGTTTATCATACAACGGACCGAGAGGTTCTAAAAATGATGTTTCTACTAGTAAGAAAGATGCCAGTTTATTAAATTGGGGTAAAATGGCTCAAGTAGAATCACAATTACAAAGTAGAACTAAAGTTTTAACTAAAAGTAATGAAAATGTTGCTGATATGGATTATGGTAAAAATGAAGTAGTAAAAAAAGTATCTTGTGATAAAAAATTAAATTCTGAAGATTCTAGATTTACTTACCCTACCCAAGCTTTTAGATCTATGAGTTTAACTAGTTATCAATTACAACCCTTTTTATTTTCTAATCCTCAATGTCATATTATTGATGATAGACAAGGATTAGATTCTAGAAATAAGGCCAAAGATACCTATAAAATTCCTACCCCCTCTATTTTAGATAAAGGTGAAGCATTACCTAAGGAAAATCCTGATGCGCCTGTATTAGGTTACTCTCTTTCTAATCAACAATGCAGTAAATAAATAAAAAACGATTAATATTTTTTTAATAGAAAATAAAATGTCCTTAATAATAATATGGAAAGTTTATTATTAGGAGCATTAGCTGTAGCTGGTTTTAATTCAACTAAAAATGTTTTTAATTCATCTAAAAAAAATAAAAAAAATAAAGAAAAATTTTCTTCAAAAGATTTAAATTCTAAATATGGATCAGATATTGATAATAAAATGATTAAATTAGAAAAAATGCAAGCTAGTAATTTAGTTAATTCCATAAAAGAAAATAAACCTGAATTTTTTAAACAATTTGATGAGTTAACTTTTGATAATATTAGTGATCCAGTTGGGATTGCAGATTCTCATATTACTGTTTCTGGTATTGATCCATCTTTACAAAAAACTTTGAATTTATTTAATGGATATTCTAATGTTCAAGATGATTTAAATTATAGAGTAGTTACCAAAGAAAATTTTACTCATAATAATATGATTCCAAATACTACTAAAAGGGATTATAATATTGATGATTCTAGAGCAACACGTAAATTAGAAGCTTTTACTGGTGTTAATGATTTCTTTGTTCCTAAACAAGAAAAATATAATTTATTTGAACCAATGAAAAATTTAACTTATGTAAATGGTATGCCCGTATTTACTGATTATTTAGATGATAGATATTTACCATCTAACAAAAATAATAATGGTAATTTACCTTTCGTTAATGGCATAAAGGTAAGACCTGGTATTGATGGTGAAAGTCGTGAAGGTTTGGGAACAGTATACAGAGTAAATCCAAGAAGTACTGATGCATTAAGAGGTGATTATAATCCTAAAATATCTTATAAAAATAAACCTTTGGAAGTTAAAAGAGATGGTTTTGGTATTAGAGGTCCCGATTTTAATATTACACATTTTAAATTACCCGATTTTATTGAACAACAATTTGAAGATTTAATTCCCACTAAAGCATATGTTCCTGGTCAAAAGAAAACTGGTAAATATACTAATGTATATTCTCAAAGAGGTGAAGAAGAAACTCATTACAATGGTCATGCAAATAATATAAATATGGGCGATGGTCCTAGTTTAACTAAAACTACTTTTGAACCATCTAAAAGACAAGAATTATATAATGATCCTACACATTCAATTAATGCAGTAGATGTCAGACCAGTTCATACTAATATTGAAAGTTATTCTAACCGTGAAACACAAAGAGCTTCAGTTAATGCTTCTAGAAATGGTGCATCATACTATGCAGGAGGTGCATCTTATCAAATTGATAAAAAAAATTATATTCCTCATGCTACAACCAGAGAAATTACTAGTCATAATATTATTTTAGGTTCTAAATATGAAGGAGGACAAAGTAATGTTCAATGGTCGGATAAAGCCAAACAAACAATCAGAGAAACTACTAGTCATAACATTATTACCAATACCAAACCTGAAAATCAAGGACCAGGAGCTCAATTAAATGATAAAGCTAAACAAACAATCAGAGAAACTACTAGTCATAACATTATTATTAATGCTAAACCTGAAGGCCAAGGACCAGGAGCTCAATTAAATGACAAAGCTAAACAAACAATCAGAGAAACTACTAGTCATAACATTATTACCAATACCAAACCTGAAAATCAAGGACCAGGAGCTCAATTTAATGATAAAGCTAAACAAACAATTAGAGAAACTACTAGTCATAACATTATTATTAATGCTAAACCTGAAGGCCAAGGACCAGGAGCTCAATTAAATGACAAAGCTAAAAAAACAATCAGAGAAACTACAAATTATAATTTTGTAATAAATGCTAAACCAGAAGGGCAAGGCCCTGGAGCTCAATTAGCAGATAAAGCTAAACCTACAATTAAACAATCTACCTTGTATACAACTCCAGGAATGAATGTTGCTTCAAATGTAATTGCAGGTTATTACAAAGATGATAAAGATGAAGCTAAGAAAACTATTAAACAAACTACTGAAAATAATACTTATGACGGAGGGTTTCAAGGTATTGAAACTTTTGAAGGATATGTAAGAGATTTGAAGGATGAAGCTAGAAAAACTATCCGTCAAACTACTGAAAATAATCAATACGAAGGTCCTGTTGGAGGAGCTGAAAATAATACTGGTTATACTAGAGATATTTCTGATGTAGCAAGACCAACAATTAAACAAACTACTGAAGCTACCCAATACGAAGGTCCATTACATGGTGCTGATAATTTCGCTGGTTATACCAGAGATGTACAAGATAAAGCAAGAATTACTACTAAAGAAACTACACATTTAACAGATTATAAAGGTGCTTTATCTTGGGGAGTTGATAGACCAGCGTCTCATATTGCTGCAGATAATATGACTATTAAAGATACTAGAGAAGCTTCTACTTATAATAGAACATCTGGTGGTGGACAAAATTATGCAGGTCCACAAATTAATAAAGATAATGTAAAAATGAATTCTAAAAAAGATGGAGTATATTATGTTCCTCATCCTGCGAGACCATTGGATCAAAATATTATGCCTTCTAATGTAGAACCCTATCATAAACGCACTTTTGAAAATAAAAAACCACAATTAGATTATGGTGATTATTATACAAATAATATTTTTATTAATACATTAAATGAAAATCCATATGTAAATGATATTTTTCACCAAAAGAATTATAAATTTGATAATCATGATTTAAATAATTAAATAGTAATTAAACCTTGTTCCACATCTTTCATTACATCTTCGTATAAATCTAAAATTAAACCTTCTTCTTCCTCTTCACTTTTTTTAATGATTTCCTCAGAATGTGTAATAATAATATTATTAATATAATTATAAGCTTCTATTACTTGAGCTCTAGACCGAGCTCCAGTAATAATAATATTTCCTTTCTTAAATATGAAGATACTTACTTCTTTATTATCAACATTATCAGTATTAGGTGTATATTTAATTATTACACAAGCTCTACTACAAGGTTCATAAATAACTTTAACTTTTTTCTTTTTTAATAATTCATGAAGTTTCTCTCTATCAATTTGAATACTAATTCTATAATTACAATAAATCATATCTATTTTAAAATTTAATATTCCTAATTTATCTATTTCTTCAGTAAATGTGATTTCTTTAATTTCACCCTCTTCTAATTTACCTTTAACTTGGCCTAGTCTTTCTAAAACTTTTAATAAAACTTTATTAACATTATTAATATTTTTACATCCAGACATCTGCATACTTCCATTTTTAAATAATTTAATATTAATTTTAGGTTCTAGATTAATATTTTTAGTATCACCTTCATTAACACGAACAATCAAAGTAATTGAATTATAAAAATTATTAATTACATTAACCCCATCTTTTTTCTTTTTATTATCAACATTATTTCTTTTACTTGGTTTTTTTAATTCTATTAAAGTTCTAATACTATCCTTATTTCTTTTTACTGTTAAAATATCATTTTCATTTAATACCATATATTTTTCAATATTATCTAAATCTAATTTACTTCCTAAAAAGCAAGAACAGCACATAGTTGCAACTTTAACTCCTTCGGGTAAATTATTAATTTCTAATTTATCTATATTTACCAATTCTTTCATTCCAGGTTTAGCAATTTTTATGTCCGTTTTTACAACAGGCATTACGGATTCCTTTTTTAAATTACTAATTTTTTTTGATTGTTCCTCTGTTTTAATATCTTTAAGTTTAGTCTTAACCATAATTTAATACTTAAAGAAAGTAATCTTTAAATGAAAATAACTCAAATTTTTTCTATTTTATTATAATGCTAGATTTTATTAAAAATCCTATAGAAATTACTGTATTTAAAGATAAACATAAAGAAAATAAAGAAAATCAAAGATTAAAATTTAAAAAACCACAATTAATTTTTCTTACAGGAAAGAGAACTATAAAAAAATATGAAAAAAACTAATTTATTTTGGTTTTTAATAAACTTAGTAATTCCTTATAATTATTTTCATGTTCCTCCATATATTTTTTAATTGTAGCAGGTGAAATATTATGTTTTCTATCTGGTAAATATGTTATTTCATCCTTACTCAATTTTATTTGATAATAAAATTCTATCATTCCAATAATATCAATTTTCCTGCAAAAATCAAAATGTAAAGAAGTTAATCTTCCACTTCTATATAAAGCAGGAGATAGTTTATCTATACAATTAGTAGCAGCAATTATAATTAAACCATTATAATTACCAATACCATCTAATCTTGATAATATATTTCCCAGATTTAATTCATCATCATTTTTAAGAAAATTAAATGTATCTTTCTCCTTTTCTTTATCTTTATTTTGACTTTTAAAAATAGGTTCTTTTTCTTCATCTACTTCATTAGATCTTTTTGATAAAGTTTTACCCACTTGATCAATTTCATCAAAAAATATTATTAAATTTTCTTTTTTAAATAATACATCATTAATTTGTGTAAGATTAATTATTTCTTCTAATTCTTTATTAGTTTTAACTCTAGACATCGGTACTTCCAAAATATGTCTTTTATCTAGATTCGCAATAGCAGCAACATGTGCTGTTTTTCCACAACCAGGATTACCATGAAATAAATACCCTAATTTTCTTTTATTTCCAGTTCTTTTATAATATTCATAATTTTTTAATCTATTAACAGCTTTAATTATATTATCCTTATGTTCACTAAATAACGAATTAAAAGTTTCATTATTTTTATCTTCTTCTTTTTTAAAATCAGAAAATAAATTTTGGGAGAATTTTAATTTTTCATCAGATATGCCTTGATATATAAAATGAAATATTTTGTTATTATTTTTATTTTTTTCAAATTCTAAATAGTTTTTCATACAGGTGTTAATAAATTCTTTTAATTCAGATTGATTAAAATTTTTAGATTTAACAATCAAACTTACTTTCCAAGTTAAAGTATTAGAATTATTTGAATCATTTTTTGTATTTATAGGATTTGATAAAAAATCAATATAAATATCATCTTTAATTTTAATATTATATTGATTATCAACTATATAATTAATATTATTTTTATCTATTTTTTCTAATGAATCAGTATAGAAAATTGAATTTCTTTTTGAATTAATATATCTAATATTAGATGAAAAATTATTAGTCGTAATATGATGACAAATTGCCAACATTGGTTCAGGATAATCAAAGAACATTACACCACAACTCAAATGATCCCAACCAACAAAATTTATTCTATTCCATTTATTTAATCTCCATTTTTCTAAAATAGAAGGTAATTCATTTTTAATAAAATTTGTTGAATAAGTGACCATTGGAATAAAAAATAATATAATTATTATATCATATGCAAAATTGTGAGTACTCAACCTTGATAATAAAAAATATTCCAACATTATAGAATATATTCTAAAATAAAAAAATTAAAAATCAATTTTTATTGAGTTCTAAATAATGTTTTCGACATAAAGGCATATAAGTATCAGCACCTCCAACAAAAACTTGCTCTTGAGACATTTTTTCATTTATTTTTCTATGAGTAAAAAGTGCTAACGTTCCATCATTACATTCTTTACACAATGAATTAATTTTATTACATTTACCAGCATATGGTATTAAATCTAATATTTGACCAATCGGTTGTCTTTTAAAATCACCATCTAATCCAGCAACTAATAAATCTTTATTATTTTTTTCAACCCAATATAATACAAATTTTTTTAGATCAGGAAAAAATTGTCCTTCATCAATTATGATTAAATCGTATGAACTAATTTTATCATTTATTTCTTCTAATTTAGATACAGTACTACAATTTTCAGTTTCAAATGAATGAGATACAATTTTATTTTCATCGTAACGATTATCAATTAAGGGTTTAATAACTAAAACTCTTTTATTAATAATTTTAGCCAATCTTATTCTTTTAATAATTTCACTTGACTTTCCGGAAAACATGGGTCCAATAACCAGCTCTAATGACATTAATTAATATATTTATTTTATTTAAATATATTAAATATACAATTTTTTAGTGATATTATTTGTTTAGTAGATCCAATTGTTCTTTATATATATCTATTTTTTTATAGATAGGTAATTTTTTAGGAGGTTGTTTATCTATCATATCCATCGTAAGTTTATAACAAGTATTAGACATTGTTTTTGTTGGCGGAATCCATGGAGGAATCTTTATTATGTTATTTGAATTTTTTTTTTTATTATCCATTAATATTATAGATAAATTTATTTTTAAGTGGGGGTTAAAATTTATTTTATCAATATTACTTTTATATAGAATTAAATTTAAATTAATTTAAAATAACACCTTCGTCATTCATACATGGTCTAGGTGGAGTAGTTGTAGGTACACTTGAAGATACTTTGTAACGACTATAAACAGCACTAGCTACACTTAATAAAAATAATACTAAAACGAAAGTACTTTTAGTTACCATATAAATAATTAGGAATATAACTGCTAAAACACTATTTACTATTAGACCTATTCCACCACCTAATACATTTCCTATATTAGAAACATCAGGACTATATATTAATTTTCCATTTAATGTTAAATTACATTTTGGAATACCACTCATTATATAAATATATATTTTATATTTATTTATTTATTTTTATATAATGGTTTAAAATAAGAAATAATATATATTTATATAATAAATGGAAAAGATTTTATCTTTCGATGTTGGAATTATTCATTTAGCATATTGTTTTTTTACAAAAAAATTTGTCGAAGAAGATAAATATGTATGGGATATTTTAGATTGGGCAATTATTGATTTAACTGACAGAGAAGAACATAAATGTTCAATGTGTCATAAATCCGCAAAAGTTTTACAAATATTTAGTGGCAATAAATATTATTGTAAAGTTCATTCAAAAAATATTCCTTCTAAACCTAAACCATTTGAAGATTTTTTTAAATCCTTAGAAAAAAAACAAATAGGTGGTTGTGCTTTTAAAATTACTGACGAAGAATTATGTAATAAAAATTGTACTTTACAAATGCAAACTTCAGATGGAAAATCTTATTGTTTACCTCATGCTAAAAAATTTTATTCTAATTTAGAAAATGAAATGAAAATGAAAAGTTTAAAAAATACTAGTGTTAAAGATTTGGATTTTGATGATACTAGATTAAAATTAGTTATGGAATTAGAGAAAAGAAAACATTTATTAGAAGCTAATGTAGTTGTTATTGAAAATCAACCATCTTTTAAAAATCCAAGAATGAAAAGTATATCAGGAATTATTTATGATTATTATATGATCCGAGGAATGGTAGATAAAGCAATTACAAAATCTTTGATTAAAAAAGTAAAATTTATGTCTCCTTCTAATAAAATTAAATTAGCTAGTGATGGTGAAACTCAACAATTAGTAAAATTAAAATCATCTGATGAATCAAAAGCATATAAAATGACTAAAAGTTTAGCTGTAAAATATGCAACTGAAATGTGTAAACATTTACCAGAATGGTTAGCTAAATTTAATTCTCATAAGAAAAAAGATGATTTAGCAGATGCTTTTCTACAGGGAGCTTATTATTTTGAAATGAATGTTAAAGTAGATAATGATGAAAATAAAGTTTATAAGAAAAAAGTAAAAGATAGTACAAAAGAAGTAAAAGATACTATAAAAGAAGTAAAAAATAGTATAAAAGAAGTAAAAGATACTATAAAAGAATTTAAAAAAAACAAGACAAAATCTAAAGAAAATATAATCACCATTGATACCTCTAATAAAGAAATAGTTATTTAAGTCTTCTTTTTCCTATCACATTGAACAAATGTTCCTTTAGTCTGTAATAGTTTAATAAATTTATCATGGTCTTCTAAAGAAGAATCTTTAGAAGATGATTCCAAAATGAACGTGGATCCTGTATCATATTTAAAAGTAAATTTATATTTAATAGAATCTATATTATTACTAATAACTTCTCTAGTTTTCGTAATTCCACCTTCAGAAGCTATTTTAATTTTTGATATAATTTTAAATGGTTTTTCTTGATTTAATTGATTTATAAATTCAAAAAATTTATCACTGATTTCTTTGTTATCAAAAGATTCAATTACAAAATCTTTTTCTTCAATACAATAATCACTTAACGGCGGTAGACAATCTTCCTCGTATTCATCTCTACGTTTCTTGTCAATTCTATAAATAACTTTTTGCCATAACTCATCTAGATTTTTTTGAAAAGTTATAGAAAGCTTAATAAAAATAGAAACTAATTGTTTATTCTTATAAAACCCATTAATAATATCTTCATCATTAGGATTAATATTAGTTAAAGAGACTTTTACAATGTTTTTATCATAATCTGGATCATCAACTTTTGCAAACATTTCTTTATTTAATGTTATAATGCCTTTCCAACTAAATACTTTTTTCTTATTAGTCGCATCAGCTTGATTCATAAATAGATCACATGGATAATCCAACAATTTACCTTCAAAATGAGATTCTTTCTTCTCTGTTAATTTAATTAAAACAAGCTCATTATCAATTGGCTTGGCAATACTATAAAACGGAACAGTTAAACTTGACATGATATTTATAATTAATTATATATATTATAATTATCAATTTTTTTAAATAACTAATGATTTTTCTACTTTTTTTTTCCTTAAGCCCATAGTTTTTTCTAAATTTAAACTATTAGATTCAATTGGTTTAGTTCTTTTCAAAACTAATTCACCATCGTACATATTTTCTAATTTATTTGCAGTACTGTTATTATTTTTTCTATAAGATTCTTCAATTTGTAATTGTCTAGTTATTAAAGGTGGATGTAAAACTAAATAATCTTTATTATTAAAATTAAATAATTTTCTAAATTCATCAATTTTTAAAATACCTCCAAAATCTTCTAATAATAACCAGGATGGCGCTGATGTTATTTCTGTAAAAGAACCATATGTTTTATAATATAATAAATTTAATAAAGATTCTCTTTTCCAAGTAGATGAATCATTTAAATCAATATTAAATGATTTAGCACAGTTCCAAGAACAAAAATTACCTATACAATAAAATATACTATTAAAATAATCTTCAGGAAGTTCTATTGCAGGGGTATCAAAACTATGTTTACACCATAAACATTTAGTTCCAGGTTTAAATTTTATATTATGAACATTAACTTTATTTACATTTTTACCAAACATGAAAATTTTTTCTGTTTCAATTAATTTTTGATTAATTTGTTTTAACATTTGTTCTTCGTCTTGTTTTGGTACAATTTGTTTTGGTATAGAAACTTGTTTTAAATCTTTCTCAGATTTAATAAAAATATTATCTTCTATTTCATCATTAGTAGCATTAACTACATCTTCTAATGAAATAGGTAAGTGAGTAATAATTGGTTCTTCCTCTGAATTTACGGGACTACTATCTACTTTATTTTCTATAATTTTATTTTTTGGTTTTCTACCTCTTTTTTTATGGATGGGTAAAATTTCTTGTTTATCAGACATTAATAATATAATATATTATATCTCTTTAAAATTTTTTATTAATCATTTTAAAGAGTAATTATTTTGTAGAAATTGAAATTGATGGTGTAGATTTTGTTTTCCTACCTTTTTTACCTTCAGATAAATTTACGTCGGAAACCAATCTATCATTATTTGAACTAGATTCTTCATGGGATTCAGTAGTACCAGCTAAACTGGTGGATGTTTTAATTCTATTTAATATATCTCTTACATTATCCGGAACTTTAATTTCTGATACTGATCTTTGAGTAAATGAGGGTATAGAAGGTTGTTGCATGAAATTAGAAGGCTGTTGCATGAAATTAGAGGGTTGTTGGAAAATAGAAGGTTGTTGTCTTTGATTTTGAGCAGGCATTTGTTTTGATGCCTGCATTTGGTGTTGATCTCTTAATTTCTGTTTCAATTCTCTCTCTCTTTGTTGTAGTACTTCCCTTTGTTTTTCAATATTAATTTCTTGAGCTGACATAAAATTTGATTTAGCTTTTTGAGGATTAATCAATTTACTAATTAATTCAGGATTTTTGCTTAGTGCTTTTTCTAAACCTGGTATAGTAGATTGTGATTTAGTAAAATGGAAAGCACTTCCAGATGCAACTAATAATAAAACTAATTTAATTTCTGGTGGCATCCCTTTTCCAGTTCCCTTATATTTTTCATATAATTCTTCTAAAACTTCATCGTACGAATCTACTTCTACAGACATATGTTCTCCCCAACCTTCTAAATGGAAATCAAAAGGATCATATTTTTCATTCATGAATTCTATGATTGATACACCATTTAATAAAATATTTTTATAAATCTTAATACCATTTCTTTTATCTACAAAACTTTTTAATAATTCATATTCATATTCCATTTCTTCGATAGATGATGTAAAATCATAATCTTTAGTTAATGAAAAGCCTTTTTGTTTAATTTCCGATAATTTTCTTAATAATTCTATTTTTTTCATTCTTAGTTCTTGAGGATTTAATTGTTGTGTAAAAGATGGTTGTGGTATAAAAGAAGATTTTTTGGAAGGTGGGGAATGTTTTTTACCAAAGTCAATATTTTCAAATCTATCTTTAGATCTCGATTTAGAACTATGATTAGATCTTCTTGAAGAACTTTCAGATGAACTAGATCCTTTACGGACTGAAGTTGTTTCTTTCTCCGATTCTGAAGATTCTGGAATTTCACTAGATTCAGAAATACTTTGTGTTTCTGGAACAGTTTTATCTTGATTTGCTAATAAACCAAAATAATAATCAGTATCAGAACTTTTTTTATTATTATCGGTAATTGAGTCATTAATTTTACCCTTCTTATCATATAAATTAAAGTTCATTTCAGTTGATGTGTCTGATTCAGGCATATTATATTATTGTATAATAAACTTTTCTTTAAATTAACGCACCAAAATTGTGTTTAATTAATTTTTATTTTTATAGGTTGTTGATTGAAAAGCTTCGACTGCTTGTTGTTGTGCTAAACAATTAGTAATTGCTACAAATATAATAGCTATCATTAATGAAAGGGAAGGATCTTTCTTTGCTTTTACTACAACTAAAAATAAAACAACCAATCTAAAAATAGGATTATTGAATAAATTTTTAATGTAAGATGGTAATTCAGGTCTAATTAAAGGTAAATACATAATAGTAAATGTCGTAAAAAGAGCAATAAAATACTTATTATCTAAAATATCCATATAATAAAAATTAGATAATAAATTTTTATTAAATATTTTATCTAAACTATAACAATAGTATAATCATATGAATTATTGCACCATACAAGAGGCATGGGGTAAAGGAAATTATATTTCTAACCAATTAAAAAAAACCCAAGAATCAGAAGTTAAAAAAAAACCTATAGAAAATTTTCAAAATCAACATTTAGAAAAAAAAGAAATAGTATTACCAGTTAAACAAAATAACAATTTCAATTGTAATACATTTGTTAAACATCTTAAAACTTGTAGAAAATGTCAAATTCAAATGAGGGAACAATTCAGACCTAAAATTCTAGAAAATTTTGAAGATATTATACAAACAAACCGTGATATAATTGTTTTAATATTAGTTGGATTATGTTTAATGATATTCCTCAATATGATTTCTAATATTACAAGTAATACTAATAATGCTAATAAAAATTAGTTATTTTTTGGGAAACCATTTAATAAGTAATATATTCGGTTCATACGATTCTAATTCAAATCCGTCTTTTTCTAATTTTATTATAATATATTTTGAACAATCTTTTAAAGAATATAAGGGTAAGCCAATTATAAATTCTGGTATTGTATACCAAGTAAAATAGTAATCGCCTAAACTTGCATTAATAATTTTCTTTTCTATTTTTTTTAATATTTTTTCAAAAGTTTCATTTTTTAAATTCTCCCTTTTTTTTTGTTCTTTTACCAAATTTTCGGCTTTAACCATTAAATTGATTTAGAAAATTACATCCTTTAAACTTTAATGCATGAAAATATTTCAAGTATTGTTATTGAAAATTTTGAAAAGTCTATAAAAAAAAAGAAAATCAAAACTTTATGTTTTAGTGGAGGTGGTATTAAAGGATTTTCATTTATTGGTGCTTTAGAAAATTTAATTGAAAGAAAAATAATAGATTTAAAAAAAATAAAATCTTTTGTTGGAACTTCAATAGGTGCAATTTTAAGCTTTTTATTAAATTTAGGGTGGAATATAGAAGAGATAAAAGATTTTATATTTAATTTTAATTTTATAAAATTACAAAGTGAAATTAATAGTATTGCTTTTTTAGAAAAATTTGGAATTCAAGAAGGAAAAAGAATAAAATTACTATTTATAAAATTTTTAGAAAGTAAATTAAATGTTAGTGATATAACATTTGAAGAACTTTTTAAAAGTACTAATAAAAAATTAACTATTATTGGAACAAATTTATCAAAAAGTCAAGAAGTTATATTTAATTATAAAAATACTCCAAATTTTTCAGTTATTTCTGCATTAAGAATTTCAATATCAGTACCAATTATATTTACTCCAGTTAAACATGAAGATGAATATTATATAGATGGAGGCGTTGTTAATAATTTTCCTATTAATCATTGTTCAAAGAATTCTACAATTGGATTTTATATTAAAAATTCAAATATGAATGTGATAACATCGATTAAGGATATAATAACTAGTGTAATTAGTATTACAGCTGATACAATTAATAGTAAAAATATAAAAAAATATAAAAAAAATATAATAGAAATAAAATACCATGAATTTATTTATACAAAATTTGATATAGATAAAGAACAGATTCTAAAACTTATTAAAGTTGGGTATGATGCAGCAAATAATTTTACTAATTTTTTTTAATTATTTCTCAAAACTCTTCTAATTACTTCTCAAAACACTTCTAATTACTTTTCAAACCATTCTAATTACTTTTCAAACCATTCATCAAATTTTTTTTGAGAATAATCACTTGGTTTTCTTCCATCAAAATGAGATGTAGCACTTTTATATTCTTTCATTCTTTCTTCTAATGATTTCTCTTTAACATTAATATTAATATTTTGTAATTTAAATGCCATATCTAAACTAGTAAAACCACCAGTTGATACTGAATCTTCCATATATAAAGTAGAATAATCTCCAATTGTTGTTAAACCATCATTAGATTGATATGGTAGTAATGTAGTATTACCTGAAGTATTGACAAGACTTTCGGAAGATCCAGTTTCTTTTCTTTTTTGAAATTTACTATTAAAATCATCATTATTTAAAATTTTTTCTTGAGGTATACTAACTTGTTCTCTAGTTTTCTTCATTCTATTATAATTTTCTACTACATTTAGATCAACTTCTCTAAATCCATGTTTTTTATTTAATTCTTCTATCTTATTTTTAAAAGTGCTTTTGGCTTCTTCTTTTTTCGGGAACATTTTTTCAACTTCTTTTACATCGTATTCAAAATTATTTTTTAATTCTAAAAAAGATTCTTTTTTATCTTTATTATCTAAAAAATCATTATATTTTTCTTTCAATTGAGGATTTAATAAAACTTGATTAGCAATAACTAAATGGTTCCATACTTCTTCATTAAAATCAGAATTTTTATCTGGATGTAATTCTACAGCTAATTTCAAATAAGTTTTTTTAATTTTCTTATCAGAAGTTTCTCTAGAAACTCCTAATATTTCATACAAATTATATTTTAAACTTGGAAAATTCACCGATATTAGCGGATTAGCCATTATATTATATAATATTTAAATTTACTTTAAACCATTATAATAAAATTATTTATATATTAATATAATGAATACTTATAAAGATAAAGTGAAAGGATGTATTTATATTTCCTCTTTTTTAGAAACTTTAGCATTTTTCAATGGTAAATGGGAATTTAATTATGGCAATAAAATTGATACTATAAAAGAAGGAGTATTAATGAATTATTTTTTTGTAAATCATTATTACATGTTAGGTGGTTTAAATAATATTAATTTTAAACAATTAAAATCATCTGATGATACTATTTTAATAATTGCAACTACAGAAGCTATTATTAATGGAGGAGGTGTAAAAAATTATATAGAATATTATTTAAAATATTTTAAATTATTAAAAGAAGAAGAAAGAATATCTGGAACAGCAACATTATCTTCTTTAGAAAAAATAAGAGTCACTAAAAATATAAATAGTATTAAATATTCTTCTACTTATGGAGGTAATGGTGCTGCAATTAGAACTGCTCCTATTGGATTAAAATATTATAATGATATTGATAAAGTTTGTGAGGAAGCTTTATTAGCATCTTTAGTTACTCATAATTATTCCATTGGTTTTTTAGGGGGAATAGTCACAGCTTTATTTACAGCTTATGCAATTAAAAATATTTCACCTTTTGAATGGTCTACTAAATTAGAAGATCTTTATAAAAAAAACTTTTTTCATAACTTAATTAAAAAACATATTAAAGAAGATATCAAGGAAGATATTGATAATTTTTTTATATATTGGTCAAAATACAATGAAGAAAGAATTTCTAAAATGACATTTAGAAATTTACCTATTTTTTTAAATCCTGCTTTTAAAATTAATGAATTTACTAATTATACTGCTGTTCCTTATTTAAATAGAATGAAAGGTTATGATAAAATGGGAGGTTCTGGATTAGAATGTACCATTATAGCATATGATAATTTATTATTATCGGCTATACCAGATAATAAAACTATGAAAGTTAATTTAGATAAACCAAAATTTAATTGGGAAACTTTATTATTCAATAATGTTTTCTTTTTCGGAGATAATGATTCAATTTCAGCTGTTTCTGGAAGTTGGTTTGGTGCTTATTGCGGAATTGATAATTTCCCTATAGAAAAAATTAAAGAATTGGAATTTTATAATAAATTAGAAGAAATCTCTGTGTCTCTTTTAGATTGATTAATTAATATCTTTCAGATTGATTAATTAATATCTTTAACAGTGGATACTAAATCATTTGAAGTTCTAGGACCTTTATATAAACCTCTTCTACCACCGGCTTCAATAATTACAGTAGGGAAACCTTCTACTTCGAATTCTTTGCATACAGCCTCGTTTTCAGGTTTATCACATTTTACATCATAAACATCAATATTATTTAAACTAGAATCTGATTTTACAGCATTAGAAAATTTATCCCATTCAGATTGAAATTTAACAGACCACCCGCACCAAGAAGTATTAAAATTATAAACTTTAATTTTATCACCAGTATCTACAAAAGGTTCAACACTACTGTTATCAGAAGATACAGTTTCATAATCATCAGCATCACTTTCATTTATTCCTTTTGGAATATTTTTTTCTTTATTAGAGAGAAAAAAATGCCAGATTAAAAAAGCTAAAATAATTATTATAAATAACCAACTTAAAAGAGAAAGACCGTATATTTTATCACTAAGACTTGTCATTATATATTTTTAGATTTTAATTTTAAAAATATTTAGTTTTTTAAAAATAATTTCTAAATGGTTATATATAATTATGAGCGTAGATCCAAAACAAGCTTTACTTAATGCGTTATTATCCAAAGATCAAAAAGCGATAGAAGGTGCTTTAGTTAATTATTTAAGAATTAGACCAAATATTCCATCTGTATCTGCTGCACTGCAAGAAAATATTGGAGAAATTTGTGATTTAGATACATCTCGTTCAGGAGTATCTGCGGATAAATGTATTAGATTATTAAGTGATTGTATTTCAGGTGATAAACAAAAATGTTTCGAAGCTTTAGGCGATTTAACTGAAGATATTGGAAGGAATGGTATAGTATTTGGTTCTGATTTTAAAAATAAAAAGGCAATTAATGATATATTATCAAATCTTTCTTTTAATTTAAGTGATGATAATCCAATGCAAGTCTGGAAAACAAGATGGGGAGAAGCATTTACAAAACCTTCTGTAAGTGAAGAACAAAAAGCGTTGTTAAAAAAAGTTTTAAATAGTACCCCTATAATCAAACTTTTAAGTACATTTATTATCAAAATTAAGAATCCTGAACTCGTTCCCAGTACTCCTGGACATGATGCTGAATTAAACAGATTAATGGGTACTGTAGCCCCTTTACCTACTAGAGGAGGACCTTCTAGATCAAGACCTAATGATTATGGGGCTATTCCTCCCAGAGCTAGAGGAGTTGTAAAACCTAACACAACATTCTTTTCTACCACCATAAAACCCCGTTATGATACTAGTCTTTTAAAACCTGATTACTTAAAAAAGGATCCTAGAGGGGATGCTTCAAAAATAGCTTCCAATTATTTAAGTAGATTTAATCCCCATGGTACGGTAATTACAAGAACAAGTTCTGGATCTAGTGCTTCTGCATTATTACCTAGTGCTGGATCTAGTGCTTCTACATTATTACCTAGTGCTGGATCTAGTTCTGGATCTAGTTCTGGATCTAGTGCTTCTACATTATTACCTGCCGCAGCATTATTACCTTCTCCATCTAGTGCTATTCGTAGTTTAGGTTCTACAGGTTCTACAGGTGGCGGAATGATAGGTGGTGGAATAAGCGAATTTTCTAATAATAAAAGAAATGTTTCTATGATTAGATATTTTGATGCTATTGAAAGAAATTATAAAATGATTGGTGGAAATAATCATGCAATAAAAATTGCTGGTCAATTAAGACAAACCTATTCTGATTTTTTAAGCCAATTAAAAACTAATGGTAAAAAAATTGAAACAGCCGATCATGACATAATCATAAGAATGTTAGATCAATTAGAATATTCTGAAGATAAATTAAGTAAAGTATCATCTTACATTATAAGATACAATGAATTAAAAGATGATCCTAATTTTGCTAGTTTACTCACAAAAAATCCAATTACAATTGATATTTTAAAAAATTTAGAAGATGAATATCAAAAAATGTCTTCTAGAGTAAGTTCTAAAGGAATAGCAACTAAAAATGCTCTAGAACAAATTCAAAAAGTTTTAGCAAGCAACTCTTTATCTGCTTATGAAACAAATAGTGAAGAATTTTTAAGAGGTTTTTAAAAATTAAAATTTTAATTAAAAATTTTATTAAAAGATTTGTATATAACTTATAATAATGGGCCTAGGACTATTATTATTAGTTTCAGTTGGTAAAGAAAATATTTACTTATCTTCTGAACCAGAAATTACATTTTTTAAAATAGCACATAAAAGACATACTAATTTTTCAATAGAAACAATAGCACAATACTTTAAATCTAATCCTGATTTTAGTAGAAGAGTTACAGTAAATTTATCTAAAAATGCTGATTTATTAGAAAAAATATATTTATTTGTTGAATTACCAGATATTATAAAAGAGAATCATTCTGTTTTACCTACTGGAATAAAAAAATTTGCCTGGACAAAAAAAATTGGGTTAGCATTAATTAGTTATGTAGATTTAGAAATTGGTGGACTATTGATTGACCGTCAATATGGCGACTATCTTAATATTTGGGGAGAATTGGTATTAAGTTTAGGGAGGAGAAAAGGTGTTAATAAAATGTTAGGGAATATTGATTTATTAAGAAATTATTCAAATGGTAAAACTAATTATAATTTGTATATTCCATTTAATTTTTGGTTTTGTCTTGATTCTGGTATGGCTTTACCAATTGTAGCAATGATTCACAATGATATTAAAATTCATGTACAATTTAATGATTTTAATAAATGTTATCTTCAAACACCTACCAATTACATTACAACATTAGAACCATTCTCTTTATTTAAAGAAGGTGAAATTATCAGACAAAATTATTCTGGTTCTTTAGCTATTGGTTCTTTCGTTTATTTTGATTCAATAAATAATAATTTATATTATAATAAAATTAAAGATGATTTTCAAATTCCTATAACTTCTGGTGATAAAAATTATGGTATAATTGGAGATGATTCTGGATTTGTTCAAACTCTAAATAATTCATCAATGGTTATTATTGATGAAGATTATTTTAGAATTAATACACCTTCAATATCTGCAGCTTATCTTTTAGTAAATTATATTTTTTTAGATAATGATGAAAGATTTATTTTTGTAAATAATGAACATGAATATTTAGTTCCTGTTGTTCAAAATATTCAAGAACAAACTTTTTATACATCTAATATTTCATATAAAATACCATATGTAAATCCAATTAAAATTATATTTTGGAGACCACAATTATTAGCAAATTATAATTCAAATGATTTGTTTAATTATACTTTGAGTCCTATATCTTTGACTTCAACTAGAATTATAGAAAATGAATTAATAGTTTTAAATTCTATCAATAGAATGGAATTATCAAAACCAGAATATTATACTTATGTTCAAATCTATCAAAATAAGATGACAAGTTGTCCAGAAGGAATTCATATGTATTCATTTTGTATTAATCCGTTAGAATATCAACCATCGGGTACATTAAATTTTAGTAAAGTTGATGATGCATATTTATCTTTAAACTTTAATAAATTAATTAATTATCAAAATCCAGTTATAATTAGAAGTTATGGTATCCAATTAAATATTTTTCGTGTAATAAATGGTTTAGGTGGGTTAGGATATTATTTGTAAATAAAATATTTCCTATAAATAAAATCTATTTTATTTATATGGACTATTATCAAAAATATTTAAAATATAAAAATAAATATTTGTTAGCAAAAAGTCAAATTGGCGGTGTTAATCATCCGGCTTGTTCAACAATTAGACAAAAGATCTCTTTCCCTACTTTAGTAATAAAGGATAAAACAGGATTTTATTATTACGATGCAAAATATAATTCTGCAACTAAACAATATACAGGTAAATGGTGCAGTAATCCTAATAAAGGAGATTGGACCTTAAGCGAAAATATTATTGTTCAAAAACAAGTTGTAAAAGATATTGGTAGTTTATTAAAAATATGTAGTTGTAATTAATAAGCTAAAAGTTTTATAAAAAAATAGTGTTATTAAAAAAGTGATATTAAAAAATAGTATTTTTAATCTATCCAAGCCAATGCACCCATCCCACTCATTATTCTAATAATTTGATATTGGCGGACCGAAGTCTTTAGCATAAATGGATCGGTGGTTGATAAAGAATTATTTACAGTATTTACTACTATATCATCTAATGTTGAGAAATTTATATGTCCGGTTGGTTGTTTTTCAATGGGATTTAAAGCAAAACTATAAGCATAATAACCTGGATCAACTGAATTTTGATATTTCTGATAAGGTACTACTAAATTAAAATAACTACTTTCAATTAATCTAAATAAATCTGTTCCGCTGGTTTGAATATTTAAATAATCAATAGGACTAATTGGTTTTTCTATTTTTTCATTTTTGTAATTATGAGTTATATAAATTTCTAAATTAGTTCTTCTTTGATATAGTGATAAATTTTGATTTTGATATTTACTATCCAAAAATAAAATCATCTCCATATTATACTTTGATAATACAACTGAAGAATAAAAATAATTATATCTATCTGATTTAGTTAAAATCTCATTTTGAGCTATTTTAATATAATCAAAATCCATACTATATTCTATTTTAATAATATCATTATAATAACCTAATAACAAATATTGTTCATACAATGATTTTTTATTTAAATAATCTCCACTAAATTTATCATTAACAATCTTAGAAGAAAAATATGTATTTTTATTGGTACTTAATATTTGAGTTGAGAAGAATATATCTTTTACTAAATTTTTAAATTTCATTCTACTAGTATTATTAACATTACTAATTAAACTATCTGGATAAGTTTTAAATATTTCAATTATATATTCGTGATGATTATTACCAAATAATTCTCTTTCATTAGTATCTAATAAAATTCCATCTATATTTAAATCAATATTAATTTCGGGAAAATTTACTATTTTATAGGTAGTAGTATTATCAGAATTTAATGGACCATTGTTTATTATATTATTTATATTAGTTATATTAAATTGTAAAAACATTGGCGTATAATTGATACAAATCATAGGTAAATATAAACTAGGATATCCAGAAAACCAAAATTCAGCTGGAATTAATAAGGTTATTCTATCCGATTTAAAAATTGGTTTAACTACTTTATCAAATTGTAATCTTTTTTGATGATCTTTTAAAAATTGGTATTGAAAGTTATAAATATCCGGATTTAATTGTTCTACTAATTGATCTCCTATATAAAATTCTATATTATCAAATAATATTTTATATAATCCATCTTTAAAATTTGGTTTCTCTATTGTTTTTACAATACTAGTCTGTGTTGTAGTTGTTGCAATTAATTCTGATGAGGGGGCTAAAACTTGATTTTCATAACCTTTCTCTAATTTAAATTGAGCAAATTTACTTACCAGAAAAAATTTATTTAAATTACTTTGATGTAAAAAATATTGATCCAAAAAATTTAAATTATTATCACTTATAAAAACAAAATAATGACCTAAACTAACTTTCTTATATAAAGTAAAAGTTATGTATGAACTTTGAATAAATGTAACTGTAAAATTACTATAATAAGTATCAGTCTCTCTTATATAAATTGATTGAACATTATTTAATAAATCATTAGTAATTACATATAAAGGAGATGGTAATAAAACTTTACCTTCTACAATAATATTAGAATTAAAATAAATTGTTGAATCAATAACTAAATCTTCTTCTAAGTTTATATTAATTTTATAAATATAATTACCAATTTCTTTTCCATTAGTATCTAATGTTTGAATATAACCATCAAATTTAATATCAATAGGATCTATTAACTTAATTTCCGATAATTGATTATTTTTAGGAAAATTTATTTCTTTCTGAATAGCAATCTGTTGAAGTGTAAAATTACCACTAACATCAAAATTTAATGGAACTTCCAGGTAACCATTTGTTAAATATGTATCACGTGTACCAAAGAAAATTTTTGTATTATCTATTAATTTTTGATTAATATAATAACTATAAGTTGAATCATAAGTAAAATCAGTAGCAGGTTTAAATTTCATAATTCTATCAATTTGAGTATATTGTGTTACAGTCCAAGTATTTAATATTCCTCCGAAAGAATGTTGTGTTAAATCGGATTCAGGGATAAAAATATTACATAATAAATCTATACTTGAATTATTTTTGATTATATCAGTTGTCTGGTAAAATTGTACATTTGGAAAATTTATCAAAAAATAAGTGATATATTCATTTGCAACAGTAGGATTATAAGATAAATCATATACTACAAAGCCACTAGTTCCATCTTTAGTATAAGGAGGATTATTCACTGTATATAAAAAATAACTTTGTTTATTTAAGTTTTGAATTGGTTCAGGTGGATATTCTCCAACTTTAGCATAATGAACAATATTATTTATTACATAATTACTAGATACATCAGTAGTGCTTACTAATAAGTTCATTTGGTTATCATCAATAAAATTTATATCAAGTGTTCTTATTTCATCATTAATTTGAAAATTTTTCACCAAATTTACTAAATTAAAATAATAAGAAAAATTTGTTAAAGGCTTTTGTAAAATTACATTGAACATTAAATTATTTGTATTAGTTGCTAAAGTAGGTTTAATTGTAAGAATTAATTTAGTATTAATCATTTCATTTACTACTCCTCTAATTCTAAATCGTTTTTTTAATACATCATCGACTCTGTAATTTTGATTATTTGATTGAAAATATAAAGTATATGATGTGGAAGCTCCAGTGAGTGTTTGATTAATTTTTAGTAAATTAATATAAGTAGAATTATTAGAAATGTCAAAAGTATCTACCGCTACAATTAATTCCATTTGAATAAATGATGTTAAAACATCAATATAATTTGGAAACACCAAATTATTATTAAATAATGATAATGTTAAATCTCTATATTTTATTACATTAAAATTAGTAATATCTAAAACATTTAAATCTGGTTCTGATAAATCTAATGTGTATACATAACCCACGAAAGAATAATTTGAAATATCATATTTTTTAAAACAATCAATACTAAAATCATGAGTTTTATCAAAATTTTTTTTTGCAAAAAAATCAATTTGATTATTATAAACTGTTGGGTAATCTACCGAGAAAGTTGATAATAAATTTTCTCCTTCTAAAAAATTAATACTATATATAGTTGAGTCAGCATATGTTTCATCTACTAGTGAAATTTTATACGGATAAAGCCCTTCTTGTAAATCTATAGAATAATTTAATTCATAAGGAATATTTGTATTGTAAATATTTACTGTTGAGTTATATGGATAATTACCTATTATTAATGTATTATTAAAACTAGAATCATAAGTAATAGTATTTTTTAAGTTATCCAATCCTAATTTTGAAAAATTATCAACCGATAAACTATCCCTTAAATTATCTAAATTTTCATAATCATCAGATATATTATTATATAAAATTCCCTTATTAATATATAAAATTACATCAGCAAAATTTTGACATACGCCAGAAAAAGTTTGCAATGTTGATTCAATATTCAAATAATTGGTAGATAAATTAATTAAATTAGTTAATACAGAATTAATTGATACTCCATATAAAGTATCATTAAAAGTATTATTTACAAAATTATAAATTTCAGTTCTAATTTTTGAGATGTCTCTAGTTAAAATAAAGTTAGTTCCATTGTAAGTTAGAATATATTGATTATTTAAAACTAATTTATCAATAGAATTTCCATTTAATAAAAGATTTTTACCATCGAAAACAAAATTTAGTCCAGAATCATTTATTAATCCATTAATGTAAGATACAGGATTTCTCCAAAAATCTTCTAATTTTATATAATAGGGTAAATTACTGTAGAGAACACTTTCAAAAATTTTCAAATCTAAAAAATCATTATATAATGGTCTTATTTGAGTTAAAAATGATGTAATCTGTGTTGTTTCAGATTTAGTAAAATAATTTGCCGATAAATCCCTTACAACATTATTTGAAACATCTAAAATAAAATTACCTTTAGTCATTACTGATTTATTAATATCTGGATTTGTAATTAAAGACCAATTATTCCAAGGTTTAATATTATTAAAAAGGGATTGTAATTTGAAATTAGTTTCAGTAAAAATATTTCTTATAGAACTATCGCTATCTAAATAAATATTATTTTCATCAAAAATATTATTTGGAATGTTATTTACAAAAATACTATCTAATTTGCTAATTACTTCTGAACAAGAAACGACTCTTTTATTTAATTCATTGTCAAAATAATTAGATACTAAATTTAAATTTACATAACCAGATGTAAATTGATAATTTTTTTCATTTTTTAAAATATTCAAATCATTTGATAATGAATAATAAAAATAATCTGTATTAGTTATGAAAGTTAAATTAGAAGGAATTTTAATAGATTCAATATTATTCTCTTTTTCATAATTATTATTTATGTTAATTAGATCTGAATAATCAACTTTTTTAGATGAAACAATATAATTTATTTCTTTAGTATACAAATACTTAAAATTATTAAAAAATTGATCTGAAGTTAAGTAATATTTACCATCTAAATCTAAAATTATATTACATGGGATTTCTTTATCAATATAAATATTAGATGCGCCAATTAAATTAGTAATAGTAGAAACATTAATACCAACTCTGAATCCTGGATTTAAATTTTCAATTAAACCATTTAATATTAAATCATATCTTTTCCAAATAATTAAATCATTGAAAGGTATTGAAGGATATTCTGTTTGAAATATTAATTTACTAGATTTATAACCGAATGTATTATCATTGTTGAGTGCGATTAAATGAATTTTATCTAAATAAAAATCAGATGTATAATCTTCTACATTTGTAAATATATTTAAAATATTAGGTAATTTTAATTGGCAAAAATGGGTGATATATTGATTATATTTATTTTTTTCCAAAAGAATATGATATGAGCCAACTAAATTTATTAAACTATTAGGTCTATCAATATTATAAACATTATCTACAAATGTCTCTCCTGAGAAAAAAGTTTGATTGTTTGAAATATCATAATTAGTAATTGTTTTCTTATCATTTGATAAACCATAATAATGATAATATCCTAAGTTAGTAATTGGTTGATAAAAACTTGATTTAATAATTTCATGATTAGAATATAAATGTTTGATATTTAATTTATTGAAAAATACACTAACATTTACATTATTTACATTTCCAAAAAGATTTCTATCTATTATAATATTATCTGATAAATCAATATATTTAATATAGCTAATGAAAGAATTAATTTTAATTGGTTGTTTATAATAAAAATTATACTGAGAAATATCATCCGTCATTTGTAAAACATTATCATTTAGAATTCCATTCAATGGTGCATTTATTAAATTTTCAAAATATAAATAATTATCTGGAATTTCAAATGTTCTGGTATAAATATAATTATTTGGAGTCCCAGTTGTATTTCTTGTAAATTTACCATCTATTTCATAGTATGTTGTATTTAACCAAGTATTATTTAATTTACCCGTAGAATCAAAACTAATAATTTCTTGATTACATGGTTGATAAGGAAAATAAAAATCATAAAATCCATTATTAATATTTAAATCTATTATTTGAATTAAATTATTTTGAGTTGTTAATTGAATTATTTTTTCTTTAATATTTTTAACTCTATAAACCGTTGAATTAAAAATTATATAATCTCTATTTTTAATATTATAATTGAAAATATTATATATCTTATTTCCTGTTACATATAAACTAATATTATCTCCTTCCTTAATAGAAAAATTCTGTATTGAATTATCTAAAATTAAATTATCTGAAAAATCAATAGAAAATTTATAATTACTAATATCATTAATAGTTAAATCTACGATTCCGGGAAATTTTGGTAATTTAGGAGTTGAGTTTAATCTATATAATAAATAATATCCAGGATAAGTCGAACCTAATGTTCCAATTGATAAAGGTGTTAAATCATAAAACATTGTAAAACTATTCAAACCAATAACTTGAAAAATATTATCATTAAATAAAATTATATCACCAGTTCTTAATAAAAAATTATTATATGAGGAAATATAATATTTATTAAAATTTTCATATATTGTAATTTTATTAGCAGTATAAAAAATTGATCTATTACAACCATATAAATAATATAATCCAGCTTCTATTCCTTTATCTAAATAAGCAGTTTCATTAACTAAATCAATACTAGTCACAAATCTAATTAAAATAATTCCATTACTAATTAAAACAATATATTTAAGATTTGGATCAATATCTGGAATTTTTATAAAATTTTGATTATCTAATAGATTAGTTCCATAATCTAATAATTCTGGCATTAATTCATAACTTGGATCATAATCTAATTCAATCTTTTGTAAAAGATTTTTTAATAATACATTACTATGATAATATTTTTGTTGCCTAGTTTTATTTCTAGATACATTATTAAAGAAAATATTTGAATTAAATTCATAAACTGCTGAATTATTACCCAATAAATTATAAAATGAATTAGTATCAAAAAATTTTAAATTATAATTAAAATTAAAAACATTAAAGGGAGATAATCCTTGAGTTAAATTAAATATATTATTATAACTATTATTATTTTCATCTATTCTTAAAGTCCAAATATAACTATAAGATTGTCCGCTATTAAATAATAATTTATATTTTTGAAAATTATCTGAATCAGTTAGAGTAAAATTAAAATTATTATCTATAATCAATCTAGAATCATTACATGAAATATCACTTGCAAAACCATCTGTGTTAAAAACCCCTGAAATTACACCATTGTTAATATCCGATGGTTTGTAAAATAAAAAATTATAATAATTTATATTATTGAAATTTATTTGACATGGAATAATAGAATTTGATAAATCACTTATGAAACTAAAAGGCATCATAAAGTTATTACTACTAGAATCTTGAAATGTTATTAAAATATCTAATTCATTATCTGAAATAGTTTCATTAGTTCTTCTATAATCATAATAATAATTAGATTTAATACTAGCTTCCTCACTATAACTTCTATTTCCTGATAAATCAGTACGAGGTACTAATTTCTCAGTTGACGTTTGACCTACAATACTTAAATATAGTTGGTCTCTTTCATTAAAATTATTATCATCTACAATAAATAATCTTGCTCCAGTTTCTCTATTTATAATTAAATCATTTAATTGAAAGTTATTTGTTAATTTATCTATATAATAAACATATCCATTGACTAAATAATAAGTGTAATTTGGCAAATTATCAGTATTAGGAAAGAAAACCATAGTATTATTTGCTGTAATATTAACAGTTTTAAATGTATTAACTATCTTTAATCTAGAATTAGGATACATCCATAAATTAAAATTTCCATTAACATTAATCTTATTAAAATTACTTCCCTGAATAATATTATTATTTAATTTATAATAATAAGCTTGATTAAAATTTTTTAAGTAAAAATCTTTCATATCATTTACTAATTGAATATTATTATTTATAATTTTAAATGGAGGTATTTGAATTTTATTAATAACTGAATAAATCTGAAATCTAGAGGGTGATACAACACTAAAATATGTTCGATTACTTCCATTAATTGATTCTATTAACGAAAAAGTATTATCTTTAATAAATTGTAATTTTTGACTATTATCAGTATTAAAATATATATTTGATTTAAAATTAGTTTGAATGATATATTGTGAAATAGCAACTGAATTAGTTGGAACAAAAGTATCTATATTTCCAGTTGAATTCCCAAAAATGATAAATTTTTTATCAAATGAAATAGAATTTGGTCCAGTAAAAATATAATATCCATTAAAATATTCAAATTGATAAAAGTTAAAATTAATCAAAGCAGAATTTCCAGTTATTACTTGATTTTGATCAAGTAGGGTTAATTTTACTTGATACACATATATTGTATCGCTAATATTAACACCAAATGGAGGACTAATTACAAATTCATAACTATTATAATAAATTTTTAAGTCATCTTTGGGTGCTATATTTAATCTAAGTATTGAATTATCATCTAACATTAAGAATACATCATTGTAATAATTTATAAATTCATAAGTATCATAAAAAGCAACATTAAAATTTTGAAATAAAACAGGACCTAAATAATTAAAAATATCATTTTTAAAATCATTAAAATTATTTTTATAAATTTGAGTATTTATTGTTTTCTTTTCTGATATTTCATATAAATTTTTACCTGTTATAACTCTATTTATAGATAAATCAATTAATTCATTATTAAAATAAATTTCAGTTGTATCATTTGATACAATACCACTAATATCATATAAAGTAGTAATTTTATAACTTGAAATATCGTATAAATTACTATTAACAATATTTTCTAATAAATATTTTGGTTTATAAGATTGTAAATATTGATTCACATTTAATATATCTAATAAAGATTCATTAGAACTAATATAGCTAATATTATTCAATAAAGTATTTGAAACTAAAAATAAATAATCTGTTAAATCATTACTAATTTTTTTACTACTATTATATTTTTGTTTCAATTGAGTAAGTATATATCCTTTGTTTGAAATTTTAAATTTTTGAATTGCTTCGCCATTTTGAATAAAGTTTGAAGACAAATCATAATAATCTGGTGTTATTAACGAATAAGAATTAAAATTATAAGTATTGTAATTTTGTAAATTTGAATTACCAATAATATTTGAATTTCCTATTACTGTATTTATAGTTTTACCTAAATTTTTTAAATTCTTGATAGTATTAGTATATAAATCTTGATAATTTTGATTAATATTTTCTACTAAATTTATTAAATATGAAAAATTACTATCTTGTAAAAAAGCCTGTTCAAAAGTAGAATTAAATGTTGTAATAATAAAATCTTTGGGATAGTATTTAGATAGATTTATAGAATCATACACAACTGAATATCTACTACCTTGATAATAATAAAATTCACTAGAATTAATAGGACAAATATTATTAATTGTATAACCATTAATAGATATATTAGTAGTTTTATCAGAAGTAGGTAAATTATAAAAATAATATAAGGGCTCTGAATTTTTTTCGTATTTATAATATAAACCAGGACCTAGATCATAAAAATATGTTGGAGAATCAGGAATTAAATTACCTGAAATATCATATAAATGAAAATTATTAGATGAATCTGGTGTAATAAAATTCCCACTTAAGTCAAATAATTGGCCAGATTCATCAATAATATAATCTAAAATATTTTCCAAATCATCTATTAATATTTTATTATTACTCTGATCTACTATATAACCAGACGAATCAATTAAATTACCAGATTCATCTATTAAATGTCCATTATTGTTAGTGACTAAAATATTTTGATATGTATTCATAATAAATGGTTCTTGGTAAAAACTAGAATTTAATTGATAATTTTTAACATTACCTGATAAATCAACATTTCTGTAATGATGTAATATAGGATATAAATTAGGTACTAAACTATTTGGTACAGTCATTAAATCCCATTGATTAAATCCTGGATCTCCAAAAACTATAAACTTGGTTCCGTTAAATTTAACTGGTAAAAAAGTATTCTTAGGTATATCATTAAAATTCCCATCTTTAGAAGCAATTAACCAATATAATTGTCCTAATACACCAAAAGATGGATCTAATTCTAATTCAAAGTTAAAAACAACTACACCTTCTTTAACTAATTGTAAATTAAAATCATAAACAATTAAATCTATATTTATAATTTTCTGAATATCTAAATTAATATTTGGTACCACATTAAAATTTGAATCTAATCTTATTATTTTTCTAGTAATACTATTATCATTATTAGTTATTTTTAATTCATAAAATAAATTTTTATTAAAAATACCCATTTTAATAATTTTAATATTATCAGTTTCTATAATAATATCGTTGGTTTTAATAATATTGTTAACAGTACTAAATAAATTATAAGTAGTATAAGGCATATTTTGATATTGAATTTGATTAAAACTTATATCTGGATAATTTGAAGGGTTTAAACTAATATTAGGATAATTAATATTACCACTAGAATCAATATCTGGAATAAAATCTACAATTGGTATTTTAAGTTGTTTTACTAATTTTAATTGAATATACCCTAGATTAGTGTCGATTTTAACTGATTTTGGTAAATTAATAATTAGTGTATTATTTAAAAAATTAAAATCTGCTAATTCTAAATATCCACCCTCAAATCCTAAATATATTTTATTATAAGTTGTTCTGTTCCATTTATTTATAGTAATAACAGATTCAGAAAGAACATAATTAAATGTATCAATATCAGTAATCTCCACATCTTGATTTTTAATATCATAATTTATAGTTCCTACATCGGTGTAAGAAGGCGCAGGGAATATATAATTAGAAGATAAATCACTATTTCTAATATTTATAGTTCCATAAAATGATTGTGAATTTAATAATCTATTTAATTCATCTCTAAGGTTATCTAATCTAATATTTCTATTTAAATTTATATTATAGAAGAAAGTTAAATTTTTATATGTTTGATTATAATCATTCATTTCTAAAAAAGTATTTTGAAATGTATTATCACTAGTTTTTTCAGAATAATAATTATCTAAATTCTCAGCTAATCTAAAAAAATATGCTATAGTAATTTTATTTCTCCATAAAACAAAAAAATGATAATCATCAAAATTTTTTTGATTGACAATTAAATCAGTTAATTTATAAGTTAAATAAGGAAATACTAATGATAAATCCATTGGTTGCAAATAAGCAGGATCATCAAAATTAGTCCATGTTGTTGAATCTAGATTAGATAAATTAGATAGAGAACTAAAAACATTATCAAAATATTTTTTAATGCTATCATTTAAACCTAAAGTAGTTAAATTTGGATTAAATTTATCATCAAAACATAAAATATTTGTAGTATCATCAGTCATTTGATTATAAAAAGTTTTTAGAATAGACCAAGTTTTCTCGGGTCCTATAATATTTAAAGAATTCATTAACGAAATATTATTTTGTTCACATCCAAAATAATTTTTATAAAAATTTTCATATATTTCTAATTGAAGGGTTTCTAAATTTCCAAAAGATGAATTATTGTAAAGATTTATTTTACTCTTCCATTCTAAAAAATAATTATTATTACCTATAATTACTGAATTATTAACTTTATTTTCTAGACCTGTAGATAATTTCTTCCAAAATGTGAAACCTTTAATTTTAGATGAAAAATCAGGATATAAGGATTGAAGTAAGAATAAATAAACTAAGGAATTATATTGTAGTGCATTATTTTTGTATGTATTTTCAGAATAATTATTTTTTTTAGCATAGTTAATTGCGAAATCAACATCGTAAACTAAATTATTCGATGAATTATAATAATTTTTAATTTCATCTACAAAATTTAAATATGTCCTAAAATTATTAAAAATATTATAATTTATATAACCATCGTAAATAATAGTTTCTAATTTTGAATTTAAAATATCAACAATTCTAAATTGTGAAACAATATTAGTAAAATATATGAAACTTTTATTATTATTAAAAATTTTTAACCAAAATTCATACCAGTGATTAAAATTTAATCTAAAGGCTGGTAATAATTGATTTAATTTTGAATCATATAATTGCATCATATTTACTTCAGCACCATAATTATTAGGACTTAACAAATTTAATCCTGATAATAAATTTTTTTCTACATCTTTTCCTGAAATTTGATAAAAATTATTATCATTTTCTGATAAATTAAAAAAATTTTCAGGGATTAACAAATATTGAGCTGAAGTAGCTTCAAAAAATAAATAAGTTTTAATTTTATTATTAATTAAACTTAATTCATTAATATCAAATGTATTGTAGATCTGGGTAATGTTAGTTACTGTTTTAACAATATCAAAATATGGTATATCTACAATAAAATGAAAACCACCTAATAAATCATTAACTTGTGGAATTTTAAATTGATGGAAAGTATTAAACTTTTTAGTGCCAATAGATTTTATTATTTGTTCTAAAGAAAAATTAGTGTGCTGTCTATAAATTGTTTTAAAAAATGTAATTTCTGGATTTAAAATTAATGGCGCATCTTGTAATCCAATGGTTAATAATTGTACTAATCCTCCTGGCATTATTATTTAGAGATTAGATATTATTCTCTAAAATAAAATATCACTTATTTTAATATGTATTATTTATTTTTTGTTGTTTTAGAAAATTGTCCTTTTTCTGAAGCAGTTGTTGATTTATGTAATAAACATAAAATTAATTATAAATCTTTAATCATAACTAGAAATGAGAAAGATAAATATAAAACAGATGAAATTAATACATTTCCTCAAGTTTATTTAAAAAAAACTAGAACAAATGATTCGTTATTATTAGGTGGTTTTACTGATTTTGAATTATTTTTCAATACCTTTGCAAATAAAAAATATAATTTAAATAATGTTAATATTTTTATTAAAAAATATCCAATGTGGAATAAAAGAGCAATTTTAAGATTAATTGAATTGATCAATAAAAAAAATTTAATTAATTAAAAGTTATCTTCCCGTTTTTAAATACACCTATACATTTAGATTTAGAATCATAAACGTTGCCTTTTTCTTTATTTTCATAAAAATAAGTTTTACCTTCTATTGTTATTGTGTCTAACAGATCTTCATTCTTAATCTCTAATATGTCTACACAATCTTTATTTAAAGTTTTCTTCTCCTTTTCATCTAAATATTTTTGCATTAAATCATGTAAATTTAATTTTTCACCATCGCTAATTAACTTTAATAATTTTAATTTTTCATCCATAATTAAAATATTTATCTCTTTTTTGATTTTCTTTTTTGAATCGCTAATTTCAGCATCAATCTCTCCTAATTGCGAATTAACTTTAATATATAATTCATTTAAACTTTCTAAACCTTTCATTATATTTAATTTAATCAAAATTTAATTTAATTTCAATTTTTCATTATAAAATAATTTTTACAAACTATGATTCCAGCATAATAATTTATCTTTATTTTTATAAATAGCATCTCTTCTGCAAAGACTACATTTTTCAAAAATATTCTTTAATACTTCTAAATTATCTTTCTTTAATGACTTTTCTGTTAAATTTAAAAGCTGACTCTGGTCTGTTTCTAGAATTGGGATTTCTATTTTCAATATACTGATTTTTTTTATTTCTTCTAGTAAATTTTCTATCCTGTTCATTAATATTATTATCATTAGGAGGAAAAAAATTTTCTTTCAATTTTTTATCTTCTAAATCATTGGATACAAAGTTATTATTAATAGTTTCTTGATCAATTTCAATTTCTTCAAAACAATCAACTAACTTTTTATCTATCATCATGTAAAAATCAGAGAGAAACATATATTATTAATGTAATTAATAAAATAACTAATATTAATATTAATCAATTTTTTTATAAAGGAAAATTATTTTATTTGTTAATGTTCTTAGTAGACAAATATTTTAAAGATTCAAATCATTATGTTTGGCATCATTCTATTATAGAAAAACTTCTTGATAGTTTCGACACACATAATGAAGTTTATTCAAAAATTAATAATATAATTAATAAACCATTACCTGAATTTGAAAAAATTATTAATAATTTAGATAGTGGTATTTGGCGATTTGCAAATTTTCAGCATCTTGTTGTATATGGGAAACCAGGCTGCGGAAAAGAATTTTTAGTTAATAAGTTATTAGAAAAAATTTATAATAAGGAGAATACAAAATTAAATGACATTGAATATGTAATTAATGGTTATGGAAATTCTAAAACAAAAGTTATAATTAAACAATCTAAATTTCATATAGTTATTGAACCAAATTCAAATGGATTTGATAAATATTTAATTCAGGAAATTATTCAAAATTATGCAAAAACTGATATATTAAATATCTTCAAATATAAGCGATTATTTAAAATTGTTATTATTAACAAAATAGATAATTTATCTAATACTGCTCAAGCTTCTTTAAGAAGAACTATGGAAAAATATGCAGATACTTGCAAATTTATTTTTATTTGTGATCAATTATCAAAAATGATAGAGCCATTACGATCGAGATGTATAGAAGTTAGAGTTCCATTACCAAATAATATTCAAATTCTTAATACTCTATTACATATTTCTCATATTGAAAAAATAGATTTGAAATCAAATGATATTTTAGAAATTTTAGAAAATTCTAATCAAAAAATTTATAATGCAATATGGCTATTAGAATTAAAAAAATATAATTATATTTTTGATAATTCAAAAGATAAAATATTGGATACAATAGTATTTATGATTACTAATATTAATAATTTTAATAATAAAAGAACATTAAATGTTATTAAGAAATGCAGAGAACTTTTTTATAAATTATCAATAACTAATATTTCAACTCAAGAAATTATTAGTGAAATAATGATAAAATTATTAAAATGCTTTGATGATATTAATATTAAATCAAATATAATAGAAATTACATCTATTTTTGAACTAAGAAAATCTTTGGGAACTAGACATATAGAATGTTTCGAAGCATATATAATCAGATTAATCTATTTGTTTTCTAATTATTTTAAAGGTCAAGATTATCAATATAATTTAGACATATTAGAATTATAAAAGAATTTGTGATAATTATAAAAAAATATTATCATTCTATTTAATGGAAGAAAAAATTAATTTACTTTATAATTTTTTATACAATGATAGTTATAAAGAATGTTTTGAATTAGATAAAATTGTACCTGGAAAAATTAAAATAGATGATATTAAAATTACTAATGAAAATGATTCAATGAGTCATTTAAAAGAATTAATTGACAGTAAATTACAATTTATGACATATAATGAAAATGAAAATATTATTTATTTGAAAAGATTTTCTGATTCTTTTCCAACAACAATTAAAATTAGTTTTTATATTGATGATAGTAATAATTTAAATAATTTCCCAAATAATGATGCATTGTTTTCATATTTATTAAGTACTCTAGTTTTAAGTAAAAAAACTAGAAATATATTATTACCAATAGTTAATTTTGATATACCTTTTGATAAAATTGAACCCTTATTAAAAAATATACCAGTTTATAAGAAAATCAAAGAAAAAATAGAATATAATGAAGTGAAAGATTTATTATCTGTAAGAGTAAGAGAACATTTTTTACAATCTAAAATTTTGAAAGAATATTTTGAACAAAATATTTGTGATTATAAACCATTATTATTTCAAATAATTCATACTTTGGCCGTAATTCAAAAAGAGTTCCCAGGTTTTAGACATAATAATTTAACTATTGATAATGTAATTATTTATATAGAAAAAAATGATAATCATAAAGTATATGAATTTGGAAGTAAAAAATGGTCAATTATAAATAATAATTTTGATATTAAAATTTCTAATTTTGAAAAAGCTACATTACCTAAAATATATGGTGTTAAGAATCAAAGAGATACAGATGTACCATACATTAATGAAGTAAATGATTATTTTGATCTTCATTCATTCTTAAATTCATTATTAGAAAATATTAAAAATAAATCTAATTCAAAATGTAATTTGGAAACTACTAATTTCTTAAATAAAATAATTCCAATTCAATTGAGAGGAATGAAGGATAAGAAATTTTATTTAACTAAAAATGAAAAATTATTTAAACCATCGGAATTATTATCCGATTCTTATTTTAATGAATATAAAGAGAAAAAATCAAAAGATAAAGAATTAATGCAAAATACTGTAGAAATAAAAGATGTACTATCTGAAAATAATCTAAAAATTACAGAAACTAATGATACTGAAGATATTATTGACACCCCCTTAAAAGCAGATAGCGATGTAGAACAAATAAATATTGAACTTAAAGATCAAGAAGACGAATCAGAAGAAAAAATAGAAAAAAATCAACAAGAAGAAAACTATAAAGGTAGACAAACAAAAAAAGAAAGTAAAAAATCAAAAAAAGAAAGTAAAAAATCAAAAAAAGAAAGTAAAAAATCAAAAAAAGAAAGTAAAAAATCAACTAAAGACAGTAAAAAAACACACATTCTTAAAGGAGGTGCGAATGATTCGAATAGTTCAGAAAATAATGCATCTAATCAAACTACTGAAGAAAATCAACCAAAAGTTCCCATTTGGGATCCTGCACATCCAAAATATAATCCCAATCACAAACCTAAATCAAGCTTACCACCTTGGGATCCGGCACACCCTAATTATAAACCTCGTAATAAACCCTGGGAAAAACCTAAAGAAGAAAGTGATAATACAAATGATACTAGTTCCGCAGATTCATCAGAAGAAAAAAAGGTTGATAAAAGAGAAATAAAAAAAGAAGATATACCATCTGATTTTGAAACTGAAACACCAAAAAAAACATATGAACCTAAAAAACCTTTTGACCCTTCAAAATCTAGACCACCTTTTGACCCTTCAAAATCTAGACCCGCTTTTGACTCTTCGAAACCTGAACCTAAACCAGAACCATATGTACCAGATGTTAAACCATGGGATAAAAGAGAACCTGAAATAGGAGCTCGTAAACCTTTTGTTCCTAGAAATGATATTAATCCATTAAGAACGACAGATTTGAAACCAGATGAAAATTTTCAACCAGTTAGAAATTACGATATGATGAATCCAACACCTGCCCCTCCTGCTTACATTCCATTGTTTGATCCTGAAGGTGGTATAATAAGTAAATTATTACCATTTGTTAATGGCGGTAATCCAGCTAATTTCCCATTAAATAAAATTTATAATATTACTTTAGGAGATCCTTTAGGTAATCACGTATTAGTAAATAGAATTTATGAAGATGTATTACCTGGTGAAAAAACGATTTATACATTTATAAGTTTAAAAGAAAGAGAAGCTATAAAAAGATCAGTTAGAAATAGTATTTTAAATAAATACGATGGAGAAGATTTTACTATTCAAGGTGGCTCAAATTCATTATTATCATGGATTAAAATTTATGATTTAAATCCTTATTCTATTAAAACTAATCCTTACGATGATATTCCATTAGACTTTTTGCTGTATAGAAGTGCTTATCCTATAAAATATAATGAAAATGAAAATAGTTTAAAATCAACACCTACTTCTATAGGAATCAATATAAGAGTTTATTTCTTATCTTTAGGAGCTGCTAGATATTCTAACTTTGAAACACCTATTGAAAAATTCTATTTTGACGTGTGGAGAGATTTGGAATATTATATTTGGGTTGATTCAATTATAAAAAGAAAGATCTCTCCAAATTTTATAAACATGTTATTATATATTTATGATACTAAATCTGAAATTAATTATAAAGAATTAGAAGGAATTAAACAAAGAAAGGATACAGAAAAATATAAAATTCAGAAGAATAACAATGACTTGATAAATAAATTATATCCCACAACTAGAGAATCTATACCTGATTATAATGGACCAGAACGTGATCGTGCATTTTCAACATACTTACATTCAAGAATACCGAGATCAAAAGATGAAACTACTGCAAAAACAATCAATTTTGATGAAATTAAGGTAGATAGCAAAGAATTAAATGTTGATATTACTAAAGAAATGATTGAAGATTTAACTACCTATGATAGGAAAAAATTAGTAATTTTAACTGAAGCACCAAATATGAATATTATAAAATGGAATTCAAAAGTATATGATAAAAGAGGGGCAGTTTATAAAATGTTATCAAATGGGTATCATTCATTAGAAGTTTGGCGTTCAATTCTATTTCAAATGGTTTATGCATTTGTTATTCTTCAAAAAAATAATATTTTATTTAATAACTTTACATTAGAAAATAATGTATATATTAAAGAAGTTCAATCTGATAATACAGGAAATAATTGTTGGTTATATAAAGTTAATAATATTGATTATTATGTACCTAATTATGGTTATTTATTAGCTTTAGATTCAAAATATGCTGATTTAGTTAAAGATGAAAGAGAAATTCAATTTAAAATTTATGGTGATATTTATAAAGGAATTAACGGTATTCATGTTTCAATGAAATTTTCTAACGAAATTAAAAATATATTGATAAGTTTTATGGATCCTAATAATTATAAAGTAGGAGAAAAACCAAATGAATTAGAAAGTGATGTTATTTCATTAATGGAAAAAATAAAAAATAATTTAGGAAAAAATGATTCTATTGATCAAATATTACCAACTTGTTTTCCAGAATTATTTAATAATAAAGTAGGTAAATTAGTCACTAAATTAGAAAAAGAAAATTTTAGTATATTGAATAGGCCTGAATATAGAGAAGGTAATTTAATGATTAGACAAAAAAGATATGATGAATACGATTGGGTTGTATATAAAGGTTTATCTATAGATAAGAAAAAAAGAATAATTTTAACTAAAGAAGGAGAGAAAGAAGTATTTCCTTCCTCTTTATTTTCTTACCCTGAAACGATTAAACCAGATGAAATAAATGTAATCGATACTTATATTTTTTAGATGAAAATTAGATTTTATTAATAAAATAAAATCTAATATATTTTAATGTCTAAAAACTTTAGGGAAACTCAAAAAGATCCAAAGGTTCCTCAGATAAAATATGATGAAAATAATGGAACTCCTAAATTTGATTTTCAACAATTCCCCTTAGGATATTTTGCAGATAATGCAAAAGGTAAAGCTTTAAGAAAACAATTAATTGTAAGACAAACTAATGCTAATCCTGACTTAGTAAATGAATTAGAATTGATTTTCTTTTCAAAAGATAATATGAATATTATAAATAAGCAATTAATTTTAGCAGTTTATAAAAAAACCAATAAAAAATTTTTAATTTGTGCTCAAAAAGAAGAAAATTTAATAATAGTTATGAGATATATTTTTATTGAATATGCTAAAAATTTACCCTATGAAATTCCTGAACAAATTACAGAATTGAATTGTCGTGTTATTTCAGAAATATTACCAACTGTAATTTCTAATGTAGATCAAAAAGTTGGTTATATTAGAGATATTTCAACTCAACCAATCGGACCTCCTTTACCAATTAATACTAAAAATTTACAAAGTACCTTACCATCTATCAGTAATATTTTAACATTAGCTGAACCAAAGCCTTTTAGAAAACCATTATCATATCAAGAAGAGGTTGATGAAGAAACAGATATTCAAGGCACCAAAGGTCTTGAGGGTTTTATATATTAAGAAGTTTTTTATATATTAAGAAGTTTTTTATAAAATAAGAAGTTTTTATATATTAAGAGAAATTACTTATTAAATTATAATTTATTAAAAATATAATTTATTAAAATATAGTTTATAAATTATCTAATTCAGTTGTAGCATAGATATCCATATCAGATCCATATATGAAAATGTTTCCGTATTTTTGGGCTAATAAAGTTGCATTGGCATCATCACTACCACTTGCTTCTTGAAGACTGGTCATTACTGATCTATCCATATCTACTTGATTTAACAAAGGTGCATAAGGATCATAGCATATAAAATGTTTGACACCATCTTTTTGTCTGACCCATGCAGAAGAACCAATTACAATTTTAGTTTTATTACCAGATGCATCAATGTTTACTTCAGAAAATACTACAGATCTTAAATTGAAATTATCTCTGTCATTACCTCCTAATGTCATTGTAAATTCAAAATCAATAGGGTTAGTGTTAATTCTTTCAAAACCAGCAATAGGGGTAGGTAAAGTACCCATAGAAAATTGTTGGATATGGTTGTTTAATTTAACTACGTTGCTTCTGCGATCTACGTAAAAGATTAATACACCACGAGACCAAATTAAATTAGTATTTCTGGGTACGATTTGACCACCTTCGATGAAAAGTTGGAATTGAGCTACAGCACTTTTTAATTTAATGGGGGTAGGGGTTGAAGATAAAGCAGGAGGAAGTCTCATGTTAATCATGGGTACACCGGTTACTTGAGGTCTGATATTGTAAGAATAAGGGTTAACGGCAACAGGATTTACGATAGCAGGTGTAACGGATACCATGGTAGGTCTAAAAGAGAAGGCAGATAATAATCTTTTTAAGATTACACCATCGTATCTTCCATAAACTAAGTCGGGAGTATCTTGTTTATTTAATCTGCATAAATCTACAGAGGCCATGAAATCTTTGAAGGATGCATTGTAATATTGACCATTTCTTAAGTGGAGTACACAGTTCCAAAGTTGAACTTGGAGTTGAGCTCTGTTTAATAAGTCAAGTACAGTGGATTTATTGTCGCAAACTACGTCATTAGGATCAGTAGTTAATGCAAAAAATAATTCATAATCAGGACGAGAATTTAAAGGATCACCGTTGTGTCTAGATTTAATAATATTAGAGATACTAGCATATAAGAAATGGTTTTCAATTACATTAAATTTAGGTAAGAAAAGAGCTGCTACTACAGGGTGAATGTGTTCACCAATTCTATGTAAGTTTCTGTCATATACACCAGAAACAGCTTCAAAGTCTAAATCTCTGTATTTTAATGATTGAAGTAATACTTGAGCATGTAAAGGTTTAGATGCAGCATCTAATCTTTCAATTTCTTTCATGTAAGTTTTATCTTCACCATCTAATCTGCTTGCAAAACCGTTAAAGTCTAAACTGATACCACCTAATACTTTTTCTACGTTGGTTGCAGGTTGGATTAAATCTAAGCTTTTATTTCCAACTAATTCTTGTTCATAAATTCTTTGAAATTCAGCAAATTCACTATCAGATAAGCCATATTTAACTTTGTATTTGTGAGCTTTTTCTAAAAGAATGTGAAAAGGAGTTTGAGAATCACTGTATTTTTCACGGATTAATTGAGCAAATTTCTTTGCTTTCTTAGAAAGATTTCCTTGACTTTCAACGTAAGAATTTCTAAGTTCATCTACTAATTCATCGTTATTGTATAAGCTTTTTAATCTAAGGAAATCTTGAGATGTAATTTTACCACTTTTTGCAAGTAATTTTTTAAGTTCATCGTCTTTGCCAGAGCCTGATTTTCTGCTTCTATTTTGACCAAAGCTATCCATATAGTATATATCTTAGTTTAGAAATAATTTTCTCGAAAATTAAATATTTTTTAAATTTTTAAACCTTTTTAAAGTTATTTAGACAAGAATTTATAGAAATATTAATGGAAACATTATGGGTTAATAAATATCGTCCTAATTCCTTACAACAAATAATCGGTCATAAAAATCAGATTAAAAAAATTAAAGATTGGCTCCAAAGTTTAAAACAAAAAGCTAAAAATAATGCAATTATAATTTCTGGTAATCATGGCATAGGAAAAACATTAACTGTAAAATTAATTCTAGAAGATTCAGGATATATAGTTAGAATTATTAATCCCAGTGAAATTAAAGATTTTAGAAATTTAGATGATTTTGATGAGTACTATAATCAAAATAACTCTATTATTTCTAAACTTAATTTTTATAATAATAAAAATAAAGTTGCTTTAATTTTTGATGAAACAGAGAATATATCTCTAAATTCTGAAAAAAAATATATTATGGATATTTTTAAAGAAAATAATAAGTCAAATTCTTTTCCTTTAGTATTTATTTCAAATAACCAACATTCAAAACTACTTAATGATTTAAAAAAGAATTGTGAAGAAATTAGATTTTATTCACCTTCCACATTAGAAATTAAAAATCTAATTAAACATATCTCATTAAATGAAAAATTTTTAATTAGTGATAATGAAGAATTATATGAAAAAATTATTAATTATTCGCAATTTGATATAAGAAGATTAATTAATATTTTACAAGAACTTTCTTTTCACTTTAAGGAAATTTTATCTTCTGAATCTTTGGAAGAATTCTTTGAAAAATCAAGAAAGAAAAATGTTGATGTTGGGTTATATGAAGCCACTGGAAAATTAATAAATCAATATTTAGATCATGAAACAATTTTTAAGTTATATGAGTCTGAGAAAGTTCTTTTACCATTAATGATTCATGAACATTATATTAAAAAGATTTTATCTCAATCAAACCAACCATGGGAAAAAATAATTTATTCTTTAGTTAAAACTTCAGATAGTATATCCCGAGGTGATAATATAGAAACAAGTATTTATACCGATCAAAATTGGTATCTACAAAATATTCATGGATTTTATACTTGTTTAAACACATCTTTTTGGATAAATAGATACAGTTCAGGTGAAAATTTATCCTCCGATAAAATGAAATTTAGTTCTGATTTAAATAAAACTTCATTGAAAAATATTAATAGAAAAAATATTAATAATTTATTAAAGATAGTGCCTAATAAATCTATTGAGGAGATTATTTTTATTAATCAATTAGCCAATCATTTTATTAAAAACAATATGGAGGATAAATTAATTACTATTTTACAAAGTTATAAGAAAGATATAACTGTTAAAGAATTAGAATTATTTTTGAAAATTGATAAAACTCAAGAATTTATAACTTTATCAAGTAAAGAGAAAAAGAAAATAAGTAAAACTTTTAATATGAATTTAGATACCAAATAATTTTAATATAATTCATTAATTTTAGAAAGACCTACAAATTGTAAATCATTATTCTCATTTTGAGAACTAAATATATACATATCATCACTTATATATAATAATAAATCACATATTAAACCAAGATATTTTTTCTCAGGAATATACATGGAATCATTTGTTAAAAATTGATAAAAAAACATTGTCGACTGATTATTATTTTTCATAGTTTCAAACAAATATCCTTTCATTCTTAATTTTTCAACATAGTCAATTGAATCTCTAGAAATATTAGGAATTATATTTCCCCATGTCCAAATTTTATTATCAGTATTAAATACTCCAAAAAAATGAAAATCTCCAATCAACTTTATTTTATTATTTTCCCTAATTATTAATTTTTGATTTCCGTTTATTAATTTCAATCCTAAACTTATTTTTTTTGAAATTTTAATTTTTTTATTAATTTCATTGAATTTTTCTTTTGCATTTTGATTAATTTTATTTAGTAAATTCATTAAATAAAATTAGAAAAAATATCTAAATATAATTAATGCTTTTTCCTTGGGGAGATTTTTTATTTGGAGAATATAAACTTTATGTTTATGCTGTATTTGTAATTATTTTATGTATATTACTTTATTTACAAGCTTCTCAAAAACAAAATGATCGAAAAAAAATATCTAATTTATAATATATGGATTTTAATATAAAAAATACTTTGACAAAAAGTGAAGACAATCAAATCTTCTTTTTTTCTGTAATAATGGCTTTAATTTTCTTTTTAATTATTATGCCATTTTTAGAAAAATGCTATAGTAATGAAAAAAGAGAAATTAGAGAAGATTTAGAAAATATTTTAAATAAGGGAATATATCCCATTGATACCAATAAATGTTCCCGTTCATGTTGCGTAAATTCTGGTTGGCCTATACCGGATGAATTATTGGAGAATGATATTGATCCAGAAGAATTAAAAACATATGTTCCTAATAATTTTAGTTGTAGTGATGGCCCAAATAACAAAGCTGGCTGCTTATGTATGACACAACAAGATTTAGATTACCTTGGTAGTAAGGCCGGGAATTTAGCAAAAAATTAAATTAAGTTTAATACATAAAAATATCTAACTTATTTTAATATGATTAATTTTTACGTAGAAACAAAAACTGAATATACTACACAATTAGTTAATATCTTGACACCATTAATTTTTGAAGGTATTCAATCTATTTACACTGAATCATTGAAAGTTTCTAATGAAGCAAATAATGTTTTAAAAGTTTTTCAATCTTTCTTGAAAAGAATTCCTAAATGGAATCCTGAAATGATTAAACAAGAATCTGATAGAATTATGAATAGTTCTAAAAGTTTTAGTTGGTTGGGAGATTTAGTTAAGGCTACTGTAAAATCAAATATTATTGTTTTAACATTTAATCCCAATGGAAAATCAGCTAATAAGATTGATTCTAAATATTATCAAGATATTAAAATAGAGGATTTCATTCATAAAATATATATTGAATGTGCTCGAGAGCTATGGAATAATCCTTATTTAATGTATCATCAAAATCCTCCTATAGAATTAAAAAGAAATCAAAGAGATACTATTATTTTAATAAAAGAATCTATTAGAGAAGCAATCAGAAAATTATTACCAGTTAAACAAATTTTAGAAGTATATCTTGGTGAACAATTAGAACCTGATGTACCTAATGATCAATTTGATAGAAATATAACCGAAGTTGATGAAATTAATATTCAAAAAATATTAAAAAAAGATTTATCTAATCCTCAATTAAATCCTGAATCCAATCCACTAAATTCAAACCCATTAAATTCTAAACCACAAGATAATACACAACCTATTCCTCAAATAGGTGGTAATAATAATCAATCCGGTGGTGATCTAAATGCAAAAATTCTTGAAATAATAAGAGAAACAGAAACTAAATCAGACGCAGATACACCTTTGACTAAAGCTACTAAAGATTCTACTAAAGATTCTACTGAAACATCCGCTACTTCTGAACAACAAGATAAAAATAAAAAATACGAACATATTGATGATAAAATCAAAAATATATTAGAAAAAGATTTAGGTGAAGATGACTTGGATACATCTTTGTCTTACCATCCTGAAAAGAATGATAAGGATTATCAAGAAATATTTTCAAATAATAAAGTAGGTGGTGGTGATAATTCTACAATAAATAATAATACTAACAATACTAATAAAGATTCTAGTAAAAATAAAAGAAAATTCTTTAATAATTATTTAAATTTTTAGTTATCCTTTTTATAATTTAGTTATCCTTTTTATAATTTAGTTATTCTTTTTTTTCATTCATTTTTTTATTAACTCTTACTGCAGGAGATACCAAATCAAGTATTGCAAAAGCAATAGTTGATGTAGCGCCAATCATTATTAATTCTTTATCAGGAAGTTTAACTTCAGGAATATATCTTGTAGCTAAAATTACTATAAGACCTAATAAAATATATTTAATAAAACGTTCAACTCTAAGAATATTGATACAACTCATTATTTTAGCTTAGAAAATAATATAATTTTTTCTTATATATTATAATGTTATCTTTTGAAAAATTAAAAGAATTTTTTATTTTAATTTTAACATTTGGTGTAATTTACTGGTTTCAACAAGTAGATGATAAAAAAAGATGTAAGAAAAGAGAAGGTATATATGATAATATTAAATTACCTCTTTTAGCTTCTGCTATAGTAGGTCTTGTTTTATTTTGGGAAAAAGAAAGCTTTTTAGCTATTTTTATTGCTCAAGAACATAGTGTTTCTATTCCTACTAAATTAGAAAATTCTAATCCTATTTTAATGATTGAAAAACCAGAACAATTAATACCATTGAGTGCTCTAAAACAAAATTTAGATGTTTATACTGAACAACCTGAATGGTAAACAAAATTTTTTATATAATTTTTAAAATTTTCTTCAGATAGAAATTTTTTATATTCTTCTCTGAATAAAACTGAATCTTCTTTAAAAATCGGTTGAGCTAACATTTTATTATATTCATCTAAATCTGAACTTAATAATTTTATTTTTTCAATTGCTCCATTAATTCCTAATAAATTAACATTAATATATGCTTCAGGATTAAATATATCCTTACAATTCTCATCACCCCAATAAATTGGAATTACATTATTTCTAAAACCATGCATAATTTTTTCAGTATGATATCCTATCTTATCACAATTTTCCATACACAACATAAATTTATACTTTTTAATTACATCTCCTATTCTGGGATCAAACCAAGAACTATTTGCAATTATATTATCATGAATAGTTTTTTTAAATTTTCCATAATTATCAACTAGTATATGATTTTCAATTAACTTATTTAAAAATTTACATCTAAAATTAGCTTTATTATTGGATATAATTGTTAAACAAGTGTGTTTATTATTAAATTCTTCTTCAGTTAGTTGATTTCTTTTCTCTTGTAAAAAACTATATAAATCAAATCCATAATAACAAATATATAATGGTAAGTAATAGTTATAAGTTTCACATAAATTTGATGAAAAATAAATTGTATTTGGTAAAAATGTAAAATTCTTTGATTCAAAATTTAAATAAATTTTTTTCTTATGACTATATTTTATTTTTTCATTATCAAATACTGAACAAACAATTAAATCCGATTGTTCTGGATCATTTACTATTTCAATATTTTTTTCTAATATTTTCTCCAAATAACTTTTATGAAATAATCCAATGCCTTCATTAATTAATTGTAAATTTCTTTTTATTTCTATATTATTCCAATATTTTTTATTATTTATATCTTCCAATTTCATTGGGACACCAGTAAAATCACACCAAAAATCTATATATGATATTTTTAGACTCATTAATTAATATTATAATTATTCTCTAAATAATTGCAATATAAACTTTAATTTTTATATGGTTATTTTATTTAATAAATTTTCTATTCTAATATAATGAGCACAAAAAATATTGGATTTGGAGCATCTAGATTACAACTTAAAAAATTTCCAATAGAAAAAATGGCAGAACATTGTACTATTGCTATGATTGCTAAAAGAGCTTCCGGTAAATCTTATTTAACTAGAGAAATTTTATATCATAAAAGAGATATGCCAGCGATTACTGTAATATCTAAAACAGAAAAACTTAACAAATTTTATGGAGATTTTTGTCCTGATTCTTATATTTATGATAAATTTGACACTGAAATATTAACTAGAATTTATGATAGACAAGCTAAAATGAATAATGATAATGCAACTAGAAAAAAAGATGGGAAAAAACCTAAAGATGATCGTTTAATGTTAATCATGGATGATTGTATGTCTAGTAAAGGAGATTGGTTAAAAGATCCACAAATTTTAGAATTATTTTTCAATGGGCGTCATCACCATATTTCTTTTATTTTAACAATGCAATTTTCATTAGGTATTCCACCTGAATTAAGAAGTAATTTTGATTATATTTTTTTATTAGCGGAAGATTTTACCAGCAATAGAAAAAGATTGTATGAACACTACGCTGGAATGTTTCCAACTATCGGTGTTTTTGAAGAAGTTTTCTCTGAAATTACACAAAATTATGGTATTATGGTTATTGATAATCGAGTACATTCTAGAAATATAGCTGATAAAGTTTATTGGTACAAAGCTAAAGAAACACCTAATTTTACAGTAGGTTCTAATAAATATAAAAAATATCATAAAGAACATTTTGATAGAGAATGGAATAAAAGATTGCCCCTTTTTGATCCTGCTACAGCAATTGCAAAAAAGAGAAATAATATTAAATTAATTGTGGAAAAAATAAGAGCTTAAAGATCAATTGAATTGTTTTTCATTTGTAATTTTTTTTGTAATTCTTGTAATCCAATTTTTTCAGATAATTCAGATTCTTTGTCGGTAATTTCTTTCTTCTTTTTTTCTAATTTTTGAATTTGATTTTCTAATTCTAAAATTTCCTGTTCTACAGTTTTCTTAGAATCTTCTGTTCTTGTATTTTCAAGTTTCTTTTTCATTTCTTCCTTTTCATTTATTTTGTTATTTAATGAATCTTCAAGATTTTTATTAATTAACTCAAATTTTCTATATTCATGATATAATTGAGCTTTCTTTTCATTTTCTTTCTTTTTCTTCATAGTTTCATTTAATTGATTATCTGCATATTCAGATTCCCCAGCAAATTCTGAATCAGGCTCAGGATTAAATGGTTGCCATTTATATAATTCACCAACTAAAATACTGAAACTATCATTAATATCTCTCAAAGCTCTAGAATGATCATTTGCTAATTCTTCAGTATCAAAACATCCACTAATCTTAATACCTACAAGTGATTTCTTCTCTTCAACTAAAAATGAAACACAATACCAATTTTGCTTTTCTAATTTTTCAGTAGTTCTTTTTACTTGACCTTCAAATTTAATAGGAACATTTTGATTTTCGACTTCAACTTGTGTAAATTCTTCAACAAGATTATTTTGAATATTTTTTAATTTTTCGTCATTTTCTTGTTCTTTCTTTTCGTGTTCTTCAATCTTTTCCTTGAATGATTTTAATGTTTCTTTAATCTTTTCTATTTGATCTGTTTTTTGTTTAATTTCTCTTTCACTTGTTAAGTCCTTAATTTCATCTTGAAGTTTATTCATTTCCTCTTCTTTAATAGAACTATTTTCTCTAATGTTTTTAACAATCATATTGTGCTTTCTTTTTTCAAACTCAAAATTTTTAATTTTTAAACTTAATAAATACCTCTCCATCATAGAATTTAATTCGTCGTTCAAATTTTTTTTATTAGGCAAAGGATCAAATGCATTCCAGGCTCCAACTTCTGCTACAAAATTATAATGACCGGGTTCTACAATTAATTGAATTTGTTCTTGAGCTTCCTCAATAGTTTTAAAACATCCAGATACTCTAATAGCTTTAACATCTTTCTTATTTTCATTCATCCATAGAGACATACAACAAAAATTTTGGTTATCTAGAATAATAGAATCTTTAACTAGATAATCTACGGTAGGCATTAAATTTTAATCATTCATTTCTTTAAACCAAAATATTATTTTTATAATTATATTAGTTTAGATGCATTTTGATTTTTAATATCAAAATCTGCATAACCCATCCATAAATCAGCTTGTTTAAACATCTTATCATAAATTTGAGATGGTCTATCAGGATCATATTCTTGTTTATTATCAAGATTCATTTCATTCTGTTTAATTACAGTACATTTATTATAACTTTTTGTTAAGTTATAAGTTAGTAAAATTACTCCAAAAAAAATTAGTACTATTGAAATATTATGAATTAATTGATTCATTATATTACTATAGAAATTTATTTAAATGATGATATAAAATCCCAATTTAAATCATTACATATTTTTTTCCAAATAGTATCATTTTCCATTAAAATATCTAATTGTTTATGTAATGGAAAACAATCTAATAAATGATCTAATTCTAGTAATTCACAAAACTTGTTAAGTACAAAGGAATAAGATAAAAAGTTTTTTCTATCTGTTGGTTTATGTTTCATCCAAGGATCTTGAATCATTAAAAACATTTTTACAAACATCTTTTCCATGTCTCTTGTTATCTTAGGTGGTGGTAATCCAGATAATTTATTGATGATATAGTGAATATGTTCATATAAATGATTATATTTAAGTTTCTTTAAAATTGCTCTCATTTTAATTCTATTTAATAAAGATAAATCAGTAATTCTTTTACGATTTAATTCAGAAATAATATCTTTATAAATTTGTTCATCAATTTCAGGAGATTGTTTTGCTTGAAAAGCATTTAACCATTCTCTGAATCTATTTAATCTTTTGTAGGGAGAATAATCTTTTATTTGAACATCTTCATCTAAAATAATTATTTCCATATCACCACACAAAGGACAGATATAAGCTGATTCAACTACATGTAAAAGTTTTTCTATTTTACATTCTATACAGTATTTTAATCTTTTTGAACCATCATCTGGTGTGACTCTAATACCCTCAGTAATTTGACAATATTTTTCAAATAATTCTGTCTTATTAACTATTTTTTCAACTTTAGTATCATCATTAATTATTTTTTTCTTACATAAGAAACTAAGAATATTTTTAGATTCTGTTTTCTCATTTTCATTATCTTTAATATTATAATATGAAAATAATAAATCACCAGTTTTATCATAATAATCCATTTCTTTCACATTATTTTTTAATAAAAATATCTTATTTTCTATATCATACTGTTTATCCAATAAATCTGCTCTTTTTTTAAGATCACTAGTGGTAAATTTTTCTCTTATTTTATCCAAATTAATTATTTCATTATTAATATTTTCTAGAGAAGCTTCTAATTGATTTACATTATCTTTTTCTGATTCAAATTCTTTTATTTTGATTCTATGTTTATTTTCGAGTGTGGAAGTCTTTTTGATGTCATTAGCCTTGCCAGACATATAATTATTATAATAAAAATACTTTATATCATTTAAATAAAATTATTTAAAGTTAAAATATAAAAATTTTTATTTACAAATATTTAAAAACCTTTAAAAATTTTAAAATTTAAGAAAAAACTTTTATGAAAAAGTTTATTTTGGATAAAAAGTTTGTCAAACTCAGGAAAAATATAAAATAATTTATAAAAATTTTTTTCTTAATTATAGTATATCCCATGGGTGGAGGTTTAATGCAACTCGTCGCTTACGGCGCACAAGACGTTTATTTAACAGGCAATCCTCAAATTACTTTTTTTAAAGTAGTTTACAGAAGACACACTAACTTTTCCGTTGAACCTATTCAACAAGTATTCAACGGTTCTGCCAACTTTGGTCGCACTGTAACTTGCAACTTAAACAGAAACGGTGATTTAATCACCAACATGTACTCCGTAGTTAAACTTTTAGCTGCTGACCACGTAGAAACCAACTGGGGCTACGTCAGACGCTTAGGTTATGTATTAATCGATGAAACCAAAGTTGAAATTGGTGGCTCCAAAATCGATGAACAATACGGTGACTGGCTCAACATCTGGTACGAATTATCCCACAAAGTTGGCCAAGAAAGAGGCCACGGTCAAATGATTGGCGACAACACTGACTTAACCAGCTTTGCCTTAAGCCACAGTGCCACCACTTTATTTGTACCCTTAGCTTACTGGTTCAACAGACACAATGGTTTAGCTTTACCCTTAATTGCTTTACAATACCACGATGTACGTGTAACCATTCAATACAGAGAAGCTGCCCACTGCGTCAACTGGGATGCCTATACTTCTGACCAAGCCAACCTCAATAACTTTGGTATGGAAGATTCTTACTTATTAATTGACTACGTATACCTTGATTCTGAAGAAAGAAAGAGATTTGCCCAAGCCAGCCACGAATACTTAATTGAACAATTACAATTCACTGGCTCTGAATCTTTAACTGCCACCAACAACAAATACAGACTCAACTTTAACCACCCCAGCAAATTCTTAATCTGGGTACCCCACTTACAAAAATACAACACCCACAACGAATTCTTAGCTTATGCTGACGATGGTGATTGGGCTGCTGCCAAAGAAAAAGCCGCCAAATTAATCTGGATGGCTTCCAGAGATTTATCTAGTGGTGATTTATCTGGTAATACTGTCTATTACCACAACAGCACCACTGAATCTCACCCCGAAATGAGTGCTCGTGCCGACATGACCGATTTATTAGCTTCATTAGCCGAAAAAGTAGATGCTCAATTCATGTTTACTGAATTTGTAACTAACTCCGGAGCAGTAACTGCCTACCCTGCCGTCTTAGATAACTGCGTAGTATTAAAGAACGAATTATCTTCTGAAGACGTTTCCAACTTAGTATCTGACATCACCTCTGGTGATGCCACTGCTGAAGGTGTCATCTCCGGTGTAGCTGGCCACTCTGTATTCGTAATTGACACCTTCAACTACGGCAGATGGTTAGACAGAACCGTCAACCCTGTATCCAGTGGTAAACTCCAATTAAACGGCCACGACAGATTCCAAGAAAGAGAAGGCTCTTACTTCAACTACGTTCAACCCTACCAACACTTCAGCAACACCCCTGCTGATGGTGTAAACGTATACTCTTTTGCCCTCAAACCCGAAGACCACCAACCTTCCGGCACTTGCAACTTCTCTCGTATTGATAACGCCACCCTCAATGTAACCATGATTGACAAAAACGACTTAAACGATGACTCCAACTTAAATATCTACACTGTAAACTACAACGTATTACGTGTAATGAGCGGCATGGCTGGTACTGCATATTCAAATTAAGAAGCTTAATTTCTTATTTATTTTTTCGCTGGTTATACATCTAAATAATTATGTAAAATATTACTTAATTATTTATATTTCAATGGTAAAATTATATCAATCCCGATTTGTTTAATCTTTAACACTAATATCCCAATATTAAATAAAATCTTTAAAAAAAAATCTCCTATAATATATATAAATGTCTTTAAAATTTAATAACGTAAATTACTCATGTCGTATTTCTAACAGATCCAATAACTCTACTACTTTAAGTTGTGCTCCTCAAAGAACTATCGAAAATTTCCAAGTTGTTTCCAATGATAAATTAACTGCCGCTGGTTGGTATCAAATAAATGGAAATGTATCTGGAACTGGTGGCCCTGCAGATTCAAATGTTTTCACTACCGATAGTAATTGGGCATACAATAATGAAAGAATTCCATCAAACTATGCTTCTATAGGTGTCGCTTTACAAGTTATTGCTATCACTAACGGTACTGCTAATGTTGTAGGAAAAATCGCTCCCGGTAATTCTGGTAATTTAGTATTAACTCTTGGTAAAAATACAAGTGTTTCTGGTAATCAAACATTTTGGTTCAAAAACATTTTAGCTGATAATATGGGTGGAAAAAAAAATAAAGAATTTCAAAACATTGGCTTAACCTTTTAAGAAAACTATTTAAAAACATTATTAAATTATTTAATAATGCTATTAAAATTATTTTCTTCTTATTTTTTTGTTGTAATTAATTCTCTTCCTCAAAACGCGGTATCTCTTTTTAAAGTTTCTTCGTGTAGTACTGAAACTGATTTAATGAAAAATGTTGTTTTATCTGTAGATCCTATTTTACCTCAAAGTGATTATACTTTATTTTTAAGTGGTGATTTAACTCAAGAAGTAAACGATGGAACTTCTGAGTATTCTGTAACATATAATTTTATTCCATTAACCCCAACATTTGAAGTATTATGTGATGAAATTGCAAAAAGTAATATAACTTGTCCTCTTAAGATTGGTAATGTAGCTTCTCAAAGCAAAGGAACTATTCCAACAGGATTAAGCGGTAATACTAATATTAAAAATCAATGGTTTAATATTAAAAAACAAAGAATTTTATGTATGCAATTTAAAATAACACTTTAAAAATTAATTTACAGGTATATGTATATATATGATGAACAAAGTAAATTTTACTTGTGCACCAATGTTTGGTAACACTAATAAACAAGTATTTGGATATGCTTGTACTATTAAAAAAAAAAATATAGAAAATTTTTATGTAAATGATCGTGGAAACTATGATTCTAATGCTTTTTACAAAGTTGACGATCAAGTAATATTTAATGGTAAACAATATAAAGTAATTGATCAAGCTACTTCTAATGGTGCTCAAGGATATCAACCTGATACCTATTCTAATGTATGGCAAGTTGTTGCTTCCCCTCCTCCCCCTCCTTCTGGTCCTGCACAATATGATTCTAACAAATTTTATAAAAGTGGCGATATGGTAATATTCAATAACCAAAAATATACTGTAATTGATCAAGGTACTTCTAATGGTGCTCAAGGGTACCAACCTGATATTCGTTCTAATGTATGGCAAGTTATAGCACCAGCAGCAGAATCAGTAGCAGAATCAGTAGCAATATCAGAAGCAGTACAAGTAGTAGCAGTAGCAGAAGAAGCAGTAAAAGTAGCATTACCCGAAGCAGTAAAAGTAGCATTACCCGAAGCAGTACAAGTAGCAGCACCAGCCCCCGCACCAGCTCCAGATGCAACACCAGCCCCAGATGCAACACCAGCACCTGCAAGATCTGTAGGTCCTGTTCCTTCTAAAATTTCTGGTCCTTTTAATTATTTCTTTTCACAATAATTATAAAAAAATTTAAAAAAATTTAAAAAAATTTTAAAAAAATTTAAAAAAATTTAAAAAAAAAATCTAAATATATATATATGTCTTTTAATCAACTTAATTTTTCATGTGCTCCTATGTACAATCAAAATAACAATAACCAAGTAATGGGTTATTTATGCTCGTCCTCTAAAAATATAGAAAATTTCTATTTTAATAATCGTGGAGTATATAATAAAGACACCTTTTACAAAAAAGGTGATCAAGTCTCTTTTAATGGTAAATCATATGAAGTAATAGATCAAGCTACTAACGATGGTGCTAAAGATTATCAACCCGATCTTCGTCCTAACGTTTGGAAAGTTGTAGAACCTACTGAATGGAATAAAGATAAATTTTACAAACTTAATGATGTCGTAACTTACAATGGTCGTACTTATAAAGTAAGAGATCAAGCTACTAACGATGGTGCTAAAGATTATCAACCCGATCTTAAACCTAACGTTTGGACACCTATTTAATAATAAAAAATTGATAATATATTTATTTTAATAAATATATTATTCATTATGTTTCATTATGGTAATCAACCGATTAATAGTATTAGAGATGATATTTTAAATATCAATGCTCTACAAAAAAACATTTTAACACTACCTGAACCAATATTATCAAAACAAGTCATTGATACTGAATTTAACTATTCTGATTGTTTTGAAATTTCTTTTCTTAGATTTTTTCAAATTCTTTTTCATAAAGATGGATTAATTGATCTGAAAAAACTAAAGAAATTAATTGGTGAAACATATTTAAATAATGAATTGTATAATTTTTTTCTAGAAAACTCAATAATTAATAATGAATTTATAAATCCTAATTTAAGAATTAATTGGTGTAGATTCTTAAATGATCGAGAATTTTTAATCTATAAGTTTGATTCTAAAACTAAAGTACAACCAATTCAACAAAATATAATTTATTTTTTCAATCATTTCTTTCCACTTTTAAGAATTACTAAGATTAAAGAAGTATTTAAATTATTTAGTTCTGATAATGTTTATAATTGTAAAATTTATAATAATGGGTGGTCGACTAAAGAAAAGATTTATGATGAATCTTTAATTAAGATTTTCATTAATGGTAATAATATTTATGATTGGAAATTTTACCAATATTATGAAAATTTAAGTAATCTTAAGGGTAAAATAATTACAGGTTATTGTGAGTTAAAATATTCAACATATATTCAAAAATATTTTTAACTCGTTTTTTAACCAATTAATAAAATAATATAAAAAATTATTTCGCTAATTAATTATTATAAATTGAAAAAGTTAATTGGCGCAATTCAAAAATCTTATTCATCTGTTTATCAGGTGAACTATTCTAATCTTAAAAATCAAGTCACTAAATGGCATAATGAATTGCCTAATATTAAACCTTATTACGCTGTAAAATCTCTTCCTTTAGAAAACATTATTAAGCATTTAGCATCTTCAAATGTTAATTTTGATTGTGCGAGTCGAGGTGAGATAGAAAGTGTTTTAAAATTTGCACCACCCCAAAACATAATTTATGCAAATCCTTCTAAATCAATTGATGATATTAAATATGCAAATGATGAAAAAGTAGATTGGATGGTTGTTGATTCGATAGAAGAAATAGAAAAAATGGATTATATTAATCCTAATATTAAAAAAATAATAAGAATTAAATCTGTAGAAAGTGATTCTGATATTAAATTTAATTCTAAATTTGGTGCTTCAACAGAAGAAGTTTATAAAATGTTGGAATTATTAGATTATAATAAAACATTTGAAGGTTTCTCCTTTCATGTTGGGTCTAAATGTCATAACGAAGAATCATATTATTTAACAATAAAAAATATAATGGATAATTATTATAACCATTGTAATAAATTAAAAATGCCTATTAAGATGATAGATATTGGTGGAGGTTTCTCATCACATACTAATTTATCATCTTTAAATAAAATTTTAAGTCCATTTTATGAAACTTTTAAAAAGGATAATATAAAATTAATTTCAGAGCCAGGAAGATATTTTTCAGAACCATCAGTAGATTTATATTGTAAAGTTATTGCAGTTAAAAAAAGAGATAATATTTATCATATTACAGTTAATGATTCAGTGTATTCTACTTTCAATGGTAAGTTATACGATGGACAAAAATTCACTCCTATACCTCTATGGGATTCAACAAATGCTGAATGGGTTGATTGTATTATATTTGGTCAAACATGCGATTCATTAGATGTAATTTGTAATCATGTTAGATTACCCTTACCAAAGATTGATAATGTATTTAAATTTCAAAATATGGGTTCTTATTCATTAGCAGCATGTTATGGTAAATTTAATGGGTTTTTAGAACCTAAAGAAATTGATATAGAATAAATTAAGAAATTGATATAGAATAAATTAAGAAATTGATATAGAATAAATTAAGAAATTGATATAGAATAAATTAAGAAATTGATATAGAATAAATTAAGAAATTGATATAGAATTAACTAATAAACAAATGAATTTCTAATAAATTTTTCTACATTTTTAAAAATATCATAATTAGGATTTGATAAAACCTTTAAAAATGGTTTCTGATTAATAAAAGATAAATATAATGGATCTTCTGGTTTTTTAATCTCTTTTGTTTTTTCTTTATCTAGGGCTTCTTTATCTGATTCTTCTTTATCTGATTCTTCTTTATCTGATTCTTCTTTATCTGATTCTTCTTTATCTGATTCTTCTTTATCTGATTCTTCTTTATGTGATTCTTCATCATCAGATTCTTTACTTTTAATACTATCATCTTCAGTACTTTCTAATTTCATTAAACTACTGGTTGATTCTTTTTCTGATTCAGAGTCAGACTCATCTAAACTTTCTAATTTTATTTCAGTCTTTTTTTTGAAATTAACTATTAATTTAATTAATTCTTTAATTTCAATAATAGATACTTCTTCATCATCTTCTAATTTTTTAATTGTATTAGATAAGTACTGATTAAAAAATTTTAGTATTATTTTTGATTTTCCTAAATTAGTATTTTTTATAAACAAATCCTCCATTACTAGGTAATATTGTAATTGAACTGATTTAAATATCAATTTTTTATAATTATTATATGGATAATTTTGATTTTGATCAAGTTTATCAAATGATTTCTGATATGAATAAATTAAATAAAGAAAAATGTTTAATATGTCATTTTATAATTGAAAATAAAGAAATTGAATTAGATTGTAAGCATCAATACCATTATACTTGTTTTAAAAATAATAAAAAATGTTTATATTGTGGCAAAAATGTAAAAATAACCAATAATAAGTGTTCACATATTTTTACAAAAGGTTTAAAACAAGGTACCCAATGTGGAAGAATACTTTGTATTTATCATAAGCAAAAGGCTACTAATACATGTAAAACTATATTGCAATCTGGAATTAATAAAGGAAACGAATGCGGAAGAGAAAATTGTAAATATCATAAAATTATAATCTAAAATAAATTAAATGCAAAAATTATTTTTAAAAAAATCAATTAAAATTAGTCCTGAAATTCAACTAACTGAAATAAAACCTAAAAATGAAACTAAAATTTATAAAGAAATTCCTTATAATAATGAAAAAAAAATAATTATTATAGGTAATGGACCTTCAGTATTAAAAAATGATTTTGGTTCAATAATTGATAATTTTGATATAGTAGTAAGGATTAATAGATATTATCCAAATAAACATGTTGGAAGTAAAATGACTTATTTTTTCTGTTCTCCATGGAAATTAGAATATAATGATCAAATTTATAATACTGCTAAGAATATTTTAATTTGGAATATTATTAATATGAATTCGCCTTATGATAATAAAGATAAAACAATAAACATAAATCATCCTAAAATTAATAATTTTCTATGCGATAATTTCAAATTTAAAAAATGTCCATCAAGACCACTAGTTTCTACTGGAATAGCTGCTATTATGACATTTATTGATCTAAATAAATTTGAAAAAATTTATATTCATGGTTTTGATGGTTTGGTAAAAGGGGAAAAACTACATTATTTTGAAAATAAAATTAATGATGAAGATGTTCACTCGTCAGAATTAGAAAAAAAATTTATTAATCATTATATAGATAAAAAAATTTTATTTAGGTTGGAAGTTTAAAAAAATCATCACTATTAATATTTTTATCATCAATAAATAAATCATAACTAGGTTTACCCATTCTAAGTTCATGAAATAAACATCCCCAAGATTTTAATTGGTTATATGTTATTTCAAACCAATTAATACCAGTTAAGGTTCCTCTAGCTGTCCAATATATAATGGTTGATCCATCATTATATAAATTATTTATTTTTTTAATTCTTTCATAATAAGGTTTAGCATTATTATAATTTTTTTGAATATTATCATCTTCGTAATAACAAATAGTATCGTCTATATCAACAAATATTATCATTATATATAATGAGGATATTATGTATTATTCCAGCAAGAAGTGGGTCTAAAGGGATACCAGATAAAAATATTAAAATATTAAATAATAAACCATTATTATGTCATTCTATTGAACAAGCACAAAAATCTAAATATTTTATTAATAAACAAATGCGAGTTATAGTTTCTACAGATTCTCCTAATTATGCCAAAATAGCTAAAGATAATGGCGCAGAAATACCTATTTTAAGACCAGTGGAAATAGCTGGAGATTTATCTACTGATTATGAATTCATTAAACATATGGTAGATCATTTAGTTGAAAGTGAGAAATATTATCCAGATATTATTTTACAATTAAGACCAACACAACCAATTAGAAAAGTTGACGATATTGATAAATGTTTAGATATTTTTATTGAAAAATATGAAGAATTTGATAGTCTCAGAACAGTAGTCCCTTTCGAAAAATCACCTATTAAAATGTATAAAATAGAAGATAATAATTTATTGCCTTTCTTCCCTTTTTTAGTTTTAGAAGATAAAATTATGTTTGAACCTTTTAATCAACCTAGACAATTACTACCTCAATCATTTTTACACAATGGTTATATTGATATATTAAAAGCATCCATTCTAGAAACAGGAGGAATTAGTGGAAATAAAATTTATCCATATATTATGAATAAAGAAGATACTATTGATATTGATACATTAGAAGATTGGAATAAATGTGGTTTAAATTAATTTCTCAAACTTTTCTTTTTAATTAACTCTCCTTCAAATTCTATTCTTTTATCAATAGGATATTTTGTAGCTAGTTCAATCTCTCTGATACCTTTTACTAGTTTTTCTAATTCATCTGGCTCAATACTACTTTTTTGATCACTTCCCCACATATTTTTATCTAAAGTAATATGTCTTTCAATCCAATTAGCTCCCATCGCTACTGCAGCAAATGTTGTAATTAATCCAGATTCATGACCACTATAACCGATTTCTTTATTAGCACCGATTTCTTTATTAGCACCGATTTCTTTATTAGCACCGATTTCTTTATTAGCCCATTTATTTTTTAACCAATGAATATAATTTAAATTTAATTCTTCTACTGGACAGGGATAAGTAGAATTAGTATGCATAATTACATCAGGATTACAAGACTTAATACACTCTTCTATTTCTTCTTCACTACTCATTCCAGTTGATATAATTAAAGATTCAAATTTATTCCTAGCATAATTGCATAATTCTAAATTATTAATTAATGCACTTGGAATTTTTCCAATTTTAGTAAATTTTGACATTAAATCAACACTATCTTTATCCCAAACACTTGCAAAAAAATTAATATTATTTTCTTTTGAAAAATTTACCAATTCTTTTATTTGTTCTTCATTAAATTCTAATTTTATCTTATAATCTAAGTAGGTCATTTTACCCCAAGGTGTTTCCCTAATAATATTTTTTTGATGTTCGGGGACACAAACATTTGGATTTCTTTTTTGTATTTTTACGTAATCACATCCATTTTTCTTACATATTAATATTAATTCTTTACATAAATCCATTGATCCATTGTGATTAATACCAATTTCTCCAATAATTTTAACCATTATTAATATAGAATGGTTAAAAAAATTTTAAAATTTAAAAACGAGTTAAATAAAATATATAAGATGAAAATCTAAAATAATGTACCGTTTTTTACAAAACAACTAATTAATCAATAAAATCAATATTATCAACTATTACTTTCTTAAATGTTGATTCTATTTTTTTATATTTTTTATCATTATTATCTTCTTTATCGGATTCTTCTTTTTTATTAGTTACTTTTTTCTTTGGTTTTATTACTTTTTCTACTTTTGTATTATTATTTACTTTTGTATCAATAACATCATCAATAAAATCAACATTAAATTCTGGATCAATATTTGATTTTGTATTTTTTTTAGGAGCTGTTGTTTTAGATTTTATTAAATCAGGTGTATCTAAAAATAATACTTTATTTTTTATAATATCAGTATTTATATTAAAATCAGTATTAACTTTTATAAATTTTTTTCTTTGTTCTACAATAATTTTTAATTCATCTAATTTATCTAGATTTTCTCGATAATATTCTACTTTTTTCCACGTATCAATCATTTTAGGTAAAATATTATTAAATAATTTTCTATCTCTTTGAATTGGTTGATTGTGCGATTGTTCTAATTTCCAATAAATTATTTTGTGAAAATAATGTGTTTTATTTATTTCTTCATGTTCTGTTTGTAAATTATTCATTACTTTAACAAACCATTCATCGTATTCTTTCTCAGTTAAATCTAATCTAGGAGGATATATAAATTTACTTTTCCATTCACGATTATCTTCATCAAATTCAGGTTCCCATTCTCTTGGAAAGAATTGTAATAACATTCCTTTCTTAATTTTACTATCTATTTCTATTTTCTTTGCATTAGTTCCAACTGTATGTTCAGTGTATAAACATTTATCAAATAAAAATGCTTCTCTAGTTTTGTATTCAATTAATTTACATTGCCAAAAATCACAAACTTCTAACTCACAACATTCTAATTGTTGTTGAACTTGAAGATAATAGTAATACGGACAAATATGTCCAGGAATTTCACCACTTGTTTCTATTTTTCTCCCATGAGGAGCAACACATTTAATTTCTAACATAGTACCAACTCGAGGGCTAAAATTATTATCTAATGTTTTACAGGAACAGATACCATCGGGTGAAGCACCTAGAAATTCATAATGATCGGAAGGTAAAGCACCAAATTCAAATATTTGATTATTATAAATATGTTCATATATTTTTGTTGCAATTAATTCATATTTTTTCCCATGATAAACGTTAGCATTATCTAAAAATTTATGGGTTGGATCACATTTTTTTAGAATAAATGATTCAACTGGTTCATAAGGATTTTCATCTATTGCTGCTGCTGTATCAGATGCAGTTATACGATTATGACGATAAGCAAACCAAGCAGGAGTTCTTTGTTCAGGTTGTGGTAATCCTTTTAATTTTTGAAATTGATCTTCTAATTTTTGATATTCTGCAGGAATTTCTACTTCTGGATAAAAACTAGTAAATTCTGGAAAACAATTTTTACCGTTTTCAAAATTTATAGTTTCTTTGAAAATATACTTTTTTGTATATTTTTTACTTAATATATCTAAAATTAAATCTACTGTAATTTCTGGGAAAAGTGGTTTTCCTTCTCTAATTATTTTATTAGCTACATCTAAGAATTGATTTTCAAATAAATTGTCTAGACTATTAGTTTTGACAAATTTATCGATAAATTTAATAATTTTATTAATTTTACCAAATGACATGTTAGTTAGTAATATTAATAGATAATTATTCTTTTTAACAATTTTTATTAAATTTCATATTTTCCTTCAATAAATTTTAATGCATTAATACTTATAATTTTTGCTTTAGCAAAATCATAAATTACTGATTCTTTTTTAGTTAATGTTTTATTTTTTATCAGTTCTACTAGTTTATCTTTTATTTTTTGTTTTTCACCTTCGTTTTTAATTTGTAAATTATTTACAAATTCCTTAATTTTAATAATTTTATGAATAGCAGTTAATTTTGTCCAAGGTTTTTGATATAAATAATCATCAGAAAATTGCCCACCTGAAGGAGAATCAGTACTATTTAAACTTTTCATAATTTTAATTTCCTTAGGGGACTCATCTAACTTTAATTTATCTAATTTTTCTTCTAATAAATCTTTATTAATATTATTTTTTTCACAACTTTTAATTAAATTATTTATATAATTAATTTTTAGGTTGTTAATGATATTTTTGAAATCAATTACCAATTCCATTTAATATTAAAGATAACTTTTCTCTATAATGGTTTAATTAAAAAATTGATTTAAATTTTCTTAACCTAATAACCTTATAAATATGAGCTTACATATAGATTACGACTATTTATTTGCGCTTCGTCTTCAACTTCAAGATGAATTTGAAAATGAAAGTGATATTATTATTGAACTTAAGTATGAATTACTAAATAAGGGAGTTCAAGAAGATGAAATTGTAAATACTTTATATATGTTTTATGAACTTTATGGCATTACAATGTCAAAGGAAACAATTACACAGGTTTTAAAGGAAAATAATAAATTTAATCATTCAAATAATTTACATCATTCTGCTGCTAATTTAAATCAATTTATTAATATTATTAATTCACAACTAATTAGTGGACTTGCACCATTTATTATCCCACCAATTCATACAAGTAATCAAAACGAAGAAAGTAAAAATCAAGAACCCAACGAAGAAAGTAAAAATCAAGAACCCAACGAAGAAAGTAAAAATCAAGACACTAATGATGAAGAAAATCAAGAAGCTAATTATGATGAAAATCAAGAAGCTAATGGTCAAAATGTTCAACAACAAGAAATAAATGAACATGATAACGAAGAAAACACCGAGAGTAAAAATGAAGATGATATAATAGAGGAAGAAGATGATATGCCTCCTTTAATCCCTCAAATAGAACCAACTATACAAATTATAGAAAGTCCTGGAATGGTTCAAATTGCATTTTCTCTTAATTCACAAATCCAACAAATAGCAAATTCTATTCATTCTGGATTGGGTGCTAATATTCTACATTCTGGATTGGGTGCTAATATTCTACATTCTGGATTGGGTGCTAATATTATTCATTCTGGGTTGGGTGCTAATATTCTACATCAATTTGGAGGTGGTCTTGGACATATGCCTTTAGATTTAAATAGTGGTGGACAATCACTAGAAGTTATGTTAAATTCATTAGCACCTCCAGTGGTTTCAACTTTAAACGAAGATGACTTTCAAAAAATTAAAAAATATAAAGCAGAAACAAAATTACAAGAAAATTGTTCTATTTGTATGTGTTCAATGGATGAAAATGAAGAATTATGTGAGTTAATTTGCACTCATCATTTTCATAATGAGTGCATTGAAACATGGCTTAAAAAATATAATTATAAATGCCCTGTTTGTAGAACTGAATTAGGAAAAACTAATAATAATAATTAATTTAAATCATCATATTAGAAAAAAACATTAATAACACACCAATTCCTAATATTAATACTCCAAAAGTAAATTGCTTACCAGGACTATTCATAACATAAGGTATTGGATTTATTCCTTTAGAAAGCATATCTAATATATCAAAAAATAAATTTTTTAAATTTATTCCTAGATCTTCAGTATAATCTCTAGGATTGAAAGGAATATCATTATAATTATCTTGATCTTGATCTAAAAATTTAATTTGCTGATGAGTTTCTTCTTGAATAATCTTAAATTTTGATTTGACATCGTTTTTTTTAAAAACCTTAGGTGGATTAGCTTCTTCAAAAGCTCTATTGAATTTATTTTTTTGAGTATCTATAACTGTTGTTTTTTTTTGTGTTGTTGCCATTAAATAAAAATAGAATATAATTTAAAAAATTGATAATTAATTTAAAAATAAATTATCAAATAGTATAATGCTTTATTCAACCTGTCCAACGTGCGGCTATTTTTTAGGTCAAAAAACTGAAGAATATGATAAGAAAAAACAAGAGATTTGTTCTAATCCTAAAATTAATAAGGAAGAGCAAGAAAAACAAATTTCAGAAGTATTAAAATCATTAAAATTAAGAAGATACTGTTGTAGGATGAGAATGATGACATATAAAGATTTAGTATATGAAATTTTACCTGTTGTCCAAAATAATAGCTAAAATATTATATATGACAGATAATTTTTTTAATAAATATATGAAATATAAAAATAAATATTTTAATTTAAAATATAGTTTTGAAACAGCTCAGATGAATATAAAACAAGCTGAAATTGATTTAGAAAAATCCAAGAAGAAAACAAATAATTTATACATTAATGTAACTTCTAAATTAAATGTATTAGAAAGATTTCCTTCTAATCCAACTTTAATTAGTGATTATAAAAAAGCTGTTAATGATTATAATAAAGCAGTCGCTGAAGGTGTAAAACTTCAAAATCTGGTTAATGATTATAAGAAAGCATTAGGTTATAATACTAGTAATAATTTACCTTCTAATAATAATTCCTATGAAAATAGCAAATCTAAATATATTAGAGACATTTTAATTTTTTTAGAAAATGATATTCCTAAGATTAAAAGGTATTTATCTAATTTACAAACATGTTATTTACAATCAAAATTACCACCTAATATTAGAGAACAAATAGAAAAACAATTTAATTATTATACTATCGATTTACAAGAAAAAGAAACTATTTATAATAATTTTAAAAATACAAGTATTGGTGATAACTTAAATAATTTAAAATTAATTTTTGAAAACTTAAAAAATATTGATTTACAATTTAATGCCCATAAAAATATTTTATTACCTTATTGTTCATTTAATTAACTTCTATACTTAACAGTTCCAACCCCTTTAGTTGTTCCATCTCTAAAAAAGAATACCATATCCTTTTCTAGAAATTCTGGATGATATTTAAATTCAAATTCTGCATCACAAGTATCACCATTTCTTAATATTTGATCTGATAGTTTTAAACTAGCACTTTGTCTAATTGGTCCACAATGTATTACTGGAGAATATCCTGATTTAATAGTTGTTGAATGATGAAGAATATTTATTTTAGCTATAAATTTTTTGGTTACAAAGTTTTTAAATTTATCATAATTATCAATTAAAACCATACCTTTTCTGATTTGAGATTTATCTAAAGTATCTTTATTATTGGTTAATTTAATAGCTAAAGTTGATTGTAAATTTGATTCTGCTTCTTCTACATTTTGACTTAAAGTATTATGAATACTTCTTACTACTACTTCTTTAAATTCATTCCCTGCAAATGGTCCTAAATATAATTTTTGTTTAATATTAATTGGATTTCCTTTATTAGTTCCTGATACAACAAGACCAATTCCAGGAACTAAAAAAGTAGCATCAATGTAGTAAATTGATCCATCTATTCTTTCCCATTTATCTCTTCTAGGAAGATGATATAAAATTTGATGAAGATTATTAATATTAATTCCTGTTTTGTTAGATATAGTAATAATAGGAATTACATCTGAATTTCCTAACATATGTTTTATATAATCATCAGTTTCTTTCTCATTATTTATAAAATATAATATTTTTTTCTTATCATTTAGACTTTTCCCTAATAATTTCTTTAATTGATTACACAGATTTTGATAAACATCTTTAGGTGCCATGTCAATTTTAGTAATACTTATTATAAAAGGAATATTTAAATATAATAAAATTCCTATATGTTCTCTAGTTAATTTAGTTATCCCGGTATTAGCACCAATAACAACTATACCATAATCTGGAAACATTCCAGTAACACCAAAAATAGTAGTTTTCAGATATTTTTCATGACCAGCTAAATCAATAAAAGATGTAATTTTAGAATCCCATTTAGTTTCAAAACTTGTTTTGATTTCCATTACATTTTTACTTTCTTTAAAACTAACCAGATTTATTGTAGAATCATCTTTTTTATTATAAATTAGTGGATTATAAGTAATATGACTTGTTCTACCAGTTTCTCTTTCGTGAGGATGAATTAAAACTTTATTTCTAGCTAATCCTCTTCCATCGTCCAATTCACCAGATGTTAAAACTCCTATTAAGGAACTTTTACCAGCGTCTACAGGACCACAAACAGCAATAGTACATTCTTCTTTCATTAATTATTATTAAAAAAATTTTTTTAAATAGTAATTATCTAAAATATTTTGATTTTAAGCTTAAATATTTCAATTTGTATTTTTCATATTTAACTCTGAAATGTTCTTCTCTGGTGGATAAATATTTTTTTCTTATTCCATATTTAGGGTCTCCCATTTCAACTCGTAATGTTTTTACGAGTGCTCGATCTTGACTGGATAATTCCCTAAAAAATCCATTAATATTTATATTTCTTCCACCGCTAGCTCCCCCTTCATTAATATTAATACTTATAAATTCATCTTCCTCATTACCTTCACCTTCATCCACATCTACCTGAAGTTCTTCTTCCTCCTTTTTAGATTCATATGCAGCTTGGGCTGTTAATTCAGCAGTTTCAAATGCTACTAATTCGGTTTCTAGTGATTTTAATTTTTGTTTTTCTGATTCGATAGCTGTAGGATCTTTACTTTCATATTTTTCATCGAAATTAATATTTATTTTGGTTTTTAAAATTTTATATTTACAAATAAGCACTTTTAATTTTGATATTTTTGCTTTAGTTTGTAAATCTAATGTTTTTGATTTTCCAAGTTCTTCAATTAATTTTTCCGCTATTCCTATTGGAAATTCTCCATTTGCTTCTTCTTTTATAGATGTCGCTTCTTGTATTCCTGATTTCTTTCCTTTTAATCTAGTTAATCTATTTAAATTGGTTTCTAATTGAGAATTAATAGCTTCAAAAGTTGTCAAGAGAGATACAACATCATCATTTTTAGTTCTTCCCGATGTACGAGCTTCAAAAACTTTACCTTTTTGTGCATTTACGGAATCAAAAGGTTTCAATTCTTCTAATAATCTTTTTTTCTCTTCTAATAGAGGTTTTCCTTCATTTATTGCTCTCGTTTTTTCACTATTTAAAACTACTTTACTAGTCTGTTCTTGTCCCAACAGGGCGGCTTTTCCTTCAAGTTCTTGTTCTTTTTTCAATAATTCACCCTTTTCTTCTTCAGTCTTAGATTTTTTTCTTTTAAGTTTGTCAATATCTTTTTTTAAGGTTTTGTTTTCTGCATCTAATTTATCTACTTCTGCATCCTTTTCGGCGTATTTACTTTTCAATTCAGCTTGTTTTCTTATATTTTCTTCAATCGCTGCTTCTACTCCAAGTAATTTATCTCTTAATTCATTTTCTTTCCCTTGTTCTTCTTTAACTTGTGCTTCTTTTTCTTTTTTTCTTTGTCCTAATTCTGATTCTTTAAATTTTTGTCCTAATAAACCAAGGTTATTTTTTGCTATAAAAAATATAGCATTTCTTTTCTTTGTTTCATCTTCATTTAATAAATCATCTTTTAATTGTCTTTCTTCTGGGGATAAATTAGAATCCTCGCTATTAATTATTTTTCTGACCATACCTTGAATTAATGAAGCATTACGGAAAACTGATTTAATCAATAATAAATCTTCTTCCGCTAATCCTACTCTACGGGCTTCTCTGGTTGATTCATCTAATTTGTTGGAAAACCAATCTAAAAATGCTTTGACAATTTTAAAAGAGGGTGAAGAACTATCTTCCTCTAGTTCAAATTCAGGAGTTTCGGGATCTTTAGGTATATTTTGTACTTTTAATTCAGAAAACCTAGGTAGTTTACAGCATGTGTCAAATTCCTTTTGAAGGCTTTCTGGAATTGGTTTTTTACCTAAATTTTTTTCGGCTCTAAATTTTTTTTCTCTAACTAGATCATATTCTTCGATATTTATTTTTGCTAATATTTGAAGCATTGCCTCTTTTCTTTCTCTTAATGTACCAACAAATAATTTTCTTAATTTGGTTTTAACTTCAGGTTCAAACACTTCATTTCCAGAACCAAAAATTTGTTGATATAACATTTCTCTTATTTTTGGCTCATTTCTACCATCAGTAATTAATCTTAATAATTTTTTATCAAATTCTTGATTTGTTGATGCTTCTAAATCACTTATTAACATTTGTAAATTTTGTTTTGTTAATAATTCTTTTGCTGCATTAGGAGCTATAAATCCTTTAGCTTTTGATGATCCAACAACTTTCCTTTGAGGCCCGACAGAACTGGCTTCTCCATAATCTTCTTCAGTTTCAGGTAGTTTTGATGGTAATAAATTAGCGGGTGGTCTCACAAGAGGGACAGATCTGCCAGTACTCGTGGGTGCAGATCTAACCTCTGCACTTCTAACCTTTTTAAATCTAGTAGTTGTTTCCCAACCACATTCTTCTCCAACACATTGTGGTTTTGGAGGAGTTGCAGTTGTTGGTCCTCTTGATAATAAAAGACTTGGTGAAAGAGTAGGTAAAGAAGCTCTTAATTCTAATAATTTCCCTTCTTTTCTACTTATAAATTGTCGCCATTCTTGTATTTTTTGTGATAGTTTATCAACATTAAAATATAATTCTGCTAAATCTCTATCACTTGGTTCTGCACCTCCTTCATTTCGTCTGGATTTTTTCCTTAATCCTTCGCTTAATTGCCTTTGGGTATCTTCTAAAGTGATTAGAGTTTGTTGTAAATTAGAGTTCCCTTCTCTTAAATCTTTTTCTATTAATTGTAATTGTTTCATTTGTTCTGGATTAGGAGCAGCTGGTCCAGGTAGTAAACTACTTGTTGATCTACCCACTGGACCAGGTAGTAAATCACTTGCTCTACCCACTAGACTGGGTAGTAAACTACTTGTTGATCTAGGTAGTAAATCACTTGCTGTACCCACTAGACCAGGTAGTAAATCACTTGCTCTAGCTGCTGTCGTTGCCACTGCTGCGAAAGATCCTCTTAGATTTAGGGGAGGTAAAGTAGAACCAGTAGATCTTAGACCTTTAGCAACTGATAAACCATCTAAAGAAGGAAATTGAGCTTCTTTTAATGCTTCTAATCTCTCTTCAATATCATCTTCTACTACTTGAACAACTTCTGTTGGTGCTTTTAATCCTGTAATTAGTTCATTAAATATTGCACGAGCACTTCCTTCTAAGCCATTTTGACCTAAAGCAGTTTCTAATCTACAATCTTCGTCTGCTAATGCTTCAAAAACTTTACAATATTCAAATTCTCTTTTAGGACTAATTGCAGAAACTGGACATTCTGAAACATCAGTTCCGAATACACCATTTAACATATTTTTTTGAGCATCTCCTGTTGCAAATTTTCTTTTTTCAAAAAATTGAAGGCATGGTACTACACGGGTAGGGTTTGGTAAATATTGTTTAAATTGAGCAGGATAACTTTTAAATAATGATAATGAAGTATGTGGTTTAAATTCTCTTTGTCCTGCTGGTTTATCCATATCAACAAAGCCAGAATTATCAGGATCTATAAAATGACAAAATAGCGATACTGTTAGAAATACATCGGAACGAAATTCTTCAATACCAGAAAACCATTGTAATAAGATTGCTTCAGTAATTCCTAATTCTTCAAATAAATAATTAGAATAATATCTTGATTTTAAGATGTCAGTTAAAGTAAATGGTCTTTTATATCCAAATTTAGTAGGTGCATAAAATTCTACTTCTCTTTGTACAAATTTGTTTGAAGAACCAGTAAGAGCCTTAGTTAAACTCTCTAATTCTACATCTCCAGCTAACATTTCAATTTCTCTTACAATTAATTGCTGTTTTTCTTTCTTCTTAACTAAAACAATTCTAGGATCTAATTTACCAAATCTTTGAAATGCTTTAACTGAATTGGGAGTTAATTTAGGTGATGCCCATTGAGTTGTAGTAAATTCTTCATCAAATGATAAAATATCTTTAATAGGTCTTTCTTTAGTACCAGTTTTATATAATTCATATAATCTAAATAACTCACTATTTCTTTCTTTTACACTTTCATCAGTAGCTAACATAGATTCTAACATAGCTTTTTGAGTAGCATCCAATACATTATTTAATAATAATTTTTTTAAAAAATTTTCTCTACCTTTTTCAACATCTTCAAATGATTTTTTTGTTCCAAAATGCTGGGCAATTAATACATACGGATTTACAAATTTTTTAGGTTTTCCCATAAATCTTTCTTTAACAATTGGGAATGGTATTTGAGCTAATTCTTCTGTATAAGGCCTAAAGAAAATTTGTTTACTAGGCTGATCTAAACGATATTCAGATTCATACATTTGGGTATAGCCCCCTTCTAATTTCTTTTTAAAAATACGAATAAAAATAATTTTTGTAAAAGGATTAAAAATAGCTTCAAATTTAATATCTTGAGTTTCATCTAAAAAATAAGTTAAAGTTATATTTCCCAAGTTTACATCATGCGGTCTAGATTCATCTGTAGTGGCTTTAACATCATCTAATCGTAAACATTTTACAATTCCTTTAATTGTAAAGGAACCTGTATAACCTCCTCTTGCGGCAAGAGCGCCTGGAGGAAATTTTAAATCTAATAATAATTTAGGATTTTTAGATGGCCTATAACCAAAATCTTGCAATTTTAATTTAGCTCCAAAACCATCATCTTCACTTCTAGCCTCATCGCCTAATAAAAATCTTAAATTTCTTAATAAATTTATATATAATCTATCATGCTCAACACCATCACTACCTCTAACTAACGGAAACCTACTCGGTACACCACGTAAAGGTTCAACACCAGGATCACCTAATAATCCTGCTTTACTATCTAATCTATCGGGTAAAGGAGGAGATGATGAAAAAGGTGTTTCCACTTCAGATCCAAGTAGTTGAGGTTTATTTCTTCTTTTAATATCCCTATAATTTTGTAAAGTTTGACCTGCAGTATTTTCAGCACTAACTAATCCTTCTCTTGGGGCAAAACGAAAACCAAGTTCTAATGATCCCTGACCAGCTGCTGATGATTCCTGACCAGCTGCTGATGAT